>Ga0315282_10009514_pt1 | contig 15444 bp, 20 predicted proteins | sample YL17G07_20_MG_FD_203693 | JGI IMG/M metagenome (GOLD analysis project Ga0315282, IMG submission 203693) | Sediment microbial communities from Yellowstone Lake, YNP, Wyoming, USA - YL17G07_20 | ecosystem: Environmental > Aquatic > Freshwater > Lake > Sediment | place: USA: Wyoming | collected... | reverse complement strand
GTTCGATTTCAAAACTCACCTCATTCAATGCCCTGATCGCAATCTCCCCTGCCGTGTAGTCTTTGCTTACCTTTGTAGCCACGACACTGTAAACCTTGGTAATATTCTCTGCCACTACAAGTCCCATGATTTTCTCCTTTCTTTATCTACAAAGTAAAGGTACCGTCTAACGGTCAGGGTAACGATGCCCGTATCGTCATTAGGTTACGTCCTTCGGTTTAATAAGTTCACGTTACCCTTTGCCCCTAAACGAAACGGGCTTCGTAACCGTAACCTTGACCGACACACCCGATGATATCCTTATTTCCCTAAATATCTCTCCAAGACATTATCCGGAGTTGACCCAACGATGATATCCCCATTGACGATCTTTGTGGGAGTCGATGTCATTCGAAATCTCTCTGCCAAAGCCATATCCTCAAGGACTCTCTTTCTTGCCCTGCCTGTCTCAAGGGCGGACTGAAAGATTTTAACATCGTACCCTTTTCCTTTTAGGAGTTGCTCAACCTTCTGCTTCACAGCCCCTTTTTCCAGATTGGCAATATTCTGACCCTCTTTAGTGAAAAAGAAATCATGAACAACCCAGAAGGCCTCATTGCTCACTTCCTGAGCTGCGGCTGCCATCTCCGAAAGCTCAAATGTCTTTCCCTGGGGCTGAAATGGGAAATGTTTGAAGACATATCGGATATCGTTTGGATACCTTTTGATAAGCTCTATTAGTTTTATCCACGAGTCCATACAGTATGGACACTGGAAATTAGAGAACTCAACAATCGTTACTTTAGCTCTCACATTTCCGATGGAAGGAGATTTTTCCATCTCCAGAAGCCCCATATCGATTTTCCTGGGTTTGGGAGGACCTGCCTCTTTCGTGTTTACATTCTCTCCCTTAATGAAGAGGTTGCCGATGATCACTTTTTCACCAGCCTTATCCACATAAATGACGACCGGCACTTCCTTATCCGGAAAAACAAGGAGTAATTTGACTGAATAAAAGTCCGGGATCGGACTCTCCTTCTTCTCTAAAAATTTGATCTCTATTCCCTGCGGAAGACGGATTTGAGTTCTGAAGGTATGGATGGCCATTTCCCCAATCTTGTCTTCCTGTGAAAAACTCGGATAAGGAAAAAAGAAAATTGATAACAGCAAACAGATTCCACCAATAAGACATTTCTTGAGCATCTCTTCCTCCTTTGTACAAGTTTTAATTCCATTTCAAAAGCTACGTTCGTTAAGAACTCGGCTCTGCGAAGTTTTGAATCGACCAGGCGACTCGCTTTTCCGGGGAAAGGAAAATTTCCTTCGGAGCCCTGTCAATCATTTTAAGGCGCTCCAGCAAGCCCTTCCGGTTCGCTATCTGAATCTGGAGGCCGGGCCGGGCGTTTAGTTCGAGAAGAAGGGGACCGTCATTTTTGTCGATCACCAAATCGACGCCCAGATAGCCCAGGCCCGTCATCTCTGTGGATTGTGCAGCTATCAGAAGCATCTTTTCCCAGAAGGGAACTCCAATGTCTCTCAACAACTCTCCTGTATCGGGATGATGCGTGATGGCCCCCGAACGTCTCACTCCATCCATGGTCTTCCCTCTTCCTATGTCGATCCCCACCCCCACAGCGCCACGGTGAAGATTGGCTTTACCATCGGATTGCCTCGTGGGCAGCCGAACCATGGCCATAGCTGGGATGCCGCGATAAACAATGATACGAACATCAGGAACGCCCTCGTAAGTTACGTTGCCAAACACCTGATCCGGATGAATCAGACCCTCTATGATAGCTTTGTCTTCGAGCCCTTCAAGAGAGTAAATCCCTGAGAGGATGTCTGAAATGTGGTAGCGGATTTCCTCTCTTGAAATTATCTTCCCACTCTGTGTCACGAACTTTCCATCTCTGCGATCTGTAATAAGAAGGATTCCGCTTCCCCCGCCTCCTCTTGCCGGTTTTAATACGAATTCCTGTCGGTCAGCGAGAGCCCTGTCAAATCCAGCGATATCCCCGTGATGCGAAACCACATGATAAAGCGGAGGGGTTGGAATTCCGTGTTTTAAAGATAGTTGTTTGGTCAGTAGCTTATCATCCACAAGGGGAAACCCGCTACGTCGATTATATCCCATGATATATTGTCTGTTCCTGCGATTCATGCCGAGGACTCCGGCCTTCCGAAGAGAGAGGAATTGTCTGAGGATCATGATTTTTCCCCCAATACCTTGAATCGCAAAATTTCCGAAAGTCGATAACCACTGTAATTCCCCAAGAGAAGCAATAAACCCATGATGGCAAACAGAAGCTCAGGATAAACGAAGAAGGTGAGCTGAAGAGGGTCGATTTGAATGATTTTATAAGTAATGGCGGCGACAGCGGCGCTTCCTGCGGCCGTTCGGAGCGCCTGAAATGCCCCGGATTCTTCAATAAGGATGAAGAAGCGCTCGATGGTCATGGAGAGAATCACAAAGGGGAGGAGTCCAATAGCCATGAATTCCCGAACGCCGAATTTGCTTCCAATCAAGGCGAAAACGGTAAAAGCCAGGATGACGAAGGTGATCAGGAAGGAGAGACGGGGAACCAGCAGAAGATGGAGCCGATCGATTCCACGACGGAGCAGATACCCTATTAATACAACCCCTGCAAAGATGCCCAACCCGTAGGAGAGTCCTGTACTCCTAAAAGCCAACGCCATGAGAACCGGCATAAAAATCCCGAAGGTAGGAAACCCGACGATATTTCGAAGCACAGAAATCATCAGGACGCCAATCGGAACCAACAGGAGGATGCGAAATATCTCCTGAAATTGATTCGGTATGGCAAAAAGGGACCATCGATCAAGAAATCGACCGGATCGGTAGATCCGTTCGAAGTGGGCTCGCCACTGACTAAGTGTCTGTTTACCGAGGTCCCAGCGAACCTCTTGAAGTTTGCCTCCTGAAATCCTGACGAGAGGGGTATCACCGATCATTAATGGAAGAAGGCAGACCGATTCAGAGTAAAAATCGCCTGTTTCAGGCTGAATGTGCTCCCACTTTTGACCTGTCCATACGGCAATCCATCGGTCGGGTTGGGTTGCAACGCTTTCCGCAAGGACAAACCCTTGAACCTTCCGAACCGGAAAGTCTGCCAACCGGAGAAGAATCAGAAGCGCTCCTTCGGCGCCGTACTTTTTCTGAATGGCTGACCACTGTTTCAAATCATTATCGTCGGGTGGCGGTTCCTCCCAGATCCCCTTTGCCGTTGCTGCAATGGTCTTTAATTTTTCGGGAGCCTTAAGAGATGCATATCTTTCGATTAGTCGCTTTGCAAGAATTTGCTCGGACTTATCCGCAATAATGGCTGGAAAGGATTCGGGGCCAGGAGGTTTCGGTTTTCGTAGTCGCTTCGGATTCAAAAGAACCGTTGCGCGGTAGCTCAAAACTCTTCCCTCAGGCTCCCCCGACCAAACGCCAATCTGGTTCAAACCCTCGGGCATGATATTGAATTGGAGCGTCCCAGATAGGTCCCTCTGCTCAATCACGGTCTGCCCGGATCGGCTCTCGGGAAGGCCTGCCCTAATTTCTATCTCTTTTCCATTCCCGCCCGCTGGTTCAAAAAAAATCTCCATCGTAAGCCCCCAGGCTTTCACAGGGGAAGTAGGAAGCAAGGGATAGCCAAGCCGCAAGACCCGGTAGCCGATCAGAGAAAGGGGGATGAGGAAAAAGAAAACTGCAAGCCATAAAGCAGGACGCTTCATTGTGAGACTCCTTCCAAACATTTCACGGACAACATTCTCTCCTCAGCGCAATCAACAATAAAACCCTGGTTGAGGACATTGCGTCCCAAGATTAGAGGGTACTCGAGATGGGAGCGGTCGTTCAGGTTGACCCACACGCGCATGCGCCTTGACCCCACACACAACTCCATTTCCACGACTGGCCTACGCCGCCGGGAATCCGAAGATCGAACTTTACAGTATCGGATGACGGGAAGGCTGATCAGGGTATTTCCGTATTTCTCCGGGAGCCTGAATTGAGCAACCTTATTCTTGATGGTCAAATCACGGACATCCAAAGAGGTCATGCCCGCCCCCGTATCGATGCGCGCAGGGAGCTTTACCCCCCATGGGAAAAGTACAACCTCTTCGACCGAGCCAATGACCATTTTGGTCTTGTCTTCGGCATGAAGGGGTGTGAATGGTAGAATGGCGATAATAAATGGCAGTATCAGAAAAATGATTTTATTGATTCGTCGCCCTTTCAAATATGCAAAACATCCTCTATTTGAACTCATGATCGATGTCCTTTCTTACCCCATTAGAAAGCCCCGCTGGTTGCAGCGGGGATGAACCCCGTAAGACCTTTGGTCTCTTACGGGGTGAAGATGTAATTCCCTCCGGGCCGGAGGCCTTCCGGGCCAGAGGCCTTTTAGAGCGAACTCTGGGTTTAATGCCCTGTGTGAGCTTTCCCGTTGGAAAGTCGAGGACTTTCTAACGGGGTTTGCTTTTTAAAAGGCGAGCGCCTCGTGCCCGCGATTTTTTCTTATCCTTTCTTTTTCTCCAATTCTGCCTTTTCAGGCAGGGAAGCGGTAGTCACTTCAATGGTTAATGGTTTCCCTTCCCTGATGATATTTAGTTTCACCTTCTCGCCAACTTTCTTCTTCTGGATCTCTTTCACCAGCTCGCCCACATTCTTAATGGGTTTATCATCCACTGATTTAATAATATCTCCAGGGACCAATCCTGCCTTTTCAGCGCCTGTGTCTGGATAGACCTGACCGACAAGAACCCCCTCTTTCTCTTTTACTTTGAAATGTTCAGCTATTTCAGGAGTGAGGTCCTGGACGCTGATCCCCAGCCAGGGGCGTACCACCTTTCCCGTTTTAATGAGGTCATTCAAAATCTGTTTGGCCATGTTGATAGGGATGGCAAATCCAATCCCCGTGCCTGGTTGGATGATCATGGCATTAATCCCGATCACCTCCCCATTGATATTGATGAGGGGGCCTCCACTGTTCCCAGGATTAATGGAGGCATCGGTCTGGACGAAGTCTTCATAAGTTCCCGTACCGAATCCAGAACGACCTTTGGCGCTGATGACCCCAACGGTCACAGTATGTTCCAGACCAAATGGGCTTCCAATGGCAATCGCCCATTCACCGACTTCGAGTTTATCCGAATTTCCCAGGGTGGCTATCGGGAGGTTTTCCGCTTTGATATGGAGAACTGCGAGATCTGTTCTTGAATCTTGACCTTTTACGGTAGCCGTAAATTCTCTTCCATCGTTGAGGCGGACCTTGACCTTTTCAGAATCCTCAATCACATGATAATTAGTGAGGATATAGCCCTCTTTATTGACGATGACTCCAGACCCTCCACTTCTCTGTTTGTACCTCCTCTCTTCTTCTCGCGGGGGAGAACCGAAACCCCTAAAGAAATCCTCAAAGGGGCTTCCTTTAAAGAAGCCTTCCCCAAATCGATCCCGGGGTCTCATGGTAATGTTCTTTTCAGTGGTGATGTTAACCACAGAAGGTTGCACCTCCTTTGCAACTTCCACAAAGGCCTGGCCAAGGGATTTGATAGTTGTCAGTTCATCATGTTTGGGCAACGAATTAGCCCGGTCTTTGTTCATGAAGAAGAAAAAACAAAATAAGATTGCAATAATGGCGGAACTCAAAACCAATCCCTTTGCTATTTTATTGCGCATGGTTTCCTCCTGTTTGTGAAAAAATTTTATCTATTTGCAAGTGAGGCCTTCATGGATTCGATCTCCTGTCTCACCATGATGGCTCTCTCATCATCAGGATCCAATAATGGTTTCAACTTTAAAAACTCTTCCCATGCCTGGATTGCGCCCGGGAGGTCGTTCTTGTCATATTTCAGGGTAACTCCCAGATTGAACCGGCTGTTGACATGCATGGGTTGATCCTGGGCGGCCTGCCGGAAGGCCTCAAGGGCTTTATCAAACTGACCCAATTTTCGATACATGATCCCCATATCAGTCCTCACATCCGGGTTTTTCGGGTCGATAGCGAGCGCCTTGGAATAAGCATCTATCGCTTCCTGATATCGATCCGTGTCAAAATAGGCATCGCCTAAGGCAATCAGGGCTTGAAGATTCTTGGAATCTTTCTCCAGGATCGACTTGGCTAACTGAATGTCTTCTTCATGACTGGCGGAATTCTTTTCTCCAACCTCCCCTGGCAAATCAACTCTGTTTGCTTCTCTGCTCGTTTTTAAAATGGCTACTGTTGCTCCAAGGACAAACCCGAACAGAAGTGCGACCGCCGTAATCAAGATCACATTCTGTTTGCTCATTCCTACACGCATCGCCGAAGACTCATTTTTCACTGGAATTTCGGGTTGGGAAGCAGCTTTATTCTTCTTCATCTTCATCAGTAAAATTTCCTTTCTTGCTCAAGAGTCTATGGAGAAGGGGTTCTCTCCTCTTCTGAAGAAAATGGGTATGGAAGACGCTGAAGACAGCAAAGGGTGGATAAAGAATCACAACGATTTGAAACAGATACACAAGAGCTTCCATCCTATGAAATTGGCTAAAAAGGGTAAAGACTCCATAAAATCCAAAGAGAATCGGCATGAGTGTTCCTGCATATTTTCCGATCATTCTCACTTCGTGATTCTTTCGGTTGAAGTACCGGATGCCCATATCATCCAGAGTCCAGAGGGCGGAAAGAAGAAGAGAGACAATGATTGTAATCCCTGATACGATCAGGAATCGTCCGAACTGAAACTGCCCTTTTGGAATCAATAGGGAGGCTGTGGCCGTTTCGCCTGTCAACACCTGAAGGACCGAGAGGAGTTTTATTCCGAACAGTAGGCCGATGCCAATTCCCTGAAAGGGGCGAAGGAGCCAGTGCTTCACGGGGTGAATTACGAGATCCTGCTTCTCCTTCACTTGCAAAAAGGCTTCATTTTTCCTCTGGACTGCCCTGCCAAGACCCTCAAAGATAGGAAATAACAGATAAAGAGGAAGGCAAAGGAGAAGCGTGATCCGAGAGAACCTGAGGAGCCCCTTGTAGATTGCCTCGGACCCTTTAAGGAACGTGAAGTCTCCTAAAATGATGGAGAGGGAAATTGTAAGAGTTAAGACCACAACAGCGTGGCCTATTTCCTTGGACCAGCGGCGAAATCTATTTGGGGAAATCTGTGAGGTCATTTCCATTATTTTATCCTTTTTACCATTGAATATCCAAAAAAATCCATTCTGTAACTCAGGGCTTCAGCCCTGATTATTCAGCCCTGAAGGGCTGAGTTACGGGGTATAGAGGGCGTCGCACACCTGTAACTTGGGCATTACAATTAAATGCACCATGGTTTTCAATGACCTGGAAAACATGGCCTAATTCATCCAGATATCCACGGCATCTCTCACATTGAGAAAGGTGTTCTCGAAGCGTAATAACTTTTTTCCTTCCTAATTCCTGATGTAAAAAAGGGATTACCGATTCTTCGTATCTTCGACACGGATTCATTTTTCTCCTCCTCTATTTGGGCTTATCAGAACGAACGGCCTCGGCGGATACCTCTGGTATTGGTTCAGCTTGCCGGAGGTCACTTCCGCAGAATGGACAGAAGGACCTTCTTTCCTCTTTTGAAACGGTGAACCCCTTTGTGCGAAAAAGGAAATTGAAAATCAGGAATCCAGCGGCAAACATGACCGCCAGCGTCAGGAAGGGAAAGAAAGGAAAGAGCCTTGGGCCAAAATGGTAATATCTCCAGCCTATAGAAGGATGAAATGGCCAGAAAGGAGGCGCGAAGTAATGGAAAAATATCAAGAAGAGAATAGCTATCCCTACAAAAAAGAATCCCCAACGCATCACATTTTTCATCGATTGTTCCTCCTTCACAAGTGTATTTTCTATTTACCAGCGTGGTCCCCTTCGTGGGCCTCTGCCAATTCCCATCCCTGTTCCGTATCCCGTTCCCATTTCCAGTAAACAATCCTGAGGAAGTCGTTCCAATTGCTCTCTCGTCAATATGGATCGGGCCTTCATCTGGTATGAAAAGGAGAGGGTTTCAAGTTCCGTTTGAAGAGCGAGCAATTTTTTATGACGTTCCATTATATCCTGGGGTTTGATACTTTTGTCTAAGACATAACATTGCAACTCAATTCTTAATGTCATAAGTTCCCTATATTTTGGCGCAACTTCTTCCTGGTAGGCGCGCTGAAGGTTTTCGAGCGCCTTCATCTGCTCTTCCGTAAGGGCAAAGGAAGGTGATTTCCAGCATCGTCCCTGACTCTCCATCCTCAAGCTTGGCCTATCCAATTTAGGAAACCGCTCCTGGGCTTCTGAAAACTGAACGCCGAGTAAAGTGAGTGAAGAAAGTATGACCATAATAAAGATTCCGCGCTGCAATGATGAATATCCTCTGTTCCCTTTACCCTTTTGTATATTCTGATTGTTACTCTTCCCCGTTCTTGTAAGGACTTCCAGTAAAGCGATGAGTTCATCCCACACAATTGGTTTCGAAAAGAATCCATGCACCCCCTCCTCTTTTGCCTTGAGCTTAATTTCCTCGATCGCACAACCGGTCACTAAGATGGTTAAGATTTCCGGGTGGATTTTTCTGGCCTCCTTGATCAGCTCAAGTCCACCCATTCCCCCCATCTGGAGGTCGGTGATCAGAATTCCGAAAGACTCCTCTTGTAGCTTGATAACCGCCTCTTCTGCCGTTGCGCAGGAATAAGTCTCATAATGGTAACTTTCAAGAATCTTCTCCATGGCCCCTCTGGAGAAAAAATCATCCTCTACAATGAGAATCTTTTTGGCCTTCATTTTTCTCCCCCTTTCCCGAGAGACTGTGTCGCAATGTCATTCTGAGGCGTTAGCCGAAGAATCTCTGTTTTCCAACTTATTGACTCTATGAGATTCTTCACTTCGTTCAGAATGACAAGCATGGAATTCCCCTCATTGCGACACAGTCTCTGAATGGAGAGGGACAGGGCGGGAGAACCCCCCCGCCCCACCTCTTCGATTACCAGCGGCCCATACGGCCCATCTTCCCCATCCTGGGGCCAAAGCCTGAACCATAGGTGGCTAACTGGGCTTGCTGTTCCGGAGTGAGCAGCTTACTGATTTCGAGCCTAAAATTCGTTCCCTTTTCCTGGAGTTTGGTCTGGAGATTCAGAATCTCCTTCTGCTTTGCTGTGATGGCAGCCTGGTCAGGATTGGGAGTTAGCCAGAGACTCCGAAGCTCTGTGCTCTTTTTGAATAGCTCCTCCTGAAGCGGTGCGATCTCATCCATGTGGGCCTTCTGCAAAGCCTGAATCTGAGAAGATTGCTCCGCCGTCAGGTTGGGAATGGCAGGATAACCATACCCTGGTCCCATACCATAGCCTCGGCCAGGACCCCAGGCCAGCGCTGCTGATGTCATCAGGGCCAAAGCCAACGTCAAACTCAACGCAATGATTGTGGTCTTTTTCATTGAAATTCACCTCCTTTCTTCGCAGTTTCAGCATCCTCAGTGTGTGTTTCTTGACCTCTGAGGAGAAAATAGTTGAGAGAATTTCTTACGTAGTAATTTTGCGAATGAGATGAATTAAATGGACGAGTTATTTTGGATAGGAATTAACAGCGAAGAGGTAATGGGCTTAGGAGACTATTTGAAGTGATCGCGTGAGAGTTCAAAACCTCGAAACCGGGTAAATCAATGGATGTGCCAACAAAGAACGTTGAAGGTAGATCTGCAATCCCGTGGTCTTCTTGAGAGATGATGGAATTGAAGGGACAGGGATTGCATTTTACTACCTGTTTGCCTTGAGAAAAAGGACATCCAGCCCCAATTTTTTGAACGAAGTTCAGGGGGGTCATCCCCAGTATAATCGGTATGAGAATGATTGCCGGTATGAAGATTAGTAATTTCTGCCTGACCAACATTGGAAACCTCTTTAAACGGACTTGACTTTAAATAAAGCAACTTTGATGCCAGAATCTGAAACATCTTTTGGAGGAGACTGAATGTTCAGGAATTATAAGGGGTTGGTAGATTTTTGGAAGGTTTGAAATCTCTTTGAAGAACTAAGTTCTCTCGACAATGATGTCGATTGCAGTTTGCGCCAAATCGCCAATTTTCATTTTAATATCAAGCATTCAAACCTTTCGACAAAGCTTTCCACGATCTCGGCAAAACTGTCGGAGGCATGGGCTATCTACAACACGATTAAAGAAATTCCCGTTTCCATTAGCACCACCCGGAGGATCTTTTCGTCCACCCAGTGTTTTTGATCAACAGCCATTTTACGAATGTAGGCAATCATCGCCGGGCCGCCAAATGCAGTAGTTCCCAGTCTTAAAAAAGATGTGAACAGATGAATCAGAGAAGGATGTTGTTCAATCAGTTGGCGCTCCGGTTCTTTCATAGAAATCCTCTCTTGCAATGTGATGACTGGCCTCTTTTGATCAAATATTCTTACCTATACAAAGCATAACAGATCCTAATTGTTTTAGAAGTGTTAAAAGAGTCGCAGGCTACAGCCTTTTCGGCAGTGTCCGCTTATGAAGGATGACGGCAGCCCCCCAAAAAAGGATGGTGAATATCAAGAGAAGTAGCAAACTTACAGAAAGCGGGTAGTGACTTGTTCCCCCAATGCAATATCTGGTAACTTCGGTAAAGTAGGTAAGGGGGGAAAGGGAGGCGATCACCTTCGCCCAGGCTGGTAACTCTCCTACAGGCATAAAAACACCGCTGACGAACACCAGAGGAAACTTGATCAGTGAAGAGAGCATCATGATGGTAGCTGGCGAACTGGTAGCAGGGGAGGAGAAGATGAGCGCCATTGAGGAGAAGCACAAAGCGGCCAGGATAACTCCGATCGCCAGAATGAATGGGTACTGTATATTGGCTCCGCTAAACAGTCCGATTAAAATGGGAACGAGGGATATGGCAGCCCCAAAGATAACCGATGCAAGCATGTCTCCAAGAAGAATTGTCCATACAGCCACCGGACAGGAGGCCAGTCTTTCAAGCGTTCTTGCCTGGGTCTCCCATGGGACGACTACCGGTGAGACTGCAGTGGCTGTGAAGAATACAGCCATTCCCAGCAGGCCGGGGATCAGTGAATTCACAGGCATTTGCCTGCCTATGGAGAAAGCCAGAAAAAGGAAGGCAGGCATAAGTATTCCGAAGATGACCACCGGCCCTTTCGCGTAATAGATGCGGAGGTCTTTTTTAGCAATAGCTAAGGAACGTCTGACCTGATCAAGAGCAACCGAACTATCTATCATGGCCGACCTCCTCTGTTAGCCTAACGAAAGCATCCTCCAGGGATGGGATCAGGATATTCAGAGCCACCATGGGTAGGGAATGTACACGGCTGAAGTCAACCAGGGAGGCTACGAGACCACAGGGATTCTCAGTGTAAATTTTGACCTTATTCCCCGCCCCCTCTACCTTATCCACGCCCGGCAACTGAGATAGGGTCTCGGCAGCCACAGGCTTTTCAAAACCTATCTCCACCACATGGAACCGGCCAGCTCCGATTCTGAGCCTTTCCGGGGTATCAATGGCTACAAGTTTACCGTGATTTATAATGGCGACACGATCACACAGCTCACTCGCTTCATCCATATTATGGGTGGTGAGAAAAATAGTCTTTCCTTCATTCCTGAGTTTACGGAGCGTTCCTCTGATGAGACGGGTACTTTGGACATCAAGGCCACTGGTCGGCTCGTCCAGGAAGAGAACGTGAGGCTCACTCACCAAGGCCAGGCATAAGATGAGTCGCTTTCTCATACCCAGTGAAAATGTCTTTACCAGATTGTCTTTCTTCTCGTAGAGCCCTACTTCTTGTAGAAGGGCCTCTGCTCGGCGCTTTGCTTCGGATGCACGGACACGGTAAAGTTCAGCCATGAGCATAAGGTTGTTCCACGCTGACAGGTCAATATAGGCGTTTGCTTGTTCAGGAACGACACCAGACAATTGCTTCGCTTGTAGACTCCCGGCAAGGTACCCCATCACCAGGGCTCTTCCTTCCTCTGCGTTGATGACTCCGGTAAGAATGCGGACGGTGGTCGTCTTGCCTGCCCCGTTGGGTCCTAAGAATCCAAAGAGTTCGCCATTATTAACATTAAAGATGACATGGTCAACCGCGAGAAAATTTCCATAGTATTTTGTAAGGCCTTCAACAGTGATAGCTGATTTATTTTCCAATGTTCTCCTCATTAAGATTGGAGAAAGGGGTTGCCCTTTCTCCAATCCGGTACAAACTACTTTGTAATCTTTTTTATCCTTGCCTCCACCCGGGAAATCTCGTCTTCGAGATCCCTTTTGTAACTTTCCAGCATTTCCTTCTCCTCTTCAGGAGTGCGATGATGGTGGCCATAGGGCATACAGCAACCGCCAGAGAAATCGTGCCCCATGGGTGAATGATGTCCCCATTTTGGTTCGCAACACATGGTAATCACCTCCTTTCATTTCTCTGACTCTTTTCATAATGACTTTGGTAATGCTTTAAGAATTGTTCGAGTGCCTCCTTCCTTTTTCTCAGGGTGATTGCCCATCCATGCAAAATCCCCTCTCCTTGAGGTGTAATCCGATATATTCTTTTTGCAGGACCAGCCCCTTTAGTGTCCCATTTTGATTTCACCCATCCTTCTTGTTCCATGGCCCGGAGATTTCGATAAACCGCCCCAACATCGGGGGGGCTGTTGTGGAATCGAAACTCGCCTATTTTTTCTATAAGCTCATATCCATAGGAATCCTTCCCTTTGAGGACAAGAAGAATAAAAGGCTGAAGAAGTCTCGGAACTCTCTGTTCCGAGCATCCGCAAACATTGTGATCAGAGTTTAATGCTTCGCAGTTCTTATGATTTGGATGGCACATGTTTCAATTTTATATATGTTTAAAACATATATTTGATAAATTGTCAAGCCTTTGGGTAAAATATTTTTTTGAAATATTCTATCAAAAAATAGTTACTCTGACTGAGCAGTGAACCCTCCTCCAAAAGAGGGCGAGGCATGCGGGAATATTCATGGTGAGCTTGCTATAAAATAAGGAAAGTGTTATTCAATTTGTTATTCATTTTTGATTAATTCTGAGGGGGAAACGATGAAGAGAAAAATTATTATTTTTGTGGCCATTGCCATCGTTGTGCTGGCAGGGGCCTTTCTTTTTTACTTTTTTTATCTCGAGAATCCAAACCGGCAAGTTCTTGCTCGGGTGAATGATGAAAAGGTCACAGTAGAGCAGTTTAATAAAGAACTGGCCAATGTGGAAACCCCTTTAATACGAGATATGCTACGGGAGGAACCCAATAAATTTCTTGAAGGAATGGTCATGAAGACACTCCTTTTACAAGAAGCAAAGAAACAGGGTCTTTCTACTCCCGTTAAAACCTATAAGGATGCAGAAAAGAATGCCCGATCACCCGAAGAAAACATCATCACTGGATTTCTGGAGAAAAAATTTTCACCCCCACCTGAGGTCACACGCGAGGAGACCGAAGCCTTTTACAAGATGTACAAGGATCGAATGGAGGGAAAACCTCTCAAAGAGGCGGCTCCGGCGATCGAACAGATCATTCGGGAAGCAAAACAAAGGGAAGCATTGGGGCAGTTTTTAGGAGAACTTCGAAAAAACGCCAAGGTTGAAATTAACCAGGAGCGTTTACAGAAAATTACCGCCAAGGCACCTGAATCAAATACGGAAGAAGATTTCAAACAGGCTCTCGCCAGCGGGAAGCCCATTTTGGTGGATTTTGGGGCGAATTCCTGCGTCCCCTGCCGTCAGATGAGACCCATCCTTAGAGAGATTGACAAAGAATATACAGGAAGGGCTCGAACTTTGGTGATTGATGTTTATAAATATCAAAACCTCGCCAGGGAGTATAAAGTGCAACTCATCCCCACCCTCGTCTTCTTCGACTCAAAGGGAAAAGAAGTTTTCAGACATGTGGGAGTCTTGGACAAGGAAAAGATCGTCGCGAAGTTAAAAGAGATCGGAATGGGCACGTAATTCAATTTCGGATTGCTGAATGCGGATTGCGGAAATTGGACACATCTTCTCATATATCCCGATCCTTTCAGATTTAAATTTGCTCTCCATTCCGAAATCCACAATCTAAAATCTGAAATTGGCTATATTTCCCCTATGCCATAGAAACACCCACTGGGGTTTGTCATGTAACCTGCAAGCCATAAAATAGATCCGATTTTAAAATTCCCAAGCTTGAAATACAGGAGATAAAAGATGGGATTCTGGGATCTCAAAACATTAAAACTGGAGGAATTTCGGCCTGGCATCTGGAGTAAATTAGAATCAGGCTCCAATTTAACCATGGCTGTTATGGAAATCGCTCCGGACAAAGAAGGGACTGCCCATGATCACCCTTTTGACCAGTGCGGAGTCGTGATTGAAGGTGAGATAGAGATGTCTATGGGTGAAGAGAAGAAATTACTGAGGCCCATGGAAACCTATTTAATTTCAGCAGGAATAAAACATAACTGGAAGACCGCTGCTTCGTCTGCCAAGATTTTGGACATCGTGGTGAAACAGGGCTGAGAACGCCTTATATCCTGAACCAGCGGCGCTGCAAACCGTAGTAAAGAACCAGTCCAGCTAAATAAGCCACTCCCATGCTCCACATGGCAGTGCCGGTCGTTACAAGGGGAACGAAAAGGTTCTGTTTCTTCAGTTTGATGTCCCGAACGACCAGTGCCAGTTCCACCCCAGCGAAAAAAAGGATCACACCCAGAATGACCAACGCCCCTTCTGTCCTGGCGCCAAATCGAATATGACCGGCCATGCCTCCTGCCCCATGGCACATGGGAACGCCTCCGATGCAAGTACTGATTAGGTTCATGACAGCATGATCAAGGCTGATTGTTTTGGCCGTGACTTTTCGATCGGGAAAATATTGATTATTTTCGGCTACAGTACCGATGATAGCATTCCCGAGGGTGAGAGGAGCTTGGGGAAGTCCCAAAATGAAGAAGCCAGAGAGAAGTTCTTTCCACGAAATTTGTCCAAAGGTCAACTCAGGCAATCGAAATCGAATCGAGAGATTTGAAACCTCTCCAATCAATTCTGGTTTTTGGATAAAGGCCACCGTGATTCCATATGCCAGAAGGCACAACATGGCGGGAAAACGCTTGCTATTGAGAAGGAGGAGGGTAATGATCACCCCTCCGATCGCAAACAGAGGTTCCCCCCTCATCATTCCCAACCCCTCTACAACAAAACTTAAGCCCAAGCCCAGCATGATGCCCCGAACGACAGGTTTTGTAGTTATTTTTTCGATCCAGGTGATGGCTCCCGTCAACCCCATCAGAAGCCAGAAAAGGCCTGTAAAGATCCCTGACCCCCAGATCATCCCAGGAGTGATAGACCCGGCATGGGCGATGGCCATTCCCCCGATCGCCAAAGGCCCCGGCAAACTCCATCTTGTTGTAATCATTCCCCCACAATCGCATGGTCATCTCTTTACCCCGTTAGAAAGCCCCGCTGCTTGCAGCGGGGCT
>Ga0315282_10009513_pt1 | contig 15445 bp, 15 predicted proteins | sample YL17G07_20_MG_FD_203693 | JGI IMG/M metagenome (GOLD analysis project Ga0315282, IMG submission 203693) | Sediment microbial communities from Yellowstone Lake, YNP, Wyoming, USA - YL17G07_20 | ecosystem: Environmental > Aquatic > Freshwater > Lake > Sediment | place: USA: Wyoming | collected... | reverse complement strand
AAAAAATTACCTTTTCTCTGCGATCTTCGCGTCTCTGCGGTGAGGGGAAAAATACGTTATCGTATTTCCGAAAAAGACCACTTAGCCGACGTTATTTGGCTAAACAGTTACCCTCTTCTCAATACAAAATGCAAAGTGGGAAGCTGAAAATTAAAATCTTGAGAAAAAACACGGGCTCAATTTCAGTGTCAAACTAACCAGCTGTTTTCGCTTTTGATGGTCTCGTAAAAAATCCTGATTTTCATCAGGACATGGTTCACCAGCAGGACATTTTCTCTCCTTTTTGACTTTTTACGAATTGATCACTTTTGCATTTTTCAATGTGCAATCTGCATTTTCTTATCTTCTTCCCCTCAGCCTCGGATCGAGGGCATCCCGCAGCCCCTCTCCGACGAGGTTGAAAGAGAGAACCGCAATGAGAATGGCCAATCCCGGAAAGAGAGTGAGCCACCATGAATCAAAAATGTAAGTCCGCCCCTCCGTGAGGATGTTTCCCCAACTCGGGCGAGGCGGCTGGACACCAAACCCCAGGAAACTAAGGCCGGCCTCGATTAAGATCGCTGAAGCCACACTGAGTGTTGCCGTGACAAAGACAGGAGCCAAAGCATTGGGAAGAATGTGGCGGAAAATGATTCTTCCGTCCTTAACTCCCAGGGATTTTGCCGCCTGGACGAAATCCCGTTCCCGTAGCGAGAGGAATTCGGCCCGGACAAAACGGGCGGTCCCCATCCAGGAGGTAATCCCAATGACAACCATGATATTAAGAATACTGGGGCCCAATAAGGCAACAATCGTCAGAATAAGGAATAAGGAAGGAAAGCAAAGCATCGTATCAACGAAGCGCATGAGGAGGGAATCCACCCACCCTCCGTAGTAGCCCGCTGTCGCACCGATGAAGATTCCGATGAGGATCGAGATTCCCACAGCGATAAATCCCACCGTCAGGGAAATTCTGGACCCGTAGAGCATCCGGCTAAAAACATCTCTTCCCAGATGATCCGTTCCAAGATAGTTATGAGAAGAAGGAGGTTTCAGCTTCAAAGAAACATCGGTTTTGTCTGGATCATACGGGGAAAGTACGGCGGCGAAGATTGCAACCAGGAAGATGATGATCACCATGATCAACCCTCCCACCGCCAGCCGGTTCTTCTTGAAGTATCGCCAGAAGACTTTCCTCTGCTTCTCCATCGGTGATGCCTCGATAACGCCCCTTCCCTCAAAAAATCCAGAATTCGAATATCGAGATCCTAAACAAGTATATTTGAAATTTCCCGGAAACGTCATCCTGAACCAGGCCCTGATGGAAATCAGGATCGTTTCAGGATCTCACCCAATTGGACCAATGGGTGAGATGCTGAATCGGGTTCAGCATGACACTTTTTTTTAATGTCCTGAAAATGTTAGAGACAAATTCTCAGATTTTTTGTGTAAGAATCAAATCCAAATTCAAATTTCCGAAACATCCGTTGCTCTTTGGTTTTGAATTTTCTATTTTGACCCTTTGGATCTGTTTCGATTCTCGGATTTCGTGCTTCGAATTTTTGGCCTTATTTATCTGTATCGAATCCTCGGATCAGCGATTCCATAGAGGATATCCGCAATAAAATTCCCGAGAAGCGTGAGTACCGCCGAGATTGTTAAGAGGGTCATTACCACAGGATAATCTCTTGCGAGGACGGCTTGATAAGAGAGGCGTCCTATCCCGGGCCATGCAAAGACCGTTTCTATGATGATGGATCCGCCAATGAGATCTGGAATGAGAAATCCAAATACGGTAATGATGGGAAGCAATGCATTTCGAAGGGCATGTTTATAATAGACGGTTTCTTCTGGAACACCCTTGGCCTTTGCGGTCCGGACATAGTCCTGGCGGATCACTTCGAGCATACTTGAGCGCGTATATCTTGAGATCCCAGCGATGCCATGAATGGCCATAATGATTGATGGGAGCATCAGGTGCCAGATACGGTCCAGAACCAGTTCCGTCACTGTGAAGTCTTCCGTCACAAAAGACCGCATCCCAAGAACGGGATAACCAAATAGCATCACCGTCTCCAGGATCAGGAGATACCCTATCCAGAAGGTTGGAGTAGAAATTCCCAAATAGGCCCCGAATGTTCCAAGGTGGTCCAGGAAGGAATACTGTCGCCTTGCTGAAAAAACACCGAGGGGAATCGCCAAGGAGAAGATGATGAGGGTTGAGACCAGGTTAAGGAGAAGCGTATTCCCGATTCTTTCACCGATCTTCTCCATCACCGGTCTTCCGTCCTTGAACGAGTAAAGCCCACCTGTAAAAAGCTTCTTGAGCCACAGATAGTACTGTTGGTAAATGGGTTTATCCAGATCGTAATTCTTCATCATCTGCTCAATGACCTGGGGAGAAACCTTGGGATCCATGGTCAGGGCGATCGGACTCCCCGGCGCCTGGGTAATCACCACCCAGGAAATGATACTGATGCCCACCAGGGTGATCAGCATTTGGCCCAACCGTCGAAGAATAAAAGAAGTCATAGACTACTTCTCCAGAGCGGGTGCTCCCGGGACGTACCAGTTGATGAGGTCATACATCAAGCCAGCCTTTTCCATCTGAATGGGACGAAAAACTTCTTTGCCCCTTGAGTCCCTCTCCGCCAACACAAACTTCTTCTGAAGGGCAGCGATCCCAAGAGGCACAAAAAGGAAGGTATAAGGTTGATCCTCTGCCATCAATTCATTGATCCGCCAGTAGATTTGTCTCCTTTTCTCAATGTCGTATTCCCTTCTCCCTTCTTCCCAGAGGCGATCGACCTCCGGATTCCGGTAGGAGACAAAATTGAATCCCTTTTCAATCTGACTCGAGTGCCAGATCTGGTAGTCATCCGGATCGGGAGAAAGTCCCCATCCCAGGATACAGGCATCAAAAGCTTTCGGATTGATGAAGTTCTTAAGAAAAACACTCCACTCATACAGCTCCAGTTTGACGTCGATCCCCAGTTCCCTGAACGCCCTCTGGGCCAGCACACCCACGTCTCGCCGGGTATCATTGCCACTATTTGTAATCAACTTGAAGCGAAAGGGTTTCCCATCCTTCTCCAAAATGCCATCCCCATTCGTATCTTTCCACCCCGCTTCCGAGAGCAGTTGGCGGGCCTTGACAGGATCATACGGCAGGGGTTTCACGTGGGGATTGGAATACCAGAGCTGCGATGGGAAAGGGCCATTCGCCACCGTTCCCAATCCGTAGAGCACATACTGGACAATCTCTTCCCGGTTGACCGCATAGGTCAGAGCTTGGCGGACCCTCTTATCCTGAAAAAGAGGGTTCTGGAGATTGTATCCGATGTAAGTATAGCCGAGGGAGGGTTGGGAATAAACGTTCAAGAAAGGAGTCTCTTTCATCCTTTGATACTGGAATGGACTGACCCCGTAATAGTCAATCCCCCGGGTAAGGAGTTCCATTTCACTTAGCGAGGAGTCGGGGATAATCCGGTAGATGATCCGGTCCAGATAGGGCTTCCCCTGAAAACAATGTGGATTCGCCTCAACCACAATCTTCTCGTCGGACACCCACTCCACGAAGCGGAAAGGGCCTGTCCCCACGGGCTTCCGGTTAAATGGGGCCGTATTGATATCGACTTTTTCCAGAAGGTGTTTCGGGATGATTCCCATGCTCCAGGTCCCCAGACCCGGTGAAAATGGCTGGCTGTAAGTGACCTTGAAAGTATAGGGATCGAGGACCTCTGCCTTTTTCACCAGTTCATAGTCACTCCGGCGGACCGTATTGGTCTTCTCATCCATGATCTTATCGTAAGTAAATTTCACATCCTCAGCCGTGAATTCTTTTCCATCATGCCAGAGGACACCTCTTCGTAAAAAGAAGGTGATTGCCGGTTCGGGCCCTTCCTTGATCTTCCAGGATTCCGCCAGCTCTCCGACAAAGCCCTGGAGGTTTCTATCATATTTAATCAAACCATTGAATACGAAAGAGTTGATTTCACTGGATGCCGAATCCTGTGCGAGAACGGGGTTGAGAAAGGAGGCGTCCCCGATCGAACTTTCAACCAGTTGATTGACCTTCTGGGGCGGACGGGAGCTGACGAAGACGAGATTGATCCCCAGGGCGATGATGAAAAGGGTTGGAAAGATGCGAAGCAGAGTCTTGGTCTTCAGGAGCCGTTTCCTTTCAGCAGAACCTCTAAGGATTATGATAGAGGGAAAATCATCCCTCTACAACCTGTAATCCCTCTTGATCCTTTGGAAATATTATCTCTTAAGAAGGAATTGTTTTGCCGCTTGCTGCTCATCGGTTCGTGATCAGCACCTTATAGCCCATCTGGGAGAGCTGCTCCGCCAGGGCCAAGGCCGGTTCTTTCGTCTCAAATTGCCCTATTCTCACACGGTGGTATCTCTGGGTGGATGTCTCCACGGCTGTCATATGAACATCCTGGAAATCTTTTCGCAATTGGTCAGCCAGTTTCTGGGCCCTGGTCTCATCGGTAAAGGAGCCGACCTGGAGGGTGTATCGCTGAATCTCTTCGACCAGGGGACCTAAACCCTCCACTCTTACAAGAGCCGTTCCTTTCCCCCACATTCCGAGGATCCGTGCCGCTGCATAAGAGACATCAATTATTCTTTCCTTGACAAAAGGGCCCCGGTCGTTGACTTTCAATTCCAGGGACCTTCCGTTTTCCACATTGGTGACGATCACTATCGTGCCTAAAGGGAAGTGGTTATGGGCACAGGTAAGCTGATACATGTCATAGATCTCGCCACTGGAAGTAGGTTTCCCATGAAAATCCGGTCCATACCAGGAAGCTACCCCGTATTGAACGGAGTGCGTCTCTCGTTTCTCAATCTCCTCTTCTGGAAGCGTCTTTGCTTTCCTTGCCTCCTCTATCATACTGTCTCGCTTCATCGTCTCCCTCCGGGGGGGAAGAAGAGGAAACCTTTTCTCAACAACGAAGCGATGCTTCGGCCCGCAGGCACTCAGTAGCAAGACTAAGAGCAAGAAACCGATGTAAATTTTCATGATCGACCCGCCTATTCATGGGAACGGTTTCATCTCCCTTCCCGCTGCCATAGCGCCCCTAGATCACGCGCTCCATGAATAAAACCGATAACATAAACCGTTTGCTCCGTAACACGATAAACAAGATGATAACTTCTCACCAAAAGTTCTCGAATCGTTGGATCATTAAACTCTGGAACAAGTCGCCCTCGTTTAGATAGAAGACTTAATGACCGGGCAGCGTCCCGGACCTCCTGAACGAAGGCTGCTGCATAGCATGGGGAATCTTTTGCAATGTAATCCGCAGCTTCTTCAAGGTCGCTCCAGGCCAAATCGGTCCAAATTATTTTCCGAGCCATTTGGTCATCCTCTGTTCCACTTCCTCCTGACTCAACACGCGACCTTCCTCAATCTCCTTCAGACCCCGTTCGATCTTCTCCCGGACATAGATATGGTATTGGATGTCTTCATAGGATATGTCATCCGGTAGCTTTTCAAGCATCTTTCGGACTTCTTCTTTTGCTGTGCCCATCCTGCCCTCCTTTATTGAACGTCGTCTCCGTCATCCATCCTCTTCGGCTCCCTTGGGGTACTCCTTCGACACTCCACCCTGGTTCAACCCCGCATGGAAAAGTTCCTCCGGATTCGAACTCTCCAGGGCGTTCTTTGCCGCCTCCTGTTCGGCTGACTTCTTATTCCTTCCCCATCCGGTTCCTCTCACTTCCTCGCCAATGATGACAGAGGCCTGAAACCGTTTGTCGTGATCAGGTCCCGACTCCTTCAATACGCGATATTTTGGGGAGACCCCGTGGTTCCGCTGGGTGCGCTCCTGAAGGAGACTCTTGTAATCGATGGCAAGGGGAGGGGCTGTTTCCGAAACGAGATAAGCCCCAAGGTGATGCCGGACCATCTCCATGGCCTGCTCAAATCCCGAATCCCTATAGACAGCACCGACCACAGCCTCGTAGGCATTGGCCAGGATGGATGATTTCTTCTTTCCTCCATTGAGGAGTTCTCCTTTCCCCAGCAGAAGACAATGCTCCAGTTGGAGCTGGGCGGAGAAGAAGGCGAGGGAACTCTGCTTGACGAGATGGGATCGCTTCTTGGAAAGCGTTCCCTCCTGGGCATCAGGAAATCTCTGAAGAAGAAGATGGCTGACAGCAAGGCTAAGGACGGCATCGCCGAGAAATTCCAGGACCTCGTTTGACACCTTTGCCGATAGCTCACCCTGCTGGGGATAGACCTGGTAGGCGAAGGACTTATGGGTGAGGGCCTGGTCAAGCCACCCGATGTCTTTAAACGGATAACCCAGACGACCCTCCAACTCTCTCAAAGAGGCTAACCTCTCTTCGTCCATTTCGCGTTTCCCCGTCACCTCCCCTGAAGAAGGCTGATTTTCTGAAACACTCAATAGGCTCATGCCGCATGATTCTCGGCATCTTTCCGTGATCCGGCCTTCCACAGCGTCTTCTCGGACAGCGGTAACGACCGCGGGCCATTCTCGATTGATCCATCTCGGAACGTCCTGCGGGCTGAGGTCATCCATGAGTAGAATCGGGAGGTAGTTTCGCGAAAACCCTTTCCACCTTCCTGTCTCTTTGTCCCGACGATCCTCTATCAGAACGCCCATTTCCTGATTCAGGAACTTCCGATAGAAGGCCTGGCGCTTCCTTTGGCCGATCTCCCGCAGCGCCTGTGCTCTCGTCTTGATATCCGCCTCGTCGACTTGATGAGAGAATTGAGATGCGGGAGTTCCCTTCCGCCTCGAGTAAGGGAAGACATGGAGATAGGAGACGGGAAGGGATTCGATCAGTTGAGAGGTGGTTTGAAATTTTTCTTCCGACTCTCCAGGGAATCCCACGATAACGTCTGCGCCGATGGAGACATCCCGAATCCTGTGGTGAAGATCCAGAAGGAGGTTCGAGAGGAACGAACGATTGTAATGCCTGTTCATCCTCTGGAGAATCTCATCATCTCCGCTCTGAATCGGAATATGAAGATGAGGGCAGACCCTGGGCGATTGCGAAAGAAGGGAGATCAGGCCCGGGGAAAAATCGAGAGGCTCAATGGAACTGAGTCGAATCCGATCCGGCGTCTCTTCGCTCTCCGTCCGTTCCAGCAACTTCTCCAGAGAGAAAGGAGGGTTCAGATCACGGCCATAGGCGCCGATGTGGATGCCTGTCAGCACAACCTCTTTGTATCCCCTTTCCTTCAATGCGCGGAGATGATTCAGAACCTTCTCGGGATCAAGGCTTCTCGATGGGCCTCTGGCCCTGGGCACGATGCAATAGGAACACTGAGAATCGCATCCGTCCTGGATTTTGAGGAAAGCCCGGGTGTGGCAATGGAAAGAATAAAGAGCAATGTCGCGCAAGAGGGTCTCCTTTTGAATATCTGTCACCTGAAACTTTGGAAGCTCATTTTCCTGGAGGCGAGGAAGCAATTCGGGCAGCCGATCCTTTTCCGGGTTCCCGAATATATATTTCACCCCTTCGATCTCTCCGATTCTTTCGGCTTCCATCTGCGCATAACATCCCGTCACAATGATGAGAGAGTCCGGGTTCGCTCGATAGGCCCTCCGAATCAACTGCCTCGACTGAAAGTCCGCCCGATGCGTAACGGTACAGGTATTGACGATCGTGATATCTGCCTTCTCCCCAAAGGGGACGAGGATATACCCTTTTTCCTCGATCGAGGCCATCAGGCCCTCCGATTCGAACTGATTCACTTTGCAACCGAGGGTGGTAATGGCAACCGTGGTCATGATCTTTGAAGGCGAATGAGCTTCACATTTCCCCAGACACCCATCCTGTCACCGACAATAATGAGTGTCCCCAGCACTCCTTCGATCTCCTTTCCTCTTTCCAGACCTCGCTCAATGTCCTTCCTCTCCTGAACAACGTTTCCGACGGCAGTCGCTGCAGCATCGGCAAGGGCTGCGGATCCTGAGAGGATACAGACCGCATCCGTTTTCCCGAAACTGAGCGATGGGCCAACGGTCCCGGAAGAGGTACAGACGCCCAGGGGGGTTTCCTCAGGCTCAACGAGGATTCCCAACTTCAGGCTAAGAGGGGAATCTCCCGCATAGATTCCAACCGTCCTCTCTCTGGAGGTGGCAAGATAGATATCTCCTCCATTCTCCACAATGACCTCTTTCGATGATTTCAGCAGATCCTTTGAAACACACTCAGCCACCGCTCCGGCAACCGCCGCCATGGGGCCAACCGCGGCTAAACGGGAGGCCCGGATCATCTCCCGAACGATCTTGGGAGCAAAGGCATTCTCCTCGAGGGGGACGAGGCTGCTCCGAAACTCCGGATTCAGGGAAATATAGGTTTCGAGCTGGTGTCGATACTTTAGCACCGCTTCTCTCGCGTCTCCGGAGAGATCTTTTTCGGCCCGGATGAAGAGGTCCGTTTCTTTAACGATCACCTCAAATCCGACAAGGTCATCAGTCTTAACTAAATGGCGATAGGTCCGTTCTTTGTACATCGCTTCCCATTAATTTCATTGTCCCCCTTTTTGGGGAGCCGTTTTTATTATAATATTGGGAAATGCGTGGTGTCAATTTGGAACCTATTGAACATATTGGATATTTTTTTGTTCGTTCTGATGAAGATCAATGAGATCAGGTATAATAGGAAAGTGAAGGGTCGGGAATGGTAACCTTAAGAAAGAAGATTACTGAGGCTTTAGAGAAGGAATCCCTCGATTTGCGGGAGATCTCGCGACGGTTTGGAATCAGGGAGAAAGAAGCCCTCGAACATCTCCAGCACATCGCCAGATCCGTCCACCCCGGGAGGCTCAAAATGGAGCCCCCATCGTGCAACCAGTGTGGTTTCCCTTTCAAAAAGCGGGAACGTCTCAACACGCCCGGTCGTTGTCCTCTGTGCAAGAGTGAGGCCATCAGCCCGCCCCGTTTTCAGATAGTGAGATCTTCTTAGAGATTTTCCCCCGTTGGACTTAATTAACCCTTTATCGCGAGAAGGAGATCCGATGGATAAGGTCGTCATTGAAAAACTTCCTGTCACAAAGCAGATGGCGGGGGTCAAGAGATGGATGGAGGAGAGGGGAGAATTCGTCCAGGTTGCCTATCAGGAGGAGATGAGACATCTCGCCCTTTTTGAAATCAAAAACGGGTTCTCAAGGGGAACCCATTTCCATGAAAAGAAAGAAGAGGTATTCTACATATTCAGTGGAAAGATCAGGGCCACCTTCATGGATATGGATACTCTTCAGGCACAAGAAGATGTTCTGAAAAAGGGGGATCGCATAAGGATGATGCCCCGTTGCGGTCATACCTTTTATGCCCTGGAAGATACGATCGTGGTCGAGTACAGTCCCCAGGTCTATGATCCGGAGGATAGCTACAAGATCGATTTTGAAGGCCAGGTCCATGTGGGCTGAAGTTCTTTTACGCAGTCGTTTGCGCAGCCCGGACCCTGCGGCGAATACGTTGCCATATTTATGAAACCCTATACTAAGGAACTGGAAAGAATCCGTGCGGGTTAAAAAAATTCCAAAATTTTAGAAAAAAAACTTGACAATTTCGGGAGGGACGTTATAATAATCGGAGTTTAGTTTATTAAACTAATTTCTTTCTATAGTGTCTGACACATTATTAAACCAATTTCTTCGTATACTGTGCTTCCGGCTTTATGAAGATTGGAGAACGCATTCGGAATTTGAGGCAGTTGAGCAGCCTGACCCAGGAGGAGCTGGCCGAGCGGGCCAATCTGACCAAGGGGTTTATCTCCCAGATCGAGCGGGACCTGACCTCCATCTCCCTCGATAGTCTCTTTCAGATCCTTGAGGCCCTCGATGAGAATATCTCCGATTTTTTCCGGGAGACCTCGGAAGAGAAGATTGTCTATCGGGAGAAGGACCGGGTTGCGATCGATAAAGAGAAGATCGAGAAGTTTGAGCTTCTGGTCCCGGGTTCGACGAATCGGCGGCTGGAACCCATCCTCCTGACCCTCCGCAAAGGGGAGTCGACGCCGAAAGAGAACCCCCACGAAGGGGAGGAGTTCGGTTTGGTCCTCCGGGGGAGGGTCAACCTTCGTTTTGGGAGAGAGATTCTGAAGCTGAGAAAAGGGGAATGCTTTTACCTTTCAGCGGAGAAAGAGCATTGGCTTCATAACAGCGGCTCGAAGGAGGCGGTGATCCTGTGGGTCAGCTCGCCCCCTTCTTTCTGAGTTTGCTCAGCTCGATGTTTAGGAAGGAAGTGCACCACAAACCCCATACGCCTTCACCCAGACGAGAGATGATGGAGAAGACCCGTGATCTTTAAGACACCGACGCAATATTTCCTGGTCTCCGGAGCCTCGGAGGGCTATGCTCCCCTCAATGCCTTTGATGGAGCCCTCCTTCAGGCGGGCATTGGAAATCTCAATATCGTGAAGATGACGAGCATTGTTCCGCCTCATTGCAAACTGGTGCTTCCCATCGCCATTGCTCCGGGGTCTCTTGTCCCGGCGGCCTTCGCTTCCATGACGAGCGATATGCCCGGACAGATTATCTCCGCTGCGGTGGCCGCAGCGTTCCCAAAAAATCCGGATCATCCAGGGTTGATTATGGAATACTCGGCCATGGGCAATAAGAGGGACGTGGAGGAGACCGTCCGACACATGGCCCTTGAGGGAATGAAGCTTCGCGGCTGGGACATCAGGGAGCTGAAAACCGAGGCGATCGACCATAAGGTGAGAAAGATCGGAGCCGTCCTGGCTGCAGTCGTTCTCTGGGGGTGAACGTGTACCACCCATTGCAAATTGCAGATTGTCAATTGCCTATTGCAAATTGAAAAAACTCATTTCATACCTTTCCGCAAAAACCCTATTCTGTCACCCTAAATGAAACTCGCCTTTATCGAAAACCATTTTATTTCGGCGAATGCCTCCTTCGGGGAGAGCACAGCCATTATTCTGGGATGTCCTTTTGACGGAACGGCCTCGTTCCGGCCGGGGGCGCGCTTCGGCCCCTCTGCCATCCGGAGGGCTTCCTGGGGGATCGAGACATACAGCCCCTATCTCGACCGGGAGCTCGAGCAGATCCGAATCCATGATATGGGAGACCTGGAACTTCCACTGGGAGAAAAGAGGCGGGCCCTCCCCCTGATTCGGAAGGCCGCCCGGGAGATCCTTGGGGAAAAGAAATTTCCGATCTTCCTGGGAGGGGAACACCTGATTACCCTTCCCATTATTGAAGAGGTCCTTCGGGTCCATCCCGATCTCCACCTTCTTCAGTTCGATGCCCATACGGATTTGAGAGAGGATTACCTTGGCGAATCTCTTTCTCACAGCACCGTCATGAGGAAGGTGGTCGATCTCCTCGGGAAGGGGAGATTACGGCAGATCGGAGTCCGGTCGGGGACAAAAGAAGAGTTTGCGCTGGCCAGGAAGATGAAGTCGATCGTTCCTTTCGAGGCACGTTCGATCAGAAAGATGATGGCCGGCCTTCGAAAACGACCGGTCTACGTCAGTTTCGACCTTGATGTGATAGATCCGAGCATTCTTCCCGGCGTAGGAACCCCGGAACCCGGGGGCATTACCTTCCAAGAGTTCATCTCCCTTCTCAAGGAACTCCAGCCCCTCCACGTCGTCGGGTTCGACATCGTGGAATTGACCCCGGATTACGATCCGACTCAGGTCTCCTCGGTCACCGCCTCGGTGATTCTACGGGAGATGATCCTCGCCTTTGTCCCCCCAATAATTCTTAAATGATCAATGGTCAATTGACACTGGTCATTGATCATCGATCTTCTTCTAGGCGTCCCTTTTCCTTCATCAGGCGGATCATCAGCTCCTTATAGGTCTTCGGCGGGATCACCTTCTTCTCCCTTTCTTCCATTTTCATCGCACTCACCGGGCAGAAGTGGGCGCAGACACCGCATCCGATACAGACCTCTTCGCTCACAACCGGATAATCCGCTTCCATCCGTATTGCCTTGATCTGACAACGATCGACGCAGGCTTCACATCCATTGCAGTCTTCCCTGTCGACCCTGGCAATGTAATTCGTCGTTGAGACAGCGTGTTTTATATGGTGTTTGGTTATCCCCTCCAGAAAACCGCAGCAGCAACCACAACAGTTGCAGATAAACGTGGTCTGGTCCTGGACATTGTCTCCGATATGGACCAATCCCAGATCTTCTGCCCTCTTTAGAACACCCAAGAGTTCATCGACCGATGCCCTTCTCGCGAATCCCTGCTCCACCAAAAAATCAGAAGCCGTTCCCAGACTCATGCAAATATCATCGATGGGAGCAGAACAATTTTTGCCCAGATGCCATGCCTCATGCCGGCAATAACATTTCCCCAGGCTTCCCCGTCCCGCCTTCTTAATATGCTCTGCCGCCTCATCGAACCGCAGGACTTCACTCTTCACCTCTGGAAGAACTCCGCTGTAAACATAGGCTTTCCCCCTGCTCGTTCCGGGTGAAAGAAATTCCTCGAGAAATTCTGGCGTGTTCCGGTAGGCATACATCAATTCTGCCAGTCGCTTCATCGGTAAGGTTTCATCCGTCCGCATGAAGGTCATCTCAAAAAACCCGGTCAGGCCTGGAGACAGAAGATATCGAACCTGACCATCCTTTTTTGAAGAAACCACCAGGCCTTTCTTCATCATTCCTTTTAAAATGCCTTCCAGCTCCTCGCCTTCGATCCCGACCCCCTTCCGAAGCTCCTCAATGGTCACCAGACCAAGGGGGAATTTAGCTCCCACCTCCGCCTCCTTATCACTAAACAGGATCGATAATATTTCATAGACGGAAGTATGCTCCGGAAGTCCTACTGGATTCTGGTGAAGCCTCTTCTGCAGTTGTTTCAAAATCGCTTCTTTCCCGGCAAGATGACCCATAAGACCTCCTTCTGAACTGAAAAACCGCATAGCGCATGGCGCATAGCGCAAAGGGGTGTGACTCAAATTCTAATTTCAAATGACCGACACGAATTCTTCTCGAACAGGCGATCTGAATCTTTCTATCAATTTTGCAATTTGAATTGATGTCCTTAGTATCCTCTTTCTCGATCCACCACCGCCAGTAAGGGCTCCCCTTTCACCCATCTGTCATAATTAGCGATGAATTCCTCGCCAACCTCTTCCGGAAGGCTGATTCCTGAAATATGGGGAGTAACAACCACATTCTCTAGGCCCCAGAGTTCACTCTCGGGAGGGAGGGGTTCGGTTTCAAAGACGTCGAGCACTGCCCTGATCTTCCTCGTCTTGAGGACCCTCACGAGCGCCTCCTCATCGATGGTCTTTCCTCGCCCGATGTTGAAGAGAATGGCTCCGTCCTTCAACATCCGAAGCTCTGGCTCCTTCAGGAAGTGGTAAGTTTCGGGAGTCATGGGCAGGACGGCGAGCAGGTAGTCCACCCGGGGAATGATGTTTGCAAGTCCTTCAGGCCCAAAAATCTCGTCGACATTCTGCACGGGCTCCGGAGTCCGCTTCACCCCGAGGATATTCATACCAAACTGTTTTCCTCTTTCGGCGATTACCTTTCCTACTGAGCCCAGACCCAGGATACCCATCGTTTTCCCACGAAGCCGAGCGGGTCTCACAGGGTCCCAGATCCTGTTTTTTTGGTCCTCCTGATGTTTCGGGATATGCCGTATCGAAGAAAGGAGATAGACGAAAACGTACTCCGCCATCATTTCTCCATACATGGTTGTCTTGGTGAGGATGACCGATTCCGGAAGAAGAGGGTTCTTGATGAGGGTTTCGTTGCCGGCGAAGGTCGAGGCAAACCAGCGAAGGTGTCGGGCCTTCCGGAGAACTTCGTCCGGGATTCGCGATGATGAGAAGAGGATCTCGGCCTCCTCGATGAAAGGAAGGGCCTCCTCCGGCCGAACAGCGGCACGGAGACTGAGCCCCGGCACTCTTTTCCGGATGATCTCTTCATAGATTCTGGCGTCACGGTGATAGATGAGAAGTCGATGGGTGTTCATAGAAAAGAATTCTTACACCTTCATCCTTCAAAAGTCAATCCTCCGGCTCTCCTGAAGTGGGAAGACCCTGGCCTTTCGTGTTTTCTCCTGAGCCGTTTATTTGTCGGCGAAGGGTACTCATTTTGCGCTTTGAAAAAGGGGAAAATAGGGTCAAAAAGTTTGTCATTCCTTCGGAACCAGGAATCCAGGCTTTTTAGGTCCTGGATTCCCGTTTTCACGGGAATGACAGAATAAGTAACCCGTTCAAGCTCTCGGTTTAAAGGAGCTAAAGTGTTACAGTGGATGTAGGGAGGGGTTTACGCCCGCCCGTCTGCGGCTGGTCATTTAAAAATTTACCTGTTATAAAAGATCAAACTCTATCAACCAGAGGTCCGAAATGGCAGAAGAGAAGGTCAAAAAGGGGCTTTGCGGCATCTGTCCGGCAGGGTGCGGAATTGATATCGTGATGGAAGGAGGTCGACTCCATCGCATAAGACCAATGGAAGGTCACCCCCTCGGGACCGTCTGCGTTCGGGGTGTCCACGCAGAAGAGGTGATCTATTCACCCGATCGATTGAAATATCCGGCGAAACGCACAGGAGAAAGGGGAACCGGGAAATTAGCGAATATCTCCTGGGAAGAGGCCTACGAGACCTCCGTCCGGCTTATCAAGGGAGTGGTGGAGAAATATGGGCCGGAGGCCATGGCGATCTATTCAGGCAGAGGAGGCTTTGAGCAGTCCTTGCTGGATATGTTCGCAACAGGCGGGCACGACCCGATCTGTCTGAACGTTCTCTTCCGCCTGGGTTCTCCAAACACCTTCAGCTGCAGTTCCCTGTGCAACAATTCACACAGAGTCATCGCTCCTGTGGCCACTTTTGGAGTTTCCTTCGATCGCCTTTTTCCCGATTTTGAGAGGAGCGATCTAATCATCGTCTGGGGCTCGAATCCTGCAACCGATTCGCCTCCAGCCAACCTGAAGAAGATCATGGGGGCTAAAGAGCGCGGAACAAGAGTGGTAGTGATCGATCCCCTTAAGACTTACACCGCGGAGAAGGCCGACCAATGGATCAGTATCCGGCCTGGAACAGATGGCGCCCTCGCTCTCGGAGTGGCCCACGTGATGCTGGAAAAAGGCATCTATGACTCGGCCTTTGCCGATGATTGGATCCACGGCCTGGGTGAATTCAGAGAATACGTGAAGGGATTTTCGCCTAAAGAGGTTGAAAAGATCACCTGGGTAGAAGCCGAAAAGATTGAACGACTGGCTGAGGACCTGTGCAGGCAGAAAACCTCTCTCCTCCTCCATACAGGTCTCGAATACGCGAATAGCGGAGTCCAGAATATACGGGCCGTCCTCTCCCTCTGGGCCCTCAGCGGGAATCTTGACCGGCCAGGAGGACTGGTTTTCCGGATGCCGACTTCTTCCCCTGTTCAGCGAAATAAGATCGAACCTCCGAAGGGGAGAGCTTCTGTTGGCTCGGATCGCTATCCTCTCTATTGCGATCTGAACAAGAGCGGGCATTTCATGGAG
>Ga0315282_10009512_pt1 | contig 15448 bp, 15 predicted proteins | sample YL17G07_20_MG_FD_203693 | JGI IMG/M metagenome (GOLD analysis project Ga0315282, IMG submission 203693) | Sediment microbial communities from Yellowstone Lake, YNP, Wyoming, USA - YL17G07_20 | ecosystem: Environmental > Aquatic > Freshwater > Lake > Sediment | place: USA: Wyoming | collected... | reverse complement strand
ATGGAAGCGCGAAGATGTCTAAGTCGTTGAATAATGCGATTGGTCTGCTTGAACCCCCTGAAGTGATCTGGGAAAAGTTAAGAACTGCAGCAACGTGTCCGCATCGGCAGCTCCGAAGCGACCCGGGACATCCAGAGCACTGCAATATCTTCACCATGCACCAGGCCTTTTCAAAACCGGATCAGATTGCCTTCGTCGATCATCAATGTCGGACGGCGGGGTTCGGGTGTATCGATTGCAAGGGGATTCTTTTTAAGAGTATGATGGAAGAGATCGGTCCGATCCAGAATCGTGTTAAGGAGATCAACGACAACCCACAATACATGGTAGATGTATTAAAGTCAGGTGCCGATCGGTGCAGGGCCATTGCCGTGGAGGTAATGGATGAGGTAAGGACAAAAATAGGAGTCAAATCGGAGTGGGTGGTTCAACGGTAGTCTTCACCCCGTTAGAAATAATGCCCCCTCTGCTCTGCCCGGGGTTGGATTTCAGAATAATTCCGGCGGGGTTTCAGGCCCTGCTCGGTTTCGAGTCGCAACGACTGGAATTTCTAACGGGGCTCAATCTTCTGGAAGAGGGAGTTTAACGGTTATTTCTTTCTTTATTCCTTCCCTTACGATCGTAAAGGTGATCTCTTTGCCCCAGCCTTTTTGTTCGAGGGCTTTATGAATGTCTTTGACCCTGGTCACCTCCTTCCCTTCCACATTGATAAACTGGTCTCCTGGTAGCAGGCCGGCCTTTTCTGCCGGGCTTCCTGGAAGAACCCTTTCGATCCATAGTCCTTTTTGATCCTCTTGTTGCTGTCTCAGGATGACGCCGATTCTGGGTTGTTTTTTTTCAGGCGGATTTGGTTTTGTGATCCAGAGGAAATCAGCCAACGGGGAAGAAGTTTCGGTAAAGGTCAAGTCTATATCCAATTTTCCAGTCCATGCCTTTAACACAATTGTTTTAGAAGGAAGCCCTATCCTGCGATAAAGTCGTTTCGGTATCCCAAAATCAAAGACAACATGACCGCTGCCGGCAAAAACCAATACGGTCTTTCCCTCTGCCTGGGAAGATTTCAGGAATTCGAAGAGAGAGTCTGCCATGCCCTCATCCCAGAGACACTGAGCGTCGTAAAAATTTTCGAAATCTTTTGTCGAGCCTTTCCCGTGCCCCTTATAGATAGAGGCAATGTAAGCCCGGTGCTGCCGATCTGTAAGGTCCATCTCCGGAAGCCCCTTCTTTTCTTCAGAAGAAAGGTTCATCATTCCATTCTCGGCCATCCTCCTCACAAAATCCCTTGGAACGTTAAGACCCAGAACCTTAAGATGGTGGCTTTTTGCCATGTCGAGGATGCCCTTATAAAGCTCATAATCCATGCCCCACGTGGTTTCCCATAGGATCTCCTTGAGAAATTCTTCTTCCGTCAGGAGTCCCTGACTCCAACGATCCAATACGGGTTGTTGAGTCCTCTCGAACATTTCCATGCCAATGACGACATCCTTGCCTTTCGCTATCACGGCTTGGATCATTCTCACTTGAATCTGATGGTGTTCGATTTGGTCATGGGATTCTCCAACGTAGATGACTCTCGTCATATCGAGGTCATCCAAAAGCTGTGCGAAGGTCGTTTGATCTCCTCGAGGGAGCCTGAGAATCTCCTCTGGACCAATAGGGGTCTTTATGGTTGGTATTCTTGAAACCCAGGAGGGAAGAGGTGGTTTCCCCACGCACCCGGAAGAAAGAACCCCACAAACCAGAACGAACAGCATCCATGAGAAATGAGTTTTCATTGAATGAAGTATACCATTCCCTCTCCAAGAATTGAAGGGAAACTGAGGTGAAAGCCTAACCGGATGCTGAAAAAGTGGAAAAAGGAACTCCAGGCGCGAATTCAGATTTTTTCGGGAAACCATTCTTAGCGAGCGGAACGCCCGCGAATCCAATGTCTGAGCCCGAAGGGCGAGTCTTGGATTTGCAGTGAAGCGAGCTTTAGAATGGTCGGAAAAAGATGTTGAGCAGCGAGGAGCAACTTTTTCCGCAAAGGGCTAATCCGTCTCTGAGCTTGCATCTGGATAGAAAATTATGGTAATGGAGTAAAAGGGTATTTTTTGCTTCTTAAGGAGGAGAGATGGGAGCGGCTAAAATGATCCTTTCAATTCTTTTAATCGGTTTTCTCCTCAGTTGTGCCACGGGTCAATCCGTGCGGAAGGAACCCGCGGAGGTCATTATTGAAAGTGAGTCTCCGGAAAAATATGAAGCCAAAGACGACGCCTTGCTGGAAAAGATGAAGGAATTGGAACAGTCCATCTCGGTCCTGCGCTCGGAAGTGGCCAATTTGGGATACCGCTTGAGCCATCTGCGAACGCGTCCTTCTATCACCACCTATAAACTTCCAAAAGAGGTTTCTCTCTGCGGAGAGCGCGTCCCGTTGGAGGATAGGAACGTTTGGGAAAATTTAGATCGGGAATTTCTCCTGACCTTGTCAAACGAAGCACAGGTTCTTTTGTGGATGAAACGGGCACGACGATATTTCCCTCCTATTGAGAAGAGGCTGAAGGAGATGGGACTTCCCGATGATTTAAAGTATGTGACGATTACGGAAAGTGCCCTGCGACCCGAGGCTGTCTCTTCCTCCGGAGCGGGGGGGATTTGGCAATTCATTCCCTCCACGGGCGAGAGATATGGAATGAGGAAAAACCGAAGCATTGATGAGCGGTTCGATTTTTTCAAGGCCACCGAAGGGGCGCTCTCCTACTTGAGAAGCCTCTATGAGGAATTCAACAGCTGGACGCTCGCGATGGCGGCTTACAACGCAGGAGAGAATAGAGTTCGCAAGGAGATCGACCTTCAAAAAACAAGGAATTATTTTTATCTCGACCTTCCCTTGGAGACAGAGCGGTATGTCTATAAGATCGCGGTGGCCAAGATCATCCTTTCCGATCCGGGGAGATATGGATATACCTTAGAGGAGAAAGAGTTGTATCGCCCCCTGCAGGTGGAGAGAATCCAAATAGAATTAACCCAACCTCTTTCCATTATGGAGGTGGCAAGAGCCATTGGATACTTTTACAAAGAGATCAAAGAGATGAACCCCCACTTCTTCAACGAAGTCATTCCTCCGGGGATTCATTTTCTTAATCTTCCTCCGGGTACCTCCGAAAAATTCTGGACCTTCTTCTCCGCTTGGAAAAAGGAGAAGGAGAATAAATAGTAATTTTTCTTGAAATTGATAGGGAAAAGGAATATCCTCTCTATCGAGCGTGGGTACCGAACTGCCTTAAGTTTCTCTCTGGTCGAAGTGCAGGTCCTGAGAATCATAAAGCAAATTTATAAAGGATCATAGCCGTGGAAAAGGAAAAAATCTTAGTCGTAGATGATGAGTTGAATATTCGGGAAATGGTTTCCAAAATCGTCGATGTGATCGGTCATGAGGCGGTCACCGCAGGAGGCGGGAAAGAGGCTTTGGAGATCCTGAAGAATGGGCCCTTCAGCATCATGATCACCGATATCAGGATGCCAGAGATGGATGGCTTTGAATTGATGAGGGCAGTGCGGGATCTATTCCCGGATGTCTACATCATTTGTATGACCGCCCACGGAGGCTCTTATACGTATACGGATGTGGTGACCGTCGGAGCCAAAGATTATATTACGAAGCCCTTCACCATCGATGAAATGAGGGCAAAACTGAATCGGGTCATTCGCGAGAAAGATCTCATCGCAGATCTCACCCAGAAATCGATGGAATTGGAGAAAGCCAACGCGGAATTGAAACGGCTTGACCAGTTGAAATCCACCTTCATCTCCAGCGTTTCTCATGAACTTCGAACCCCTCTGACTGTCATCAAGGAATTTATCTCCCTCATGCTCGAAGGACACGTGGGAGCTCTCAGTGAGGATCAGAGAGAATACCTGAGCATTGCCAATAAGAATATTATTCGCCTCACGAACCTAATCGAGACACTCCTTGATTTTTCGAGGATCGAATCCGGGAAAGGGTTGAAGTTGAGATTCGAGCCGATTCGCCTGATGGAGGTCGTCGAGGATGCGGTCATGACCTTTTCCCAGCAGTTGGAGGAAAAAAGGATCACCCTTGAGAATCGCCTGGATTCGGATATCCCACCTGTCTTAATCGACCGTAACCGATTGGTGGAGGTCTTCATCAACCTCATCGGCAATGGAATCAAGTTCACCCCTCCGGGAGGAAAGATCAGCATTGATTCGAGGGGGCTCACCGAGAAGCGAGATTATCTAAAGATCATGGTGACCGATACGGGAGTCGGTATCTCTCCGGAAGACTTGCCCAAAGTATTTGACCGTTTCTATCAAGGAGGGAGAACCCAGATAGGGCTTATTACAGGGACGGGATTAGGACTCGCCATTGTCAAAGAGATCGTCGAAGGTCATCAGGGGTCGATCCAAGCGGAGAGCAAGTCCGGAAGTGGCGCTTCCTTTATCCTCACCCTTCCCGTATTCGGGGTAGAGACCATCGGCAATCTGGTTCTCAATCCGATGTTCGAAGAGGCGGAAAGGGACAAGGCCCCATTTTCTTTGATTCGGGTGGACTTTTGGGACCAGAGGACCAAACGGGAATCTGTGCTCAGCGGCGAGTCATGGGAAGGGGTGATGTATGCTCTTCAAAAGATGGTTCGTTCAGTCGACACGGTGATCCCTTTCCAAAACGGCGCGGTTTATATTTTTTCATTTAACGACAAGAAATTGGCTAAGGAGATCGGTGAAAGGGTTCAAGTGAAATTGACCCAGGGGAACTATATTCCGAAGGGGATTGATGTTCAGTTTAGAACCTATTCTTACCCGAAGGAGGCCCGTACCAAGGAAGAATTTTTGAAGGGATGCCGGCTGTTCCTAAGAGAGGACTGATCTCTTCACGAAGCGACTTAAAGGCCATGAAAAAAATATTTGTGTTCTCTGTGGTACTGGTTTTTTTTCTGATGGCTTGTGAGAAAAAATCCCTTTCTCCACAGGCCAAATCAGAAAGTCCGTCGGCTCCGAAGGTCATTGTGGAAAAGGAGAAGGTTGAAAGAGAACTACCTCTTCCTCCGGAGGTAAAGATCAAACTGAAGAAGGATGGTAAAGATAGTTATTCCTGGGAACTGAGCGGTTCAGACGTGGATCAGATTTTGAAGGTCAATGAAAAACTGAGGAAACAATTAGGGGGAGAGCACCCCCGATAGGGAAATTCGAAATTCTAATATAGAAATCCGAGACAATTTCTGCGGTTATCAGGATACGACGCTCAAGGTTATCAGGTTACCAGGCTATCAGGAGGTGGGCATCAGATTATCAGAATATCAGGCTACACAAAAGTCCTTACCGATGCCCTGATATCCTGATGTCTGGTATCCTGCATCCTGATTGCCTGGTCTCCTGATTCACTGTAAGTGCTTGTTCGAATTTCGGCTGCCCGCCGAACAAGTTCTCCGGCAGGCGGGATCTCGTGCTTCGTGTTGCAGAAGGAGGTGCGGAGTGGGAGCAGAATGGTATATTGAACAGATCTTTAAGGAACTTCCTTTTGGAATCGCCATTGCGATGGTTGTCTTCTTGGGCATTCTCTTGATTATCTGGCTTCTTCTTCCCCTCTGGGTCTTATTCATCCAGTGGAATACGGGTAAGATCAAGGATGAAATTCGTAACCTCGTGGATCAGCTTCAAAAAAAGGATTGGGATGAAAAAGGAAAGGAGACGGCCGATCCGAAGGATTGAAGGGGTTCTTCTTATCCTATTTTTGCTCTGGATCATCCCCATTGCACGTTCTCAGACACTCCTGAAGATTCCTCTTTACATCGGTCAAAAAGAAATCTGGGTGGAGGTCGCCAAGACCCCGGAGGAGAGGAACCATGGGCTGATGGGTAGAAAATATCTGGGGAAAGACGATGGGATGCTCTTTATCTTTGAGACAGAGGACTATCACGGGTTTTGGATGAAAAATACCTTCATCCCTCTGAACATCGCCTTCATCGAGAAGAACGGCAGGATCGTTTGGATTACAGACATGAAACCTCTCACGTTGGATTCCCATGTCCCGCCCCAGCCCATCCTCTATTCGTTAGAGATGAATAGAGGTTGGTTTTCTTCTCACGGTATCAAAGTAGGGGATAAAATCAGATTTTCCAAGTAAATGGAAAATCTGATGAAATTGTAGATTGCGGATCGTTGATTGCGGAGTTGGTTCGGGTAGAGAAAGGATGTAAATTCCGAGATCAGCATTCCGAAATCCGAATTCAAATCGGATAGTCTCCGATCCAGCAGTAAAGACAAAGTTTTTCTCTTGGAAGACCGATTGCTTCGACCATGTCTTCGATTTTTTGATATCTCAACGTGGTCACTCCCAATTCCTTCCCGATCCATCCCACCATCTGTTCGTACTTTTTCGATCCCTGGGCGATGTAATCCCTGACATCTTCGATATCCGCTCCTTCGAGGGCTCGAATGGCCTTTCGGGCCGCCAGCTCCTCGATGGAACGGGTGGAGAGGGCAAATCGGCAAGGAAACATTAAGGGAGGACAGGCAGGTCGGATATGGACCTCCTTGGCTCCGTACTCCCAAAGTTTTTTAATGGTGTAGTTTTTTAGCTGAGTTCCCCTGACGATGGAGTCCTCACAGAGGACGATCCGATTCCCCGAGATGACTTCTTTGACGGGAATGAGTTTCAATGTTGCCACGAGGTCGCGCATCTCCTGGGAAGGAGGGGTATAACTCCTCCCGTATCCGGGTGTATACTTGACGAGAGGTCTTCGATAGGGAAGCCCGGATTCCATTGCATACCCGATCGCATGGCCTACGCCTGAATCGGGGACGCCGGATACGAGGTCTGCCTTCACTCCATCGTTCTTTGCCAGAGCCCTTCCGCATCGTTCCCTGACGAGCTCTACGCTGATGCCTTCATAACTCGACGCGGGATAACCGGTATAGATCCAAAGGAAGGCACAAATTTGATTTGTTTTCCTGCCGGGAGATTTCTCCTCCAATCCTGATTTTCCGACAAACACGATTTCACCGGGGTTAAGATATTTCTTAATTCGGAACCCAAGGTTTAGGAAGGAACAGGTTTCTGTAGCTACGGCAAATTCTCCATCTTTTTCGCCGATGACCAGGGGGGTTCGCCCCAAACGGTCCCGGGCAGCATAGATCCCCTCTTTTTTTAAGAGGATGATCGAGGCCGATCCTTTGATTCGATCGTACACTCCTTCAATCCCTTCCGGAATGGTTCGTCCTCTCGTAATCAGCTTGGCAACCAATTCCACAGAGTTAATTCCACCGCTCGACATCTCACCAAAGGTTTCCCCTTCCTTGAGAAGCTCCGACGCCAATTCGCTTACGTTTTCTATCAAACCCGCTGCGGCGATAGCAAAGTTTCCGAATTTGGTTCCGATGATCAAGGGCTGGGGATCCCGATCGCTGATGGCCCCGATGCCCAGGTGGCCTTTCATTTCCTTATAATCATCGTAAAATTTCGATTTGAACTGCGATTTGCTGATATCATGAATGGACCGGTAAAATTGCTTTCCGAAGACGGCCATGCCTCCGTATTCCGTCCCCATGTGGGAATGGTAGTCGGTTCCGTAAAGCAAGTCCTCTGCACAATTTCTATTCGATACAATTCCAAAAATGCCACTCATAAGACCTCCCTTTTAGTAGTTGCGATCTTATCCATAGCAAAGGAGATCACCACTTGTCAACCGTGATTTCTGAAAGTCCAGAAATCTCTGAGTCAGAGGTTAAACCTACAGAATACTTCGGGGCCTGTGTTTAATTTCTTAACGTCCGTGGGTGAGGGGCGGAGTCCATTGGACGATCAGGGCATCTTCATTTCCATAATAGTTCGGAACCAGACCCACAATTTGAAATTCCAGCCTGGAATAAAAGGCTTGCGCTCCAAGATTGCTTCTTCTCACTTCTGCCCATACTTTTTGAAGATGGCGAGTATTCATGGCCCTTCGGAGAAGTCGGGCCCCAATGCCTTTTCTTCGATGGTGAGGGTGGACCGCAATCGAAATAACATGCCCGTTCTGAGAGAAGATGATATAACCCAGAATTTCCTCTCCCACGCGACCGGCATTGCAACAAACCCAGAAGGTATCGGGATGGAGCATGTGGAGTTGGAGGAAGGTAGTCCAATCGTAAGGCGATTTGGGAAAGGAGTGACCTTCGATTTGGAGAATGGAATTTAAATCGGAGAGAGAAAAAGGTCGAATCATTCGAACTTCTTTGTCCCCGAGATAACGGAAGCCACCCCACCGGTCAATGCTTGGGAGCGCACGTTGTCCAATCCAACTTTCCTCATGATCTCCATATAATTCTCGGCGGATGCAAAATGGAAAACGGATTCTGGGAGATACGCGTAGGCTCCGCGGTCGCCGGAGATGAAGCCCCCGATCCGGGGGAGGACCCGTTGGAAATAGATCGGATATAGTCTTCTCATCAATCCCTTCTCGGGAAAAGTAAATTCTAAGATGATCACCTTTCCACCCTTCTTAATCACCCGCACCATTTCCGAGAGGACCTGCTCTTTCTTCACGATATTCCTCAGACCAAAGGCGATCGTTGAAGCGCTAAAGGTGTTGTCTCGAAAAGGAAGGAAGAGTGCATCTCCCAGGCTTAGGGTGATCCTTTGGGAAAGGCCTTCTCGGAAGACTTTTTGCTGTGCCTTTTTAATCATGGGTTCAGAAAAGTCGATTCCGAAGACCTTCCTGTAATGGCCGTTCTGGCGGATGATCTTGATGGCCACATCCCCTGTTCCAGTGGCAATATCCAATATCCAGCCCTCGAACCCTTTTACCTCTTGGACTGCCATTTTTCTCCAGTAAAAATCCCTTCCGAGGCTGAGAAGATGATTGGCAAGGTCATAGGTGGGGGCAATGTTGTTAAAAAGGCTTCGGATCGATTCAGGATGGAGACGGTAGGTGTTCATCTCAAACAAAATAGATGTCCTCATTACGATCAAACAATTCTCAAAACAAAAAAATTATAGCAGAGTACATCGGAAACGGCAATTGACATTCTTATCCGAAATAAGTAGAATGGGTTGCGTTCCGGGGTTGGGAAAATGAGGCTAATCCTTCTTTGCATCATTCTGCTGGCTATCTCTATTCCATCCGGTTATGCAGAAATGTATAAGTGGGTGGATGATAAGGGGACGGTTCATTTCACCGACGACCTTTCGACCATTCCAGAGAAGTATCGTGAGGATGCCGAAACTCGAAAACCTTCCAAAGAAATCTCGACCCCCCAACCCAAGGAGCAGCCCAAGCCATCTCTTCCCGCAAAGGCAGCCGAGCCCGAAGGGATCACCGTTGATCTTCTGCGAAGGCACGAGTTGTTATTGGCCGAGGTCATCCTGAACGGCAGACTGAGACAGTATTTCATCGTGGATACGGGAGCAAGTTTTACGCTCATCAATAAATCGACCGCAAGGGAGTTGGGAATTACCGTTGATGAAACCACACCTTTTATCCCGATCTTTACGGCCAGTTCCCTCATCTTTACTCCTCTGGTGACATTGAGCTCCATCCGAGTGGGGGAAGCAGAGGTGGAAAATGTAGATGTTCTGATCTACAACATGCCTTCTGATTCGGCAGGGCTCTTGGGAAATTCTTTTCTCAACAAGTTTAAAGTGGTCATCGATTCGATGAATGGAAAGATGACGCTTCACTCCATGCAGGGGGTTCCATCGCCCGACCGGCCGGGTGGCTATGGAAGAGACTACTGGGTCGGACAATTCCGCTTTTACAATCGAAACTTGGAGCAATTGAAAAAGCTGAAGGCAAAGATCGAAAGCAAGGGAGCAACCGGGGAATTGGTTCGGGTCAACAATGCCATCCGGTATTTTGAAAATCAACTGAATGAACTTGAGCGAAAAGCCTCTTTCGCGGGAGTCCCACGGAACTGGAGACAATAGATCACTGGAATATCGGAACGTTGGAACATTGGAATGTTGGAGAAGAGAAAATAAAAGGGAGAAGGGATGGTTTTGAACTTTTCAAACCCAGTATTCCATTATTCCACTATTCCATCATTCCAGAGAGATTACGGCGTGTAGATGACGACGAGGAGTTTGGCTTCTTCGTCGCTCACATTACGAAGTTTGTGTGTGATGCCAGAGTTGAAGTGAAGCGTTTCCCCTTTTTTGAGGAGATTTTCGTTTTCTCCCACCATCACCTCAATATGACCTTTTAAGACATAAAGAAATTCTTCTCCCTCATGCTTGTACTCCACCATCTTATGATCCTGTTTTGGATCGATGGTGACAAGGAAGGCCTTCATATGTCGTGTCTCCGCATCCGGAGTGAGGGTCTTGTAGGAATAGGCCTGAGTTCGTTTGTAAAAGCTTTCCCTCCTTCTTCTCTCCGAGGCCTGCTGTTCCTCAGCGGAGAGAAAGGAGCCTGCATCAATGGCAAGAGCCTTTGCAATCTGGATCACCGCAGAGACGGGAGGAATAGCAACCCCTTCCTCAATTTCTTTTAGATACCGTTGTGAAAATCCCGTCTTGTTGGCGAGCTGTTCGAAGGATGTCTTTCGCAATAGACGTAGTTGCTTCATCTTCGCCCCGAAAGATTTTTCATCTATCTTCTTGGTTGTCATGCTTCCCCCTTAGTTTGGACTTTCCTTTAGGGTTCCATTATATTCTCAATTTTACATTTTTCAACTTAATTTTTCTTGATCAACGGCGCGTCCGGGCGAGATACAAAGGGTTTGACATTTCATAAAAATCTCTTTAATATTGCCAAGATATATTTTCGTGCAATCACAGAGAAGAGGAAATGGCTGGAGAGAAACGGCTTGCCCGAACTAGAAATATCGGGTTTATGGCCCACATCGATGCAGGGAAAACCACTGTTACCGAAAGGGTCCTGTTTTACGCAAAGAAGACCCATCGCATGGGAGAGGTGGATGAGGGGACAGCCACCATGGACTGGATGCAGCAGGAGCAGGAACGGGGAATTACCATTACCTCTGCTGTGACGACGGTCGAATGGAAGGGAAACACCATTCATATTATCGATACCCCCGGTCATGTGGACTTCACGATTGAAGTAGAACGTTCATTGCGCGTACTGGATGGCACTATCGCAATCTTCAGTGCGGTCGAAGGCGTGGAGCCGCAATCCGAGACGGTATGGCACCAGGCAGACAAATATCGGGTTCCGAAACTGGCCTTCGTCAATAAGATGGATCGAATCGGGGCAGATTTTTTTGGGACAACGAGGATGATGGTTGAGCGCCTGGGAGCCAATCCCGTTCTTGTCCAGATTCCCATGGGCGCGGAAGATCAGTTCATCGGAGTGATTGATCTGATCAGGATGAAAGGAATCGTATGGGACGAAAATAGCCTGGGTGTCGAATTGGCAGAGGTATCCATACCCAAGGAGTTCGAGAAGGACGCGTCTCTACATCGATCGAAGTTGGTTGAATCTCTTGCGGAGCTGGACGACCAGTTGACGGAGAAATATCTGAATGGGGAAGAGATCTCAGAGCCTGAGATGAAGGGAGCCCTCAGAAAAGCCACCATCTCGATGAAGGCTGTGCCGGTCCTCTGTGGCGCCGCATTGAGAAATCAGGGGATACAACCCCTCATCGATGCCATCGTGGACTATCTCCCTTCTCCTCTTGATATTCCACCCGTGGAAGGGACGAATCCTGTGACAGGAGGACGGGAGATTAGAATGGCTAAGGACGAAGAGCCATTCACCGCCTTGGCCTTCAAGGTGATGATGGATGAGGGCAGGAAACTCGTTTATATCCGGATTTACTCCGGTGTGCTGAAAGTGGGAACGGAGATCTATAGCCCGCGTTTGAAGAAAGGTGAGAAGGTCTCAAGAATCTTTCAGATGCATTCCCATCAGCGAAATCGGGTAGAGGAGGCAAAGGCAGGGGAGATCGTAGCAGTCATGGGATTGAAGGAGACCACGACAGGAGATACCCTCTGCGACCGGCGTCGCCCGATTTTCCTTGAACCCATCGATTTTTATAAACCTGTGATGTCCATCGCCGTAGAGCCCAGAACGAGCAGGGATCAAGAAAAGCTGACGGAGTCTCTCGAGAAATTGAGTGAAGAAGACCCCACCTTCCAGGTCAGGGTGGATGAGGATACGGGTCAAACCATCATCTCAGGGATGGGGGAGTTGCATCTGGATGTATTGGTCAATCGGCTACTGACGGAATACAATTTGGAAGTGAATGTGGGAAGGCCTCAGGTCGTCTATCGAGAAACCATAGAAAAAGAAGTAGAGGCCTCAGCCAAATTCATGAAAGAGATAGACGAGGTCAAACACTTTGCAGAAGTTTTTTTGCGAATTTCACCCAATCAACGTGGAAAGGGAACTGAGTTTCGTTCCGCCCTGCCGGAGGGGACACTGTCAGATGAAGGGCTTCTTGCCGTCCGAGAAGGAATTCGAGAGTCTTCCACGGTCGGAGTGATTTTGGGTTATCCCATGACGGATCTGAGAGTGACTTTATTAAAAGCGAATATCGATCCTGCCCATCCATCCCCACTCGCTCTCAAGATTGCCTCCTCCAATGCCCTGCGGGAGGGATGTCGCAAGGCCCAACCTGTTCTCATGGAACCGATGATGGAGGTCAACATTATCGTTCCCGAAGAGTATATGGGTGAAGTGGTTGGGGATTTGAAGGCGAGAAAGAGTTCTGTCGAAGCAATTACCCCGAAGGGAAAGGTAACGATGATCAAAGCCATCTCTCCCCTGACTCGAATGTTTGGCTATTCGACTGATTTAAGATCGCTCACTCAGGGAAGAGGGACCTTCACCATGCAATTCTCCCATTATGACAAAGCGATTTCATAATCCTCCATCCCCCCCTTTAGTAAATGGGGGACGGGGGGGCACGGGAAGCCGAATGATGGATGAAGAAATCCTTCAGCTCCTTAGAGATCATTCTTCAGATTTTCTTTCCGGTGAAGAGATCAGCCGCCGTTTGAAGGTAAGCCGAACAGCGGTGTGGAAGCGGATGCAACGACTCAGAACCCTGGGCTATGAGATTGAAGCCTCAACGCGATCCGGGTACCGTTTGATACGATCGCCGGATCTTCTTACTCCATCCGAGATCAAACCCATTCTTAAAACGAAATGGATAGGAAAGAGAATTCATCATTTCCAAACCCTCGATTCCACAAACTCTAAAGCCTATGAATTGGCTCTCAATGGGGCTGAGGAAGGAGAAGTGGTCATTGCCGAATCGCAGGAAAAAGGGAAGGGGAGATTGGGAAGGCAATGGTTCTCTCCTCCGTTTTTAAATATTTATGTTTCCCTTATCCTCCGGCCAAAAATTCCACCTCATCAAGCCTCTCTCATCACGCTGATGGCCGCCGTCGCAACGGCAGATGCCATCCGGAACTTTTCCGGACTCCTTCCGTTGATCAAATGGCCCAATGACATCCTCCTCCGGGATCGAAAGGTAGCCGGGCTCCTCAACGAAATTCAGTCGGAGGTAGACCGAATCCATTTTGTGATTTTGGGGATTGGGATCAACCTGAATATGGATGAGAAGATGTTTTCGAAGGAGATTCGGAACGTCGCCACTTCATTAAAGATAGAGACAGGACAGGCCGTTTCGAGAAAGGACTTTCTTCAGTCCCTGTTCTTAGAACTGGAGCGGTGGTACGCGACGTTCTCGGAAGAAGGCAGCGCTTTGATTCTTAAGGCCTGGAGAGATCGGGCTCACATCAAAGGAAAGCAGGTGAAGGTCACTTCGTTCGGGGAGACGTTGGTCGGCAGAGCGATCGATATAGATTCAGACGGAGCCTTGATCTTAGAAATAAAGGGTGGAAAGCGAAAAAGAGTGGTGGCAGGGGATGTGGAATATTCCCGAAGGTAGAGCGTGGAAAGTGGAGGGTGGAGAAACAATTTGCCACTTTCTACTTTCGACTTTCCACCTTCCAGGTGGAGGAGGTTTATATGTTGCTTGTCATTGACGTCGGAAATACCAATACCGTTTTGGGAGTTTATGACGGGGAGGTCCTGGTCGATCACTGGCGGATTTGGACGGAGAAGGGAAAGACGGCCGATGAATGGGGAATCCTTTTTCGGGATCTCTTCATATTTGATCATCTCAACATGGAAGATTTCGAAGGGCTGATCATCTCATCGGTGGTTCCCCCGGTTTTGGACATGTTACAGGGAATGGCTGGGAAATATTTTCACGTTAAGCCGCTTATCGTTGGCCCGGATATTGATACGGGAATGGTCAACGCCTATGAGAATCCTGCGGAGGTGGGGGCAGACCGGATTGTCAATGCCGTTGCTGCCTATTACCGACATAAGAGAAGTTTAATCGTCGTGGACTTCGGAACGGCGACCACCTTTGATTATGTCACCGCCAGGGGCGAATACGTGGGCGGTGCCATCGCACCGGGAATCGGGATTTCGGCAGAGGCTTTGTTCCAGAGGACTTCCAAGCTGCCCCGGGTGGAAATCGTAAAACCGAAACAGGTCATCGGAAAGAATACCGTTAACAGTATGCAGTCTGGCATTTTTTTCGGATATGTCGGATTGGTCGATGAGATCGTTAGAAGAATGAAGAAAGAAGTGAGATCAAACCCCAAAGTGATTGCAACAGGGGGGCTGGCGAGTCTTATCGCAAAAGAGTCAGAAACGATCGAGGAAGTGAATGAGTTTCTGACCCTCGAAGGCCTGAGAATCATCTACGAGAGAAACCAGAAAAAGAAGAAGAAATAAGAAGCAAGTGGCATAGAGCAAAGAGCTTTTCTAATTATCAGAGATTCATGCATGGAATTCGAGAAGAGTTGAAGATCATCGTGAAAGGAGGTGACTCTCAGTCAACAGTGCATCAAAAAGCTCAAAGTTGGACGAATGTAAGGGAAAGAGGAATTTTGATGGAAGCATACTTTCAGAAAGGAGGCACGACATGAGACTTTCGAGATTTGTCGGCATTTTTTTTATCGCAGTGCTTACCCTGTCTCTGGCCGGATCCGCTATTGCTGCCGAAAAAGTCAGAGTGGGTTATCTTCACACCCTGGCTGTAGATGGCCAGTTCTGGATAGGGGTACAGAAAGGTTATTTCGCGGAGCAGGGCCTTGAAATGGAACCCATCGTGTTCACTTCGGGAGTCCCTCTTATGCAAGCCCTGAGTGGGGGGAGTGTGGATGTGGCTATCATGGGGGCAGTGATCTCCAATTTTCCTTCTCGCGGTGTTGGCAAGGTATTTCTCATTAACGATATCGAGTTTAATACTGCCATGCTTTTTGCCCGGCCTGAAGCAAATGCGAAATCCATCAAGGATGTCGTGGGAAAGCAAATTATTACTGTCAAAGGGACGACTGCGCATGTATTTCTTCACACCGCTTTGAAGTCAAATGGCATTGATTCCAACAAGGACGTGAATATTGTGAGCATGGACATGGCAGGCGCTGTATCCGCTTTCATTTCCGGAGCGGCGCCGTTTGTCTGTACCTGGGCACCCTTCCATG
>Ga0315282_10009511_pt1 | contig 15448 bp, 14 predicted proteins | sample YL17G07_20_MG_FD_203693 | JGI IMG/M metagenome (GOLD analysis project Ga0315282, IMG submission 203693) | Sediment microbial communities from Yellowstone Lake, YNP, Wyoming, USA - YL17G07_20 | ecosystem: Environmental > Aquatic > Freshwater > Lake > Sediment | place: USA: Wyoming | collected... | reverse complement strand
TGGAGCTCCTCAGACGATACAACATCGACCCGGAGGGCAAGCACTGGGTCATCGCAGGCTACACCAACATCATCGGCAAACCTATGGCGGCTCTGCTCATGAACATGAAGGTCAGCGTCAGCCTATGTAGGGCGGACGACCCCAAGCTCCCCGAGATCGTGAGGCAGGGGGATGTCATCGTCACGGAGCTCTACAGGAAGCACGCCATCACCGTGGATATGGTGAAGAGGGGCGTCGTCGTCATCGACAACGGCAACAACTACGAGGGGAAGAAGGTCTTCGGCGACGTAGACACCGAGGGCGTCAGCCAGGTCGCCTCCGCCATCACCCCTGTCCCGGGTGGCGTTGGGCCGCTCCTCATAACGATGCTCCTGAGGAACACCGTCAAGGCGGCGTCCCATTAAGGATTTAAAAGCCTCCCCCCAACCCTATTTCTAGGGAGCCCCACATTTTGGAATTTATAGGGTAATATTTATATTCTGACGCGCTAGATTCTTAATCGGTAGGGCGCGATGGGAAAGAAAACAACGAAAGAATATATGAGAGCCCTTCAAAGCTGGGTCTCAGAAAATTGTTCCGAGTGGGAAAAAGAGCCGTGCGCGCTCGAATGGTTTAACAAGTTGCCGAGCGAGAGAACCAAACGAAACGCGAAACAAGAGTTCAAATTCTTCATAGGATTTGCGAAGCAATGCCCGACGGCCATGCTCGAACAGAGGCTCAAAGACCTGGGAAGCGCGAATCCCAAAGAACGGGGGAGATACGAGGATCTAGTAATTGATTATAAAAACGCGCTAGCAAAACAGGGATACTCTAAGAACATGATCGTTACACTGATAAACAGGGTTCAGTCGTTTTTTGGCTCCCATAGGGTCAACCTGAATTTTGGGAGAAACGATCTTAAGATAGACCTATCGGATGAGGCGAAGGCTCAGAGGCGCACGAAGGTCTCTCTCAATCACGATCAGGTTGGGGCGATGTATAAGTTTGCTGAGGACATTGAGGCGAAGGTTGCATTTTTACTGGGTGTCCAGAACGGATTATTACCCGCCGATATATCGAGTCTTAGAATTGAGCAGTTACCCTTAACCGACGATGAATCCGCCTTTGATTATGTAGAGATATATCGCGAGAAAACCGACGTTCCGATTAAAACGTTCATTTCCCCAGAACTAAAGCACGACATCAGGATTCTCTTAAAGCTCGGGGGATCGCCTAAAGCTGGATACTTGTTCGAGACCCGTAGCGGGGCGATGGTTCGAGAGGACCATCTTAGCGCAATGGTAAAAGCCCTTGGCAACCTCGTTGAACTTCCCAACTTTACGATGAAAGACCTTCGAGACTATTTTCATCAGAGCCTCGAAAATGAGAGCGTTCCCGAATATCATAAACGGGAACTGATGGGGCATCAAAAGGTGGGCTCCGAGCCGTCCTATCTGGGCGGAAGGGAGGGCCTTCTTGATAGCTACCTCAAGGTATTCCATAAGCGCCTATCGGTCAACGGATGGGTTCAATCTCGGAAGGACCTAGCAAAGCACGAGGATAGGCTCAAAGTTCTCTTTGCAGCGCTTGCGGCTGAGAACCCAAAGAAGGAATTGATAAACTTGTTAGAACGCGAGTGGGGTTATCCCGAAGGTGGGATTTGGTTCGAGATAACGGGAAAGGCGATAATAGACAAAGAGGGCAACATCCGGGGCATGAACTTTGAAGAGACCTTCAAGATAATAATCGACATGCTGAGAAGCCCCACGATCTAAATTTTTTTCAAGTCTCTTTTTCTTATTCAGTGAGGTGGATATCCTTTTATTAGTTATCAACAGATAAAATTCATTGAATCCCTATGGGGCAAGATGATGATCTTTGGGAAGGATTAGCGGCGTTATTACTTGGATTTATTGGCATCGCGTTAATTGCTTCTATCATCAATCCAAAATGCCCTAATTGCAAACATAATATCCAAAAAGGCGTTATTCGATGCCCCAATTGTGGAGTTATTTTACGGTGGTCATAATGGCCATGGAAATAATTATCGGCTTTTTTAAGAAAATTGAATTACCATTAACAGTGAATACTGGACTTTGTGGTTTAATATTATTACTACAAACTATTAACGTGGTCAATATTTCGTCGACATATTTTGGAATTATTATGGTTTATTCGGCATTAAATTTGATAGCAGCTCCTTTTAGTTTAAAGAAAAGATTTGTAACACCAAATATAGTAGCTCCTAAATGTCCTTTTTGTGGGGGTTATATGATAGCAACTAAATTAAAATGCGAAAATTGTGGAAAAACTACTGGTGAATAAATAAAAAGACTTTCTACACCTTATTGAGTTGAAAGTAAAAAATTAACCTGTATTGGTGGTTATCTGTAAGAGACTTGCAGTCGGGCGCGCGAGCTAATATCTTTTTTATGATTTATTAATAATACTTGTAAACCGTTTCATTTGTAAAATTTCAACGAGGCATAAGGGTAAATTGTCCATAGAACGATGGATAAACCTTGCGTCCATAAGTTTGAGACTAGCTTACTACTAGGTGTCACACTCCCCTATAACCCAAAGGGTTAAAAACACCAACCCAGAACCCCAACAATTACGCTTTTCCCTAAAGGTCTATGCCTAGTTGGTGGGCTTTCAGGCTCTTTAGTATATGAAGCAACCAAGATCGGCTTTTCAGCGCACCAAGATAGATATGATTTATATCCTTGTCCTATGCGAACGCTCAAAGGATGCCTTCGTATGAAGAGAAACATAATTAAATTATTACAAGGACCTCGAATAATACCCCGTTGACGAAAAGAAGGCACCCCACCCCCCCTTTAAACTCTTAGAGCATTATGCCCTCCGACGACGATTAGGAGTTTAAACAAATTCAGAAAAAGCATATGACTCATTTTGGGAACCCACGCTCGACGGTAGCTTTTGGTGGGCGGATAATATTTCTAAAAAGAATGTTATTTTAATAATTTTTTTAATTTATGACAATCAAGATAAATTGGACAGACATTCGTACAAAAAGAAAAATTAATACTTTTTCCGGTTAAATGACAGCGAATATTTAACGGGTACTTTATATATTGTATATTTTTTTCTCTTTTATATATTTCATTTTTTTTATAAAATATGTCAGTATTTGATCTTTCAATAGTGATGGTCCTTTTAACCTGTTGAGATTTATAATCATATAGTTTAATAATATTTTTAAATCTTTCAAGATCGGGATTTGGTCCTTTAACTTTTTTATCACCAAATGCTCCGTCTAAAAAGGGATATAGATTTTCGACTTGTTCTGCTATCAATGTTTGATAATATTTATAAAATACAGGGATTATAACTAGAATCTCGGTTCCTTTGATGAAACTTTGAGTAATATTGGAAGTGAGTGTTAAAATAGCCATAGTAAAAGCGCTAATAGGAAGTAAACTTGTGATATAGCTATCTAATAGTTTCTTTATTGGTTCTGGATCTCTCCTAAATCCGGGGATTTGCATTCCAGATTTAAGAAGATCATTTGCCATTGTCTCAGTACCTCCTTGAATTTCTAAAATAAAATAGGAAAACAATATCGTTATTATTATAAAAAAAATCGAATAAATCATAAATATTATAGGTTTTTCTAGAATTACTGACGAGTCTCTTATAGCAATTATAGAAACAACGTCAATCATCCAGTTAGGAGGGGATATATTTAATTTAAATAAAATACTAGATATTATTAAGAACCATAAAAAGAAATTTGTTGTATATAGTATAGGTTTTTCATCTAGATAAAAAAATCTGATAGGCAATCTACCTCTATACCCTTTATAATTAATACTAGATATTGGTAATTCAATTCTACATGATGATAAATATAATATTAGAAGAAATAATATTATAGTGAAGAATAGTCCTATTATACTTGGATAATCATATCTAATATAAATTGTTTCAAAGTTTTCTTTATTTATTATTATTTTTATAATAGCTGGAATAATACCGTATGGATTATTATCGGTCATAGGAACAAAGGAAAATAATTTAATCATAAGTATAGTTGAAATACTACTAGCTTGAAAAATTGTTATTCCTTCTCCAATACCCCATCCCGATTCAATAAGTTCTACCATATAAAATAATATTATCTCAGCAGATATTATTTGAATTATAATTAAGATAGTAGTTAAAATTGTTGGGGGATCAATAATATCAGTTACAACATAAATAATAGTGGTAAATATTATAATACATATCGTTAAGATTTTATAAAAAACACGACTTAATATTCTCTCTTCAGAAATATTTTTATCAATTGCTATAATATCAGATGAAACAAGAAGCATAAAAACAGTTGTACTCGTTATAAGTGGAATAACTCCTAACTCCATAAGAGTTCCTCTAGTAGATCCAAAAAGAAAGCGAAAATTCCAAAATGGATCAAAAACAGGTTGTATATAACCGTATAATGGAACTGAAGACATAATTAAAAAAATAATAATACAAATAAGTGTATATACAAGTCTCTGAAATAAACTTATTTTTCTTATTGGTTTTTTAACTTCTGGTAGCAAAAAAGAAAATGGTTTAAAACGATATATAAAAGGCTCGTGCATTGATTTTTTATTCAACTTTTATGTATATATTATTTTGCAGGTACGTGTTTAGCTCGTCAGAAAGAAGACCGAATCAGCCCTCTTTTCACTCAGAACTATGCGACTTTCCAAGCACATGCGGGTAACCACCGCCCCACATTGATAGTATGGTTTCCGATTTAATTGCACGGAGAGGGTATTGAAGGGAATATATTAGTTTCACTATATTATATATAAAAAAACTTTTTATTAGTATAGGAAAGAGTACGTCCCGCGTCTCCGATTTAACGCCAACTTTCGAAAGTGTCAAGAAAATAATAAACTCCATTTCATTTTATTTCCGCGTGTCCCTCTCCGTGGCGTTAAATCGGCTCTGCATCTATTGGTCCGGGTGTACGGGTTGGCTCACCTTCCTGTATAGCCGTCGCCTCCTCCTCAGATCCAACTATCTCCGCGAACTTTACGCTAGGTAATGCAGTTCGCCAATATTCCCAAGCGTTCCTCCCCGGTCCCTCCTGCTCCCGTTTCGCCGAGTTCGCTAGTCCCCGCTCACCAAGCTCCATGCACGCACGCCGCACCGTGGTCGTGCTCATCCTCAACCCCTCAGACATCTCGGCGTGGGTTTTTGCTTCGAGCCGGCTAGTAGGCAGCGCATTAAGGACCTCAAGCGTCCTTCCCGCTACCCTGTAGGCGATAGCCTCCTCTGATGCCTCCCACATCTGCTTCGCGGTCTCAAAGTCCTCAGGCGTCGCCGTTATCACCCCACCCTCAACCTTCCGATGCCTGAACCTGACCCTAGCGACCACCTTTATCGTTGCGAGAAATATGGGATACAGGCGTCGGTTTTTAATCAGCGACCACCTAATGTGGTATGGTATCCTGACGTTGAGGTTCGTCGTCTCCCGAATAATCTCCTCAGTCATCGCCCCGCACACCCTCATCGGCGTCCTGTCAACGTCTATCCCCTCCCTCATTTTCCGGTCCTGAAGCCTGAACACCGCGATGTCCTGCTCTAAGCTTTCGTCGGGTGTGGTGTTTACAAACCTGTTCTGTATCTGCTCATTACCTATCACCTGAACCGACGTGAACCAGACGGTCCTGCGTCCCTTGATCTTCATGTCCAAGACCTCGCCCTCAAAGACGCTTAGGTGCCGTGGGGTTATGTCTGTCTGACCCGTCAGGCTTTGTAGCATCGGCATCGTGTCCTGACTCGCCGAGACCTCATCCAAGAAAATGAGGGTCTTGTCCAGAGAGTCCTCACCGAACCTTTTAACGTAATAAAATAGACTCAAAGGTGACGACGAAGTAAAAACTTCGTAAAGATTTTCCGGGAGCATCGAGAGAACCGTCTCTTTGCAATGGGTTTTTCCGCTACCACTCGGCCCGATTGCCCATGTGTTTATCTTCCTTTCCTCTATCCACGACCCAATGGCTGAGGCATATTCGAGTTTCAAAAGCCAATCATCGCCCGAATGCATTAGGTGGGCAGCATCGACGACGTACTCTAGTGGGTCCATCTCCTTAAGGACCCTACTCGCCTCTCTCGTCTCCTCAACCGAGTAGGCAGTTCTAGGTTTCTGGTCGAACTTGAAGTTATATCCCTCTTCGAGATTCCAAACAGAGTCGAACTGATATTCAATTTCCTTGTCTGGTAGGGGAGGCTTATTTTTCAAATTCCATTCGTGGACCTTCTCAAAGGCGATGTCCTCGGGCGTCTCACATTTTTTAAACCAACTTGTGAGCCTGATTAGCCGGTCATGACGCCCACCCTCAGCGCAACCCTCAAAGAGCAAAGCCACATGTACATCTTTAACTGTAGGTTTGATTCCGACGCGGCTTTTTAGGAGTGCGTCAAATTCAGGATCGAAGTTCCGCGTTTCCCACTTCTTGATTGGCGTCAACCTTTCAGCGTCATACGTGAGTCCTGTCTCGATGTCCCGTAGACTTGGTGGAATTTTTATGTAAGTGCCCTCACCTTGCAGGTCTATGACATGTTCGTCCTTGTTGTTATTTATCCGTCTCACTGGGATTGGGTATGTCGTCTTAAAGTAGACGTGCCGCTTTCGCTTATTATTCTCTATACGCTTCGTGGTGCAGCTTGTCATCACGACTAAGGTTTCCTGTTCCGTGCCCTTTCCGTAGACCTTATCGTAAATTTTAGGGTCATCGAAGTCTGCGACTACAAGGTTCTCTGATACCGAGCCGCACACCGCGGCCAGGTCGTGCCCGTCGCCGAACCACCACTTATAGACCTGGTCTGGTGGCGCTCTCTCCGACTGATATCTCTTCCAAGGGATAGACGCCTCCTTGAGTCCTTTTTTCACTGGTATGATTGAAAGTTTTTGATTTAAGAAAAAGTCGATTATCTCTTTCTCTCTCTCTACCTTTTCCCAGTTTGGTGTAGGGTCGAACGAGAACCCCATTGTCGCATACCAAGCCGATATTTTTTGATTCAATATCATCGCCCTCCTTTGTTTGGGGAGGGAGGAGCTGGAGAACTCGGGTCAAAGGGTTTCAGGCGTTCGCCCGTCCCGGTGAACTCCGACATCTTTTGCTTACGCCTTCTTATTCTTTAAATTTTATATTTATGCATAATTTCCATCGTCGGTTTATTTTGACATCATCAAGTTGTGTAACCAATCGATCTCTATTGGAAAGTTCTTCTTTTAGCCTGGAGATTATCACTGATTCTTTTTCATGCCAATACTTATATAGCTGAAGATTTCTCAAATATTCCTTAAGACTAAATTCTAGACTTGAGCCTGGATATGGGTCCTTGATTATTGCGTTCCAACTTATTTTTTTAGGTTTTTCTTCTCCCGCATATAAAATAGCGTCATCCGTTCGTCCAGAATACACATCTTTTGCCTTTTTATATATTTCTGCAGAATATTCTACATAAGACTTGTCAATCAATATTGTCTTGACATTATCATATTTTAATGTTAGTTCTTTGGTATATCTCTCAATGCTCTTATTTTTATTAGTCTCAACCCAACGGTTGAAATCCGCTTCTAGATCAATATTGTGTTCTTTGAAGTAGACCATAAGTCCTTTTTCCAATGTGTATGGCCCACTTAGATCCAAAGAGCCTAAGTCCTTGTTAGCTAACCGCACAGCCTCATCGATGATTGGCTGACTCGTAGACTCCAAACACACACACCTGACAGATTATACATAAATGATAGCATAATAGGATCTCTGATGATGTAATATACGTAAGATTCTCTTAATAATACCATTTTTAAATGTAAATTCCGTCATATATTCGCAAAGTTTAAGTTTAGGCGCACAAATTTCGTAATGGGCGAGCTTATATACTAAGGAAAAGCGACCAAGCTTGGATCGAGTCGGGTAGAAACTCCCTAATTGAACAGATAAATGAATCTGAAGATCAGAACGAATATCGGCGTCTCGGAAATCTGTTAAACCAAAGGGATCAAAGAATAAGAAATAAGGCCAGAAAAGCGCTTGATGATTTGGCATATTTATTTTCGAATATGGATTTGAATCAGGCAAAATCTATTTTAATAGAAAAGAAGAAAAAGAATACTGTAAATGATAGATTAGTTAAATTCATTCAATCTATATATGAATACTCTACTAAGATTAAACATAAAGATAACGATTATTTAGTTTATGATGTAGAATTATTTAAGACATTGATGGGTGTCGCTAAGTGGTCGTTGAGTGGATTATATGTTTTATGCAATCAAGAAACTCTAATGATATCGGGGGGACAATTCGGCGGAGGGTTGCCAGATAGTAAAATGTTAGAATCTTTAAGAATGATAGAGGTTATGATAACGTCATCGGCCAAGAAAAAGAGACTATAAACAAAGCAAACTAAATTTTAATTATCTATTAGGTACGGAAAATTTGGTATTAAATATTTAAATTATTGAGACCTTCATAATGTGCTATACATTAAGAACCTCATAATGTGATATGCACATAAGTCCTCCGCCTAAACGGTGCCGGGGGCGACCTCATATAATTTAGCTAAATTAATGAGGGGTCAACGGTGTTGGGACGTGGGACCTAGGGACCCCGGGCGCGCGCGACAACTCAAATCAAGTGTAAAATCTTGTGATGTACACGTGTATTGAATTGTATGCCAAAGTTTATTTTAGATGAAACAATTGATAACAACATGTCCGAAATATTTCAAAACTTCTCGGCCATCGAAATACTTCGATTATTCCTACATGGGTTATTCTTTGTTTTTCCTTTAGTAGTTTTTCCGAATTTCTCATCACAACTAAATATAATTAACTTAACAACACTAATCGTTGTAAGTGGTTTAATACTATATGCGGCACCAATTGATTTCTTTTTCCCTATTTTTAAACAAAAATATAAGAAAGAAATAAATTTGATGATAAATGAGGTTAGTAAAGACTTATTAAAAGATATAAAATATCCTGTTGACCCGCGTTCTTTATATGATATTTTTTACTATGATAAATTATCCAGACCTTTAAGATATAGAATACATTACATGGTCTCACTTTACTATTTCTATTCTAGGACATTTTTTGCTTCGTTGTTTTATATAGTTTTATTACCTTTAATATGGTTAATTAAATCTGTAAACGTTACTTCATTATTTGAACTTAAAATGATTTTAATGAATATATTTGATTCCGATATAAAAATAATTTTGATTACACTTATATTCGCTATCATTACTATTTTTAGTTATTTTAAAGCTCGTAACGTTCTAATTGAAACAATCAATTTGGAAAAAACGATAATTGCCTGTAGGTCAAACGAGATTTGTGAAGCTATTAAAAAATGACAGCTTTATTTTCCTTTTTTAATTTTTATTATAGAATGACTTTTTCTGTCTTCGAATAAATGACCAATAGGGTTTCTAGCCGGGTCATAATCATCGATATGTGATTCAATTTGTATTTTTTTGGACCCCTTTCTAACCTGAACGTGAATTCTACTCCCATTAGGCAAGGGTTTTACTAAATTAGTGAAAGTGCCTTTTTGATCTGCCAGGTAAGGGTCTTGTTGAAAACCTCTATTTCTCAACATTGTTAAAACAGCTTCGAAATTCGGAGGGAAAGGACCTTTTATTTTATAAGACCTGCGTGTCATAATTTAATCTATTCACATTGAGGTTTATATTTCATTTGTAATGCATGCGCTAATCCTTTTTTCACGAAAATACGCCTTTTTCAACCTACTTTCCGGGCGCGCGCGCGGCGGCTTTCAACACCTCATAATAAGGGTAGTGTCAACATTATAGACATAAAGCGTATCCCTCGTCGATGGGCGCCCATTGGAGTAAATTTAGCTAAATTTATATGGTATGTGAGAATTTACAAAATGAAACAGGCAATCAGTATTATATTATTATTTTACTTCGATAATTGTTTAGGTCTTTAATATTTATCATTTTGACATATTTGTTCTTAATAGACTTTTCAAATTAGCAATAAATCGGTCTTGTGTTGTTTCAATATCCATATCTGCCCTTTCTTCTTGTGACATATTATCATACCAATCTTCGTATGATTCATAAGAATAATCGTCAGGAGGAGCCATACCAGCATCAACTAAAGTTTTGTGTATAAAACTATCCGCTGTATTAATTTCACTTTTTATTGCATCATATATATTCTTCGGTAAATAATGACCTTTAACTGATTCTAAAAATGTATCTAATCTCTTTTTCATTTCTGAATAATTTAATTTGGGCTCATGATATATAATCCCATATAATTCTTCAATTGATTTCTTTTGTTCTCCCCCCAATATTTGTAATTTTATGTTTTCTTCACTTTGTTTTAATGTACGTTCTAAATTCTTTTTTTCATTTTTAAATTGCCTCCCTTGCATATAATATTGAATACAGAAACTAACTATATAACCAAAAATAATAACACCAGCTCCTGAAAAAATACCCCTTAAAAATGCATCAGTTACTTCATCTTGAAGAACAAATTGAAACATACGTTAAATATTATTCTACGAATATATTAAATTTGCAGTTAAAGAAACATTAAACGCCTTTCGCCCATCCGAATTTTCTATGCATTAATTTATACTAATTATATGTGATATTCTATACATTATTCTATGTTATTAATGATTCAATACGAAAATTTTTTATTTAGAGTGAGAATAATGTTAATTATGACACTTATTCTTACGGAAATCACACAACTTGGAGTGGCAATGGCTGCAGACTCTGCAGTCACAAGAACCATCAGTTTATCTGGAGACAGGTCTATCACTAGGGTTCTTACAGGCGTTCAAAAACTGCATTACATACCGAAAATAAACGCAGGAATATCCTGCTGGGGACAAGGAAATATTGGGCCTTTACCCATGGATATATGGCTTCAAGATTTCATACTTGGTAGAATAAATGAATATAATTCTCTAGAAGATTTTGCTAGACTATTAGAACAAGAACTTAGAACTGTTATTCCACCTCTTAATGAGCCGACTGACCGCGATTTATTATATGGAACAGTGGGGTTTCACTTAGCAGGAATTAGCAGATATAATGATCAAAACTATCCTGATTTTTGGCACATACATAACGGAAGAAGTCAAAGATTAGAGGAAAGAGGGGAGGGAATAAATCCGCTCTTAATAAATGCTAATCATGATATCCCGCCAAACATTATGGCTTCGTTGCCTGAAAACGCTCTTCAATTAACTCGAAACGGAGATATACAAATATATGCTAATCTTTTTGACTTACTACAAGGATTCTTTGAAACTGTTCATACCAATATTGGTGTAAGATTTGGTTTAACTCAACCTTTACTGAGTGAAAGATGCGAATGGTTGAAGTTCCAAATAGAATTTATATCAAATCTATACAAGTTTAGTAATCTAATTCCAAGTATAGGTGGTCAAATTGCTATTCTTTGGATTGAAAAAAATGGTTGTCATGGACATAATATCCCTCCTCTGAAGATTAATGTAAATACCAGACGATAAGACACCACTTTCCTACTTTTTTTCAAGTATTTTAGACTATTATACAAAGATTTATGCGATAAGATAATGGCTTTGTTTTATAATAAATTAAGAAGTTCTTAATAACTCAATTATCAGCTTAAATCTCTTTTCGAAGTTCATACCCCCAACTTTGCCCTCTTCGTCCATTATTGCTTTTCCTGTTATCTCGATCCATATCGTATTTTCAGGATATCCCCACTCTCGTTCTAACAGGTTTATCAGATACTTCTTTGGATTCTCGGCAATGATAGCCACAAATAGAACTTTGCAAAAAAAGGAGAAGTTTTATAAAATTTGTTTAATTATGCATTTTCCGCTCGGTGTGTTCCCTACAAAGACCCATCCATGATTAAGGTGATTCTCTAAGTCTTTTTCGTCTATAACCGTCACCTTATTTTCTTCCCTCTTTTGTTTTTCACTCATTATCTCTGATATTCTTTTCTGGAATTGTTCAAGTGTTAATGTTCCAACCTCAAACATCGACCATATTTGTTGTATCTTTTCCTCTGATGCACCCAAACTCCTTGCCGTTGTCACCAATATACTTGCGAGCTTCTTATCTGTATCTTCTTTTCCAAATAGTTTTAGCTCGTTGTACGCTTTTTATACATATTTTTGAAACCACCAACATTTATTGGATACAAAAAATTTTGTATTCAATAGCTAGATTTCGCCCTGCCATGTTTATAATCTTTTATTTAAGTTTATTTAGATAAACACAAACTTCCGCGCGCGCGTACGTCTAAAACACAGTATTTATTTTAAATTTTCCCCTATAATTTCTTTTTCATCTTCAGTTATCCCATATATTGTGTAAACTAGGTCATCGATTTGATGGTCAATATTTGTTATTTCCTTGTCTATTCTGGCTCTTTCATCAGTTAATTTATCGCTAATTATTGATAGTTCTTTGTATAATGAATTAATTTTTTTAACATATTCAATCATTTCATCCTTAGTTTCTTTAGAAGAATTGGTGATAGGTAATTGTAAAATTGCATTTTTCAAGACATCAATTGTTATGAAATAATTTTTATAATAATAACTCAAAAGTTTTGAATTAAGTAAGCCTAATAAATAAAATAATGATTCTTCTTTTTTCTTAAGCGTTAGTATCATACCATCTTTTAAATAATAATTATTTTCATCAAAAGCCCCAACTAATTCTTTTCCCATCCTAGCGATTATTATTTTTTCTTGTTCAAATCTTTGTGGTTCACCGGGTCTAGCAGTTAATTTATTACTTCTCATAATTTTTGGAACATACCACACATATTCTCCTTCATAGTTTATGCTATATCTCGAAATATCGGCACTTCTAATTAATTTTTTGGAGTTGCCATCTTTAATTGAGGTAGATATAAATTTGTCGTCATCTCCTGTCTTCAAACCATAATAAAAATTAACTTTTTCTCCTAGCTTAGGCATTGTGTTAAGTTTATTTTTAATACTTACGGAATCTTTTTTGGAATATAATTCAAATATATTCAAATAGTTCTGTTCAATTTCAATTTGTTTAAATCTCTTAACTATGCTTGAATTTCCTTGCTCATCTAATTTTTCAACAGTTATCTCATTCATTTTTCTTTTTTTATTACTTGATTCCTTTTGAAAAATAAAAATACATGTTTCCACGGTTGCATCATGAAATACTTTTTTTGGTAACTGAGCTAGTTTAATTACTTTACAATTTTCCAAAATGTATTTTCTAATATATGCAAAACTTTCAAGAGAAAGCCATGTATGAGGAACAATAAATCCAATATAGCCTCCTTGACATAATAATGAAATACCCTTTTCCATAAAACAATTGTAAATATCGGATTTCGCTCTAAAAGTATCTGTATGTTTCCATAAATATTCTTTTTCGATTTTGGGAATTTTATGAGGTCTAATATAAGGAGGATTTCCAATTACTACATTAAAACCTCCGCTATCAATGATGGTCTTAAATTCATTTTCCCATTTAAACGCTTTTTTCCCGGCAATTTTTTCATCATCAATAATAGAATTTCCACACTTGATATTTTCTTCCAATAATGGTAGTCTTCTTTTTTTCTCGGCTATTTTAAGTAGAAGATTAAGTTGAGCAATTTCAACTGCTTGCTTATCTAAATCTACACCAAAAATATTATTTTGTAATATCTTCGCTTTTTTAGAAAAAATTATATCAGTTTTTAAATCTAATTCTGCTTGATGATATGATTTATCGTTTTTACTATAATAATCATTTAATATATCATACGCTTTAATTAAGAAACTTCCAGAACCACAAGCCGGGTCTAATATTTTAGACTTTTCAAAATTAGCTTTATCAAGATAATTTCCAACAGTGTTTTTAATAATATAATTAACTATATAATTTGGTGTATAATATATTCCCTGTTCTTTACGATGCATATGATTTTCTGTCAATTTTGCTCGTCTATCAGTCTTTTTTAATATATGACTCAAATATTGCTCATAAATATTTCCTAATATATCAGCATCAATCGCTGAAAAATCATAAGAAATAGATTTATCTTTTGTATAATAAAGACTTTCAATTATTTCTTGTAATATATCATTATCAATAGTTAAACTATCACATAAATGTGTAGAGAAAATTTTACTATTATAACTACCATCAAACGATACAAAAGTTTCTCTTAAATAATTAATTAACTGACCTTTACCTTTATTACTCCATTCTCTATAATTCGATATTAATATTTTCGGTTCTAGCTCTCTATCTTCACAATGTCGAATAAATATTAATCTATCCAATAATCTTTGAACTGATTCATCTAATTCGATATCTGATAAATGTCTTTCTGGATTTAATTTTGTTATATTTTTGGAAAGTAATTCCCTAAATCGCGTAAAATCAAATAAAAGTTGTCTATCAACGCTTATTTTTTTAACTTTTTTACCTACCTTTTCAGCTTCCTTATCAATTAAGTTTTTCTCATAACTCTCTCTTGATAGTAACCATAATTCATCAAATCTATCTAAAAATTCTTTATACTCGATAGTTCTAAATCTATTAAGCCAAGGAATTTCAACTTTCCATTCAGCATTTAGAATAATTAGTGTTTCAAAATTAGTAAGAACCGCCCAAGTGCATCCTTTATTCCACGAGTAATCTATTGCCTGCTCGACATATTTGATATTGATTATACCCTCTTTTAATTTTTTAGCTTCTAACATAAATTTTGGAATACCATTTATTCTAAATCCATAATCAACTCGTTTTTTAGATATTTTTTCTTCTGCTGTAACTTCAGTTGAATCCTCAGTATTCCATCCTAAAGCTCTAAATAATGGAAGAATAAAATCTTTTTTAGTCATCTCTTCATTATAAATATTTACTCTATTTTCTTTAACTACATTATCATATTTTTCAATGAGTTTTTGAACTTCTCTTTTTGAATACTCTTTATCCATTGAATTAGACCTTATTATAATAATTTCCTAAGCATTTATTAATTTTTATGATACTCATGCGCGCACCTAAGCTCCCTCAGGGACCTACTGTTTCACAAGCCCCAGAGCCTTCTGGGCGACAGGGACCTCATTGGCCAATGCGCCCAGCCTGATCTCGTAGAACTATGAGCCTAGGGAACCCCCGCGCCGAGGCGTCCACGGGAACCTCATTGACCGGCGCTATTTCTGAAAAATTCTTATAACTTGCGTGCCGGTAGATAGAAACATGAAAAGTGCGTTGTATATTCACCGAGTTAGATCCCTTATACCCTATAAATCCCTAAAAACTGGTTATCCTATTTCTAGGTGCACATCTTTTGGCTAGGATAGACTCCAGAAAGGCCCGCCGCATGATGAAGCAGATGGGCATGCAGATGGATGAGCTTGGCGACGTGAAGAGGGTTATCCTCCAGAGCCCGACC
>Ga0315282_10009510_pt1 | contig 15450 bp, 12 predicted proteins | sample YL17G07_20_MG_FD_203693 | JGI IMG/M metagenome (GOLD analysis project Ga0315282, IMG submission 203693) | Sediment microbial communities from Yellowstone Lake, YNP, Wyoming, USA - YL17G07_20 | ecosystem: Environmental > Aquatic > Freshwater > Lake > Sediment | place: USA: Wyoming | collected... | reverse complement strand
ACAACTTGTGCCAGCAAGATTTTAATAGGATTTGTGCCGCCTTTTGAATCTACACCGACCGAACGGCTGTTTTCACAAGGTGCAGTCCTTTTGGGCAAAACCAATATGGATGAATTCGGCATGGGAAGCTCAACTGAGAACTCGGCATTTTTTCCTTGCAGGAATCCTTGGGATCTTGCTCGCGTCCCGGGAGGAAGCTCCGGAGGAAGCGCTGCCGCTGTCGTTTCAAGAATGGCTCCAGGATCGTTGGGAACCGATACAGGCGGATCAATTCGGCAACCTGCGGCCCATACGGGTGTTGTGGGCATTAAGCCGACTTATGGACGAGTCAGCAGATATGGCCTGATAGCTTTTGCTTCCTCTCTTGATCAAGTGGGCCCCATTGCACGCACGGTTAAAGATTGCGCCATTCTATTGAATGCCATATCGGGATATGACCCAAAAGATGCCACGAGTCTTGATATTCCTGTGCCGGATTTTTCAAAAGCATGCGGAAAAAGCGTTAAAGACATCAGGGCAGGGATACCTGAGGAGTGTTTTTCAGAAGGATTGGATTTTGAAATTCGAAAGAACATAACGGAAGCGATTAAAGTCTTTGAATCCATGGGAATGAGAACCGTGCCGGTCAAATTACCCAACCTTCCTTACGTTGTTGCAACTTATTATGTAATTGCACCTGCCGAAGCGAGTTCCAATCTGGCTCGATACGATGGAGTTCGCTATGGCTATCGAATTCAAGGAATTAATGATCTGGCTGAGATGTATTCCAAAACGCGAATTAATGGTTTTGGCGCAGAAGTCAAAAGAAGGATTATGATTGGAACGTTCGCATTATCTTCTGGCTATTATGATGCTTACTATCTCAGGGCCAGCCAAGTAAGGTCACTGATCAAGCGGGATTTTGAAGAGGCTTTCAGATCCTGCGATGTTATTTTGATGCCTACAACTCCTGAGCCTGCATTTCTTATAGGAGAAAGAGAGGCTGATCCTCTCTCGATGTACCTTTCTGATATTTTTACAATTCCCGCCAATCTTGCAGGATTGCCGGCTATGAGCGTGCCTGCGGGCTTCACTGAGAATGGCCTGCCTGTCGGGCTTCAGATAATGGCGCCGGCTTTGAAAGAAGAAGTTATTTTTTCTGTGGCTTATGCGTTGGAATCAGAACTACAGCTTTACCGAAGAGTTCCGGATATAAATAGAATATTGGGAATTTAATGGCGGCAGACAAATACGAAATAGTTATCGGGCTTGAAATTCATGCCCAATTAAAAACGGCATCCAAGATATTTTGTAACTGTAGCACGAAATTCGGAAGCCCTCCTAATACACAGGTATGTCCCGTATGCATGGGAATGCCGGGTGTATTGCCTGTATTGAATCGAGAAGTCGTAAATATGGCATTGAAAATTGCAAGGGCAATCTCATGTGAGATCAGCATCCATTCGGAATTTGCAAGGAAAAATTATTTTTATCCCGATTTGCCAAAAGGATATCAGATTACTCAATATCGATTGCCTTTAGCCGAACACGGACAACTCATCGTGACCGGAAAAGAAAGAGAATATGTTATCGGCATTACTAGAATTCATATCGAAGAAGATGCCGGCAAAAATTTTCATGGTGAGGGAGGGGGTTATTCTTTAATAGATTTTAATCGCTGCGGCATTCCTTTGGTCGAAATTGTAACGGAGCCCGATATCCGATCAACCGCACAAGCGGCAGAAACCATGCGTGCGTTACGCGACCTACTGGTGTGGTTGGATGTGTGTGACGGAAATATGGAAGAAGGATCGTTGCGCTGTGATGCAAATATTTCAATCAGACCGTTCGGCATTTTAAGTTTCGGGACAAGAACCGAGATCAAAAACCTGAATTCGTTTCGGAATCTGCAAAGAGCATTAGAATTCGAAGCGATCCGCCATAAGCAAATCATTGAAGCTGGAGGTTTGATCATTCAAGAGACAAGACTTTTTGATCCGGCTTCAAATGCCACTTTTTCGATGAGGAGCAAAGAAGAGGCGCATGACTATCGATATTTCCCGGAACCCGATCTGCCTCCCCTAATATTAGATAAGGGATGGGTCGAAGAAATTGATGCTTTTATGCTTGAATTGCCTTCAGCCAGAAGGCATAGATTTGTAGATTCTTATGGATTATCCTCTTATGACGCAAGTATTCTCACCTCATCTATATTCATTGCGGATTATTTTGAAAAAGTAGTCGGAGCAGGTGTTTCAGCAAAATCGTCTGCGAATTGGGTAATGGGAGATGTGACTGCGTTGCTAAAAGAAAGAAATCTGGATTTCTCAGCTTGTCCGTTGCATCCTGAGAACTTGGCTGAAATGATTTCGTTGATTGAAAATAAAACCATTTCAGGAAAAATAGCCAAAGAGCTTTTGCCGGAAATGTTTTTATCCAATAAATCGGTACGTGATTTAGTCAATGAAAAAGGTCTGAGCGTGATTTCTGATACTGCTTCAATTCAAAGAATGGTGGAAGAAATCATTTCGGCAAATTCTAAACAAGTCGAACAGTACCGAGCAGGAAAAACCGGAGTACTTGGATTTTTTGTAGGCCAAATAATGAAAAAAACCGGAGGTAAAGCAGAGCCTAAGATAGTATCAGATCTTGTTAAAACCAAGCTGGAGAAAAGCTAAAATAGGACCATGGTGAAGCCATGAAAAAGTATTTACTGCTACTCAGCGCGATCGTTGTTTTTTTTGCACCCGAATTCGCTTTTGGAAAAGAGGCTAAAGATCCGTATGCGGGAAGGGTGGTACTGGGGTTTTCAATCGGAGGATATTCGTCAGGCTCCGGACCCCAGGGATTTTTGGCAACAGTGGGTGTCGAGTACTATTTTATAAAATATGTGTCATCGTCATTTACGACCGGCTACGGTATGTTTGGCAGGGATTTTACAAACACAAATGATAATTCCTCAAAGAGCACAACAGTGAATTTGATCCCGGCCGATATTGCGGTATTGGGACATATTTTACCGGGTAAAACCGTCAATCCATATATTGGGCCTGGTATTGGCCTGAATTACATGTGGTGGACCATCAAAAACAAACAAGATGACCAAGTTGAATATCACATTTTCGGGACGGCGGGTGCGACTATTCAGATTGCAAAAGGATTTGCAATGAACATTGGAGCAACTTACACCGTTCCGTACGACCAAGAAAAACATCAACTCGCTTTCGACCAATATTATCTTGGATACGGCGTGTCAGGGGGCATCGTTTTTTAATCACGCGAGGCGTCATGGCTCTTTCGCATATCAAGTTTGAAAATCACAAATTGATTCTTTTGGATCAACGTTGCCTGCCAATGCAAGAAATTTACGTTTCTTTGTCGGATCACGAGCAAGTGGCCCAAGCTATCGAAAACATGGTCGTGCGAGGAGCCCCCGCGATTGGCGTGGCAGCTTCATTCGGTTTGGCGATTGCAGCGCACAATTTCTCGAAAAATCCTAAAGAAAAATTTTTCAATTTACTATCGTCGGCAAAAGAAAAGCTGGCCTCAACCCGGCCCACGGCTATCAATCTTTTTTGGGCTCTGAATCGGATGATGGACTTGGCTATATCAGGACCTGACAGATCGACGGATGAAATTGCTTTGGAATTAGAAAAGGAAGCTTTTGCCATATGGAATGAAGATGTGGCTTCATGCCGATCAATGGGTAAATATGGCGCGCGATTTGTCAAAGATGGAGCGCAAATTTTAACTCATTGTAATGCTGGAGCATTAGCGACTGGTGGATATGGTACGGCCTTGGGGGTAGTTCGCGCCGCTGTTGAAGAAGGAAAAAAAGTTCATGTCTATGTTGATGAAACAAGACCATTTTTACAGGGTGCAAGATTGACAGCCTATGAGTTAATGGTTGATTCAATTCCGGTCACATTAATCTGTGACAATATGGCCGGATATTTGATGAACAAGAAAATGATCGATTTGGTATTAGTCGGAGCAGACAGAATTGCCGCCAATGGAGATACAGCCAATAAAATCGGAACATACTCCGTTTCCATCCTTGCAAGAGAAAATAATGTGCCCTTTTATGTAGTTGCTCCTCTTTCGACAATTGATTTAAAAACCTCTGATGGGGATCAAATTCCAATAGAAGAAAGAAAATCGGAGGAGGTTACGGATATTTTTGGAAAGGTACGAATTGCGCCCAAAGATGTCGAAGTGTTTAATCCTGCTTTTGATGTGACCCCGGCTTCAAAAATAACGGCAATTATTACTGAGGCCGGTGTTGCGATTCCCCCCTATGAAGAAACAATAAAATCTCTTTTTCAGATAAAAAAGAATGTTCAATAGTTTGCAACTTATTATTAATTAAGACAAAAGATTTAGCGGTTGCTTAACAAATTTGAAATGAAATCCGATTCCTTAATTAATCTAAGCTCATGAATTAGGTTGACAACCAGAGTATAATTCCATAATTAATTTCAATACGGCATGAAATTTTTCTTTTAAGATAAACGAACTTATTAGGCATAATGGTCGAAAATATTCCGAAAATTTCAATTGTCATTCCAACCTACAACGAGGCTCAGAATCTGCCGATACTTTTAAATGATTTATTTTCAAAACTGAACTCTCTAAATCAAAATTCGGAAGTGATCGTTGTAAACGATGGAAGTACTGACGACACAGCGAGCATATGCCGAACCTTTTCCGCAAAATATCCCCAATTAAGGATAATTGATAGACCTTCTCAAAGAGGAATGGGATATTCGCTGAAAGAAGGCACTGCTGCCACAAATGGAGAGTTCATTATCTGGTTGATGGCGGATTTGGTGGATGATCTTTCTAATATTCCTTTAATGATTGAAAAACTGGAGCAAGGTGCTGATTTGGTTCTTGCCTCTCGAGCCATGAAGGGCGGTTCGTATGGAAGACTATTGCCTTGGAAGAGATGGTTATCAAAAACCTATAGCACGATTTTTAATTTTTTTATGGGGGTTCCCATTCACGACAGCACAAACGCCCATCGTGCTTTTAGGAATCAGGCTTATAATAAATTGAACCTTCAAGAAGACGGATTTGCCATTTCACCTGAAATGGTTATCGATGCGCAACGAAAAAACCTTGCCATAGTTGAAATTCCGGTAAAAGGCGGCGATAGGATTTATGGAATAACAAATTTTCGTATATTTCGACATGGGATTCGTTATTTTAAATTATTGTTCTGGCCAAAACGAAGAAAATTATTATAACATCCGACGCTGCATTCTTCCTTACTGTGCATAGGTGAACCTGTGAAAAAAATATTGTTTGTTCATCCGCATGTCATTATAGATGCTTTTCAGTTTAGCAAGGTCGATGCTCCAATCTATCCAAGTTTGACCATTGCCGCCCTGACAGGTGTTGCTAAAAAAGCAGGTTATTCTGTAGCCGTAAGCGATCTATACGGCATCAACGACCCGATTAATCAATTCAAGCAAGATCTTTTACGATATCGCCCCGATCTTGTGGGCATCACTTTTCATACTCCTCAAGCTGACCAAGCCGCAGAATTGTCAGGAATTTGTAAAAAATTTGATCCATCCATCCTTGTCATCGGAGGCGGCGTACATGCCACTGCAGTTCCAGAAGAGACGCTTCAAAATTCTGCATTCGATTTTCTAGTCATTGGCGAGGGTGAAATTTCGTTTGCTCAAATTTTATCAGGTGATCCTATCTCAAATATACCAGGGATTGCTTATCGAGAAGGCAATCAAATTAGAATAAATCCGCCTCACAAATTAATTGATGATCTGGATTCACTGCCGATGCCGGATTATTCGCCATTTGATCTGCCGCGATACAGAATCCAAAAGCTGCTGTGGAAAAATCCCGCATGTATCAATATCGAAACCAGTCGCGGTTGCCCTTATTCTTGCGATTTCTGTGTAAGTAATCTTGTTTTTGGCAGAAGATTTCGCGCCAAAAGCCCCGAACGCGTCCACGAAGAGCTCAAATTGCTTGCTAATATTGGTTTTAAAGAGCTCCATATTCAGGATGATGATTTTACGGTTGATTTAACACGGGCCATGAAAATTTTGGATTTAATGGTTACACAAGGTCCAAGATTTGATCTTGAGCTGTTTAATGGAGTGCGAACAGAAAGATTGACTCCGGAATTTTTACGGCTGGGAAAAGCTGCAGGTTGTTATAGGATGCGAATCGGCATTGAATCAGGTAGCCGAGATGTACTTCAGGCGGTTAAAAAGAATATCGATCTCGCAAGAGTTCCATCCGTTATTGCCGCTGCCAGATCTCTGGGGATAGAAGTAATTGCATTATTCATACTTGGCCTGCCGGGCGAAACAAAAGAGAATTTCCTACAGACAGTTAAAATAGCCAAATCATGCGGCGCTGATCTGGTTCGCCTTTCTTTGTTTGTGCCATATCCGGGTTCTGCGATTTATAAACAATGGCGTGAAGAAAAGCGTTTGCTCAACGTCAGTTATGACAAATATATTATTCATAATTTGGATACGCCTCTTTTCAACCATCCGACAATGACACACGAGCAATTGAGACAGAGTTATAAATATTTTTATCGTGCGTTTTATTTTCGCCCTGCATATATAATCAAACAGGGCGTCCGATGGATCAAACAAGGAATGTTTATGCGGTACGCAAGATATTCTTTGGACAAATTCATTTTTCGCCCTTTGATAAACCGTTTTATGATCTGGTGAAGTTTGACTCGTGTCGCTCTAGTTTTACTCGACTATCTGCCTGCAAAGGGTCCGGGAATCCTTACCAATTACTTACGCATCTCAGGTTATGAAGCCGAATTATTTTTCGCACTGGATAAAGATTTTCTTTTTAAACTGACGGACTTTGCTCCAAATCTTTTAGGGTTATCTCTTACAAGCGGAAAAGTAGATTCCGGAGTCAGGCTTGCTGATTGGGCCAAAAGCTTATTTCAAGGTCTGTATATCGTAGCCGGGGGACCACATCCGACATTTGTTCCCGAAATAGTGTGCAATTCCAAAATCGATTTTGTTGTGCGTGGCGAAGGTGAAATTAGTTTGGTTGAATTGTGCAAAGCAATTAGTCAAGGTAGGACCACCTTTGAAGATATACCAAATCTGGCCTGGCGCGATTCGAAAAATAATTTGCATCTTGAGAAATTGGCTGACCCTATCCAAGATTTGGACACCTTGCCGTTTCCGGATTGGAAACCCTATTTTGCGAAACCTAAGTTGGCTGCTTTTTATCGTCAAGGCTTTAGCACTATGACGGGCAGAGGGTGTCCTTATCAGTGCACATATTGTTACAACTATCATCTTCGAAATCTTTATGGAAAACGTCGCTTAATTCGAAGCAGAAGCGTCGAGAATGTGATGGAAGAAATCAATGAAGCCCGCGAACAGTATGATGTGTTGAGTATTCGATATGATGATGATGATCTATGCATGAATGCAGAATATCTCGAAAAATTCACCGATGCTTCAGTCAAGCACAAAGGGCTTCCGTTTTCGTGTAATGCTTTTCCATCCAATGTGAACGAGAAAAATGCCGAACTTCTAAAGAAAGCAGGTTGTTTTTTAGTGAGCATTGGGTTGGAAAGCGGAGATCCGATTATTCGTGAATATGTTTTGGGAAGGAAGATCAGCGATGAACAGATTCTTTATGCTGCTCGTTGTCTGTATAAGCATGGAATAAAAGTGGAGACATACAGCATGTTCGGAATACCGGGCGAAAATATGGAAAAGGCCCTTGCCACTTGGAGATTAAATAAAAAGATATCACCTTCATTCACGCCGACAAGTATTTTTCAGCCTTATCCGGGAACCATAGTGTATGAGAGGCTGAAAAACGCAGATTTATTAGCTGAGGCAAATGAAAAATTTGTCGACAGTTATTTCCAAGAAACCGTTATTCGCGATCCTGCGATGAAAAATCTTCTTGCAATACAAAAATTGTTACAGGCGTTGTTATGGCTTCGAATTCCGGAGTGGCTTGGAAAAGCCTTTATTTCTTTGGGCGATAATTTTATGTATCGATTTATTTTTTGGGGATTTTATTTTGCCGGACAGGTCGTTTCCAAAAAGCTTTCGTTAAAAAATTCTATTTGGTTCGCCTGGATTAGTAGGCCTAAAAAATGGAAGGCGCCTCTATAAAAATAACGTAGTCATTCAGTCGACTTCCCCGTTTTTCGAATAATTACTTTTCCTTTCGATGAAATAGCCTCAAAACCGCTGACTAGCCGGACAGGGCCCTTTGCTCCGTCAATGGCGTTATTAAGAGCTTCAATATGAACTTGTTCCACTTGCCTGTTTGAGGGAAGTACTTTTTCTAAGAATCGATGAAGCGCGATATTTCTTCGGGCAGAAGAAAGTGCGAGCAACTTTTCAGTCACCATCTCCCACGTCTCGCCTAAGAAAACAGTGCATTCTTGAAGATCCGCATCGGCTTGCGATTCGAGCAATAAGGAAACAAGAGCAGCTCTTTCAGAAAGTTTTGAAAGATTTTTTGAACAACCTGGAACTGCTTCTTCAAGTTTAGGGATCAATGCGCGAATTTTATTTCTCGTATAATAGGTTTCATTATTGGTTGAATCGATAATAAATGGAATTTTATGAGCCGAAAGATATTTTGAAATATCTTCGCGCCAAGTGTTCAGCAATGGTCGGACGATTTTTTCCCTAACGGGAGGAATTCCTGCGAGCCCTGGAATTCCCGCGCCGCGAAGCGCAAAAAACAACACTGTTTCGACTTGATCATCCGCAGTATGGCCGGTAGCTATTTTGTTGCACCCAAGCTTGTTTGCTTCCATTTCGAGTAAACGATAACGATGTTTTCTTGCTGAATTTTCATTTACGGCAAGCCCGGGCTGAATTTTACTGATCGAGATTTCCATATTGAGTTGTTCGGCAAGTTTTTTGACAAAAGCTGCATCCCTGTCGCTTTCAACTCCCCTCATGCCATGATTGATGTGCGAAACTGCAACCTCACAGTCCAATTTATTTCTTAGAGACAATAATATGTGGAGCAATGTCACAGAATCAGGACCGCCTGAACAGGCTGCCAACACTTTATCTTTTTCACGGATCATATTGTGCTTTCTGATGAAAAGCAGAACTTTTTGCGCGAGATGGATCATTGTAGGACAAACACAGTAAGTTTGGATTTCATTTCTTCAATAGGTTCTAAAGTAATTTGCAATGTGCGATTCCCCTTTTTCCAAATCATAAGCCAGCCGTCATTTCCGAGCTTGGCAATACTCTTTTCTCTCCATCCTTTCTTGGGAACCACGGATTTGTAGAAATTTATCACAAGATCGGGGTCTGCAATAATCTCGTAGATACGATGATGCGAGCCGTTTTTGAAAACTTTTTCCATCAATTTTGCATTGGGATATATAGGAACATCCGAAGGCCACATAGATGGTTGTGTCTTATTTTGGCCGTTACACGAGATAAAAAAAAGGTAAATGATAAGGACAAAAATTAATGTGTTTTTATACTTGCACTTAAAAAAATTATTCATGAATAAATGTTATCATGAAAATCAAAATTCCGGATCAAGCGGAAGATCAAGTTCATAAAAAATTTCCAAATATTTTTCATTGGTTTCATAATTGGGGCACCGTAGACATATCGGATCCCAGAGGGGAGAGCCATCTTTGAAAGAATATTTTCCCATTATATCCATTCTCCGAGCCGCACTTCTTGCCTGATCATAATTATCCGAGAGCCAAATTTCACGGAATCGCTGTTCGAAAAGAGAGGCAATCGGCTTCGGGCTGCAGCAAAAACTGATTTCACCATTGGCCCATACCCTGGAAAATCCGTATCCTGCAAAACAACCTGTTCGAAGATATTTATCGCCTGTCCAATCAGTCTCTTTTCGTTTTAGCTGCAAGCTAAGGTTCCCAACGGGCTCGACTCCTGCATTGGCCAAATCCAATGAAATTTTCGGCCAATCATCAGCCGACTTTTGGAGCGCTTGATTGGAAATTCTCAGATCTGACAAATACGGTTCGATAGCGGCCAGTTGAAAACGCGCATGTTCTACGCCAAGATTCTTGGCAAGGTCCGCAAAGGCAATCATAGAATTGATGTTGAGTGAGCATAAAATATCGACAAGAACAATTTTAGGAACTTTAAGATTACATTGTTTCTTTTTGTTAATCAGTCGGCGTAACGAATCAATAATCTGATCAAACTCGTTTTTAGGTCTATTTGGACGAATTTTTACATATTCTTCTTGATTAGAAGCGCTGAGGCTGATGTAGATTAGATCCGGGCCTACATCCAAGATCTTATCAAAATATTTGTTTAATAAAGTTCCTCCTGTAAATAATGTGACAAAAAAGCCGGCATGTTTTGCTTTTTGCAACATTTCCAGAATATCGGGGTGTGAAAAAGGTTCGCCTTTTCCAGAAAAAACCAAGTCCTGGGTGCCGCCGAGGTTTGATAGATCGGTCAGAAGATCATCATAAATCGTTGTCGGAAATAACGTCGACTTGTTATTTTGAATCGATTCGTAGTCCGCTCGGGCTTCAGCTCTTTTGGAATGAAACCAGCAATAAACACAGCCGGAAGTGCAAGCATTAGCAATGTCAAGATGAAAGATAGATGGACCAACAAGGGGAGTTTCCCAAAAAGCGCCCAGCGCCGTCAGTAGTTCGTTTTCAGAATATCGTTCTTTGTCTAGAGCAATCTCAAAACGTTTGAGAACCGACTCTATCTGCGAAAAATTATATTTTAAGTGAAGGTCGAAAAATTTTAATCTAATTTCCAAATCAGAGAGCCATGTCATTAATTGTTTGGAAATGTCCTTAATTGATTTTATTTGAAGCACTAAAGCGTCTTCAGGCAAATTCCGAGAAGTCAATAGAGAAATTTTATTTAGGATTCGAGGAAGCTTTCCAATATCCTTCGCTGTAATATTGATTACTAAGGGCTCATTGGCGCCTATACAGGCCAGCTTTTGTTGGATCTCTTGAAAGTTTCTGCTGAGATCGGTTACTTCTATAAATGGCGGGCGCTCTTTAATCAATTCGATAGTCGGAGAAGAGTTCTTGGTTGATGAACTAGAATAATTTGCGCTCAGCGATTTTACCAGTTGCTCTCGATCCCAATTCGAGTTGGCTTCGCAAAAAGCCGCCGCTTTGTTAATCCATTCGGTTTCCGAGTGACTTAACAACTGAAATTGACGATGGATTTGCTCGTTATGGCCGATATTATCACAAATTCGATAACAACCCGGTAAAGCAAAATGTATATCGTGACCGACTTGATATAAAAACGGATCATCGTATTTCAAACGAAAGGTGTGAGATCGAAATTCATTTTGTCCGGCCCCAAACCAGATTGCGCCGAAATCTTGATCCGGATATCTTCCGACTGAAATTCGATGACTTTTCAAACAGGAATTTATTTGGCCGACTGTCGTCACTCGCGCATAAAACCAACCCGCATAACATGGAATAGATTCTATGTATCCATTATCGTATACGCCTTTAACAGCATCGATATTTCTGAGTCTTCTGCAAAATAGTCGGCGATGAACAAGAGGCGTCGAACCATCAGTCAATGAATCAAAATATTTCAGAAGCATGGCCCGCTGTTTAGTGTCAGGCAGAAACAAATCGGTCCTGCCTGGAATAGGGTCGAGCACTGAAAATTCCACTTCGTCGACGCCCAATATGCCGGCGTGCTCGACCATCTGAGGCACTTCATCTGCGTTGTGACAAGTCACTACATGATAGAGTTTGATTTTGGGGCTGCCGAATCGCCTTCGCGAAGATAAATCTCCGATCATTTCGGTAAGATGCAAGAATGATGCGGGACCTTTATTCGGGTGGTGAATTGAATAAGTATGAGGAGTTGCCGCCCATAAAGAGATAATAACCAGGCTGACTTTTTGATTGATGAAAAGATCATTAATATCGCGATTCGCAAGCAGATAATTGGTGTTTACAAATACTTCAAATCCACCAGAGCAAGCCGCCTCTATAGCGCTGGAAAAATGGGGATAACATAAAGGATCTCCGCCGCCTCCAAGAAATATTGAATGAACCGCTAATGATTTGAGCTCATCCAACAAGCGTTTAAAAGTGCTGATCGGCATCTCGCCTTTTTCGAGTGTGTCGTAATGATCGTCATCCCGCAAAAAAGGAGATCTGGCCCAGCAACCGATGCAATTATTATTACACGAATCGGTCAAGTCGATTTGCACAATCTCCGGACCGATAAGCGCTCGGTGTATGCGGGGTCCTAAAAAACGAAGCAAATTATTCAGATCGGTCACAGCCGTCTCCTTGGACAAAGTATATCATGATGCCGGCTATTTCCATGCAATGACGGTTACAAGCTTTTTTTTCATCAAAATGTATCGTAGGATTTGAGCCGAATATTTTTTCTGGGGGCAAAAACGAATGAAACGTGACATCAAAAGGCTGGCCTCAGACCGATACGATCTTCTGGTGATTGGTGGCGGCATAACCGGCGCCTGTGTCGCAGCGGACGCAGCCATGCGTGGCATGAAAGTAGCTCTGGTCGAAAAAAAAGATTTTGGATGGGCCACTTCTGCCGCCACATCGAAGTTAATTCATGGCGGATTGCGTTACTTAAAGAATCTTGAATTTTCTTTGGTCAGAGAGTCACTGCGTGAGCGCCGAATCTTTGAAATCATCGCACCTCATCTTGTTTATCCGCTTCCGTTTCTCATACCCACATACAAAGCAGGCAATACGAGATATCTGATTTATCCTGCTATGGGACTTTACGATATTCTTTCCTTTGACAAAGCTAATTTATCTGATCCGGATCGCCGAATTCCGCATGCGACCATATTAAATAAAAAAGATGTATTGAAACATGAGCCGTTGGTCAATACGGTCGGGTTGACAGGCGGCGCAATTTATTACGATTGCCAAATGTTTTCACCGGAACGATTGACTTTGGAGTTTTTACTTGCTGCCACAGAAAATGGAGCCGAGTTGGCCAATTATGCCGGAGTTACAGGATTAATGCGAAGCGGCCAAAAAATCGAAGGCGCTTTTGTCCGAGATAAAGAGACTGGAAGTGAATTCGAAATTAGAGCCAAGATCACCGTGAATGTATCAGGTCCATGGGCAGATGAAATATCTGATTTTTTAAGGACAGCCAAGAAGAAGAAGATAGTGCGTTCTCAAGGAGTTCATCTGATAACCCGCAATATTGTGCAAAATCACGCTGTCGTTTTGCGGACTACTAAAGGACGTCATTTCTTTTTGATACCTTGGCGAGGGTATACGCTCATCGGCACAACTGATACGCGATACGAAGGAGATCCGGATGACTACGGAGTTACGAGCAATGCCGTAGATGAATTTTTAAATGAAGTAAATGAAGTCTATCCGGCAGGCAAGCTGAATATGGATGATGTTTGTTGGACTTATGGTGGGTTGAGGCCGATTGTCGAGAAGGAAACCGAAATCAAAGAAGTTTATAGCGCCAGTCGGAAATACGAGATATATGATCACGAAAAAGACGATCAGATTTCCGGCTTTTTTACGGTAATTGGCGGCAAATATACTACAAGCAGGCATTTGGCTCAAAAATTAGTGGATCAAGTCGTTATCAAATTAGGTGTCGGGTTTAGACCTTGTGCCACTGCTCTTACACCTTTACCGGGCGGAGGCATGGGATCTTGGAATGAATTTATTACAAGATTAAACAATAAATGGCCTAATTTAGAGCACAAAACGATTGAACATCTGGCAAAAGTGTACGGCGCACGAACAGCCATTTTATTCGATCTGATGGAAAAGTCCCCTGAATTGGCTTTAAAGCTGGATTCGCATCACCTTGAGCCGCTTGCTGTCGTTAAAATGGCTGTCGAGGAAGAAATGGCCGTTCATCTGGAAGATGTTATTTTCAGGCGGACCGGTCTTGGAACGACAGGTAATTTGAGGATAGATACAGTTGAAAAATGTGCAAAACTGATGGCTGCGAGTCTTGGATGGAATCAAGATGACGTCATGCGAGAAATAAAGATGGTTTCAGGGTTATTGACCCAAAAGGGAATAAAAAGCTGATACTTCAGTCATCCACTGGCTCTCATTATTTCCCATTCTTGAATCAGCATAGGAGGCAATATGTTGCGTGTTATTAAGATTTTTCTATTATCGATCACGTTGCTTAGCCCCACAGTGGTTTTAGCACAGGACTTTGCTTATAAAAAAGCTCAGTTGACGCCAGGGATGGCTATACGAGTTATCGTAAATGGTATTGTGCATATAGAGCCCTTGACAGATAAAAACGCATCGAGAATTGAGTGGTCTTCTGCAGGTAAAGTTCAGGTCAGCGGCCAAAATATTCGGATTAAAGGCCAAGCAAAGATATTTGTGCCTCAACAAGTCAGTGTAAATATTGAAATGGGAGAAGGTGAAGTCTATTTGAATGACTTGGCGAACAATATTGTCTTAAAAGGCGATCATGGCAAGGTGTCGTTAAGTAATCATTTGGGTTCGGCCAAAATCAAACTCGATGAAGGAAATTTGGTGGTCGTCCATTCCAAAGGCAATGGAGGTGAAATTGAGGCTGAGGTAAAGAATGGCCGGATAAATTTGGATTGGCGTGGAGGGAAACCGGGTGGAGGCAAGGCGATAATTAAGAAAAACGGCGCCGGTGTAGTTCGAATTGGAAAAGATGCCAAAGCCACTCTCTGGGTAGGGGTTGTCAAAGGTTCATTGAAGGTTGATTCCAGAATTGGACGAATGAGCAAAAACAGATGCTATTTGACCGCCGGAGGGGGTGGAGAAGGTTTTGAATTACTCGTACAACAAGGATGGGCTGAAATTGAAATTGCCGATCAAACCAGTTCAGACGAAAAATAATATTTATTTTCAGATTAAGGAAGAATTTCTTAAAAGGAATTTATTTTAAGGAAGGTGCCCGGGGGAATTAGGGCAAAATCCCCCGGGCAATGATGCCGGCTCAGATCATGTCGTGGATAACACTTCTAAAACCTCCAAGCCTATTGATGTGACGTACTCGGTATCCCAAGGAATGAGACCTGGCCGGGATCGAAAATTGATACAGAGGAGGGTCTACGGGCTGGGTAGATAACCTATATATTTTGCATTGTCTTTCTGCATCTGATGCACAGATCCAAATCGGCAATCCATTTTGTTCGGTCTGAGGAAGCTTGAATAACTCGCATGTCGCCCTCTCATCCGACAATTTCAGAAACGGACACATTGTAAAGGCTCCTTTGCAAAAGAGAATTTTTTAAGAAACCAGATTAACCGGTCACTCGTTCTGCAAAGGGTGGTTTGGGTGGACCAATGGACGGATGAATGCGAACCAGTTTGAGTTTATATACCTTGCCCGAAGGCATTTTGTGAATAATAAAAGAAGGAGCCTGAAATTTTTTATCTACTCTAAATTGTGAAGTCAACAGATCTATTGAGCTATCGAAATTTCTAGCATTTTGTACTGAGTGTGA
>Ga0315282_10009509_pt1 | contig 15451 bp, 14 predicted proteins | sample YL17G07_20_MG_FD_203693 | JGI IMG/M metagenome (GOLD analysis project Ga0315282, IMG submission 203693) | Sediment microbial communities from Yellowstone Lake, YNP, Wyoming, USA - YL17G07_20 | ecosystem: Environmental > Aquatic > Freshwater > Lake > Sediment | place: USA: Wyoming | collected... | reverse complement strand
AAATATAATGTTATAATAGCTGGTGGGCTTGGAAAAATCGCGGGAAAAACAGTTCGAATAGGACATATGGGTAGTGATACAATTAATGATTTAACAGCTACACTAGCTGCTATGGAAATGGCATTATATGAACTTGGTTTTGTTAAAGAACTCGGTGAGGGCGTCGGGGCAGCGATGAAGGTTTTCTCAGAATCTTAACTTAAATATTTTTTATTTCTTGATAATTGCTGCTACTTGCTCGTCACTTGATCCCTTCTCGATTTCAATTTTTTCATCTAGAGGCTTAAGATGATTCATGTTCACTCTTCTCCTTCTTACACCAGTGACAGTTTTTGGCCCAGTACAAATTACAAAGTTCTTATCGAGAACATCAACGATAATACAGCGTTTCCCAGCATCTCTACCAGTGGTTTTGATACATATTCTTCCGATTTCATATGCTGACATTGATATCACCTTCTCGACATGTAATATTCAACTATGTTTTTAAGGATATGCGCGCAAGCCTCAACATCGAATAACCCAGTATTTAATATCACATCGTATATTGAGAGATCATCAAGGTCAACCTTATAAAATTCTTTAAAGCGTTCTTTCTCAGCTGTCTCTCGAATTGCTGTTTCACGTTCTGCTTTTTTTATAGAAAAATTTTCTCTCCCAGCAATACGACGGATACGTTCTTTTAATGGTGCATAGAGATAGATTCGTAAATCTGGATTATCCGCCATCCATCCTGAAAGTGTAGCATCTAGAACAACTCCACCTTTAATTGTCTCCTCCCGAGCTCGATTATCCAGCCATCTATCGAAATCAGGGTTATCTTTACTACGAACATTTAGCTCATCTAGGGTTAAACCAGTTTCGGCAGCTCTTTCACGAAAAAGAGTGCCTGTTGATACATATCTTAGTTTGAATGCTTTTGCCAGTATCTCTGCTTGAGTGGAACGGCCTGAGCCGTGCGGACCAGCTACAGTTATTACTAAACCTCTAGTCGATTTCCTTTTTTCACTCATTCTCCTTTACGGCACTCTCCTCGGGATCGATCTCGAATGTGAGGCCGAGTAAATGACTGATTATTGTGCTGGTACCAAAGCTGCATAGCAGATACCAATTTGCAACTGAGAGTGTTCGAGGGATAAAGGGTGCATCGAATGGAAAGTAGGCAATTGTGATAGGTCCAAAGAAGCTGCTGAGTAATTGCCAAATTAGTATGAATGGTATGAAGAAGAATAAACTAATCTTCATACGGTCAGTGCTAATCTTGGTTTGCTGCCCCATTAGCTCCTGCTGCTTTTTTTGTGCGCGATCTATCCTTCTCTGATTGCCACTTTTTGTAGCCTCCATTAACTCATTTTGAGCTTTTTTTGAATTGATCTGCATTTGTCGATATTGATTTAGATCCATGAACTTCAAGTTTACAAGGCTTGTTACTAAACCGAGCCCAGCAGCTATAATGAGTATGGCGTAAGTGGCGTATGGAGGAGTCTTTAAGAAGTCTAAATTAAGTTTAACTGCTTCGAGAAGGAGATTTGCGTATGTCATCATTATCCTTACTCGCCTAACCGCATAACGTAAATAAAAGTGTGTGTTTTCTTGAGCTATTCATTGGCAAGTTGACATAACCTTTTCCAGCTAAGACAAATTGTTTTTGGATGAGCCGCCTTAGCTTCATCAAGTTTTCCTACAGCTGTATTTATTGGGGCTTTTAGAACTTCCTCTGGTTTTGTATAAGCTAGATCGCTTGTAGCTTTTATAGCATCTATGAATTCATCGATTGATTCTAGTGGTTCGCTTTCAGTTGGTTCAATCATTAAGGCTTCTTGGACTATATGTGGGAAATAAATTGTTGGGGCATGAATTCCCCTGTCAAGGAGGTTCTTCGCGATGTTTAGTGCACGGACGCTGGTATCTTCATTCATTTTTGTGGCGCTAAACACAACCTCGTGTTTTCTTGGTTTCTCCGGAGTAAAAGGCAGAGTTAGACCCTTGATATTTAGTAGGTTTTTCTGGATATAATTAGTGTTGAGAACTGCAATCTCACTTGCTTCTTTTAATCCAGCTCCTCCGAGGCTCAGGGAAAAAACGTAAGCTTTGAGAATAACATTAATGTTCCCCATCCATCCATGAACTTTACCAATGCTTTTTGTGCGGTTAGATGTTAGGGTGTACATGCCACCGTGTTTCTCAATGTCTGGAATAGGTAGGTACTTTGCGAGGAAAGCTTTACACCCAACAGGTCCACTACCGGGGCCTCCTCCACCGTGAGGAGTACTGAAGGTTTTGTGTAAGTTAACATGAACGATGTCAAATCCCATATCGCCGGGTCGGCATTTTCCAAGGATAGCGTTAAGGTTTGCTCCATCATAGTACATTAATCCACCTACATCGTGAATGATCCTAGAGATTTGGGCGATTTGATGATCAAATATGCCTAATGTGTTAGGATTTGTGAGCATTAAGCCAGCAGTATGAGAATTAACCGCAGCCTTTAGGGCGTCTAGATTTACGCAGCCATCAGAACCACTTGGAACCTCTATTATTTTGAAGCCAGCCATAGCTGCACTTGCTGGATTGGTGCCATGCGCTGAATCTGGGATAATAATCTCTGTTCGTTGTGCAAGTTCACTACGATCTTCAAAATATGCTCGTATGAGCATATTTCCTGTCCATTCCCCATGAGCTCCAGCGGCGGGTTGAAGAGTTGCATCGTCCATCCCAGTTATATTTAAGTACATTTGTTTGAATTCGTACAAGATCTCAAGAATCCCTTGAACGGTTGAAGGGTCTTGACATGGGTGGACTTCTGTTATTTTAGAATTGCTTGCTAACACTTCGTTAATTATTGGATTGTATTTCATTGTACAACTGCCGAGTGGATATATAATGCCACTATTTACACCATAGTTCATCTGACTTAGATGGATATAATGACGTAGAACCTGAATCTCACTTACCTCGGGTAGGTCTGGGCTACTTTTCCTTAGAAGATCGAGGGGTACTAATTGCTCAACATCTTCTACAGTATCCATCACTTCAGGCTCAGGCTGTGGCACAGCGAATCCGGTTCTTCCCTTGCTTCCGATTTCGAATATTAGTGGCTCATCCCAGTCTGCTTGGTGGAATTTTCTTGTACTCATTCTTCAAGCACCTCCTGGATAATTAGCGCCACGCGATCGATGTCTCTTTTACTATGCATCTCTGTGACACACCACAGAGTACATTCACCTAGCTCAGGGAATGATCTTTTAAGAGATAGTCCTCCTTGATATCCGTCGGCTCTGAGTTTTGAATTTATTTGCTCAATAGGTTTCTCGAATTGAACCGTAAATTCTTTAAAGTGATAACTTGTAAAAGCAGGAGCCTTTACTCCAGGTAAGTTACCAATTCGCCGCATAGTATAATGCGCACGGCTAGTTATTGTTTCAGCAAGATCACGCATTCCCTGCGGACCAAGAAGACTAAGATAAACAGCTCCTGCAACGCTGCATAGAGCCTCATTGCTGCATATATTGCTTGTAGCCTTCTCGCGACGTATGTGTTGTTCACGTGTTTGAAGAGTCATAACAAAGGCTCGGCGTTGCTCTGCAAGAGTTTCAGTTATACCAATTATACGTCCTGGCATTTGCCTGATAATTGCATTATCATGGTTACACGCGAAAATGCCGAGGAGAGGGCCCCCAAAATTCATATGATTGCCAAGTGGCTGACCCTCCCCTACAACTATATCTGCTCCATAACTACCAGGCGCCTTGATTAATCCTAGGCTGATTGGATCCACACCTACTATGTACAATGCGCTCTTTTCATGGGCTATCTCGCCAATAGCTTGAACATTTTCTTCAATGAAACCCAAGTAACTTGGATTCTCAATATAAATGGCTGTAGTCTGATCATCAACCTTTGCCTTCAAATCCTCAAGATCAGACATACCAGTGAATTTATTTTGATTAAATTTCTCAATCTTCATGCCTGCTGGAGTAATATAAGTCTTCAGAACTGCGAGCCTATCGGGACTAATATAATTTGGGACGAGTATCTTAGTTTTTTTATTTAGCCTTGCTGAAAGCAAGGCTGCTTCACCAAGCGCGGAAGCCCAATCGTACATAGAAGCATTAGCGACCGCCATCTCGACTAGCTCACAAATTAGGCTCTGATACTCAAAGATTGCTTGAAGGATACCTTGGCTTATTTCAGGTTGATAGGGGGTATAGCTTGTGAGGAATTCTGCGCGCCGAACCACTTCATCAACTACACTTGGAACATAATGAGGCCAAACGCCACCGCCAAGAAATGGAGGACATTTCAAAGATGAATTTTTATCCAAAGTTCCTGCAACAAGCTTCCTAACCTCTTGTTCAGTATAAGGACCTGGTACCTTTAACTCTCCTTTGAATCTGAGGCTATCTGGTATATCTGCGTAGAGATCCTCGATGGATTTTACACCAATCGCATCCATCATTTTCTGTTTGATCTCAGGAACGCTATTCGGTAAATAAGGATGTGCTCTACTCAAATCTTACGCCTTCTAAATAAGTTTGAACTTCTCTTGAGTTTAATAAGTTAGCTATTTTAATCATTTTAAAATTTTGAATAATTATCGGTTCTATAATTTTAGTCGATATGTTTTGAGATTCTTATTTCTTCACCGCGTATTGTTATATGTTTTATCCAATTTTCATCATCTTGATTAGGGTAGTCTTCCATATAGTGGGTTCCACGGCTCTCACAGCGAGCGTGAGCGGCATTTACTATGAGACGGCTTACATCTATCATGCCCTTAAACTCAGCTATTCTCCGAGACGCCATATCAAAGGAAGATATTTGACTATCGAGTTCTTTGAGAAGACTATTTGCTCTATGAAGTTTATGCTCACTACGGATAATACCGGCATCACGCCACATAATTCTTTGAAGTCTCTTTAGGTAACCTGAAATGTTTGGAGAAGTTGATTCAACCCCTTTTTCTTGGAAGCCTGTTTCACCTGATGGAATTCCAGTATCTTTGAGCCATTTTGAAGCTCGATGAGCCCAGACCATACATTCAAGAGTGCTATTGCTTGCTAGCCGGTTGGCTCCATGAACGCCTGTACATGTGCATTCTCCTAGTGCAAGCAGTCCTGGAATATTAGTAGCTCCATTTTCATCTACCTTTATTCCACCACAGAGATAGTGAGCTGCAGGACTTACTGGAATTAAGGTCATCTCCATGTGTATTCCCCATTTCTCACACTCGGAATAAATCGCAGGGAACCTATCTCTAAGGTAGGCTGCTCCACGGAATCGGATGTCTAAAAAGACTTGACCTTTCACCTGCTCCTTTATTATCGCTCGCGTAACAGTGTCGCGTGGAGCAAGATCCTTCAAAGGATGTAAATTAGCCATAAACGCTTCGCCATCAATATTCCTGAGGATACCCCCCTCCCCTCTTACTGCTTCGCTGACAAGGAAAAATGGACTGTGTCCTCGATCAAGTATAGTTGGATGAAATTGCACAAACTCGATATCCTCAACATCAGCTCCTGCTCTCCATGCAAGCGCAATGCCTTCACCTGTCGCAATCTCACTATTGCTTGTCTTCGAATATAGCTGACCCACTCCTCCTGTAGCAATAACGGTCATCGGCGCAAAAACTTCGAAGAGGTGTTCACCTTTGATTAATCGCGCACCCACATTACGTCCTCGTCGAACAAGGAGATCTGTAACTTGAGCGTTCTCCAAAATAGTTATTCGATTTTCAGCGCGAATACGTTCAATTAATACTTTTTGGACGGCGTCTCCTGTTCTATCTTTAACATGTACAATGCGACGCCTGCTATGAGCTCCTTCTTTTCCTAGAGCAAGTTGATTTTTCTCATGGTCAAAATTAACACCGAGATCAACAAGATGTTTGATCTCCTCAGGTCCATCTTTAACAAGAAGTTCAACAGAACTCCTCTTACTCAGTCTTTGCCCAGTATTTAGAGTATCCTCCACATGATAGGAGTATTTGTCATCTGAACCAAGGACAGCTGCGATACCACCTTGAGCGAGGGAGCTATTGGAGACTTCGAGAGGCTTTTTAGAGACTAATAGGACATTAGCTATCTTTGCTATTCGTAAAGCGAAGCTTAACCCTGCGAGCCCTCCGCCTATAACTAGTAGGCTGGGTTTTTCCAAGTTTTAGCACCTTCGCCGTCCTTGCACCGGTACCATGATTAGTAGTAAATAAGGTTTCAGCATCTTTGACTAACCAAGCACTACCTTAGCATTCATAAGAAGGAGACATAAATGTGCCTTTGGGAAAATGCTTAAGCATAGAACAAAATTTTAACAACCAGTAGTTTATTGAAAAATATTTCACCTGTTTGCGTTATTTATTTTAAGGTTTTTTCTTAATACCTAATTCTTTGAATTGTCGAAGGACCCCTTCCTTCATATAAATTAAATCGTTACCAAGAGTAACCATGTTATAGCCTCTGTCAATGCGTTCCCGCAATGTCTTTCCTGACCCTTCGTGAATTCCAGCAGCTATGCCATGAGCTCTGCAGGCATCATAGACAATATTAATTGCATTTTGAACATCAGGGTGACTCTTCTGGTTTAGATGATCATAGCTTGCACTGAGGTCAGCTGGACCAATATAAGCACAGTCGATCCCTTCAACAGAACATATTTCATCGATGTTATGTATAGCTTCCTTAGTTTCAATTTGGACTGCTATATAAATCTCTTCGTCTATTGTTTGGTAATACTCAGGATCAAACATTTCAGCTCGACGTGGTCCACAACCACGAAGCCCTTTTGGCGCATAACGTGTGTAACTAACAACTGCTTTAGCCTGATCCTCAGTGTTGACCCATGGAACTAAGATACCCTGTGCACCAATATCAAGAGCTCTCTTTATAGCTACCATGTCATTCCACCAGGGACGAACTATTGGACTCGTTTTACTATCAGGCCTAAAAGCTTGCATTAGCGTTTGTATTTGAAGCATATCTAATGGACTATGCTCATTATCTAATACGAAATAATCAAAGCCAAGATTGCTCAGCATCTCCGTGCACATTGGAGACTCAACCGTAATCCATGTACCGAAACCCTGCTTACCAGACTTCATCATACGCTTAAACTCATTTCTCAATTTAATCCTCAGCCAATTAGCAGACTCGCCACTTATGGATGTGTCGATAATAGTAAAAAAATTGTATTGAAAAATAAATTTTTATTTATTTATTTTTTCCTGATGAATAAACACATATTAAAATTCCTATGAGAGTAATTGCACCACCTATGATTGTTAATGCTAAGGGTTTCTCACTAAGAACAATTACAGCTAGTATAGATGCCCCTACAGGCTCCCCTAAGAGGCTAATACTCACAAGCGGCGCACTTACCCAACGTAACGCCCAATTGTAGACAGTATGACCAAAGATCATAGGAACAAGGGCGATAATCCCAAACATAATAATGGTTCTTGCATTATACCCAGTGAGTGGCACATCTAGAATGAGAGCACTCAGAGCAAGAATAACTGATGAGACAGCATAAACTGGTGTCACATAAGTTGTGAGATCTAATCTTTGTCTTAACCTTCGACCCGCAAGAATATAGATGCCAAGAGCTATTGAACCAATTAAACTTAATGCATCTCCAATAAGATTTTCATCCCCTACTCCTAAATCTCCAATAGCAATTACTGCAGCTCCGATGAGGGCTACAGCGATGCCAAGGCTTTGCCTAGGTGTGATTCTTTCTTTAAATACAAAGTGACTCACGATGGCTACAAAAATTGGATCAATATGAACTAAAATTACACTACTTGCCACTGATGTGTATCTTAAACTACTTATCCAGGTTGCGAAGTGTATGGCTAATACAATGCCAATTCCGAGTAGAGAAATTAAATCTCTTTGTTCAATTAACTGAAGCTTTTTGACACCGTTCTGCATAAGGAAGAAGGGGAGTAAGATTAAAGTTGATAATGCAAGTCTCCAAGTTGCTATTGCTAATGGTGGTGCTTCGGTAAGTCGGATCAAGATTGAGGCTGTCGAGACTGCTAAAATACTGAGAAGGATCGCCATATTAGGTGACACAATCGGCTTCTCATCCAAATTGATTCAGAGATAATCGTCACGTAGTACCTTAAAATCCCGTTGTTGTGCTAACGAGTTTTTGGATATAAAAAAAATAATTTAATACTGATTGTTATTTTATTTTAGGATTAAAAATATTTTTTTAATTCTTAACAAGGCGCTGAAGTAGTTCAACATCGAGTTCTAACGCAGCTACAGGCATTTCTAAACCCCAAGCCTCTAGCACTTCGGGACGGATTTCTCCAGCCCAGCAAAGTAGCTGATCTTTGATTACTGCAGTGAACCTGCGACCTTCTATAAAGCAATCCCACCCAGCAGGTTCAATTTCAGTTTTAATTTCCAGGTTCTCAAGAAGACTAATTAGAGTAGCTTTAATCTCATTGAAGTTTGCTTTTGCGTAACATTGAACAAGAGCAAGACGCCTCGCGCTTTTAGCACCGGTTTCGGTTCCTGGGTCAAGGAGCACAACATCATCAACTTCGTATAGGTTTTGTGGATAGGGATGATGCTTGTTGAAACTTAGAATCTCAATAATGCTAGGTAATAATGTATTACGGAGGCATGTATAGCCTTCCATTTTAGGGTTCTCCGTCTCGGCAATTGGTTCCTCTGGAAGCATCATTTTAGTGAAAAGTTTTTCGTGGTTGCTCATCATAAAAGTAACTACCTCCATGTAGCCAAAGCCGATAAGGAAATTACGTAAACCTCGACTAAATACCTCAAGTGGATCCTCCCCCGCCTTGCTAGTGATCGCTGGTATTTCTGGAATTATTACATCATACCCATATGCGATGGCTACATCCTCAACAAGATCCATAGGATGCATAATGTCTGTTCTATAGCATGGAACTTTGACATTTATGATCGTATCCTTTTCTTCTGGAATACTAGTTAAAATCGATTTTGCATCACCTCCAATACCATGCCCCATTTTCTCTAATAATCGACAAGTTTCTTCAGGTCTTAATTTGAGACCCAGAGTCTTACAGGCATAGTTATTGCTTAGCTTCCAAGGTTTTGGATTTAGGTTCGGTGTTACTATAGTTTTGTCTTGGTATTTGACTTCAACAGAGAATATTTTTGCTCCCCGGTCAGCAAAAGTGGTGCAAATGATGTTTAGCACCTCTGTAATTGCTTTAAGATCTGTGCCTGTGATGTCAACAAATAACTCGGTGGTCACTTCGTCTATACGTGTATACTCTCCATTGATTATTGGTGGCATTGAGAGCACCATGCCCTTCGCATCAACAATCATCGGGTATTCAGTGGCGCCTTCAAGTATCCAAGCATATTCCATTCCTTTTGGTATTTCTGTTAGGATCCAGTGAAGATCCTTCTCAAATCTTTCTCCTAGAGGACGGAATTTAAAGCATGGTGGCTCAGTCGTATAGTTTATTGGGAATTTAATTACATTGAGGTTATGAAGGCCGATTGCTACCTTTCGTCTCTTCCGACCATGAGTCATGTGAAGCTTTTCTTGTAACTGCATAATGCTTCTGATAAGCGAGTTGTTGAAGTCGACTCCTTTTACTACCGCACATACGAAGTATGGACGCACATATTGAACCTTAGGGTCAACTACTGCGACATAATTTCCTTTAATCACAGTGTAAGTTCGAAGTCCTATCTTCTCACCAATGAATGAAGCATAAGCTCGTGTTAATCCTTCAATACTTAGGAGATCTGGTCTATTTGGGAAAACTTCGATTTCAAATCCTTCATCTGTCTTCCCTTCCCAACCTGTTCCCATCATTGGAAGCCTATCTTCAAGTTCATCTAGAGTAGCTTTTCGTCCTAGCAATCTGCAAAAATCTTCTAGGTTAACTGATATCTTAGGTATTAATTATCACCTCATCCAAAGCTTTGCTTTACGGAGAAGGTCAATGTCGTTGCTGTAAAGCTCTTTAATTGTGTTCACCTTATAGCTCTGCATTACTAGTCTATCAAATCCTGGACCCCATGCGAGAACTGGAACATCGACTTTCATTAAAGGCTTGACAACTTCTGGACGAAACATTCCTGCTCCAAATAGTTCACTCCATCCATGACGTTCTTCGATCCAAATTTCTGCTTCCATGCTCATCTCTGTATATGGAAAGAAGGCAGGGCGGAATCGGAACTTCCTCAATCCAAGACCTTCCAAAAATGCTTTAAGGTAACCTTGCATGTCTCGAAAAGTGACATCCTCACCTACAACAATCCCATCTGTTTGATAGAACTCAGCGAGATGATTCCAGTCGATTGTTTCGTTACGGAAAACACGACCTACAGAAAAAAACTTAGCTGGAAGATCGCTAAACTTGAGCTTACTAAGTTGTAAGACGCTCAAACTTGTTGTATGAGTGCGCAGACAGTTCCTCCTTGCAAGTTCTGGATCCCACTTATATTGCCAGCCTGTGCTTCCAGTTGTCCAACCATTTTCATGGGTTTTAGCGACTCGTTCTACCAGTTTATTGTTAGGAAGATGCCCTTTGTAAGGCGTTTTCATATAGAAAGTGTCAGCTAGGTCACGTGCTGGATGATCTTGAGGCTGGTATAACGCATCGAAGACCCAGAAACTAAGTTCAAGATAGTTTCCTTTCATTTCTTTGAAGCCAAGTTCAACCCAGAATCTACGAATATAGTCGATTACTTGGCTTATGAAGTGACGTTTTCCTGGGGTTAAACTCGGTGTAGGTAGGTTTACATCATATTGTTGGAAAACAGCCTCTCTCCATAACCCGCTTTGAAGAATTTCAGGTGTGAGTTGTGTTATCTGGGGTTTTTCAAGTAGAGATTCAACAAATGGCACAACCTCCTGCCCAAAGTCAGTTAGCTTAACAAATCGATCTGTATCTTCGTGTTCAATAACTAATCCACGCTTGACAAGAATTTGGAGTCGATTCTTTTCATTAATATCCTTCTCTGAGAGCAAGCCCCCCGATAGTTTTTTTAGGATAAGCTCATCTGGCGTCTCAGAACTATTAGCCTTCTCTCCCTCAGAAGTTAATTCGATTCTGCCATTTTTAATATTAGCCCAACCATTAATTCGAACCCAGACAAGTGCGATATTAATTGTGGAAAGCTTCTCCCTGATTTTTTGGAGCTCGACTATGCCATCAGCAGCCAGTTGAATCAGCTTTTTCTCTGGAAGACCTTCATTCGCATATTTAGAGCCCTCCTCTGATAACTTGAAGGACTTTGAAACCTCTTCCTTAAACTGGACTAAGCCCTTTGTCTCAGCCCATGCAGATGCTTTTTCAATAGCATCTTTGCTAAGCCCCATATTTTTACTTAGATCAGAAGTTTTCGTTGAATCGCTTCCTTTCAATGCTAGAAGAAGCTTCCGCTCATTTTCATTTAATTTGTATGCTGCTTCATTAGGGTTCATTGGTCTCACAGTCCTTAACATCTACGCGCAGATGGTCGCGTTTAAAAATATCCCATCTAAAGCTAAACAATTACAACTAAATTCGTGCGGGAGTCGAAGAATTCAGTGAGTTTTCTCTGAGTAAGAGTATGTCTAAGTAAAGGCCCTGATTCTACCCATTTCTCTAGAGATATACTAAGTCTGCTCATAACCCTATTAAGCGAAGCCTCAAGAGTATTGTAACATTGGGGTTCGTGCCTCATGGCGTTTCTACAGTTTTCACGAACTTGCCAGACGCCAACTGGCAAAATATAGTCGGGGTAAGCTTCTCGAAATATGAAAACCTTCGCCTGTCTTCGAATTTTAATTAGATGTTCCAATACTGCTAAGCGACCAGAGTAGTAACATCCTCCCATAGAAGCATAAGTTGCCCGCCCTTTGTATCCTTCCCAATCTGTTATTATGTTGACATGAGTCTCTGAAGGATTCCAGAGGGTCCTTGGGTACCATGCTTCATAAGCTTCGTAACTCCATGCATCTGGCACTAAAAGTATTTCGAACCGGTTACCAAGATATTCAGATTCATAGACCTCGTATTGGTTAATTATTGGGTAATCCTTTGTTCTATTAGCCATATCTTTACTTAAAAGATCATCAATAGCTGTAATACTCCATCTTGTAGGAACAAGCCTTCTATTTTTCTCAACCCCAAAACTTCCCATACTAAAAGCTCGCATTATGGAGTTTATTGGAACGCCGTTTTTGTAAAGGCTTCTAGCAGCCTCAACTGCTTTAAGATCCACATCGTAATGTGCTTTCTCCATATGAGGTTCCCATTTTATGTACCCAAGATCAAGATGCTGAAGAGGAGCTGTGGGCCCTAAAGGTTGAAGATCGTTATCAAGCTGTAACCTCTTCATCGGTGGCTTAGCGAGCTTCATCTCCGTTTCAACATAGTGGGAAGCGAGGCTAATTTCACGTGTTGCATTAAGGAGTCTTCCAGCTTTCTCAGTGTGCTTGATATTGACAACAGTCATTCCACGAACTAATTGACTACGAAAATCAATTATCTCATCCATGCTTCTACCAAACCAGCGCTCTGTATCATCAAGTAGGCTTGTGTCTCCGAAGCTTGATGGTGTCATGGGGCCGATCTGAACGTATGGGTATCCGAACCTCCCAACAAAGACGCTTGGTGGGCTTGAGCCGTTTATATCGGTCCCTTTAACGCTTCGCCACATTCGAGTATGGCTTATTACTTGCTCAATAATGGGGCATCTAGTCATCCCACACAACATACGGGATCCTTTGCAAAGTGAACATCTCCCGCTGCTTCCAGATTGAATTTTTAAAGAATCTTGTGTTGTTTCAAGTCCTAGACCTATCTCTGGGTCGGTTTGGATGAGATCTCTGACCCAGTTACTCTGAGGTATGACACTTTTTGAGATCCTTTTTCCCAAGTCTGGATTTAGCTTTATCAACGGTGTTTAAAGACATTGCTAACAAAGACTTTAATGAGAGTGAAAGTGCTGAAAGTGAAAAATACTTTTCCAAAATAAGCTAGTTGACAAATAAATTAGGATTCAAATAATATATATTAGACTCATGCTTTTGACCAAATATTTTTTTATACATAGTTAGCAGTTTTTGTCGTTTAAACGTCAATCACATGTATGCCTTTAATAAATATGTTAAATATTGAGTTTTATGGATACCCGTAACGAAGTAAGGAGATTAGTTAATGATCATTTGAAAATGAGGCCTGCGATGCAAGTTGTGGACGTGTATAAGCTTCTCTTTCAAGGTGTCTATGGTGTCGGTCACCTTCTATCTAAAGATGCGAAATCTTATCTTCTTGATGAAGCAGCTAAAATTAGAGTCGAAGACCATCAAGAGGAGAAACTAATTGAGTCTATCTCTCCTGATGGAGAGATAATCCGTGTGAATCTCCGTCCATTCCTAAGAAAGAAACTTTCTCTTACTGTGCTCTTCGAAGCGATGATAAGATCAAATGTTGATGGCGATGCAGATACATTTCTGGATCGATGGAGATCTTTTGTGGACCTTGTTGAGACTGGTGAGTTGCCCTTTAGTAAGTGTGAGGTGAAAGAATTAGATATCAAAATTAAACCCGGCCAAATTAAGCCAATGCATCATTCTCAGAAGTATAGGGAGGAATATTATCCATCTTATAGGGTAATTAAACTCTCGGAGTTAATTAAATCGGGAATATTTGAATTATAACACTTTAAAGTTGGCATTACAATTTGATACTTTCCCCTGGTTTCAACACCTGTACTTTGATGTCGGAAGCAGCTTCAACTTTTTTCTTCATAATATTTGGGTCTGTATCCCATATGTGCATTGGAATAGCAAGCTTAGGCTTGATGAGGAGTACTGCATCAGCTGCTTCATCGTTATCCATCGTATAGGTACCACCGCTAGCAATAAGTAAAACATCGATGTTTGTGATCGCTTTCATCTCTGGAATAAGGTCAGTGTCCCCTGTATGATAGATAGTTTTTCCCTCAGCGTGGATTAGGTACCCTACACCCAAGCCTTTAGGGTGAAAGGGCTGCTCTGGACTCCTGAATCGTTTGAAGTTATATGCTTCTACAGCCTCAATTTCTACTAATCCAACCCTAATTTTATCGCCAGGTTTTAGACTTGTAACCTGAGAACCATACTTAGTGGCACAATCTTTCGGAGCTATAAATACTGTGTCCTGCGTTGTAACACTCTTAATCTTTTCCGGTTTACAGTGATCCATATGAGAGTGAGTTGAAACTATTATCCCTGCTTTTTCTCTATACTCGCCCTCATATGGATCAATATAGATGACTTTCTCACCAGTTTTAATCATCCAACTAGCATGGCCAAGCCATTTTACCTCCAAATGGAACACCTAAAGATTCAGGTATTAGGGTGTTTAAGTGTCTTACCATGATGTTTACTGTGTGCACGCATTTCTAGATTAAGTCAGTTTTTTCAAGTAATGTTTTAATCTTAATCACAGCCCTCAACTATCTGCACGCGGGGGTTCCCGAGTGGCCAAAGGGGTCAGGCTTAGGACCTGATGGTTAGTCCTCCGTGGGTTCGAACCCCACCCCCCGCACTAATTTCTTCGTGTGCCGATAATGGAATTAGAATTTTAGCTTCCATCCCAACAAAGGCTAAATATTCCAGAATTGTGTGAGCACGAAGGTTGAAAATATCTTATGTATTCGCTAAAATATTGAAGTTAATAATACATTATTCTTTATCCATATTCCTGAGGCTTAAATATGTGTTAGCCTGCCGCTTTACCCGTGGAGCCTTTGATAATCCCTGCAATAATCGCTACTTCGCAATCCGAGCTTGATGAAACACTTAACAGGCTTCGAGGTAAGGCTGAAAGAGTTCAGCTTGATGTTATGGATGGTATCTTTGTTCCGACGAGATCACTTGACTGGGATATAGAAATTCCACGTGGATTCACATACGAAGTCCATGTAATGTCAATCAACCCCATAAGGGTCTTGCGTGGACTTGCTGGAAGAACTCATATTGCTCTTCTTCACTATGAGTCAATAGAGTATCCTGATCAAGCGATTTTAGAGCTAAAAAGTCTTGGTTTTAAAGTCTATATTGCTGTTGCCCCAGATACTTCTATTACATCAATTGAGCCTTATCTAGATCAGTTAGATGGGGTACTTGTGATGACTGTAACTCCTGGACGATATGGAGCCCCATTCATCCCAAAGACCCTTGACAAGGTGCGGAGAATACGTAAGCTCAGAAATGACTTGCCAATAGAGGTTGATGGTGCAATGAATCCAATGAATGTAAAGGCTGCTTGGGATGCTGGGGCTAATGAATTTGTGTCAGGCAGCTTCGTGTTAAAAGCTGTTGACCCTTCTCAAGCTATTCAGCAACTAAAAATGGCTATCTATATGTAGTGTCTAACAGTATCCATTGGTTTATCTATCGATCATTTTTAAAGAGTTCAGGCTGGAATTCTCGGAATCCTTCAGGGAAATCCTTGGAATTA
>Ga0315282_10009508_pt1 | contig 15452 bp, 7 predicted proteins | sample YL17G07_20_MG_FD_203693 | JGI IMG/M metagenome (GOLD analysis project Ga0315282, IMG submission 203693) | Sediment microbial communities from Yellowstone Lake, YNP, Wyoming, USA - YL17G07_20 | ecosystem: Environmental > Aquatic > Freshwater > Lake > Sediment | place: USA: Wyoming | collected... | reverse complement strand
AAGCAGTGTTCAATGTGGCAAGAATCTCGCTTGAGCGACCGAGTTTGTCCAGCGTTCTTTCTACGAAGACCAATGCTCGCCGTCCAGCAAGGTTGTCTGGGTATCCTGCCACGATGGCCTCAAACGCATGGAGAGCCTCTTCGTACTTTCCGTCAACATAGAGAAGATACGCCGTGTCGAGTTCAGACATTCCCGGCTCTGGTGTGGGAACGACACCAGGGGAGATCAATTCGGATGAAGAACTGGTAACTCCTTTTGAGAATTGAAGACCAACGAGCTCAGTCGCTACAGACTGCCCCCTCGGATTCGGATCATAAGAAAGCCATTCCTGACAATCCACATTTTGGGTGACCGATGGATAGGGTGGACTTGCTCCCCACCAGTTCCCTCGGGCGTAGACCGTTCCCGCATAGGTGGAATATACATCATAGAAATCGTCATCACGAAAACTATTGTTTCCAGGATATGAAGCGGAACTGCCCAGGTATGGAAGACACGTATTGTCTCCAGCAACGGCCCAGCCGTTTTCCTGAAAAACGTCCGTGATCAAGGCCGGACTACTGTAGTTGACACAGTTGACCCCATACCTGTTGTTTTGCAGGTGATTCCCTGAATGGGTACTACCGCTGTTAATGAGCGAAATCGCATAGTAGGCATCTTTGATGGTGCATCCGCCAACGCTTGCACCTGAACCATTCATCTCTATTCCATACCAAGATCCCTCGGTGCCATTGCCCTGGAGAACGACGTTCCCACCCGTGTACAAATAACCATTCACAGCCAGCTTTGTGCTACTGCCACTGAAAGTAATCGTGACTCCCGAGTTGAGTTGAAGTGTAACCCCGCTGGGCACGGTGATCGTGCTACTCTGGCTGTAGCTGCCAGAGGCAACGATGACAGTTTGGCCGGTGGCGACGGCACTCAGAGCTGACGCAATTGTTGAATAAACCTGAGGTACGTAAAGATTCCGGACGGCCTTGTTTGTGTTAACGCGGCCGTAGCCATACTCGGACGTCCAATCGTTGCCTCCCATGGAGGATACTTTGTCCGCCGAATACCTCAAGGTACTTCTGATTACTGATGGCGTCAATGAAGAGTTTAATGAACGCATAAGTGCGACAGTTCCAGAAACGTGTGGTGCTGCAGCGGAAGTCCCGTTGAAACTGAGGTAATACTTGCCCGGATCGTAGCCGGCAGAGCCTGTGATATCGGTGGTTCGAATGTGGATTCCGGGTGCCACAATCCAAAGTTGTGAACCGTAACAACTTCCCCACGTTGGTTCATCTGTCCCGTCGTTCAACGATTTTCTTACATCGTTTTCTGTTGTTGCACCGACTGCGATAACGTTGCTGTAGGCAGCTGGATACACCACCGCTGTCGATTGACCGGACTTGTAGTTCCCTGCAGAGGCAACTATGACCACCCCATAGTTGTTAACCGCACGATTGATCGCGGATTCTAGATCTGGGTAATCACCTCCTCCAAAACTCATGTTTATTACCTTTGCACCCCATGTCGCCGCTGAATCTGTGGCCTGAGATGCAGCCGCCACGTCAATCACCTCGAGCCACTGTTGAAGATCGTAATCATAGTATCGAAAGCCTGTGCGCAGATGCATCAGTTTCACGCCACTTGAACCTCCCCAACCGCCGGCGATGCCCGAAACTCCCAGCGAATTGTTCGTTGCCGCAGCTATGATACCCGCCACGCACGTTCCATGTCCTGCTCCATCACAGGGGTAGGGGTCAGAATCTTGATCATAGAAATCGTAACCTGTTCCGGACCACTTGTTTGCTGCAAGGTCTTCATGATTGTAGTCCGCGCCTACATCGATCACTGCCACAATCACGGAAGACGAACCGGTTGTGAGATCCCACGCGTTTGACGCCTGCACTTTTGATAGATTCCATTGGTTTGAATAGCTAGGATCGTTAGGTGTCGCGCCAACCCTCATGAAAACGTTAAAGAAAACATCTTCGAACTCTCCAGTATGGTTGAGTGACTCCAAGGCATCGAAAGCACTAACAACATGCGGCACTTCCAATTCGTAGAAGTCTCCGGCGACTTTGCCTCTGACATCTTTCAGAACAGGCAAATTCGCTGATTTGAAGTCGAACTTCCCGACGTCCCCTCGGTTCTTCAGGCGGAGAATAACATGGGCGGTATCTACCAAATCTCCCTTTTGGCCTTCCACAAGTGTGAACCAAGTTCCTGCAAATTTGCCGTATTGGAACCTGTTGACTGATCGCATCGCTTCCTGTCCGTTGCTCATCGAGAATAGGAGCAAAGACGCGATCATCCCGATGAAAGCGAGTCGAAAACATGACTTGATCTTCATTCTAACCTCCTTTAGTTGTGAAGCCGGAGGTGGTTCCACCAGTGCCCAGCTTGCCATTTCGGGTAAAAGCTGTTAAATTAAGAAGCCCTCTTGGGCAAAGCCGAGCGTTGGTCGGTGGTGCTGTTTCCTTGGAACGGGCGTCACCACCTCCAGCCTCGGTTTTTGTTATTTTAGTTCACCACCGATGCAAATGAGACACTATAAACTCCTTTTGCTGATCCGATCAATAGTCTTTTGCCGTCTTCATCTATTGCGATGGATTCGACAACCCGCGGCATATCCGCCAGGACATGCATTGTCTCCCCATGGTCAATGGAATAATAGATGGAAGTGTAACCGGACAAAAACAGCACTCCAGATATAGAGCGGTGTTCAACAAGGAAGCCGACATAGCCGCTATTTGGAACCGCCGCCTTTCCCACAACCCAATTGTATCCTCCGTCTCTGGAGGTCATTAGTCCCCGGCTTGTCGCAACATGGATGACATTGGGATCTCCAGAATCAAATGCCACGTCGCTGACAATCTGGTCAGAAGGAAAGCCAAGTTTGAAGAAATCCACGCCGACTTTCCCACTGAGACCATAGTCTTTTGCTGCCCCTAGGTAGGGTTGGAAAACTGAGGAGCTTCCCCAAGCCCAATATTCACCTGGTTGAAAAGGATGCCATCGCATATGGTCATCCCCCCCTATGATACCTCTTCTTCCAGATATTAGATTCCAGTGGTAACCAGCATCTGTCGAACGATAGGTTGCTGCGGCATATCTGGCGATTGCGATGTCTGGCTGGTTAGGTGAACGCCGGCATGCGCTTATGGCATTGAATTCACCGGGATCGGTGATGGTCTCGGGAATACCGCTGTCAGATCTGAACCAAACCCTTCCTCCGTCTGTGCTACGCCAGATTCCGATCGCGGTCTTAGGGTCGACGCCCGCAACCGCACTGTTGTACGACACAAGTATATCATCTCCTCGAATATCCAAATCGACCACGCCCACATTTGACCAGTTACCTAGGCTCGTGTCGGCAAGTCCTAGGTACTCCCAGTTGGTCATCCTGTCCAAATCACGGCGCCACAAGCCATTTGCAGCTGTGCCTGCGTACAGGTACGGTTTATCATATACAAGCTTTGTAACCAGCTTACTTTCCAATCCTAAGAACTCAGGCACAGCAGAAGTGAAAGGCTCTGTCCCTGTGTCGCTGCAACCGACTGCGAGAGTCGTCCACAAAAGGGAGAGGTAAAGTGATTTCATTTTAAAAGGAGGCTTCATTTTTCTTGTTCGCAACAGAGTTTCCTTTTCAGCGTGGGAGAACTACAGTCCCTGTTCCCAGGTGCAGCCGTGTTTAAGAACACAAATCCCCACTCCAGTTCTTTGCCGTTTACTTAAGCCCGCAACAGCGGATCGTCGGCACAAGCTATGAAGTGGGGATCTCATTTCTGTTCCGCACAAAACCGCGCCTCTACAAATTTCTCATGTGGAATATAACAGATCGTAACGCTTCTGTCAAGATCTTTCACAAATTTTCTTGGAAAAATCTGGGCTCACTTTAGCAAAAGTAAGAACGTTCGAAGAATCTTGTTGCAGAAAATCCTTCAGGAGGGAACGAGCAGAGGAGTGTTCGCTAATACGAGAATGCGACTAAGTTTATGTGCTGTGCAGTGTAAGAGGTGCGGTGATGGATGGCAAGAGCCGTCGGCTGCGTTTCACTCTTCCTTCGAATCATCCCTTTCCGCACCCACGCGGTCACGGATATACCGAACCGGTGCAAGAAAGAGCTGAACCATTTCTTGGAAGCCTTCGAAAACATCTATATCCCGGAAGGGCAAGAGAACGCGGATGACGTCCACAGGCCGGGCGGCTTTTGGCTCGGGCACACGTCGAAGAAGAGAGATGGAGATGAGGCGAATGGCAAAGCTGAGGAGAAAAAGAAACTTGAAGTGCTCGATGGATAAACCTGCAATGGAGATCTGCATGTGTTGAAGAAGTCCCGCGAGGACACCACCGAGAAGAGGAGCAAGAGTTGCAGCCACACCGACGACGCTGCCGTCGACGGCAATATAAAGCGCGCGGCGGTCTTGAGGAACAGTCTTGTAAATCAAGTTGGGGGTGGCGATTCCGAGCCCACCATCAAACGCACCGAAGATGTGGATGATCACAAAAAGCCAGAAAGTATTCGGAGATGTGAAAAGCCAGAGAATCGCGAACAGGGCCTTTCCACTGGCACATATCGCGATGACAGGTTTGTATCCATAGTGGTCGCAGAGTCTTCCCCACGTTGGAAGAGTGAGAAGATTCGCGAGCGTGCTGATCGTAGCAAGCGTTGCAACAAATGTGAATCCCAAGTTTGCTGTCGCCAGCATATACACACCGAAGAAAGGCGCCGCAACACCCGCGGAGAGATCACTCACAACCCGAAAGACAAACAGCTTCCTGTATTCCAGGTTGCGAAACGGCTCTCGGAGCGAATGGAAAAACGATTCGTGTCCTCCGAGTTTTCTGAATTGCGGATGGTGAAGCTTGGACAGGATCGAGGCAGACCAGAGCCCAAAGCCAGCTCCCACGATCATCAAAAGAGTGAACGCGACAATCTCGTCGGTGAGGTGGATATCCTTCCAGAAGTCAATGAATTTCCCTGCCCCAATCCCAAGCACGATCCCGACCGTACCTGCCATGAACGTTCGGAAAGCAAAGAACCTTCCTCGAATTCTTTCAGGAACAAGATCGATGAGCCATGATGTGAATGGCACGGCGGAAAAAAGCCCGGAGAGCGAAGCGATCGAGAACACAATGAGGAAAACCCAGATTCTGTAAGGAGCCCACGGGCCAAGGGGGAAAAAGGGCACAAATGCGGCCAGAATCCACAGCAGACGGTGCGCTGTTGCGAAGCGAACGACGAGCTTGCGGCGCTCACCCGTTCGCTCAAGAATCCGAGATGCTTGGATCTGAAAGAGATTTGCCCCGGCGGGGATTGCTGTGAGCAGACCGAAGACGAAGTCGTTCGCTCCGAGGGCAAGCGCGAAACCGGTGAGGACAATCCCGCCTGTGAACACGCCCATCACTCCAGCGACGGAACTCTCCAAAAAGGTTCGCCGGATGCTCGTGGCAACAACGGGATCGACCTCAGTTGAGAAGGCGTGAAGCTGGCGCGAGAAAAGGTTTTTGATTCTTTGAAGAAAGTCCCCCATATCTTCGAGAAGCCAGTGAGGTGGTTATCAATATCGGTGGGAATCAGAGTTCATCGGACGCCTCAAGCCAGCGGAGATGACCGCGTTGATTCTTTCTGAACTCGAAGAGCTCCATGATCTTCTTCACTTCTGCTTCGGAACAGTCCGAGATTCCTTTGTCCTCAGCCCAACCGTTGGAGATCGGGACAGGCGCTCCAAAAACCCTCACTCCCGTATTCGTCCAATCAAAGTGATTGAACGGCTGCCAGTTGCAAGACCAAAGGACGTTCCGGTAATTGGGGAAAAGCCCGTACTGCCACGCGGTTGGATAGGATTGACTATCCTGGAATGTCCCATCGAAGACGAGGGCGTTTTGTGCCGGAAGAGCACGCCAGTACGATCCATCGTCTTGAGGAAGCGTCAGACCCGTGTCGTCAGAAGCGAGGAAAGCTATTTCCGGGTAATGGGCCTTCACCATGTCGCGCAACTCTTTGCAGAGTAGCATAAAGCTCCGGTCTGCGTACCCGGGAGGGTCCTTTGAAAGATCGCCGATCTTGGTTGTGAACGTCTCATCCCAGTTCAACGCGTCGATTTCTTTGCCAAACTCATCCAGGAGAGCTTTCAAATAGCCGTGGAAGAATGAGTGCACCTTCGGGTGAACGGGATTCATGATGTATGTCTGAGCGATCGTATCTGGGCCGCCCCAGTGGTGCTTGCGTAACTGTCCGTCAGGTTCACGATAGATGAAATCTTCGGAATAGTTCGGCGCCCCGGAGTCGATGGCCATCCCGTCGGCGAAGTAGAGAGCGACTCGGAACCCACGCTCCTTGGCGTAGGCGATTCGTTTGTGCATATCATCCGGCGTCATCGTGATTTTGTCGCTGCCCGGCATCGTGATCCATTCCCCAAGAAGCTTCTTTGCGGATTCATCATAGCTGTAGTGTCCGAGCAAGTCATACCAGCCGTGGAGAGTCATGAGGACACGATGTCTATCAACGGGAGCGATCAGCTCACTGAGCTTGTCGATATCTCGGTACCAGCCCTGGCCCTTCTTGCTTAAGTAATCATAGTCGACCATCGCAATGTCGTGCAACCAGTCGGGGCCCGGAGGACAGTTCGGGATCGTATATCGGAAAAACGCACGCAGCGCTGTGTCAGCATCCCCCGTGTGAAGATAACAGCCGAAGCTTCTCTTTTGGAATTGCTGGCGACCCGCCGCTTGGAAAAAAACGCACGAAACGAAGCCGTGGGCATCACCAGCCGAGGGACGTATCCCTGTACTGAAAAACGGATCGGCAAAGTGCGTGATGTGAAGGTTTGAGTCCAAAGAGTATTCGTCCAGCATCGGGATTGCAAGGCGCTCAGACTCATCAAGCCCCGAGCCACCAGCACACTCATAATGCCAGTTTCTCTGTGTCTGCAACGAAGTTCTCAGTCCCTGACCGTCGAAGAGTGGGGCAAAGAATTTCCTCTGAGCTAAGGGGAGGTGGATATTCCAATGCCAATTCAGGAGGACGTCCGAATCAAGATTTGTTGTGGATGAGAGCTCGACGGTGCACAAGACGACTGTTCCAAATTCATCGGGGTTTTGCATTTCCCGGTCGAAGCGAAGGTGGACGGGGATTCCGAGATCAACCGCGCAGTCAAACGTCGCTGATGTCTCATCGTGACGGAGGAGAGTAGCTGACTTGACTGTTTTTCTTGCCCCAGAGCCGGTGAGCACAAGGTCGCAGATAGACGCTGTGCCATCAGCTTTCACAAGCTCGTTTCTTCCATCAGAGAGTGAAAGGAGGCGACCGTCCTCTGATAGAACAAGATGCCACGTACCATTTGTCAGTTTGAGAGTTTGCATTTTCCAGCCCTCTTCATGAACTGCAGCATCTTGAACGTTACACGCCGCAATCGAAATGCATCACGCCACCCTGCTTGAAGACCCTGAGGCAACGCTGATAGATCGTGTCGCACGCGTGCGCATCAGTGAGTGCAGTCATGCGGCTCAAGGGAATCACGGTTGTTGCGGCTTTCCGTTTCCAACGTCGATATTTCAGTTGGAGGCGCAGTTTCCTGAAAGTCTTACCCCACTGCTTCAACTTGCCATCGGCCCTGTAGAACCCACCGTACGCACTCGTGTCAGTGGAAAGTGGAGTGTCCAGCAGGGGCCAGTTAAGCCAGCCGGCACATGATCCAAGAGTGGTTTCGATGTAACGCCTTGAGAAGTCATTCTGTTCCATCTCGCTGCGGTAAGGAAGGATGCCACCCCAGAATGTGGGTGATCCGCCACCGTAGTAACTGAACTCTTCCACGATGAGCGGCTTGCCAGTGTTGTGGTATCTGGCGTTAGCTGAGAGTGTGGCGAGGCTTCTCTCGAGATTCCCCGGAAGATCGTGTGGAAGGGATGATACCGTGAACGGATTCCCAAACGGATACCAGTGAAGGGCAATGTAATCGAGCACTGGTTCCAACACGTGTGGGTTGAATGCCGTGTACCGTGAAGGGATAATCTCTTCAAGTGGGAAGCTCGATTGATGCAAGCCAACGGTGATGAGATGGTTCTTGTCCACTTGGCGAATTGCTTCAACAGAATTCTTCACCCAGCGAAGAGCCATCTCTTCACGGAAGGTCTGATAGTCAACAAGAAACTGTGAGCCCGTTTGTCTCACGTTGTGAGGGACCGGAACCTTTCCCGGGCTCAGCGATTTCGGTGCAAACTTCCCCCAGCGTTTCTTCAAGTGTGCTGCAAACCCCAACTTCCCCTCCAGCCAGTTGTTCCAGAGTTTTGTCATCCTTTCGTTCGACCATGGCATGAACGGCTCGTTCACAAGATCGAACCCGTAGATTGTTTCCTCACCTGCGTAGTAGGCAGCGAAGAGCTCCCAGAATGTTGAGTGGGCGTCGAAGTACTTTTGGTCGATGAAGTGTCGGTATCCAATGAAATCTTTGGGTGAGAGCCATTCCGGATAGCCTTCCCAGAAATCAGGGCCAGTGAGGTTTACCCTGATGCCAGCTTCTTTCGCCATTGACAGGAGTTCACTGCATTTGTCGAGCGTGCGGCGTGAGAGTTTTTCCTTCGTCGGCATGAAACTGGCCCAAGATACGAAGACACGGATTGCGTTGATCCCGAGGTCTTCCATCATCTGGAAGTGGTGCTGGGTGCGTTTGCGGTTGAATTTCTTCCAGATCTTTGGTGGCCAGCTGCCAACATTGGGATCGTAATAGTTGCAGCCCATCGGGATAAAAGTTTTCCCACTGAGGGATTCCTCGAGCGTCCAGTTGTCACACGAGACGCTAATGAAGTTGTGTAGTGAAGAGGGCATTTTTGTCACTGGTTTGTTGGTTTTCTGCTTTCACGTCGAGCCGAGTTTTGATGCATCTGCAACTGCGATTCCGAGCGACCATCGTTTTGCATTTTTTCCTTGGTATGCGAGTATCAACTTATCTTCATGGAGCAGAATGCCCGGAGCTCCCACGCCGCTGTTCGGTCCGGTGTTGACATTCTGCCACGTTTGACCGGCTTCGCGTGAGAGAACGATTCCCACGCACTCCCAATCGACCAGGTTAGTCGAAGAAGCAAGCTGGATGTTTTGGCAATCCTCATCTGACCAGCCGGTGAAGAACATCAACCATCGATCTCGAGCGTGGACAAGACTTGGCCCTTCGCATCCGCGCTTCGTGTTTGGCAAGCTGAAAACGGGATTCCCACGATATTTTATAAACGGTCCCAAGGGCGAAGAACCTTGCGCAAACCCGATCTGCCGTGCCTCGACATCTGCAGTATTCGACCCATCATAGAAAAGATAATAGACGTCTTTCCACTTGACTAGCCTCGGAGCGTAAAAATCAAAGCTATCCCATTCGCCGGGTCGAGAGGCTTTCAAGATCGGATTGCTCTCGTACTTTTTCCATGGACCGAGGGGAGAGGATGCAATAGCAACTCCGATTGCTCCCCTGTTCATCGGTGGGTAGGCGATCTCATAGTAAAGATGGTAAACCCCATTCTCCTTGAAAAGCGCCGGGTCACCGGCCTTTCGGTAATCCCAGTCTTCAACTTGAGTTGAGGGTGGTATCTGAACTCCTCTCTTCGTCCAGGGACCTTCGGGATTCGTTGCGGTGCTACACGCCACTGCCCACACGACATCTTCACGTGCTTCGTCAGAGTCATTGAAAGCGCTGTAATAGCAGTAGAAGAGGCCATCTTCGTACAATAAGGCAGGGTCCTTCACACCACCAGCATCACAACCAGAAACATCCCCAACGATAATGGGATTGTTTCTACTCCGGTGAAATCTCAGCGTGCCGACTGCTTGATTCATTGAGTTGGTCGTCGGTTGTTTCAACTTCAGCCATTCATCTGCTGTGAACCTTCTTCTCAAGCATATTGACCTCGGTCAGTTTTCCTCGGGAGAGCTTGAGGGTCTTGATTTCGTGATGACTCAGGCGCACTCGTTCTCTAATCTTCAGGGAAGGAAAGGTAAGAGTTGCAGTCGTGTTTTGGCCCGATGTTTCGTACAGACGTATGACAAGATTATCAGAATCTTCTGCTTTCTTGAGAACAGTGCAGACGACGTTTGATGGGGAGCATTCAAGGAACGAGGTTGAAGACCCCAACTTTCCGTGGTGAAGCGGTTCGACAAATGCAATGAGCGGATTATTCAGCTCCTCAGCAGCGCGGACCGTGCCGGCATCCCGCCAGTCCCCCGCGTGGGGAAGCATCGCGTACACGAGAGTCTGGACTCCTTGATCGATGTACTCATAATTCTTACCTGGTTCAAGCGTTGCTTCTGGGAAGTATGCGTACAACGGGCTCCTGAGAATGGTCATCCGCATGTCTGCATCTTCCACGTCGAAGCCGTATTTGCAGTCATTCAGGAGGGACAGCCCATAAGGAATTGTCCTGCCCTTGTTGTCCCGAGCAAGTCCCCCGACATCGATCCACGCTTGACAGGGTTGTTCTTCACCATTGGTCGGTCGGACGGCAAAACCGTAGGGAATCTGGCATGTTGCAACCGGGTTCTGCAGGTTCAAGGGAAAAGAGACCTTGAGCATTTTGTGTTTTTCTCGCCAGTCCACGGTGAGCTTGCACTCAATCACGCGCGATCCTGAGTAGAGGAGAATATCCTGGGTGGCCTTCGAGTTCTCATATCTGCTTCGCAAACGAACTCCAATTCTTACAGGGCCATGTTCCGTGATTTCAATTCTTCCTTCGGTTTTGAACTCACCGATCTCTTCGCGCCACTCCTTGTCCTTCATGCCCCATGTATCACTCTTGTCTGTGAGAACGAGGAGCCGGTTTCCTCGTGCAGATAACACCTCCATGTCGTTTGCTTTATCGAAGAGACTGCTGAAACAGCCGGTTGCAGGGTGTATTATGATTCTGTAATACTCATTTTCAAATGTGTCAGCTGTAACCTTCAGAGCAGATGGTTCTTGGGGAGTGACAGGGGTAACAGAAGGGACAGGTGGCATCGGATCTTTCCAGCCGCGTAATTTCCACAGAGGAACGTCAAGGAAAAACTTCTTTCTCGCGGCGGATTCGGTGTACTCATATACAGCACGGTACAGACGGTAGCCAACAGCGGGGACGTTTGCGAGGAATGTCACCATGAGACCGTCTTCCCCTTCGTGGCCGTCTGTCTTTACTTCCTGCACGTGGACGGGTTTTCCTTCATCATCGAGAATCTGAATCGAAAGGGGAGGAACTCTAACCGGAAGGCTTATTTCAACGGGGCCGGATCGTCGCCAGGAAGTCTGATTGAAGACGAAGATCGGCAACCCATGTCCGAGTGTATGTACGTTTGAAGCAACTGCGTGGAGCGCCGCATCCAGTGTGCGATGGGCAGCGGACAATGTTTCTTCGTACATCGTGTAGACGTCAGGGTATGCTGCGGGGATGCATGTTCCGCCTAGGACATCATGGAATTGGTTAAAGAGAACATTCTTCCACGCCAAGGTCAACTTCTCCAGCGGATATGGAATTCCCAAGAATCGATGGGCGAGAGCAGAGAATTTCTCAGTGGTCAGAAGAAGCGCCTCACACTTGCGATTGTATTTCTTGATGGCGGAGAGTGACGTATAACAACCTCGAGAGAAATACTGGAGATCCTCCCTGACGACAGGGAAGTCCTTCGTCACTTTGAGAATCTTCTCAAAAAATCTCTCCACTGTGCTGAACTCGATTCTGGGCAACTCGGATTCGGTAGAAAGGCGAAGAATTGTCTGGATGTCTTCTTTTGTTGGCCCTCCGCCGTGGTTCCCCACTCCGTAGAAACAAAGCACATCCTTGAGAGGAGCCTGGAAAAGGTCTACCACAGCTCGGATCCGCTTCTCGACGGGAGTCATTTCGCCATACGAACAGTAATGGAGTGGCGGTCGGCAGGCAAGGACACGAGAGCCATCGGGGCTCTCCCACCAGAAGGCTGACTCGGGGAGTTCCTTTTCCTCTGGACTTGGCCGGAAGAAAATGTAGTATTTGAATCCGCTCTTCTTCAGAATTTGCGGCAGCATTCCGTTGTGGCCAAAACTGTCCACATTGTATCCCACGACAACATCGACGCCGAACTTCTCGCGAAAGTATTGCTTTCCGTACAGCGATTGGCGCACGAATGATTCACCGCACGGAGTGTTACAATCTGGTTGTTCCCACCAACCGTTCACGATACTCCAGCGACCTTCACGCACTCGCTGTTCAATTTTCCTAAAAAGCTCAGGATCATCCTCCTCAATCCATCTGTAAGCAGACGCTGAGCTGCGTGTAAAGGTGAACGTCGGGGTCTCTTCCATGCGGTCGATGGCGGACTGGCAGGTGTCGCAAACTTCTTTTCTGCCTTCCTCCAATGTCCAGAGCCAGATCGGGTCGATGTGTGCGTTCCCAATCATGTGAATCGTGTAGTCTTTTGGTTTTTCGGGTTTCATCAGAGTCTTCCTCAAGTGTGGTGTGTTTAACAGACGATGGCAAGATCGATTTTCAGTAGCTTGGCAAGCTTTTCAACCTTATGGGTTATGTGACCCACCCCCAACGCGCAGTGGTGAGTTGGCCCGTGCTCGCACCACTTCGTCATGAACTCTGCCGGGCCAAGCGGATATTTCAAGCGACTGTTTGTATTCCCGATTTGCAGGATTGGTCCAGGGATCGACTCGCCTTCGGCAGCGAGCATCTTTAGTTGCCCTTGTGCCGTTTGCGTGACTCCAAGAATTGTGATTGGCCCTGTCTTCACGTTGAACTCAACCGAGACGCCGCGGCCACGCTTCCCGTGGTACAAACCGAGTCCACGGAGGATCGGTTTTCGGTCACTGATCGCGATGTGACCGGGACCATCGTGTCCCATGAGAATAAAATCCTCTTTAAAGTCCATGGCGTAGAACTCAGTGTATGATCCTCCCGCACCAAACGAGTCCATGATAAGCATCGCCATCGCGTTCTTCGAATCTCCTTCACCGGAACATGGGATTCCTCGCGCCGTCAAGAGTGAGTTGCCGAGGATGAGTCCCGCCCCGAGGCGCTCAAACTCATTGTCATCAAGCCCTCTATAATAGTAGGCGAGGGCGTCGAGGGCGAAATCTTTCGCGAGGCGATCAAGCCCACAAGCGATCTTCGCAGCGATCTCCAGTTCATCGGGCTTTACACTCTTATCGATCTTGAAGATGTTCTTTGTCTCTTCAATCTTTGCTCGCACTTCTCTCGGCTTCACTGCGTCAACGCGCTTTTTCAGGTCTTCCATCTCCAAAACTTCGGTGTGGACCCCGAGCTGCGACTGAAGCATTGTGAAATCACTGTAGAGATCGAGCATCCCGGGGTATGTGTGTCCAAGGAATCCGCACCGTGCATAGCTGAGCTTCCGCATCGCCGCGGCCGCTTCGACCCAATCCTGAATCTCTCCCCACGCTTTCTTGTCGTCAAAGAGCATTCCGCTTACAACATTGAAATCGATGTTGGCACGAGCAAAGGCACAGGAGATTTCAGGCACACAGCAAGCGGAGCAGTTTGCAAGCCACTCGCCCGTGTCAGTGTTTGGGTAGTCGAGTGCAGCGGTTGGCTGTAAGTTGAGGACAATGACGGGAACCTTTCGTCGCTGGACTGCGGGCAGGACCTGCGAGCTTGTCGCGTACGTTGCAGTGTAACAGATGATGAGGTCAACATTGTTCTTGGCGAAGAGATCTCCCGCCGCTTGAGCCTTCGGTGCTGTGTCGACAAGCCCGGCGTTGGTCACATTCCCCCACTGGCGGAGCTGTTTCTCAACATGCTTGAGATAACTGAGAAGCCGCTTGTGGAGTCCAGGGAATTGAGGCCAGTAGGCAGCGAGCCCGATGCCGAAGAGACCGACATTGGCTTTTGGTAGTGGTTTCCTGTTCATTACCTTACCTCCATCGTATAAGGTCGAGACATCACTGCCTCTATCGTGAGGAGAATTGGTGTTTCCCCTTCTCTTGAATGCTGAATAAAGCAAAGCCGTTCTCATCTTCCAGACGACTTACTCCTATGGGCAAGCGATCTCTCTCGCCGTCCACAGCAATTGCTGCAACCTTGTGGATCGGGACCGCAATCCTCGCTCTCGTCGGAATCTTGACTGTCATTTCAAACGTCTTTTCAGATTTCCACTCAACCGACACGTTTCCAACTGGAGTCGGCACCACACCCGTTGCCCACTGGAGATCAACAGGATGAGGATGGATGAGGATCTCTTCCCACCCCGGCTTGGCTGGTTTGACTCCAAGAATCTCTGCAGGAAGGAAATACGTCGGCGCAGCAGACCAGCCGTGACAGAAGCTCCAGGTCGGCTCCCACTTCTCCCACCACGTCGTTGCGCCCCAGTCGAGCATGCGTTTCCAGTTCGTTCGGATGTAGGTGAGCGCTCTATCATAGTCTCCGGCCCGTGCGAAAGCAGAGAGAATGTAGAAAGAGAAATACGGCAAGCCTGCACGAACGACATCATTCTGAGGGTCAAACACAGATTCAATAATCGGTGAGAACTTATCGGGTTGAGGTACATCAAACACAATTGCCCACGTATTTGCTTGTTCACTGACCTTGTCGAGCACCTTGCCCTCAATGATTGCATCTCGGTACGCTGAGATTGAATCATCCCACAGGTGCGTCTTCATCGCTGATTGAACCCGTTCTGCCAGACCGCGATGGTGCTTTGCCCTTCCGATCTCTCCAATTGTATCTGCAAGACCAGCGGCCAGCAGAAGCGCTCCATGATAAAGAGCATTGATGGAGGCAGATTCTCCGCGGGTTTCCACGTCCGCCCAGTCGACAAAGACCCAATAGGGAAGATCACGAAGAAGGTCATGTTCACTTAATCTTCGTTCAAAGAACTTCAGAGCACGGTCAACCGTGGGAAAGAGTTCCCTTACAAGATCTCCATCCTTAGAAAAGAAGTAATAATCATGAAGGGAACAGATCCAGATCAGCGTGAACGTTGGGAGGAGTCCCCCGGGCCAATCTGTTGGGTACACACCCCATGTGAGACCTTCTTCGTTCTGCGATTGAGCGATCTGGCGAAGCCCTTTCGTCATGAGCTTCAGATCGCCGAACGCGTAGTAATTAACAAGCGCTTGAATCCTAGCGTCACCCCACCACTGGCCGCGTTCGCGCCACGGGCAATCGGTGTAGGCATCTTCCATATTGAGCTGGACAGTCCAGCGACCAACTTCCCAGATTCGATTTAGCAGAGGATCAGAACACTCGAAGCTTCCTTTGTATTCTACCGGATAGGTCGAGAAGAGAATCGAAGCAGGGCCAACCTTCAGTGGGTGAGTGAGGTTTCTCACATCGATCTGCAAATGCCGGAATGCGCGCTTGTCAAACGTCTGGAAGACTTGCTTGCCAGGCTTACAGATGTACCGGTCAGCGTAGTGCACACCATCCCGGTCAGCGTTGACGATTCCGATCTGGCCCGACGCTGGCGAGATAACTTCGCCCTGTGGGGTCTGGAGTATTTCACCGTAACCGAG
>Ga0315282_10009507_pt1 | contig 15453 bp, 23 predicted proteins | sample YL17G07_20_MG_FD_203693 | JGI IMG/M metagenome (GOLD analysis project Ga0315282, IMG submission 203693) | Sediment microbial communities from Yellowstone Lake, YNP, Wyoming, USA - YL17G07_20 | ecosystem: Environmental > Aquatic > Freshwater > Lake > Sediment | place: USA: Wyoming | collected... | reverse complement strand
TCCAACAGGTCACTTATATGATAGTTTCAATAGCCAGCGGGAAAGGGGGGACAGGAAAAACATCGGTAGCTGTAAACATGGCGCTTTCCATAAGAAACGTTCAGCTTTTAGACTGTGATGTGGAAGAACCGAATGCCCATCTGCTTCTGCATCCTAAAATAAGCCGAATAGAACCTGTCTATGTTCCAGTTCCATTTGTAAACGAGAAATTGTGCGACCATTGTGGAAAATGCAGCAAATTTTGTCAATACAACGCCATTTTCGTTAGTCCAGAAAAGGTTTTGATTTTTCCAGAGCTTTGCCATAGCTGTGGCGGATGTACCCTTGTTTGTCCTAAAAAGGCGATCACAGAAGATAAACATAAGATTGGAACATTGAAGTTGGCTTCTGCAGGTGATCTAGAACTTGTTTATGGCGAGCTTGAAGTGGGTGAGCCTATAGCTGTTCCGGTTATAAGAGAAGTTAAAAAACACATTGACGATAGCAGAAATGTTATTCTTGATTCACCGCCTGGAACCTCCTGTCCAGTGATTGAAACCGTGAAGGGCAGCGACTTCTGCATTCTTGTAACAGAGCCTACGCCTTTTGGGCTGCACGATTTAAAAATAGCAGTTCAGGTTCTAGAAGATATGAAAATCCCATTAGGCGTCGTTGTTAACCGTGCTGGCATAGGCGATAAAAAAGTCTATGAATATTGCAAAGAAAAGGACATACCCGTTTTGCTTGAAATCCCTTATCAGAGGAGAATTGCTGAACTTTATTCAACTGGGGTTCCTTTCAGTTCAGAAATGCCGGAGTGGAGAGAAAAGTTCCAGATGTTGTTTGATGAAGCAAGAAGGCTCGTTGGCAAATGAAGCAGATAACAGTATTAAGCGGCAAAGGCGGAACTGGTAAGACAACTATAACTGCGTCATTTGCGGTTTTGGCAAAAAATGCCGTTGTAGCTGATTGTGACGTAGATGCCCCAGACCTTCACATACTTTTACATCCCAGAATTGTTAAAACACAGGAATTTAAGGGTTCAAAGTTAGCAGCTATTGACGAGCCAAAGTGTGTAAAATGCGATTTATGTCGAGAAAAATGCAGATTCGACGCCATAACAGAAAACTTTAAGGTTGACTCTTTTTCCTGCGAAGGCTGCGGTGTCTGTACCATCGTCTGTCCAGCAAATGCCATAACTTTGACTGAACGAATTTCAGGACATGCCTATATTTCAAAGACAAGGTATGGGTTTATGGCTCATGCCATGCTTAGCCCTGGTGAAGCAAATTCTGGAAAACTTGTAACTTTGGTGAGGCAAAACGCCAAAGTATTAGCCGAAAAAGAGGACAGCGACTTGGTAATAATAGATGGTCCACCTGGAATCGGCTGCCCCGTTATAGCTTCGGTTACAGGAGTAGATGTTGGTTTGGTGGTTACTGAACCTACGATGTCGGGCATTCACGATCTTAAGAGAGCACTGCAACTATTGAAGCATTTTAACGTGCCGCCTTTCGTATGCGTGAACATGTATGATGTAAACAGATATAACACAGAGAAAATTTTGCATTTCTGCAAGGAAAACGGCATACAAATTGCCGGCAGAATTCCATTCAACTCCGAAGTCACAGAAGCCATGGTTAATGGAAAAACTATAGTGGAATATTCCCCAAAAAGCGATGTTGCAAAAGAAGTAGAGAATATTTTGAAGAAGCTTTGTTCATCTTTAAAGTTGGGCAGTGTCTAACTTGGTTAGGCTGTATTAGGATTGCTTGGCTTGACCCAATTATCATGTGTACTCCTAATCACAAGCTTGCACTTGACCACAAGGCTAATTTTGTGCTTTTACACATAATTATTTGTGGTGCGCAAATTTGGTTCACCAGTTAATAATAACTATAGATGATGAATTAAAGAAAGAAATGAACAAATATCCAGAGGTAGACTGGACTGAAGTTGTCAAAAAAGCAATAAGAGAGTACCTGCGTCGCAGAGAAATCTTCGAAATATACAATGCGCCAATTGAGAAGGCATTATCGCAAAAGAAATAGAAAGCGCAAAGAGTCTTTTAGCTTGGAAATGACTAATTTGCAAGACGTGAAAACATTAGCTTTTGGACCTGTTCCATCGAGACGTCTAGGAAGAAGTTTGGGAATAAACAATATTCCACCAAAAACGTGCTCTTATTCATGCGTTTACTGCCAGTTGGGAAAAACCGGCAATATCCTTGTTGATAGGCAATCCTTCTACAGACCAGAAGATATTTTGAGACAAGTCAAAAAGAAAATCAATGAAGCCTCCTTAAGAAAAGAAAGGATTGATTACCTTACTTTTGTACCAGACGGAGAGCCTACACTAGACATTAACATGGGTGAGGAAATATCACTCTTAAGACAGATAGGAATTCAGATAGCTGTTGTAACTAATGCTTCTCTGCTTTGGCGTGATGAAGTGAGAGACGACTTGCGAGGAGCTGATTTCGTTTCATTGAAGGTTGATGCAGTCAGCCAAGACTCATGGAAGAGCATAAACAGACCTTGTAGAGGCTTAAGATTAAGCATGATCTTAGATGGCATAAAGAAGTTTGCAGGAATGTTTAAGGGAACTATTGTAAGTGAAACAATGCTTATTGATAATGTAAAATATAACAGCGAATTTGAAAGGATAGCAAAGTTTCTGGGAGAACTGAGTAAGCTAGATAAGGCTTACATTGCTATACCAACCAGGCCGCCGACAGAAAAGTGGGTTAAACCAGCCAAAGAAGAAGTCATAAACGCGGCTTTTCAAATTTTCTCTGAAAAGCTTGGAAGCAATAGAGTAGAATATTTAATAGGGTATGAAGGAAACGCATTCGCCTTCACAGGAGATGTTAAAGAGGATTTGCTTGGCATAATGGCGGTGCATCCAATGCGAGAAGAAGCTGTCAAAGAGTTTTTAAAGAAGGCAGGTGCTGATTGGAAGATTGTTGAGGATCTTTTACATGCGGGCGAACTTGCAAGAATTCAATTTGAAGGAAACACTTATTACATGCGAAAGTTGGTTGACAAAACAAGCAGCTTTTAATTTTCACCATTTCCATTTGATTCATTTAAGCGAAAATGATGAAGGATTGTCCAGGCAAGAAATCAAAATCTTGGTTCACTAGAAATTCTGCCTCTTTCATCTCTTTTATAATAGTTTCTCGAGGAACATAGTGTCCAAACATACCATGAAAGGTTAATGGCTTCGCGCGCTCTATGATGGCAATTCTTCCATTCGGCTTCAAGAGGTGTCTTAATTTTCTGAAATATTCCACTCTGTCCTGCAAATGGTGACACACATTTCGCATGAAAATTAAATCTAGACTTCCTTTGGGCAAAGCTAAGTTTTCTCCAGCGGCAAGGATTGTTTCAACATTATCCAGTCCCCCTTTCTTTGCACAGTCATTGATGAATTCTAAAAATTTCGGATTTGTATCAACGGCAAACACTCGCCCATCCTTCCCAACAGCTTCAGCAAATCGCAGAGTAAAATAACCGCCGCCAGCCCCAATATCAGCAACCATTTGTCCATGCTTCAATGCTAACACTTCCAGTATCTTGTTAGGTTTATTCTTCGGATCAGATGCCTCTCTGTTAAACATCTCTGCCTTAAGTTGTCTCATGTGTTCTACCTTTAGCTGTATTTTTGTCGCATTGGCTCATCTGTTAGTACATACCTGATTTTTTCTTTCCATTCTTTTGAGTCCCAAGTTCTTAGAGCCGTATGGGTGTTGTAATAGCTTTGTGGAATCGGATGAGTGCCAATGATGACGTCTACGCCGTATTTTTGCTTCACGAACTCTTTGAGATTATCTATGTGAGGGCATGGAGGATAACCCACGACCATTCCTGTTGCAAAATGAACAACATCGACGCCATTTTTCTTCATTTCTTCAACGCAATATTCCACGTTTCCACCTGGGCATCCTCCGCAAGAGGTATATCCCACTAGCTCCACTTCCTGATCTTTGTAAACGCTGAAAGCCCCTTCTCGGTTTCTTAATGCTCTAAAACATTTCCCCCCAGCACAATCATGGTAACGGTCACAGATGATTATACCTATTTTCCTCTTCTGATTAGACATGCAAATCACATTTAGCCCACTATAACCAATCATATTATTTATCATTTTAGACTGTTGTCTAAACTAGTGAAGAATTGAAAGTGGAGTAAAACACGCTATTTCTTTATGATTTTGAGATTATAATTTACAGGGATACCTGCTCCTTCAAACAATTGACCGACTGGACAATTGTCCCGCGTATGTTGCCAAACTCTGTTTATCTTGTCTTCACTTTCATTCGTTGTTACTTTGATTTCGATGTCGGCTTTTGTAACCGTTTTAGCATCGTCAGGTTTCTCTGCTTTCACATTGACCTCTAGAGCGCTCACTGAGACTCGCATTTTCTTGCTCATAAGGTAAAATATCTGTGAAATGCATCCTGCAAAACTCATAACGCCAAGTTCAAGGGCAGTAGGACCTTTATCGGTGCCCAGTTCTGGAGGCAAATCAAGGCAGACGCAATGGAATCTTCCATTATCTACGGATATCCGAAATTCTTCAAGAAGTTTAGCCGTGGAATTAATAATCTTCGTCATCAAATTACCCTCCATTAATTTTTCTTGTTTTCTGCGGCTTCTTCTATTTAAGAGATTCCTTTTTCTAAAGTGAAAAACATTTTCTATATGTCACCTAATTGCTCGTGCTGTGTTTTGCTCGTTCAATCATCACGCAAACGCCATATACCACATCAATATCATTCTTTTCGCAAAATTTGATGGCTTTTTCTGATTCTGAGCCTGGCTGCATCCAAACCTTCGTGATTCCAAGTCTCTTGCAAGTTTCAACTGTATGCTCTGTTACTTTCGGAGGAACCACGACATCAACGGCATCGGGTTTTACGGGCAGTTTTTCCAGACTTGGATAATACTTGTCGCCTAGGATTTCCTGTGCATTCGGATTTACAGGATACACTTCATATCCGGCATTTTTCAGATCTTTATACACTTGGTAACCATATTTTCGAGGGTCACAGCTAGCTCCCACAACAGCAAAAACGTTTTTCTTGTTCAAAAACACCTTTATCGATTCCCCGTTCATTTCTATTCCCTCTCCTCTTTTCCTTCCAAGCGTAGACTAAAGATGCCGTGTTATCTTTTGTTCTAGCGTTTGCCTAGGCATTGCGCCGATGATCGTGTCTACAAGTTTCCCATTTTTGAACACTAGCAATGTGGGAATGCTCATTATATCGTACTGCATACTAACTTCCCGATTCTCATCCACATTAAGTTTCCCGAATAATATTTTTCCAGCATAATCTCGCGACAGTTCCTCTATAATAGGGGCAACCATACGACATGGTCCACACCAAGGTGCCCAACAATCAACCACTACAAGCGGATGATTCTGGATCATTTCCTTAAACGTTGCATCGGTCATCTCAACAGGTTTATTGAAGGCTGTTCCTCGTTTTTCGGGAGCCGCACTCTTCATCATTTTTTGCAATTTTGCTTGCTTGATTCTTTCTAATTCCTCATCTTCCTCGTTTTCCACTTAGATACCTCACGCATTATTTGCTGGTGGAACGATTACGTGATCGCCTATAATCTCGTTGTTTGGCAGTCTGCCGGAGATTACTGAATTGCTGTTTCGCCAGTCTTGGAGAGTCTATATTTATCCTCAGCTTCTTCCACAAACCCAGCGTTTTTGAGTTCTCTGAGACCACTTCTTACACGGAATAAGGGTTGTCCAGTTTTGTTTGCAATATCATCAGGAGATAATGTTTCGTTCTTTAGAGATTTCAGCAACGCCATTCCGCTTGACGTCGGTTTTCCGTCTGGAGACACGCAAGGCATGCTATCAGCTCTCAGGGAGTTTCTTCATGCAGAGGTACCAGTCTTTGCACTCGTAACCTTCTTTGAGCCTCTCCTCTGCTTGCTCGGTCGTGGCTGGCGCAGGAATGACAACTGGGTCGCCTGGTTTCCAATTTGCGGGGGTAGCCACTTTATATTTGTCCGTTGTCTGCAAGGCGTCTATTAACCTTAGGATCTCATTCATGTTTCTGCCCGTGGTTAGTGGATAGTAAAGCATAGCTCTTATCTTGCTTTCTGGGTCAATAATAAAGACGCATCGAACTGTTTCGGTTTTGCTTTGTTCTGGGTGTATCATTCCATATTTCTTAGCGACTTCCTTATTCAGGTCTGCAATAATGGGGAAGGGTATCTTAACACCCATCTTCTCCTCGCAGTTTCTTATCCATGCTATATGAGAAGAAACGCTGTCCACGCTCAAACCCAAGAGTTCCACATTTCTCTTCTTTAGCTCATCGTAGATCTTTGAGAAAGCAATAAACTCCGTTGTACAGACTGGTGTGAAGTCTGCTGGATGAGAAAACAGAACGAGCCAAGTGCCCTTGAAATCTGAAAGCCTCAACGTCCCTTGTGTGGTCACAGCTTCGAAATCAGGAGCCTTTTGACCCAGTATAGGAAACCCCATCTCTTCTTTTTGAACTTCAACCATTTCTTTCACCCTATTTTCCTGAAAAGACTATAATCTGTATATTTAATAAAAAGATTTCCGTCACAGAGTTTAGTTTCTAAACTCTTGCTCAATCTCTTTCTTAGGTTTTTGTTCTCGCTAGCTAATCACTTGCGTAAGTATAGAAGGCAATAGAGGTCTCTGATCTGGTACGAAACTGTTGCCACGAGAATTTTCATGAAGAGCATTCCCAAGCCCAGAGCAGCAGGTTTATCGATAGAGTGCATTTTGCTTCCCCCAACAAATTTCAGGTTAATCTAATAAAAAAACGCTTTCCTACGGAAATGTCATTTCTCTGTTCTTCTTTAAGCTGTTTGTCTATAACGTGCGAGTTTGCGCTAATGAAGAGATTGCTGGAATCTATGAGAAAAAACAGGGATTTTACTGTGTTCTTGACCGAGTTTCTGGTCGGCAAGCCTAAGTGGTTAATGACCTGTTAGCGTGAGCACTATCAGCGTGATTCCGAGCAGCCATGTGTACATTGCGAAGTAGTGGAATTTCTTTGAGGCTACTATCTGTGAGACTAGTCTGATGGTGATGTAGCCCACGATCATGGCGACGACTACGCCTAAGAGAAGTTCGGGATAGCCCATTCCTGATAGAGCGATTTGTCCTCGGTTCTTGAATGCTTCTACGACTGTGTCTCCTAGAATGGCCGGAATTGAGAGGAGAAAGGAGAATTTGAACGCTTTTTCGCGTTTCAGACCGAGCAGTAGTGCAGCTGAGATTGTTGCTCCGCTTCTTGACAATCCTGGGAATATTGCTAATCCTTGCGCGACACCCATGATTAAGGCAGTCTGATAAGTAACGTTGTCAGTGTTCTCTTTACCTATCTTGGATATGTAGACTAGCGTGGCGCCTGTAATGAAAGTTGCCCCTATTACGAGGAGTTGTTGGAGTGTGTCTTCGAGAAACTGAACATAAATCAGACCGACAATCGCGGCTGGGATTGTTCCGGCGATTAGTAGAGGGATCATTTTTCCATATTCGGTCCTGAAGTCTAGGTGTGCTAGGGCTGTGACGATGTTTTTGACTTCTTTTCTGAAGTACAAGATGACTGCGACTAGGGTGCCGAGATGGAGGATGAGGTTGAAAAGAGGAGTGGTTGCTAGGTCTAGGTAGTGTTCGGCGATTTTGAGGTGTCCAGTGCTTGAGATGGGAAGCCATTCAGCTAATCCTTGAATTAAGCCGAGGATTCCTGAGTTTGAGAATGGGTCAAGCATTAGCGTCCACGTCTTGAGTGATGGTTTGAAAGACTAATTAAAAGTGCACATTTTAATGCTTTACGGCAGAGAGGCGTTCGTGCGAGTGGCTAAGATGCAAACCGTCAAACTCTTATGGAGAATTCCCATTTGCACCATAAGTCCTTGGGGTGCTTGTCTGGTGGACAAACCAAACAGTTTACTTCCGCTTTTGGATTCAAAGTCTTTGCAAAATTCTTCAAATATCCAAACCGTACCTTCTTGCACGGAAATTCGCACAAACTCTTGCTCAGACGAGCCTCCTGAGTCCTACACCTATCAATGCTCAGAGTAGCCCGCCTGTCGCCAATTTCGATGGTCTTGAAAGATTGATCTAACGCCCAACTGGACTTGTGCAAAAGCTCAATAATTGTTCTTATGTCTGGATTTTCCTCGACCTTGAACATTCGTTGCAAGCTCTTAGCCTCGATTGCAGCCATGCTCTCCCAAACACCAGCGTCAATTTCCGTTGCCGCTTCAGTCCCAAACCTCTTTTCGATGCCCAAGAAGTACAGACCATCAACTCTCCAAATGTTGCGAATCTGCAAAAAGAAATAATCAAGCAGTTTTTCCATCGGCATTTCTGCCAGCGTCTTACGGTCCTCTCGACTTCCTGAAGGATATTCGCTCATGTTTTTTCACCGTTATAGAGATTAGTACATCGCGTTTTTCATATTTTAAGCCCACTGCGGTATGTATCTATTCTTCAACGATCTAGCCTGCTGTCTGAGAGAGTATGCGCGCGCTCTACCAGGCCCATGTAGTAGGTTTTTATCGTGTACGCGTCGCTCTTGATCATTTCACCGTACTTCGGGTTTCCCAGAACGATGTCGTGGAATATCTTCAGAGTAAACTTTGCAAACGGCACTGAGGAAGTTGCCATTTTTTTCGATTTCTATCCGGTTCTCTTCGCTTAATGGCTTAGATATTCCACCTGGTAAACCGCAGACTGGCGCGCGCTCTGAATCAGACATAGAAAGACATGACTACGTGCAATGCAATGGCTGGGGAATTTCTTGAGTGATCGATATGGACAGAGACACTCTTACTGATGAGGGAATCTTATTTCAGGGCAAAAAAGGATTGTGGATCTTGTAATGCATGGGCAGTTCTAGCGCGTGGGTTTCTCTAGTGACTTGCTGTTTCTTCCGCTTACGAATACTGTGGTTGCAACGGTAGTTGTCCACAGACCGTTTTTGTCTCCTGTTGCGGTTTGTGTGATGTTGGCGGTTTTGATTATCATTCTGCTGGTCTTAAAGAGCTGTTCTTTTTCTTGCCAAGCAATGTCAGGGTCGAACTGGATACCCATTGTGGTGGCAAGCATTGTTGCGGCCAAGTCTTCTGCGTAGTCTCCGGCTATGTCTTCAGATTGTCCGTAGGTGTGGTGTTCAGAGATGTATCCGTAATTGTCTCTGCCTGAGGGGATGGCTACTCCTATTGATGAGGCTACGAGTCTGTGAGGTTCGTTTGTTGAGTTCCTGGCTATCACGACGAATGTTATCTCTCCTGGTCTTATCATTTTCAGACCGCGTTCTTTAGAGATCTTCTTGCAGCCGGGTGGAATGATGCTTGAGACGCTGACTATGTTGCAGTGCTGGATTCCTGCGTCTCTCAATGCTAATTCGAAGGATTGAAGTTGTTCCTTGTGTCTGCCGACGCCTTTGGTCAGGAAGAAATATTTGGGGATCATTTTCGCTTACACAACTATCTGTGTGTCTATTAGCTTTTTCGCGCGCGCTAGGGACATATCACTTATTTTTGCTCTCAGCTCTGCCAAAGTTCTCTCTTATCGCATCAGTAACTCTTGTGCCAGACTTTACAGAAATTTCCTTTATACCATGATGTCTAAGCAAACCAGAAGCGCCTGGACCAAGCTCTGTTGCCATCACAAAATCCACTCTAAGATCTGCCAATGTTTTTGCTGCAACAGGTCCAGCACCATAGTCATATGATGCTGCGGGGTTGTCAATTACGCGTACTTTTCTAACTTGATCATCCTCGATGTCCACTATGGTGAAGGTTTTGGCTTTGCCGAAGACTTCTGAGACGGTGTCTTCTAAACTTGCATAGGCTTTTGTTGGAATAGCTATCTTCAACTTTCCCATACCTAATCAACTCCCTACACTTCGTGGAAGATCGAATACAAAAAAGGGAGATACTATGGCGGACCGCGTTGCCATGGGGGACCTCCGCCTCTTCTTCCTCCAGGCGGACCCTTGTTTATTCGATGGATCACTGTGGCAGGTGCACCACATTTCGGACAGTTAAGCGGTTTTGGGATCCCTTGTGGGACTTCTATTGTCTGTCCACAATTGCCGCATTGAAAGAGTTTCATTGGCAGACTCAAGCAGTTCACTGTCCGGGCTGTTGACTTTTTTCTTGTTCAGTTTTCGCTTTCAATTCTTTTATTCGTGTTTCTAGATCAGTGATTTCTTGTTCTATGCTGGCTTTTTCCTCTTCTGTTTCTTTCTTGTAGTCTTCTAGTGCTGCTAGTTCATCTTCCGGAGATTGTGGTAAGGGTGTCGCTGGATACATGCGCGGAGGATATGTGTAAGCTGGCGGGTATGCGTAAGGATATGCAGGTGGATAAGTCCAACACCGTCTGCGAAAGCCTCTTCCAAAACCTCGACCTCGTCCTCTGCCCCCGCCTCTGCCGAAACCGAGTCCTCTTCCAAATCCTGGCTCAGGATTCATAAACCCTGGCACTGGATAACCAGCACAATAGCCTGCTGCTCTTCCAGTTCTCGGCCCTAATCCTGATGGTCCTGTTCTGTCTCCTCTTGGCACTTTTCATATCACCTCTATTTTTGTGCTTATGCACACTTTTCTAAATATGTGACAGTGCACAGAAATATATAAAAGTTCCGCTTCACATTACAATCATTAACCAAATAAAACTTGGAAAACCATTGGACATGAAGAAAATGAGATCGGAAGAAGAGGTTAGAAAACGACTAGAGCATCTTGAAAAAGAGAGGGAAACCGAAGGGCCATTCACTGAACAGAAGAATATCGCCAGAAAGGCAGCGAAACAAGCCTTAGAGTGGGTTCTTGAAGAGACAAATAACCTCTTAACGTACTAACAGGATATTGAAACTATAATTTGAGTAGAGGAAGAGGAGCAGTGTGGCGCCGAAGACATAGATGTGGCAGAAGGGGCAGATTTCCAAAACCCATCATGTTAGGGATGACGCCGCCTGTAAACAGTTTTACTCCTAATCCATCAAGAAACTTAGAACCCATATTCATAGAAATGGCAGAACTAGAAGCCTTCAGACTCGTCGATCTAGAAGGCCTATCACAAGAAGAAGCTGGACGAAAAATGGGCGTCTCGAGAGGAACAATCTGGAGACTCGTTCAAAGTGCGAGAAGAAAGACTGCGCAAGCTCTCAGCGAAGGAAGACCCCTAAACATCGCACCATTCACTTCCGAACGTGACACCTCACGAAATGACGAGAACGAAAGGGTTCACTCCGGAGGACGAAAATAGCAGATCTAAATGCGATACTTACGTCTGTAATGCGCGCGCTTTTATTCCAAACCCAAGAAGAAATAGTACACTTGCACAGTCAAGAGATAGTGGTGGTGATGAGATCTGTCTGATGTCTACGATGATGTAAGGCGCATTGCTTTCATTGCTGGGCTTTTCCTGCTCATAATTGGTGTACTTAGTATCGTTGAGTCCGTTGTCGGAGGTATGGACATTATCGATGTTCTTTCAACAGAACCATTAGAGCTTATCGCAGCCATACTTGGTGTGATCCTATTGGTATTAGCGATTAAATCTAAGCACAAACGTTAGAGAATTTGGTTGGTCGGATAAAACTTTATCCCCCCACACAAATCTACCACTAAATCAAGGGGAACCCGTCGGGAATCACTTCCGCTTCATGCCTGCAACATGCTGACAACACTTTGATCCTCTTGTCCCTTCTTGCGACGACGCAAATTGATACAGACAACGAAAAAATACCAGAATTGTCTCTCATGAACTTGTTTCAAATCGAAATGCGCGCGCTAATCACTTTCCCCCAAGAAGCTCCAGAGATTAGCAGTCCCGCAATGACAGTGGTACATAGAAGCACAAGATTCTGCATGAGCTAGGCAGCAAGCAACAAGACTTAAATATTACTATAATATTACAGTTGTTATTATAATATTGGATCGAAACGCAAACGTGATAGGTATGTGCAAAGAAGAAGCCAACTGTGATTTCAGAAATGATCTGAAAGGTTGCGCCTTGAAGCACATAAGCGAAGCACGAAAACTAATATCCAAAGGCAAATTTGAAGAAGCTGACCTCGAGCTGAGCTATGCTGAGAGACACCTGAGCGAAACATAGGTACATCCAATAATTCTTTCCTGAAGGAAAACAAAGTCCAGAGTGGAAGCTTGAGAGTGACTTAAGATGTGTGTCGATGGATGCCCCAGCTGCAATACTAAGGAATTCAGCAAATTCCAGAAGTATTTTCGAGCCCTACATTGCCCGACTAGATGGGTGATTATCCGCCTCATCGGGGAAGGAACAAAAAGTACCAATGAGATTTTCGACGGATTGAAAAAAGCTGGAGATGGTCTCTCAAGATCAGGTCTCTATTATCATCTTTCTGAACTGGAGGAGGCAGGTATTGTTGAATTGGCTGAGTATCGTGAGGTCGGTGGTGGTGCACCTGAAAAGGTGTGGAGACTGAAAACAAAGGAAATCCGATTTAACCTTCTAACAGATTTGCCAGAGGCGACAGGTCACGAACAATGAAAATGCCATAGAAGTCTCAAACCTGACAAAACGTTATGGCGACATTCTCGCAGTGGACCACATAAACTTCGAGGTGAAGAAGGGGGAAGTCTTTGGCTTCTTAGGCCCTAATGGTGCTGGCAAGACAACCACTATACGCATGCTAACCGGGATCTCGATTCCCACTAAGGGAACAGCCACCATCATGGGTTACGACATTGAAAGCCAATCTGTCAAAGCAAAGGAGCAGATGGGGATTGTTCCAGACGTAAGCAATGTCTACAATGAGCTTTCAGCTTGGGACAACCTCATCTTCACAGGAAAACTCTATGACATGCCCAAAACGTATCGTGAGAAACGCGCAGAGGAACTGCTTAGGATGTTCGGTCTACTCGATCGATGCAAGGAAAAAGTGCAAGGCTTTTCGAGAGGCATGAAAAGAAGAATCTGCATTGCTATGGCACTCATGAATCGATCGCAACTTCTCTTCCTCGATGAGCCTACCTCGGGGTTAGACGTCCAAAGTGTCCTAGTAATCCGTGATCTGATCCGTAGACTTAACCAGCAAGGTCTAACAGTTTTCCTGACAACGCATAACATCGAAGAAGCAAGCCAAATGTGCGACCATGTAGCGATCATCAATCATGGCAGAATAGCAGTCATCGATACTCCTGAAAAACTCAAGAGAACTGTAGAGAACCTACAGTCCGTGGAAGTTGCTTTCGAAACAGTATCTCCAAGCATGCCAGAGGAATTGAAAGAATTCCCAAACGTCAGCAACGTAGTGAAGGAAGGGGACAAGTTCAGACTCATCACCAACGACCCAACAAGTGTTCTAGCCTCAACTTGGAACTACGCCAAAAAAAACAACCTCAGACTCATAACAGTCAATACTCTAGGCCCGAGCTTGGAGGACGTGTTCGTGAAACTGACTGGTATCAGGCCTGCAACAGAGGGAGAAGGAAACAACCGTATGAAAACACGAGAAATGCCTAGGAGAATAGCGAAGCAATGAGCAACGTCCATTCAAGCCATTATGGTAAAGAGATACGAGTAGCCTGGGCAATCGCCGTCAAGGACATGCGTACATACTACACAAAACCACCATCTCTAATGTTCGGCATACTGTTCCCATTCAGTCTTTTTCTCTCGTTCAGCATCGGAAGAAACATGCCATTAGCAACACAGATCCCAATTCTCATCTCGCAGACACTCTTCTTCGCTTCCTCATCCATCGGACCTGTAGTAATACCCATGGAACGCGCCAACCAAACCTTCGACAGATTTTTAACCTCACCAGTCTCACTCTTTTCCATCCTCCTTGGCAAGACTCTCGCTGGAATCATCTACGGTGCCGGGATCTCGGTCATACCAGTCCTAGTTGGGATAGCTTTCTTCGGCTCTCAGATAGTCAACATCGGAGCCATGATTGCATGCTTTGCGTTGTCGTCTCTCGCCTTCTCGGCATTGGGAATAATGTTCGCCTCGATTCCAGGCCAGACTCCAGGGCAAGTTATGATGCCTCTTAACTTCGTTCGCATACCCTTGCTTTTCATCAGCGGAGTCTTCACACCGATCGGAGAGCTGCCGACATGGATGCAGGTGGTGTCGATGCTTTCACCATTAACTCACACCGTTGAACTCGCAAGATACGCCACGGGTGGAGAGACCTTCTTTGGACCAGTCCTTAACATAGCAATCTTGACCGCGTATGCCGCAGCTTTCCTCTTCATGGGCATTCGTTTCCATATCATGAACCAGCGCAAGGAGTAATGTGTAGGAGGCGTTTTGAGGTTGAATGCATTGGATCTAACTAAACTGGCAGAATTTCCAAAGACTCAAAGAGTCCTTCATCCTCGCTTTTCATGACTTCGTGGGCATATTCTTCGCATGTTTCCCAAGGGCCTTCAGCATATTTTTTGACTAGATCTCTCTTGACTCTGAATACGATTTCTTTTCCCTCAGCACTGAATTTAGCCGACAGACCGTCATCTTCCTTTACGGTTACAGCGTTGCCTATTACTGCTTTTATCCCATCCACCGTGCAGAGATAGGGCTTGCTGCTTATAGTCGCTATTTCGCACCTACTTGGCTTTCTTCCTAGAATCTTCTTCGCCCGCAAGCTCATTTTCAAGCCAAGAACCAAGAAAGGGCCCAAGTGCCCATGAAGCCTTACCGCATTCTCTAACAGTTCTCTAGAAATAATCGTTGACATTCAATTCTTCACATCCATCCTTCGCACACCCCTAGTAGATAGACCTGTAACTAAAGTTATGCCAATAAATCCCCCAATAACACCGCCAGCCGCGTGCAGTCCAGCCCAACCAAGGACTCCACCCCATCTAACGAGGGCTGGTGCAACCATGAAGAACGTGCCGATGATTAGGCCTGCCACTGCAGCTGACAGCACCGAAACGGAAAGCATTGAAACTGTAACAAATAATGGCTTTTTGAGACACCTATCATATCCTATGAGCCTTGCTGTTATGTCAAAGACTATGCTGGCTACCGTAAAACCCAAAAAGTGAAACCCGTAGGGATTGAATACGAAGTTTACGACTGTTGCAATAAGTCCTACCACAGTTGCTGCCCCAAACTTTCTAATCCACCAGACAGTGAGGGTAAGCACCGCGAAGCCGACCATGTCGCACAGAATTGGCAGCCCAAACATTCGAAACACGATAGGGGCAAAGATGGAGTTCAAAACGCCCCAAAGAGCCGAGAATAAGGCGATAGCAGCTACCTCTCGACTGTTAAGATAAGTCATGGTCAAGCCTCTAATGTTACGAATTAACAACATCGTAACATCGCATATAAAAGCTTTCCGCATCTAATAACTATTTAATAGGTGGTCGAATGCCTCAAAAAATGAAAGTGACTCGGTTTAGTGTTTCGCTTCCGCCATCTCTGGTTAATAAGTTTGATGAAACTTGGAAGAAC
>Ga0315282_10009504_pt1 | contig 15455 bp, 7 predicted proteins | sample YL17G07_20_MG_FD_203693 | JGI IMG/M metagenome (GOLD analysis project Ga0315282, IMG submission 203693) | Sediment microbial communities from Yellowstone Lake, YNP, Wyoming, USA - YL17G07_20 | ecosystem: Environmental > Aquatic > Freshwater > Lake > Sediment | place: USA: Wyoming | collected... | reverse complement strand
AAGTGCATGGACGCGCTCTTCAAGCAGGACCTCAAGGGCTCGAACGCGGGCATAGAGGACCTCGGGAAGCTGGAGGGCCTCTGCGAGGAGATCAACACGCTTGCCCTGAAGCACAAGGGCGGCATCGCCATAGCCGTCGGCTACATCGTAGAAAGCATCCGCAGGGTCGGCGAGTACTCGGTCAACATCTCCGAGATGGTCATCAACCATTTGATCGCCGAGGAGAAATAGGGCCACCCTCGACCAGGGCCGGGGCCTCCGGGTCCCGAGAAATGTATATATTCTGAGGCTAATTGGGGTTTCACATATTTTGAGGATCATCGAGGGGGAACGGCCATGGTAGGAAAAGAGAGCGGCAAGCTCGACATAGACACGGACCTTCTGACGCGCGCAATGCATCTGGCGGTGGAACACGGCGCCAGGTACGCCGACGTCCGTGTCGAGACCTACGTCTCCGAGGGTGCGCAGGCCGAGAACGGCGTGTGCAAGAGCGTGGCCAAGGGCGCAGGCACCTCTGTAGGCGTCCGGGCCCTCGCGGGCGGTAGCTGGGGCTTCGCCTCCATGGACGTGCCTGACGAGCACGGCTTCAAGGGCGTACTCGACGACTGCATAGCCAGGGCCGTGCGGCACGCCAAGGCCCAGGCCAGGTTCCCCGAGGTCAGGCTGGCCAAGGTCAAGCCCGTCAAGAAGCACATCAAGGCCGAGTTCGAGCGTGAGCCCATCGACCTGGACGCCAAGGTCAGGTTCGTGCAGGAGGTCACCAAGGCCGCCAAGTCCATGGAGACCATAGTCATGAGCCTCGCAGAGGTCTATCACGTCGACTCCACAAAACATTTCTGCAGCACCGAAGGGGCCCTCATAACCCAGGACTTCCTCCGCGTCGGCGGCGACATCCTCTGCAACGCTTACCAGTCGGGCCAGTCCCAGACATATTATAAACCCTACGGGGCCCTGGGCGGCTGGGAGTTCATAGAAAAGTTCGACATCGAATCCCTGGCCCTGCGCGTGGCCAACATGTCCCGGAGGCTGGTGACCGAGGCCAAGGTCCCAAAGAGCGGTCTCACAACGGTCGTCACCACGCCGAGCTTCAACATGCTCAAGGTCCACGAGATCGTGGGCCATCCCGTCGAGGCGGACCGCGTCCTTGGCGGAGAGTCCGCCTGGGCCGGCAGGGCCTGGTGGCGGGACCTCCAGGGCAAGCGCGTGGCCAGCCCGCTCGTGACGGCGGTCTCGGACGCAAGGCCCATGGAGAAGCACAAGGGCTTCTACGGGACCTTCGCCTACGACGACGAGGGTGTCCCGGCCCAGCGCGTGGTCCACATCCAGAACGGCATCCTGAAGGGCTTCCTTCACAGCCGCCAGACGGCCTTCCTCGCCGGCGGCCGTCCCTCGGGCGCCATGAGGGCCAACCACGCGGGCCTCATGCCCATCATTCGCATGACGAACACCTACTTCGAACCGGCCAGGGGCGGCCCCAGCACCCTCGAGGAGTGCATCGAGGACGTCAAGGACGGCGTCCTCCTCGGCCACCAGTCCATCCCGTCCATAGATTCCCGGCGCTACCGCTTCCAGATATCGGCCTACGAGGCCTGGGAGATCAAGGACGGCGAGGTCGGCGGCCTCCTGAAGAACACGGCCATGATGGGGACCACGCCCGAGTACCTGAAGTCCATACACATCGTCGGCGGGCCCAAGACCTGGGAGCTCTTCCAGATACCCAACTGCGGCAAGGGCGACCCGATGCAGATCATGCGGCTCAGCAACGGCGGGCCCATCATGGTCGGCAAGGCCTGCATCCAGGGGGGTGCCTAGGATGGAGCAGCTTCCAGAGATCGTCGACATGCTCCTGGCCCTGGCCAAGCGCGAGCACGGCGTCAACGAGGTCGAGGCCTACGTCTCCAGGAACACCATGACCTCGGTCCGCGTCGAGACACTGAGGCCCAAGGGACGGACCGTGGGGCCCTTCGGCGAGCAGCTTTTCACGCTGCAGAACTGGGAGGCCAGCATCAAGGTCGTCATCAACAAGGCCGTCGGGGTCTTCAGCACCAGCTACATGACCCGGCCGGCCCTGCAGCGCGCCGTCGACATGGCGGTCCGCAACGCCAGGGCCATGGCCCCTGACCCGGACTTCGTGTCATTGGCAAGGCCCACTGACAAGAAGCCCGTGGCCATAGCGCCGGACACCAACATACTGAAGGGCGACGCCGGCCCCACGCTGGTGGACCAGGTGGAGGCGGCCACGGCCCTCATCGACGAGAAGGACCTGGACCTGGCGGGCACCGTAATGGCGGTCTCGGCCGAGGTCTGCATGGCCAACACGAACGGGGTCAGCATCGACGGCACCGCGGACACCTTCACCGTTGCGGCACTGACGGCCGAGCGCGTGGACGGCCCCGAGGTTGTCTCCTCCGGCGTCGGCTGGTCCAGCTCGAGGAAGATCAAGCAGCTGGACGCTTGCGCCGCGGCCCAGGACGCCCTGACCTGGGCGAGGCTCAGGCCCGAGCGCAAGACGGCCCCGCCCGGCGAGTACAACGTCATACTCGGTCCCTACGCGGTGGCCGACCTGTTCGACAACATGCTCAACAGCGCGCTGACCCTGGACCGCGTTTACTACGGCTGGTCGTGGCTGCCTTTCGATTTCAAGGAGCTTCCCTCGGGCAAGAAGGTCCGTTTCCCGAAGCTCAACGAGAGGATCGCATCCGACGCCGTGACCATCATCGACGACCCGACCATGAAGGCGGCCATGGGCAGCAGGACCTACGACGACGAGGGCCTCCCGACCTTCAAGAAGGTCCTCATCGAGAAGGGCGAGCTCAAGGAGGTCCTCAGCAGCAGCTACTACGCCTATCTCTACGGCAAGGAGTCCACGGCCAGCGGCTTCCGCTACGGCCTCAGGCCAGGGCGACTGGCCTCGTGCGAACCGTCGAGCTATCCCACGAACCTAGTCATGAGCCCCGGCGACATGACCTACGATGAGCTCATCGAGGAGTCCAAGGGGCCGACCCTGGTCATACCCCGGACATGGTACACCTACCCGACCCGCTACGGCGGTACCGGCTTCTCGTCCTCCAACCGGTCGACCTGCTTCCTCATCGAGAAGGGCAAGGCCGTGCCCGTGGCCCCCAACGCCTTCAAGCTGTCCGGGGACATCAGCAAGTTCCTGAACGGCGTCAAGGCCGTTGGCAAGGACATAAAGGTGGCCACCACCTGGGCCGCCGCGTCGGCCTTCATGGTGCCCCATGTCCTGAGCTCGGGCATCCGCGTCGAGAAACCGCAGGAGCAGAAGTAGGGGTTAAACAGGTTCTCCAATACCTTTTTATATAGCTAAAAAGTTAACATCAATCGCATCTGTCGAATGTACAGCGATGCCTATCTCCCGGCATCGGGATTCGATGGAAATACGGCAGGGATTCCACGATGGCGCTCTGGGGCAAGAAGAAGAAGAAGGCCGAAGAGGAACTGGCCGAGCCGAAGGAGGAGCCTAAGCCGGTCGATGCGCCCGAGGTCGACGCCGACGGCAGGCCCATCAAGCCGGACTACCTCAGGGCCTCCAAGGTCGAGCTCAACGACGTGGAATCGGCCATCGACATCAAGGCCAGGGCCGAATCCCGCGACAGCGTCCTGAAGATGTACGAGGAGAAGTACGGCGAGAAGCTCGATGCCCCCGAGTTCTCGGCAGGCCTGCAATACGAGTACCAGCTCTACGAGGAAGGGACCTACAAGACCAAGCGCGACCTCAAGGACGTCGAGAAGGCCGCCAAGGCCGGCACCGAGGGAGAGGTCAAGCCCGAGGGCGAGAAGACCGAGGGCGGGGCCCCTGCCGAGGGCGGGACCAAGGTCGAGGCGACCCCGGCCACGGACAAGGGCACGAAGACCGAGGGCGAGGTCAAGGCGGCCCCGACCAAGGTCGAGGACAAGGGAAAGTCCACGGACAAGCCCGTGGTCCCCGGCGAGAGCTTTCTCGACCCGGACAAACCGATAAACTGGGGCAGGTCTGGCGCCATGTGCATCGGCCTAGGCAAGCCGTTCTTCCCGATCCAGCGCTACGTCCGATACAAGGCAAGGCACCCGAAAGGCTGGATGCTCCTCCTGTTCATAGTCGACCTCTGGGAGTTCCCCTCATGGCTCTGGAGGCTCCCGGCCAGGGGCATCTACGAGGCCGTCAGGCTCTACAAGAGGATGAAGGCAAAGCAGGCGGAAGAGGAGGCCAAGGCCAAGGAGGCCCGGAAGGCCAAGAAGGCCGCCGAGAAGGCCAAGGGCCACAAGGCAGTGAAGGCCTGAGCTCAACAATCCCTTTTATCAAATCCATAGTTTTTTATTTAAATCTCACAATTGATAAAGCCGATGCTGATTTCTCGCCTTAAAGTCATTTTTTAAGCCGTCTACTTTTCTTACGATACTTATATTCATACAATAGTACGATAAAGATAGTCACAATAATGATTAACACAAAAATAAGGTTTGGAAACCTAGTGTTCAGATAGATTGGCCCTCCTCCAACATTCACATCACTATTCATGGAGCTTTCCCCGACCTCGACCTTCAAGGTATGTTTTCCAAGGGGAACATCCGTGGTATCCCATACGAAGGTGGCATTGGCCGTTCCTTTTCTGGGTACAGACACGGTCCTTGTCTGGATGAAATGAGAACCATCATAGAGCCGAACTACGATATTTGGCGCATCCGCTGTGCCATTGTTAGCAATGATTCCTATAATGTTAACGGTTTTCCCAATCGTGACGCTCTTTTTATTCACAGTTAAATCCTTTAAATACACTATCGGAATACCATTGGCAATGACGGTAATGTTCTTCTCGCTACCTTCGACGGCAACCCTGAGAATATGAGTACCCAATGCTGTGTCGTTGGTGGTCCTCCATGGAATTATCGTACTGTTCATCCCGCCGCGGGACACATTCCTGCGGACCGTCGTCAAGAGGGTCGTCCCATCAGAGAACCTTACCGGCACATCGAGGCCGTCCCCCGTCCCGTCGTTAGTCAGAATCCCAGTTATATTCACCACATCTCCCGGTGTGAAATTTATCCTATCAACGGTCACCGAGGACACGAACACATGGGGTCTGGCCTCTCCCCATATTGTGATGGTATTCGAACGTATAGCGGATGCCAATTCATTACCAGCAGGGTTCCATGCGACAGACCACCAATTCCTGTCCATGTCGCCCTGTTCGGTTAAATTTTTTAAGACCGTGCCGCTTTTGGTATCCCAGATTTTAATTTTATTATTATGGTAATAACTAGTAGCAATCAAGTTGCTATCTGGGCTCCAATCGAACTCCCACAGCTCATTATTTCTGTCCGGATCCTCTAAGGTTTTAACAATCGTCCAATTCCTTGCATCATAGATACAAATACCCTCACTAATATTGCAATAGTGCGCGGCAAACTTGGACCCATCCGGGCTCCAAGCCATCCTATATCCGGACATACTCATAATAAAAGCGCCCGTATTCGCATCCCAAAAATCAATGACTTCCCCATCCGCGGTTTTTAAATAGCCGCTGGAGGCCACCACGCTCCCATTCGGGCTCCATGCGACATAAACAGTTTCAAGGACTTTTTTATCCGTCATAGAAATAATTTTCTCACCGGTGTATGCATTCCAAATCGCGGTAAAATTCTGTTGAAAAACAGAAACAAGACGGCCCCCATCAGGATTCCAAGCGATGGACTCAACACAACTGGTATGGGTATCAATCGTAACTAGGGTAGACCAGTTGGATACATCCCAAACCAATATCCTATTATCGCAGGAACCAGACGCGAGCTTTTTTCCGTTCGGGCTCCACGCGAGTGCAGAGACCCAATTTCTATGGCCATTGAGCGTTATTAGATGCTCCCCCGTCGTTGCATTTAAAATCCAAATCGTATGATCATCTGAGCCAGTTGCAAGCTTACTTCCATCTGGACTCCATGCCAGCACAGATATGTTGCCTGTATGGCCCACAAACATCCTTATGTCAGTAAAATTTGCGACATCCCTCGAAGTTCCCCCAGCTTCAAGCGGCATTCCTATTAGTAGCAATATGACAGCAAACCCCACGAAATAATTGTGTGAAATTGATGTATTGTGCATAGCGGCAGTCTTCATGACCTGCAAATTTTTATTCATGGTCTAGTCAATGATACTAATTCCGAGCGATAAATATATTACGATTTCGCAGGAAGAAGAGGTGATTATTGGGAATAAACGAAATTCATCGTTCATCTCCTCATCCAAAATATATCAATGCGGCAGCATTATCGCCAGCACCAGGCCCATCGGCAACGATGCTAGATACGGCAGCACGATCCCCACGGGATATTTCCACGCGCTGTCGTCCTTCCCTTTGAGGTCGATGAGCTGCAGCGGCAGCACGAAGATGGCCGCGTATATCATCACGACCATGGGCGACATCAGCAGGACCAGCGGGTTCCCGAAGACCGTCCCGGAGCTGACGCACTCGTAGAGGATGCCGACGCTGGCCCCGACGAGCAGGGCCTCCTTCTCCGAGAACGCGTACTTCCTCGCGATGTAGAGGTACCACGTCGCGAACCAGAACAGCCATGTCACGCAGACCTGGACGATGTCCGCCCACAGGATCGGGTTGGCAATGCGGTTCCCGAGGCCGTAGCACAGGACCTCCTCGAACACGCTTATCCAGAATGCTAGAAGCAGGAACCCGCCGATGTTGTCCAAACCGGCGCGCTTGAATGCTGGCCTGACCGAGGCCCGGAACCTCCAGAACAGCCCGCCGAACAGGAACCCGAAAATGATCGTGAATTCGACCATGTTCCAGCTGCCGACTTTGGAGAAGATGACGAGCTCCACAGCGATCCAGACCAAGATGATGATCCAGGCGCTGTCCATGTTGGACAACGAAAGGCCAATTCCACCGGTCTTTTGACCTTTTTTCTCAGGGACAACCTTCGTCGTCAACACCGCCTCGGTTTATACCTACCAATCGTTCCTATTTAAATGAATATGGAAATCTCTTTCATGAGAAAAGGTATGACAATAGGATTTAAATATTGTCGAAATTAATGTTATTTCATCATGCTTGATAAAAATATTCCCGTGCTCGTAATATCGATTCTCCTCCTTACCGTGGTAATGGGTTGTGCCAATCCTATTTCCAACAATCCTTCCACCTTCCCAGTATATGTTTTCATAGGGGACGATGAATGCGGCTCGAGTAACTTTAGCGTAACTGTATGGATCGATAATGTGACCGCCTATGTCTGGGATTACAATACGGCATCACCTCATGGGATTTGCCCGCACTTCGTGGGACCAACAAATATGTCCTTCAATCGCGGAATCCATACATTCCGTGCCTTCGAGAAAAGCCATAACATCACTAATAGCACGTCATTTAATTTGAACACAAATTTAAATCTCGTGGTCTATTACCATCATCCTGACAATCAGAATGACCCAATCCCGCTGAGATTACAATTATACATTACCGACAAACCCGTAGGCTGGGATTGAATGGCTATCTCCCCGGGTCCGGCGCCGCGCAATACCAGTCCCACGGAGTGTCCGTGTCCAGCGGGCCCCTGTGCAGCGAATCGCCCGTCTTGCATTTGAGGCCCCACCCATGGATGCCGTTCTTCCATCCGACCTCGTCGATGCGCACCCCCCACGGGTCGTACAACACGAGCCCGTCCCCTTCGTTGTCCAACGATAGCGTCATCCCGGACACCTCGGGGAGCGTCCCGAACTCGGCCCTGAAGCCGTCTCGGTTCCTCGCGATGACCATCCTGGCGCCAGGTGCAAGGTCCAAGTGATCCGGCAGCCGCCAGTCCCCGCCGCGATCGGCAAGGACCCAGCGCGAAAGGTCGATCCTGGACCCCGTCGGGTTCCAGACCTCGACGAACTCCTGCTTCGGGTCGTAGCCCTTGGTATCGTAGTAGACCTCACTGAGCTTGGCCCTGTCGTTGTCGAGCTCCGAGACGGCCAGCTGCACGAGCCAAAGGTCGCACGAGGAGCCCGGCGCATCGAAGCCTGGTATAATCTCAGCAACTGACGAAGGGAATTCTGGAAGGACCACGCCGCCTCGTACCATCCAGCGGCCGAGGTCCTTGCCAACGGCGGCACCCAACGCTGGTATGTTTGCCTCGAGCCTCCCGCCGATCTCGGCCCTGGCGTTACCTCCACCAAGAAAATCCGGCAATCCGGCGCTCGAATACACGGTCCCGCGCACGTAGAGCCGTTCCATGACCGTGGACGGCGCCTTGACCTGCACCACCGGCATGCCAGGATAGGCCATCCGAAGCAGGAAGGCCTTCAGGCACTCCCCCAACCACGGGATGACGTCCCACAACACTTTTACGGGCTCCTTGATGACGAAGGACAGGTCGAAGCCCGCGGTCCCGGCACCTAGGCCCGCCGAGACCTTGCCCTCGACGAAGAATTCGGCCTCAGGGAGCTCGTTCGAGGTCACGTCCTCGATGCTGTTCGCGATGTTGTTCACTAGGTTCATGATAAAGGCCTCGAGGAGCACAGGGTCCCCAAAATCGTCGTAGAGCGTCCTTACGCTGTAGCCCTCGAGCGTCTTGTACCAAGCGGACCTGAGGGCCTTGACAAGGAGCTTCTCCGGTGCTTTGATGTCCGCGCCGTATTCTATCCTGATGCCTGCGTCGATGTCGAAGGTCATGCCTGTCCCCGGTATCGGGACGCCCTTCAGGGGCGACCCGATCACCGATGAAAGGGAGATCTGCAATCTCTTGTAGGCCTTCTCGGCCACGGGCGCAGCCAGTTCGAACCTGTAGCCCTTACCGACGGCGTCCCTCCTCTCGGCCAGCACCTGGACTATGCTCGGCTGGACCACCGTGAGCGGGTCGAGCCCGACCCTGACGACGAGCCCGCCCCGATGCAGCTCCCCGACGCCAAGCAGCGCATAATCAAAACCATCGACGGGCAAGGGCCTGTAGGGTGGGACGTCCTCGGCCAATCTTTTAAATGTGAGATTGAACCAGTAATCGTTCATGCTGTACGAGAGGTTGATGCACTCGGCGAACAGGTCCAGCTGGACCATGACCCTCAGGCCATCGATGGTGGCGTTGAATGTCAGCATTTCCCTCAGGTCGTCACCGAGGAGCCCGCGCAGGAACCTCCAGGTCTGGTTGACGGCCTCGTTCCAGGCCCTTTCATAGAGGGCCTTCAGCACGTTCTCCACAACCCGCGAGAAGGACGCGGCGCTCAAGCTGCCCAGATTTTCGAAACCTCTTTGGCCAAGCTCCCTCAGGCCGTCCTCTATACCCGCGAAGAGCTTGGACATGCCGCCCGCGGCCCAGCGGAGCCCTGCCCAGGTCCTGTTCAGGAAATCCCACAGGGCCTCCGACAGGTCGCCGCCGAGAGTATCCGATGGTTTATAGTCCACCCCGGCCAGCGGAAGGCCCGTGAGGACGGGGATCGTCACAGACAGGTTGATAGGGACGACGAGCTCGACCTTCATCCCGTCATCCATGCCGACGGAGCTTACCCGGTCCACGCTCGACAGGACCATGTCGTGCACGACCAGACCGCCCCGGACCTTGATATGAAAATCGGTCTCGAAGGGCCGGACCTCGGAGAACAGGAACCCCTTGCCGGGTTCCATTGCCGCTGTCAGGCCTCGCCGGAGCCTTCCCTCGGGCGCTGTGTCGTGCGTCCCCACGATATCGACGCCCAGGTCATAGTCGAGGTCCCCCCACCTGATCTCGACGCTGGTGACCTTGAGCCTGGACCCATTTCCCTCGGCCTTGGACGGCGCGAGGAGCGCATCGGGACCGCTGCGAGATATCCCGCGCAGACCAGCCGTGGCCGCGGCCTCCTCCCAGGTCCTGTCGGCAAGGCCGTGACCCATATCGAGGAGCCCGCCCATCCCTTCCAGGGCCGTTCCCGCAAGACCGTTCCGGAGCGAGGCATAGACCTGGGCCCTATCGGCGGGGTCCTTGCATGGCATCTGCCCGATAGCCTGAACTAGTTCCTCAGAAGGCTGGCCGGCGGGAAGGCCGGCCAAGGGGCCCGTCCCGGCGAGGACACCTGCATTCGCTGCCGAAGCGTTGATCCCGTTCTCGACGGCTTTAGACAGGTCTCCCGGGTCCAGGTCCCGGATATCGATGTCCTCGTCGCCTGACATCTCGAGGATTACGTGCAGCATGGCCGACATGGTCTCGAACGCCCACCGCTCGACGAGATAGCGGACCTTGAGGTCCTTGTACCATTTTGCCCTCGAGTCATTGATGTCCTTGTCGCCATCCGCGGCCTCCCCGACCCAGCGGAAGAACGACTCGGCAGTATCGCCGATCCCAGTATAGTCCCTGAACCAAAGCAGATAGTAATCCATGAGCCCCAGGATGTACTGTGCCAGCACCGCCGAGCCTCTTACCGTCGTGATATTGAGGGCTTGGAGCAGCATGTCCCCTGGGGTGTCCATCGCATCCTGTTTTCTCTTGGTCGAGGAGGAGTTCATGAGCAGGCCTATCGTCAGCCTGAGGGCCGCGTCGATATCCTCCCTCGTCAGGATCCCTTTGGCACGCAGCTCCCCGCCGGCCGACCGGACCATGGCGAGCTTGTATAGCGCGGCCTCGAACAGTCTGCCCAGCTCTCCGTTCTCGTTCCCCGATGCGGCGAGCCGGTCCCTTATCGAATATGCCAGGGCCAGCGGCCTGCCGAGGTCCTCGGAGACCGTCGTGACGCCGCTCATAACCGCCCCGTCGGGCGACCCCGCGGTCCATGCCACGGTGCCGACGACCCTGCCGTCCGGTATGGCGCCCAAATCGATGCCGAGGTCCGAGCTCACAAGCCCCACCTTCCAGCCATCGTGGCCCGACGCGTTCAGCTCATCTCCCAGCGCCTTGGCAAACCCATTGCTGAAACCGGCACTCAGCTCCTGGGACATCTCCTCGGGCCAGAGGCCTTTCTCGAGCCCATCCTCTAGCACCGATGCCCCGGTCTCCATCGCCCGATGTGCAATTCCTAGCTCGAGGTCTGCCACGACGAGCCCCTCCTCCCCATCGGGCCGTGCTGGCCCGTCCATGCCCAACCTCGACACGATCCCTGCAAGGGCCGTCGAGCTGACCAGCAGGAAGACCGCCACGAGGGCGAAGGGCACGCGCCCGTGCTGGTCCCGGCTGAACCTTTTCCGCCGCATGGACGTGCCACATCGTTGTAGAACAATATATATTTTTCTACAAATTGTAGAAATAGTATGAAATGGCCTTGGCTACGCTAGGTCTCTCGAAAAAGAAGAACGGGGCGCACCGGCGATCTACTGCATACCGCCGATGGACTTCTCGACGGCATTCAGTATGGTGCCGTCCGTTACGAGCTTCGCGATGTTGTGTATGTCCGGGTAGAGCACGCGGTCCTTGTCGAGATGCTTCACGACCTTCCGTATCTCCTTGTAGGCCGCGTCCGAGCCCTTGCCCGGTTTCTTCGGTGCCCTGAAGTCGAAGGCCTGGGCCGCCGCCATCATCTCGACGGCTATGATGTTCGAGTAGTTCTTGAGTATCTCCCTGAAGGTGAACGCCGCCCCGGGCGCCATGGAAACGTAGTCCTCCTGGTCCGCGGAAAGCGATATCGAGTCCACGCAGGCCGGGTGCGAGTAGATCTTGCACTCGCTCACCAGGGCCGCGGCCGTGTATTGGGCCACCATGAGGCCGCTGTTCACGCCCTTACCCTCGACCAGGAAGTCCGGCAGGTTGCTGAGCACCGGGTTCATGAGCCGGTTCGTGTGCCTCTCGCTGAGGCCGCCGGCAAAGGTGAACACTATGCCCAGGAAGTCCAGGACCGCCGCTATGGGCTGCGCGTGGAAGTTGCCGCCCGTCAGGCAGACCCCCTCGTCCACCAGGAATATCGGGTTGTCTATGCCCGAGTTCATCTCGATCTCGACCTGGCCCCTGGCGTAGTCCAGCATGTCCTGGACCGGCCCCAGCACCTGAGGCGTGCACCTCATGCTGTAGCCGTCCTGGACCTTGCCCGACTTGTCCGCCAGTATCTCGCTGTCGGCCATGACCTTCCTCATGTTCGCGGCCACCAGGTTCTGGCCCTTGAACGGCCTCACCGCGTGGAGCCTCGGGTCGAACGCCTTCATGACGCCCTTCAGCGCGTCGACGGTCATGGAGCTGGCTATCTGGCCGGCCTTGAAGAGCCTGTACGCATCGAATATGAGCAGCGCCGACAGGCCCGTGACCATCTGGGAGCCGTTTATGAGCCCTAGGCCCTCCTTGTAGGTCATGACGATGGGCTCCAGCCCGGCGGCCTTCATGGCCTCGCCGCCAGGCATGCGCTTGCCCTTGTACCACGCCTCGCCCTCGCCGATGGCCACCTCGGCGATCTGCGACATGGGCGACAGGTCCCCGCTCGTGCCCACCGAGCCCTTCTCGTTGACCAGCGGGACCACGTCCCTGTTTATCATCTCCAAGTACGTCTTGGCGGTCTCCAGCCTGACGCCCGTGATGCCCTGGGCCATGACGTTGGCCCTGCACAGCATGGCAGCCCTGACGGTCTCAGGGGCCACAAAGTCCCCAACGCCTGCAGCATGGCTGTAGACGATGTTCTTCTGCAGCAGGTCGGACTGCTCCTTCGAGACGCGTATACGCGAGAACTCCCCTATGCCTGTGGTGACGCCGTAGATGGCCTCGCCCTTGTTCACGAGGTCCTCGACGAGCTTCTGGCACTTCGCGATCTTCTTCTCCGACTCCTTGGAGAACTCCACCGCGTACCTTTCGCGGGCGACCTTCACGACATCCTCGATCCTCAGGGACTTGCCATCAAGCACTATGACCTTCTTTGCCATGGCCGGACCTCCTTTTACGGGCTAACTATCCTCAATTATATAATAATCTATTGTTAAAGAATGAAGAAAAAAACAAAAACAGGGGCGGGACAGGCCCGCCCCAAGTTCGACGCCTCAGGCCTACCGGATCTTCTTCCTCTGCCTGAGCTTCTCCTTCCTCTCCTCGCTGCGCTTGGCCGACAGGTAGTAGGCCACGGCGATAAGGGCCACGACGGCTATGATGCCGCCCGAGATGCCGCCGATTATCAACCAGCTGTAGGTTATGTTGACATCCGAGGAGCACTTCTTGTTGTTGCCCTCGTCCTTCTCGCCGATCCTGTTCTCGGGGTCCGCCTCGGCGCATATCTTGAACTTGCCCTGCACCGCCTTGGGCCAGTACACGAACACCGTCGCCGTGGCGTTGTTGGCGGCGATGGTCAGGCCGCGCTTCATGGTTATCTTGTGCGTCCCGTAGGTGAACTGGACCGAGTACTCCTTGTTGTCGCTGCTGGAGTCGATGGCCCCGTTGCCGCTGTTCTTGACCACGATGGTTATCTTTACCCTGTCCCCGTCATGGATGTCGTTGCCCGCGATCTTGAAGCTCGCGGCGTTCTCCACCTTGATGGATGTTATGGACAGGTCGGGTATCTTGGGCTTGCTCTTGACCTCAATGAGGACCTTCGAGGAGACGTTCTGGTTGTTCGCCGCGTCGAAGACCGTCAGGGTCACATTGAACTTCCCCGTCGTGGTGTAGGTGTGGTTGACCTCCATGCCGTCCTTGGTGGCGCTCTTGTCGCCGAAGTCCCATGTGTACTTGACGACCTTCACGTTGTCCGTTGATGTGGACCCGTTGAAGGTCTGGAGGCCCTTGTCCTCGACGTATATGAGGCTCTCGCCGTTGTAGGTCACGCGCGCCCTCGGGTTCGTAATGTCCCTGATGGACACCTTGATGGTCTTGTTGGACCACCAGCCCGCGTTGTCGGTGATGTTCAGCGTCACGTTGTACTCGCCGGGCTGTATCCAGGTGTGGTTCAGGGCCACGCCGTAGCCGAACTTGCCATCGTGGAAGTTCCAGGTGTAGTTCGCGATGCCCACGTTGTCCCCGGACGCGGAGGCGTTGAAGACGATCTTCTCCTTGTCCTCCTGGGCCAGGGGCAGGCCGTCGCCAGTCTTGTTGTCGCTGGGCGCCACGGCCGTGAACGAGGCCACCGGCGGGGCACCGTCGACCAGGACCCATATCTTCGTGAAGTTGGTCAGGCCGGCCGTGTCCTTCACCGTGAGGGTCACCGTGAAGTTGTGCTTGTCCTCGCCGCTCAGCGAGAACTTGTGGACCGTGCTGACCCCGTAGCCCGTCTTGCCGTCCCCGAAGTTCCATGTGTAGTTGGAGATGCCGAAGTCATCGCTCGAGGCCGAAGCGTCAAAGGTCTCGTTGGTGTTGAACTTGATGGTCCTGTTCTTGCCCGCGTCCGCGTTGGGCACCGAGTTGCCGGTAACGTTCAAGAGGACCGTCTCGGAGTCGAGGCCTGTCTTGGCCATTGGGGGGTCCATGCCGACCGTGAAGGTCCCGCTGACCGTCACGTACTCGGCGTCTATGTGCCTGGCCTCCCAGCCCGCCGGGACCGTCAGGTCCGTGGCGTTGTCGATGAACTTGGTGTCGAAGCCCGCAGTGTAGCGGATGGTGTGGTTCTTCTGGGCCACGATGGGCACCTTGGCCGTGAAGTTCGCGCCCTTCATGAGGACGATCTCGGCCGAGGACATCACGTCCCCCTCGGCGCCCTTGGCGGTGACCTTGAAGCTGCCGTCCACGATGCCGTAGGCCGTGCCGTCGACCGTGAGCAGGCCGTCGGTGTCCTTTGCCTCCGGGCCCTTTGCCAGCTCGACGCCCAGCCAGGCGTTGGCCTCGGTCGTGCTGACCGTTCCGTCACCGTTGCCGTAGGTGCTGTCGATGTCGTGCCTTAGGAGCTTGACATCGTTGACCAGGTGGGTCTCCATTCCGAGGCTGAGGTTCGTCCAGTCCTTGAAGGCCACCGAGGTCTTCATTGCCTCCTGGCCGCTGTCGTTGAGGTTCATGTCCTGCTGGACATTGGCGCTGATGGTGACCTTCTTGAGCTCGGCGTTGAAGCCCGTGGCGTCCACGATGAACAGGAAGCTACCGTCGTATATGTTGAAGGTGTAGTAGCCGCCGTCCGTGGTCGTGGCCTTGACCGTGAACCAGCTGTGGCCCGCCGCCGTGTCGACCAGCATCACGGACGCGCCCTTGATGGGCTTGTGGGACTGGTCCTTGATGTAGCCGTAGACCATGTCCTTCATGGCCGGGACCGCGATCATGTCGAAGTTGACGACCTTGTCCGCGGAGACGACGACCCCCGTCTGGGAAGTGTCGAAGAAGCCGTTGGCCGTGGCCTTGATGGTGAATGTCCCGGCATAAGTCATTATGGCGTAGTTGCCGGTCATGTCTGTGCTGCCGCTGGCCGCCTGGATGTCCCCGTCATAGATCGTTATCGAGGCGCCGGATATAGGCGTGGTCCCGGACTTCACTAGGCCCGTGACCTGCTTGTCCATGGGCGGCATGACCTGAAGGAGTATGTCCCCCATGTCCTTGCTGTCGCCCTTGGTCACGCTGACGTAGGTCTTGTAGCCCTTGTAGTTGTTCACCGAGAACTGGGCCTCGAAGTCGCCCGGGTA
>Ga0315282_10009503_pt1 | contig 15457 bp, 11 predicted proteins | sample YL17G07_20_MG_FD_203693 | JGI IMG/M metagenome (GOLD analysis project Ga0315282, IMG submission 203693) | Sediment microbial communities from Yellowstone Lake, YNP, Wyoming, USA - YL17G07_20 | ecosystem: Environmental > Aquatic > Freshwater > Lake > Sediment | place: USA: Wyoming | collected... | reverse complement strand
CGCCGGCTACCGGAGATACTTCTGAGCTAAAAATAGATAGACTGCGGGGTCAATTCCCCTACGACCTGAAGGTCGTGAGATGCCTTGACCGTCTCTATGGGTGACCGGGACGCTTGCGAAATTCTCCAGAATGGAGAATTTTAGCAAGAATATATCTTTTTATTTTATCCTTTCCATATCATCCTCGGGGGATGGATGAAGGGCTACTTATCGTTCGTACTGGCATTCCTTTGCCTCATGCTGATCCTCGCGCTACTGTCGATCGTCCAGGCACAGGCATACGATTTCTCCAAAGCCATAGCAGCGCAGCGGGCGTACGGAACGGGGATGAATGCCAAGGAATCCATCCTCGAGAACCTCAGGAGCGGGGCGCGGGCGGGTTTCGAAGGATATGATTCCACGCATTTTCCAGAGGCATGCATGCACTGCCTTGACCATTTCTGCACGATCCCGCCTGCTCCGAACTTCTGCCACGCGCAGCTCTGCTCGCTTTGTTTCAGGGAGAATGAGGCGCGCAACGCCTCGGAAAGAGGGATAAACGACTCGCTCGCAGCGCTGATGGCGCATGGCTTGGACCCGGACTTCAATGTCTCTATCGCTGGAGGATCGCCTGAGGTTTTCCTTGCCCCTGACCTGAAGAGGCCTGGGAAATACATCCCAGACAGCATACGCCTGCGGGAACGGATGGGGATATACGTGGGATCGGAAAAACTCGGCATCTGGTACGAAACCGGGATTCCTGCAGGCACGGTGGTGGGGTATGGGTAGGGGACAGGCGACGCTCGAGGCTATGGCATCGTTCCTTGCCACAGCAGCGATGATAACCATCCTGTCCATGGCGATAATCGGCCAGACCGCCAAGGCACGCGAGACCGCCCATTCGATGGAAAAGATAAGCGGGTCAGAAGGCATTGCGCAGGCCCTTGAGACATGCTTTTTGAGCGGAGGGAACCAGACCATGGATTTTAACGAGTATAGGGTGGAGAATGGCAGCTTCCTTGTTTCCTACGGAAGCCAGGTGATAGAGGCAGACGGGGTGTTCGCTTATGACCCGACTGAACCGGTGTAGGGAGGATACGGGAGATGAAGAGCGGGGAAAGGCGGGGGGTGAGGAGTAAATGACCGGGAAGTGGATGGGTAAAGGATTCATGTCTCTGGACGCGCTCTTCTCCATAGTTCCTATCGCCCTCATGGTGTTCCTCGCAATGGACATGCGCTCCATGCTCTCGCAGGAAGCTACGGAGCGGTCGCAGCAGCAGGTGGTCTTCGACAAGCTAGTGCCGATCGCCGATTATACCGTGAAAAGCGGGGCTGTGATGAGGAACGGAAGCGCCAGATATCCGAACTGGATAGACGAGGGAGTGCTCGGGGACGGATATGTTGAAGATTTGCGGGGACGGGCAGGTTTGGGAGCGCTCTCAATATCGCTCGAACGAGCCGGACCCGGATCTGAATCTGAATCCGGATCCGGGTATGCTCGGGATGGGAGCGTGTGCATCTATCGCATCGTGGTGATCGGCCAGGAAAAAGGGCTCGGACGGCTGTTTGTATGCGGGGGAGGGAATGCAAAGCATTGAGGCGATAATCTCGCTGCTGGTTTTCCTGTCCTTGAGCGCGGTTTTCATAGCGCAGCTCGGGCAGCCGAACCCGCCGGACGATTCGCTCTACCGTCTCCAGCTAGCGGAGGATGCATGGCGCGTGCTTTATCTGCAAGGCCATTTCCATGATTTCAACGAAGGGAAACGGCTGGCGCTCGAGGAGGATATGAAAAAGATAACAGATGAGACAGGGCTATGTGTATTTATGGAGGGAACGGAGATCACGAGCTGCAGGGGCGGGGATGAAGAACATGTGATGACCGCCTCGCTCTCCAAGACGATCATCGTGGATGGCAAGCCGAAGACCGTGTCTTTTTCGATAGGGAAATAACAACACGATATGCCAGGACTATGTCGTCGTTCGACGTATGAAGTCGGCCGAAGAGCCCCCACTGCAAGCAGTGGGGTATCCGCTCATTCGGCAACAATCGAATTTGCCCTGCAAATTCGGTGCGCAATGTCGCAAGACGACATTGCCGTCGAGTTCGACGCATCGAACTCGGTGCCCCAAGCCCGATTCGTCGGGCTTATAGCAATCCGAAAAAGTTTTGCGAAACTTTTCCGTCTTGCGTCCTGCCGCGATCGTCGCAACGATCACGGGCATGTTCGCGGTCGATACTCGACCGCGACATAGCAAACCACCTCAGAACCTGCTCCATATCTCGTTTGCATTACTTTCGTGGTTTGCTATAGGGCCGCCAATTTCCAAATTGGGTCGAAGCAAGCTACGGGGTATGACACCCAATTTGGAAATCAACATGAATAAAAACATTCGGAGCGAAGATGGGACCAGAGGCGAGGATATGATAGCACCATCCACAAGAAGCGAGCTTGTCTCGTATCCGATAAGGGACGTGGTCCAGGAAGCCAAGAAGCTGGAGAAGCAGGGCACGAACATGATATACCTGAACATCGGCGACCCCGCTCCGTTCGGGTTCCGCCCGCCGCAGCATGTGCTTGACGCTGCTGCCGAGGCGCTCAAGCAGAATTATTCCGGCTACGCTCCTTCAGAGGGCGATCCTGAGCTCAGGAAGACCATAGCTGATTACGAGAAGGTCGCGAGCGATGATGTATTCGTCACTACCGGACTAAGCGAGGGCATAGACCTCCTGTTCCAGGCGCTCGTGGACCCAGGGAGGAACATCCTGCTTCCTGTCCCGACCTATCCGCTCTACCTCACCAAGGAAAGGGTCAGCTACGGCACCGTGGACCTTTATGACTGCGACCAGAATTACGAACCCGACCTGGACAGCCTCAGGAGACGCATAACCAGATACACGCGCGCCATACTCGTCATAAACCCGAACAACCCCACAGGAGCGGTCTATTCAAGGAAGACGCTCGAGGGCATAATCAACATCGCCGGCGAGTGCAAGCTGCCTATAGTATCCGACGACGTCTATGACCAGATGGTCTTCGACGGCGAGATGACAAACATGCGCTCGCTCGCGAAAGACGTGCCGGTCGTGTGCGGAAACAGCCTGTCGAAAAACTATATCTACCCGGGTGCGCGCGTCGGATATCTCGCGTTCCACGGGCCAGGATGGGATGGCATAAAGGAAGCGATGCAGCGCCTGTGCAACCAGAGGCTCTCGGTAAACTGGGAGATGCAGAGGGCGTACATCGCGGCGATCAGGGGCTCGCACGACCACATAAAACGTTTCAACGCCGACCTTAAGATAAGACGCGACCTCCTGGTGAAGAGGGTGCGGGAGATAGACGGCCTGAGCGTCGCGCCGCCCAAGGGTGCGTTCTACGCGTTCATCACGGTCGAGGGCGACAGATGGAAGAACGATTCCGAGTTTGTGCGCGGCCTGCTGAAATACGGCGTTGTCGTCGTACCGGGCTCGGGATTCGCCCCCACCATGAAGGGAAAGCACTTCAGGCTCGTCTTCCTGCCAAAGCCGGCACAACTCGACGAGGCGTTCAACAGGATCGAGAGATTCATGACTTCTAAATGAGAGATGGGCATTTTTCTTAGGATGTCCATTCCTTCTTCAATCGTTCATTTCTTCTTCAATCCAGCCTTCTTGGCCCTGAGCCTGTCCCTGAGCGACTGGGCTGATTCCCGCGGGGGTTGCGCCTCAGCTTCCTCCTCGTCCTCTTCAGAGGGAGCCGTATCCTCGACATCCTCGACGCTTTCCGACGGCTTGGCAATCGCGCTTCCTGAACCAGGCGTCGGCTTGGATATCGGAACCTCATCGGGCAGCTCCAACCCGCCGGCATCTATCCTGCGCTTCTCGATCTCCTTCCTGAGGACGTCCTTGTATATCGGCTGCCATTTCTCCCATGCTTCAGCGAAATCGATCTCGCCCTGTTCGCCTTCCATCGTCATGAGCAGGCGGGTGGCTGCGGTGTTCACCTTGAGCACGAAGTCTAGTTCCAGGAGGAGCTTGTCGTTGAGCTGCTGGCTCGACCTGAAGATCTCATAGTACATCTTGCCCTTCCAGAACGCCTGGAGTATGTACTGCTCAGGGCTGATGCCTGTCTCTTCGCTCCTCCTTGCCAAGGCGGGGGGGACGAAGGCGATATCGAGGTTCTTCTCGAGCTTCTTCAGGTCCACCTTGCTGAAATCCCATGCCTGGCCTTCCGGGTTCCGGAGGAATTTCGGCTCCCACTGGCAGGTCTCGATGCTGTCGCCGCGCTTGAACCTGAATACCTCGACGAATTTTTTCTCTTCGATGTCGCTTTCGTACTCGAACCCGATCAGGCGGTAGATACGGCCTTTCCTCCCGAAACGGACCTTCTTGAGGAACGTGTAGCGGTCTGTCGCGTACATCGACGCCGCCGGCAGGCCGAACACGAGCTCGAGCCTGTCCTGGATGTCCCGCAGCGATTCCGCGTGCAGGTTGTAGAGCAGGAACACGCCGGGCTGGGTGTTGAGGAGGTTGATGATGCCCTGGACAGCGACGCGCGAGCGGACCTCGTTGATGATGAGCGCGGCATCGCCCATGCGCAGGAGCGCGTTCGCCATGGTCACCAGATCGAGCTCCTTCGTGGTCGTTTCCTCGACATCCGAGCTCTGGACGCGGGCCGCGCCGATGTGGAAGCCGCGCTTGCGGAACGCGCGCACGGGGATCTCCTCGATATCCTGCACAGGGATTATCCTCCTGCGGGTGCCGATGGAGGTTATCTTGGCTGCGGTGAACGCCGTCTTTCCCACGCCTTTGAGGCCAAGGACCGCCTCGGAACAGCCGAGGCTCACCATCATGTCGTCGTAGCCTGCGAAGAACGGGGTGAAGGAATGGAAATTGAGGTATTGCGCGTATGTGAAGGGCTCTTCCTTCATGATACGGAGCGCGCCCTGGAGCTCGCCGAAGGTCGCCGGAGGCCTCTGGAGGTGGCACCTCATGGAGAGGCGCTTGAGCACCATATCCACGATGGGGCTGCTCTCATCGAACTTCCTGGTGCCCTTGAGCGTGTACACCACATTCTTGAAACCCCGCTCGAGGAGGTCGCGGTTGTACCTGAAAAGCGTGTGGCACAGGCCGTACTTCCTGTGCTCGAGATAGAGCGGCGAGTTCTCGCCGTCTATGTAGATGTCCGTGACATTCTCCTTGTCGAGGGCTATGTTCTCTATGTGCGCGCCGAGTCCCACGACCCATGCAGCGCATTCCCTGCCCATCGTGAGAGCCTGCGAAGGCGTGATTGGTATGCCGTCCATCATGGCCCGGTCCAGGAAGAACTGGCGGTAATCCCTGGTCTTGAGGTTCATGAGGATGTCCCAGTCCACATTGGTGAACTGCTCCTTGAACTGCTCGTTGATGGTGGTCTTGAGGAGCTTGTTGAGCTCAGGGCTCAGGTCATCGATGCCCTTGTTCTCCTGGACATAGAGATACGCCTCTGCGCCGGGTATCTCGTATATCTGGACGTTGACACCGAACGGAAGGGAGTAGCGCGCATCCGGATCCTTGACAGGCACCGCCTCTTTCGGTATCCCGAGCACGAGGGAGGGCACGAAATAGAGCGTCTTGAGGCCGACGAGCTCGAGGAACGCCGCGCGGAGATCGCCCGTGTCCTTCACGAGGTTGTACAGCTTCGTGGTCGTGTACCTTTTCAGGATGCCGGCCAGCCATGCCTTGTATGTCTGGTATCCCTTGATATAGATGGACTTCTCCGGTTCCGGCTCGCTGTAATCGTTGAGCTGCTGGGCAGCGAGGAGGGGGTTGAGGAAAACGTATTCGTAGAACCTCTTGAGGATCTTGCGCCGGTTGTCGAAAGCCGGGTCCTGCTTGAGGCCGTAGATATCGTCGCGGAGGAGGATGGATTCGAGCTGGCGGATGAATGCGGCGTACTGGGTGAGGACAGTGGTCTTCTCCTCGTTGAGCTCGACCACGATCTCCTCTTCATACCGTATCGTCTTTATCGGGGCTTCGGTCGTGGAAAGGTCCTTGAGATGGAGGTTGAGGAACTCAGGGGAAGCGAATTCATAGGGGCATTTGGAGAGATCGACGATGGCTCTGTTGCCTTCAAGATAGAGATTGCACATGCACCTACTATCGGATTAGAATTTTTAAATGGTGTCACTGCGGTTACAGGCCCGGATCCTCGTCTTGTTCCTGGATCTCGCCCGCAGGTTCCTGTGCTGCCGGTCCTTCCCGTATCTTTCTCGATGGGGAAGGCTTAGCAGGGGGGATGCCACCATGCGCCTTCGCTTTGAGGACAGCCTCCTCTTCGCGATGCGCAGGCGACAATGTCACCACCTCGTCGGCATAGCCACGATGGGAGACCATGATCCTGTGCTCGCCTGGAGCCATATCCAGCTCCAGCGGGGTCGTACCGAGGAACTGATTGTCCTCTCTCCTATAGACCCCTGCACCAGACGGGATGCTGGTTATTTTCGCTTTGAATGTCTGCTGCTCTTGCGGAACTGTTGAAGATGAAGGAACGGCTGATGGCTGCACCGGTTGGTTCATGCCCTGCAGTAGCGGAGCGTATTTAGGCCATGCGAAATAGCCGCCCACAGCCAAAGCGGCCACGGTGAGCGTAGTCGCGATTATTCCTGAGCGAGAACCGCGTCTTTCAGGTGGATGAGACAGCCCCGGCAACGTCATAAGCTCGCTCGCAACAGCATGAGGAACTTCGACTTCACTGCTCGTGTGATCATATTCGCTTCCACTGCGCATCCCACTGCTCAGGCCCTCGCAATGATATATGGCATCGTGCAGTTCCGTCATCGATCTATAGCGATCTTTGGTATTCCACTTCATGGCCTTCAGGATTATGGCTTCCACATCCTTGGGGAAATCCGGTCGGATTTTGCTCGGCAGCTTGAATTCATCCTTTTGCCTCAGCAAAATCAGGTTGGCAGGATCTTCGTGATTGAATGGAAACTCGCCGGTCATCATCCTGTACATTATAACCCCCACGCTGTAGATATCCGAACAAGGACCGACAATAGATTTATTGAAGATCTGCTCGGGCGCCGCATACTGCGCAGTGCCCATGAAAAGATCCGTCTGGGTTTTTTGGGCGGTTTCATCACCCCTGATCTTCGCAAGCCCGAGGTCAAGGATCTTTACGATTTTCTCTTCGCCTCTGCCGGGCACCACGAAGACGTTCTGCGGCTTGAGGTCGCGGTGCAATATGCCCTGCTCATGCACAGCAGCCATGCCTTCGCATAGCTGCAGCAGCAAGGGTCTTGCGGCTTTCCAATCCAACACGCCACGCTCTTTCTGGATAGTGCTCAGGTCACGGCCGTAAAGGCGTTCCAGAACCATGAACGGCCTGTCCACTCCTATGTTGTCGGTGTATACCTCGTAATCGTACACCGCCATGACGTTCGGGTGAGACACCTTGGCTGTGGCCTTGGCCTCGGTCAGGAAGCGTTCCTTCAAAGGGTTCTGCTCTCCGCTAGTCTTGCAATGCTGTCTTTGGAGTAACTTGATCGCGACCGTCCGTCCACTGGCTATCTCCGTAGCTTCATAGACATCGCCCATGCCTCCGGAACCTATGACAGATCTGATTTTGTATTTGCCATGGATATCCTTACCTACGAGGTAGTCCAGATCAGGCCAGCTGGAACGCAGGGGTTCTGCGGAAGGAGCATCCATCCTCGCGTCCGGTGGATTGGCAGCCGCAGCCCTTAAACCGGGATCTGGCCTTTTGGCACGTTGCATGTTGTACTTTGTGTTTAGAAGTATTTATAATTTCTCTGTTTTTGCATAATATAACACAATCTACACATATGTACAGGTCGTGCTAACTGAAGAGATACGATATTGTCTGTGTTAGGTCTGATGTTCAATGTTCCGTCAGGGTTTATGTTCCCTGGAGAGCAACTCTTCCACTATCGTCGCGTATGCAGGCCTCGTGAGCAGGTAACCGAGTATCGCACCGAGTATGGTCGATTCCGCGAAGTTTATGATCTCCACGAGGAGCAGACCGGAAAGCAGCTTGGAGAAGAGCAATGGCACCATCGTGAATATGGCGACCACGATATTGGTCTTGATTATGCTGAACGCCAGCTCCACCTTCTCATGCGGGGTGTGGTGCTGGTCGTCTTTCTTGAGAAGCTCGTCCGTTATCACGATCTGCGCATCCACCCCCACGCCGATCGCGGCGAGGATGCCCGCCATGGCGGCAAGGTCTATGGTGAACGAACCGAGGATGGATATGAGTATGGTGAACTCGGCGAGGCTGATGAGCACTATGGGCATCGTCGCCTTGATGTTCCGGTAACGGATGCCGATTATGATCGCGATTATCACGAGCGAGCTCGCTATCGTGATGAGGCTGAGCTTGAGGAACTCGCTTCCCAGCGAGGCAGGGATGCTCGTCCTGGAGCCGAGCGATATCTGGACCGGTAGCGCGCCTCCCTTGAGTATCGATTCTATGCCCTTCACTTCCTTGTCGACCTGCTGCGCCTTGAGCACGGGGTCGGTGATACCGGTATGGACGCCGCCGGTGATGAGATAGCGGTAGTTCGGGACGCCGGATGTCACTCCGGCGCTCAATATGGGCGCTGTCAGGAGCCCGACCGCCTCGAGCTTGCTGAGCACCAGCACCTGGCTCGCCGTGCGCTGGAATTCAGGCACCATCTTGTCTGCGGACTCCTCGACGACTATGAAGCCGCGCTGCCTCAGAAGATCCTTCATCTGGCTGGACGCATTCTCGGAAACCAGCGCCTTTGTCCTGTTCGTCTGCGCCGTGATATTGGTATCGTTCTGGACATCCTCAAGGATGTACGACTGTATGTCATCGCCTTCCAGTTTCAAGGCGTTCTTGAGCGCGCGCATCCCTTCCTTCTCGTTCGAGTCAGCTGGAAGCGCTTTCTTCAGTTCGCTGCGCTGGAAGAAGATCGCCGCGTCCTTGGGGCGGTCGAGATACATGTACACTGGATAATCCTGCTTGCCCTTGGCCACGAGAGCGAACTGCTCCGCACCTGCCCGGTCCACTGAGAAACCGACGCCCCAGTCAGGGATCGCTCCGCGGCCTCCGCCTTGCTGCACGAGCTCTGCCTGCGTCATGGCGGTTATGGAGGTGCGGAATATGTGGTCGCCGCTCACCGCGATACGGCCGTCCACTATGCCCTCGTAGACGCCCTGCTGCGAGAGGGTCTTTTCCACGAAAGATATGGTGCCTTCGTCGTTGCTCGGGACCTCGACGTATATCTCGTTGTCCCCGATAGCGCGCACCTTGACCTCGCTGAGGCCGAGCACGTTCACCCTGCCTTTTATGGTCTGGATGAATTCGCCCATGGTCTGCTGGTCCACAGGCTGGTCGAGCATGACCGGGATGCGGGTGCCTCCCACGAAATCTATGCCGAATTTCAGGCCGTTCAGGTAGATGCACGAGAGCGAAAGGAGCACCATCAGCACTAGCCCCGTGATCTTGATGTGCGACTCCTTCCAGAAGAGCGAGAGCGCGCCGAAAACGATGACCGCGCCCATTATGATGGCCCCGGAAAGCGGGGCCTTGTAGAACGCGACGCCAGCGAGGCTCGCGATGAATATCATTATGAGGGCCTGGAACTTCCTATCCTCGTAAAAATTCATGGGCCCACCTTCCTGTGCTCAACGTAATAGAGCACCACCACGGCATTGATGCCCCAGGTGGCGAACATGTCTCCGAAAAGCCCTGCCAGCGCGACCGAGGATATCTCGTAGTAGGTCGGTATGTGGGTCAGGATGGACAGGACGAACAGGGCGCCGAAAGCCACGACAGCCGCGACGCTCATCGTGAGCCCGGTCTTCATGGCGTCATATGCGTTATCATGCGGCTCGCCTTTGCGCTTCACGAGGCGCGTGGTGAGGAGGATGTCTGTATCCAGCGAGAAGCCGACCAGCATGAGCAGGGCGGCGAACGAAGCCAGCGTGAGCGGGATGCCGAAGAGGCCCATGGCTCCCATGGCGATGATCACGTCGCAGAGAGCGCCTGTGAGCACTGCGATGCTCGGCACCACGGTGCGGAAGAACAGGAAGACGAATATGGCGCTGAACGCCGCGGCCCAGAACGATATCGTGATAACGCTGTTTATGAAGCTGGCGGATAGCGCCGGGCTTACGATCTGCACTGATATGGAATCGAATTTCACGAGCCGCTGGAGGGGCCCGGTGACCGAGTTTTGGTAATTCAGATAGATGTCGGAATACGATTCAGTGAACCTCTTCTGGAGGTCATTCGTGCCGCTTATGTTCAAGGTAGCGCGGTTCTTTCCTGCGAGCGCGAACATCTCGTCCGCTATCGCGTCGAGCTCAGCCTTTTTGGCCTTGTACTCCTGGGAGTAGTTGCTGCTCTGATATGACGCGACCTCGAGCTGCGAGACCTTGGGGAGCAGCGCGTTGAACTTCGCCTTGAGATCCTCTGTCTTGACCAGGTCCTTGCTCTGCGGTACCTCGATCTCAGCATGGTAGCCCATTGTCGTCGGGAACACCTGGACCGCGGCGTCTATGCCCTCGGCCTGGAGCTGGGTCTGGAGCTGCTGCGCGTCGACATTGTCCTTGAGAGAGAGCGTGATGAGCGTACCACCCTGGAAATCCACGCCCATCTTTATCGAGGGGATGAAGTAGAGCGATATGGCGAGTATCAGGAGCGGCGCTATTGCCAGTAGCTTGTAGTTTCCCTTGTAGATATTAGGTATCATCAGATGGGAAAATAGCATGATAAATCATATAAAACCTACCTAATGGCGGGGCTGGAATGTTCCTGGTTGTGGTTCGCACTAGGCGGCAAATGAAGAAAAAAATATGGACTTCAGCTTGAAACCTCCTTCCAGTCGGTTTCAAGTCAGTCCATTTTTCCCTGAGAACTGGCTCAAGGTCCACACTGGGCGACAAATGGAAAAATGGACTTTGCGTGCCGCTTCGCGTGCGCGGCAGTCCACTTTTTCTTGAACAAAACCTCCAGAACTCAGAACACAAGACTTATCAGATTTTTCGAAGAGCCACCCTCACGTTTTTTCGCTCCAAGCGAAAAAAGGCTGATGCAAATTGCTGTTGCAATTTGCACATCGCTGATGCTCGGGACCGCGCGCAACCCTATTTTCGCTTCGGCGAAAATGGGGCACCGTGTTCTTAGAGAACACGATTGGCGCGCGGTATCTGACTCATTCGAAAAATACTCGCAAAGTCGGGTCGGTGATTCACCCGTCTCAGGAACGGCGGACCGTTCCTGAAGATATCAAGAACGATGCGTCGTTCTTAATATGCCCGAAGAGCACGGTACTCTCACCGACTTTGCGATAGAAAAAGTGGACTTGGGGGGACTCGCACCCCCGGCCTCTCCGATTCCCTAAACATTTTGGATTTGAAACTTTTTTCCAAAAAGTTTGTGCGAACGGAGCGCTCTGATCAACTGCAGACGGGCGTACCCGGTTGCATCTGCTGAGCTACAAGCCCATAGCGAGGCATGACAAGGAGATGAATGCTAACAAGCCTTATTAAAGTTGTAGCAAAATAGAAAAACGATGGGAGATAAATCAAAAAAACCACCCGAACCGCATACCGTGGGCCAGGGAACGCTTTTTCGGGACATAATCCTCGGCGGGCAGGACGGCGTGGTGAACGTGCTGGGCATAGTGCTGGGCGTTGCTACGGCTACGCATTCAGTCCAGATAGTCCTGCTCTCCGGGCTCGCCGCGACATTCGCCGAGAGCGTGAGCATGGCTGCCGTGGCTTACACCTCGACACGGGCCAAGGCAGAGCATTACCATGCAGAAGTCGAGCGCGAGAAATACGAGATGGAGCACCTATCCGACATCGAGCGCGATGAGATACGGGACATCTACAAGGAGAAGGGCTTCTCCGGCAAACTGCTCGGGCAGGTCGTGGACAAGATATGTTCCGACAAGAAGGTCTGGCTCGACACGATGATGCGCGAGGAGCTCAAGCTCGAGAATCCCGAAGACGGCATGACCCCGTTCAAGGAAGGCATCCTCGTCGGCGTGAGCGCCCTGATAGGCTCGTTCATACCAATCACCCCGTTCGCGTTCATGAGCGTCGCAGACGCGGTGCCTGTCGCCCTTGCCGCTTCGCTGGCCATACTTTTCCTGGTCGGAGCGTACAAAAGCAAGCTGACCTCCGGGAAATGGCTCAAGGGCGGGTTCGAGCTCATGCTTATCGGCGGTGCGGCTGCGGTCTCAGGCTATCTCGTGGGCGTGGTGTTCCAGGTGCCTGTTTCCTGAACATATACAATCTTTTTCTATAACCTATATCCTTTATAAAAGGTGTCCACAAAAGTAGATGTAGAGAAACACCAGGGTGATTCATTTGGCGGGATCCGCTCCAGTTGATGACACTCCACATTCACAGAAACCGCAATGCAAGAAGACTACGCCGAGGCGCAGGTTCGGCATTAAGGAAATCGCAAGAAGTTTATCTGGCCGGTTGCTGGTGGAGAGCGGCAAGGCTAAGGAAGTAAATCGCGCTCAGGCCAGGGGGGATTTTGAACCGCCACAGCAGTTGGAAAGCGGTTCTCCTTCTCTCAGGCCACCATCATCCAGTCTGCCGCCACCTGGGCCAGAGGAGGAGGCAGTCGATATAGGATTCAAGGATGGGAAGCTGGCTGTGCCGCGGTCATTCGAAGCTGCTGTGCGGGAGCTTCTTGACCATACCCGATATTCCGATGAAAGGGTCGTGGACCTCGCGATGGGGATAGTGGCTGGATACGAGAGCGAACAACGTCCTGTCCCGCGGCTGGGGGAAACGAACGCGAGAGCGCATGAAGGACTGGAAAAAATCCTGCCTGAAGGCGATGGCCGACGCGAGAGGGATGTGAGGAGGGTGGCGAGAGACCTCGTATTCTTAATCGTCCCGACATATCCCCAGGAAACCATGGAGAGGGTGACTGGTTTGGGAGGCGCTGTACCGCACGATGGGCCGGCTGCAGCGCAGATCAGGACGGACACAGAAATCCAGGTCCCACAGGCGTATGCCACGGCAATGGCAGAACTCAGGATTGGATATTCCGATCAAAACGTGGTGGAACTCGCTACAGGGCTCGTTGATAGCCTCCCAGACCCGGAACACGGGCTTCCCGAGGTAAGAGGAAGAAGCACATTCCTGCACTCGGATCTGGAAGAGCTTCTTCCACAAGGCGATGATGCCCGCGCGAATAGCATACGAAGGGTCGCGAGAGACCTGAGCTTCTTGACACTGAAGGAACTCGGTGAGTTGAGACGCGCGACCGCTCCTCCGCCGCCCCTCGCCAGCGCGGGCGGGGCCGTTTCGCAGCGTGAAGCGATGCTCGCGTCGTTGGATGAGGACGGGAGGGATCTGATAACGCATACAGCGGGCGCAGAGAGCTTCGGCGAAGAAGCGCTCGACAGGTTCCTGGCCATGGATCCCGGCGTGCGCGAGCTCAGGATGCGAAACCTCGCTGCTTGCGCCTGGACAGGCGGGTATTGGAGGACAGACCTGCAGAGATACGAGGTTGCGATACGCAGCGTCAAAGAGGGATGCGGATTGCGCGAGCCGACAGCAGAGGAGATGCGGGCCGCATGCCTGGATCCTGCGAACCTGTCCGTGGACCAGAAGGAGATGGTCGCGACCATGTTCGGGGTCCGGCCGGATGACGTGAGGGGAACTGAGATAGAATGTTTCGGAGACTGGGTTTCCGGAAACGGAGAAAGGCTCCGCGCATCATGGGAAAAACACTATCCGGATCGGGGAAAGGTCGAGGACCTCGTGCGTTCCGTGAGGGCGGGCAAGGGATTGGACGCGACGGAGGGCATGCTTCTCGCATCCATACTCCGAGAACATGCCGGGGATATGGATAGGGGAACTGTCGCAAAAGTCTGTGCGTACTCCAGCAATCTCGAACAAATCAGCGCATGGTGGTTATCGACAGACAAGAGCCAGAGGATGATGCAGTGGCGCAGGGGCCAGGTAGACCTCATGGCAGCAGGCGAGCTCGCGCACAAGATGAGGTTCGTGGAAAGCCCGATCTACAGCGCTGAAGAAAAGCAGCTTACCCAAACCCTGACACGTTATGCCGCCCCATGGGAAGAATCGGATTTAGGGTCTGCATGGAAGGATCATGTGGAAGGGGACGGCAAGGTGAAGACCTATCGTTTGGCGCTTCTTGAACTATACGGGATGGGGCAGGTCATGGATCCAGGGTCCCTCCTCGTCGCAGCGCGCCGTGAAGCGGATTTCAGGACCCTGGTGAAAGGCCTCGGAGTTGAATATCCTGAGTATAAGGGAACGATCGACCTCGCTAACTGCGCTTGCGTCTCCAGGATATCGAAACCAGGCTCTGGCAGCCAGGCCCGGGCCAGCGAAGATGCGGTGTCCCGGGTGATCGTTGACGGACCGGGCGGTAGGATAATACTCGCCGGAGAGTGGGATGGCATGGGCGGGCACAACAGCGGGGAACATGGCGGCATGAAGAACGGCGAGCGCGCCAGCCGGATAGCCAGGGAGGTTTTTGATATCTACGCTGTGGCAGGCTGGATAAGGAACCCTGAGGATGTCCGCCGCTCGTTCGTGGTCGCTGACCTCGCAATGGTGATGGAGCAGATCAAAGGCAAGGAAACGGATGACGATACGCAGGAGAACGACATGGGCACGACCGCGCTCGTCGGATTCCAGAAAGGCGATGCACTCTATTTCATCCATTGCGGTGACAGCCAGGGCGCTGTGTTCAGGCGCAAGGAGAAAACAGCGGCAGACGGCAGGGTTTATGGGATGGTTTTCTCGACTGTGGAGCACACGACACTTTACGCCCTGGAACGCCAGCTGAGGGATATACTCGCAGAGGAATGGCGCGGACTAGGATACGGACCTGATTATTCTCCGGAAGATTTCAGTGCCGCTGTGAAGGAGAGATTCGCATCCTTATACGGCTCCGACTCTATGGTGACGAAGAACAACATGGTCTGTTCTGCCGTAGGTTTTCCGCAACACATCGGGATCAACAACGCTGACGGGAAAGAGGGATACGCACCGATCAAACTCCTGCCAGGCGATGTCTGGTTCTTATTCACGGATGGCATCACCAAGCCTGTATGCATACAGCACGAGATACCGATAATCATAAAGACCGCAGAGGAAAATGGCTGGGAGTTCACAGAGGTCGTGCAGACGGTGATAAAGCTTGCAGAGACCCGGCCACGCCGCACAGTAGCGTACGGAACACTATGCTATCCCGACCAATGCGCTTCGAAGCGCAATGGCGGAAATGACGATAAAAGCATTGTGATGCAGAGAGCGGATGAACTATTATCATGAGATTTTTCGAAGAGCCGCCCTCGCGAACCTGCGGGTTCGACTGTCCGCTACCGCGGACATCGCGTTTTTTCGCTCCAAGCGAAAAAAGGCTGATGCAAATTGCTGTTGCAATTTGCACATCGCTGATGCTCGGGACCGCGCGCAACCCTATTTTCGCTTCGGCGAAAATGGGGCACCGTGTTCTTAGAG
>Ga0315282_10009502_pt1 | contig 15458 bp, 11 predicted proteins | sample YL17G07_20_MG_FD_203693 | JGI IMG/M metagenome (GOLD analysis project Ga0315282, IMG submission 203693) | Sediment microbial communities from Yellowstone Lake, YNP, Wyoming, USA - YL17G07_20 | ecosystem: Environmental > Aquatic > Freshwater > Lake > Sediment | place: USA: Wyoming | collected... | reverse complement strand
TATACGCGCATATTGGAACTATCGCTATCTCAATCAGTCATTTGTAGATTGGGTATATCCGAATAAAAAAATGACGATGCCCATATGTCCCGTCGGCAAAGTAGTTACAAAAGTGGATCTTGCAGGAAGACATTTATAAACGAAAAATCCCTTTGATTGCACTTCTATTATTCCGTGAGGACCTTTTTTAAGAACTTTCCTGTATAAGAAGCGGTATGTTCCGCAACAGCTTCAGGAGAACCATATGCCACGATGTAACCGCCTTCGTCTCCGCCTTCAGGGCCAAGGTCGATGATCCAATCCGCGGTTTTTATGACATCCATATTATGCTCGATAATGATGATGGAGTTTCCTTCATCGGCCAGTCGGCCCAACACTTTCAACAGTTTGGCGATATCGTCGAAATGAAGGCCGGTTGTGGGTTCGTCTAGGATATATAAGGTCCTGCCGGTAGAACGCTTTGAGAGCTCGCGACTTAATTTGATTCGTTGCGCCTCGCCGCCGGAAAGCGTGGTGGCGCTTTGCCCGAGGGTGATATAACCGAGACCCACATCTATCAGTGTTTGCAGCTTGCTTCTTGCCGGCGGCACGTTTTCAAGAAATTCGTAAGCCTGATTAACGGTCATTTCAAGGATTTCGGCGATGTTTTTGCCTTTATACATGATTTCCAGTGTGTCCCGATTGTAGCGCTTGCCTCCGCAATCATCGCAAATGACATAAACGTCTGGTAAAAAGTGCATCTCGATTTTTATAATGCCGTCGCCCTGGCAAGTTTCACATCTGCCGCCGCGCACATTAAAGGAAAACCGGCCGGGTTTGTATCCGCGGACCTTGGATTCGGGCAAGGCGGCAAATAGATCGCGGATCGGAGTAAACAACCCTGTATAAGTAGCGGGGTTGCTGCGCGGTGTCCGGCCAATTGGAGATTGATCGATATTGATCACTTTGTCGATGAATTCCAACCCTCGGATTTCATCGTATTGGCCGACTTGTTCCCTCGTGCGATACAGCTTTTGAAAAAGAGCTTTATACAAAGTGTCTTGGACAAGAGTGGATTTTCCTGAACCGGACACTCCCGTAATCGCGGTGATAACCCCCAAAGGAATATTGGCGGTAATGCTCTTTAAATTATGTTCTCTGGCGCCTGTAATGCCCAAGAAGCGGCCTTTTACAGGTTTGCGCCTCTTAGTAGGAAGAGGGATAATCTTCTTTTTTGAAAGGTATAATCCAGTCAGAGAATCGGGGTTGGCTGCGACCTGTTCCGGAGTTCCTTCGGCCACAAGATAACCTCCATTAACGCCGGCGCCGGGCCCAAGATCGACAATCCAATCGGCAGAAAAAATCGTGTCCCGGTCGTGTTCGACGACCAGCACCGTATTGCCGAGATCGCGTAACCGTTTGAGCATGGAGAGAAGCCTGTGATTATCACGCTGATGAAGCCCGATCGATGGCTCATCCAAAACATACAACACGCCTACAAGCGAAGATCCGATCTGAGTGGCCAATCTGATTCGCTGTCCTTCTCCGCCAGAAAGCGTACCAGCCGGACGATCCAGAGTCAGATAATCCAAACCGACCGCTTCCAGAAAGCCCAAGCGCTCTTTAATCTCTTTGAGAATCCTTCTTCCGATTTTGGCTTCCTTCGCAGTCAGTTCCAGATTCCCAAAGAATGATTGGCATTGCTTTACAGGCATCGTGGTTACATGATGAATGTTTTTCTCGCCGATTTTTACGGCAAGCGACTCCGGTCTCAGCCGGGTGCCTTGGCATGCCGGACATGGCTTGATCGTCATGAATCGGCCCAATTCTTCTTGGATGGCTTCGGACTTTGTTTCGCGAAATCTCCGTTTCAGATTGGGGATCACGCCCTCAAAAGGCCTGCGGAAGAAATGTCTGCGGCTATCCGCCTGATAATGGAATTCTATCTCTTCATCGCCTGAGCCGTATAAAAGGACATGCTGGACTTTTGGAGGGAGTTTTTCGAAAGGCGTGAGCAAGGAGAATTTATAATGATTGGCCAATGCCTCAAGCATCTGAAAAAAGTAAGGTGAAAATCTGTTTTCCCACGGCAGAATTGCGCCTTCACGTAGGGACGTTTCAGGATTGGGCAAGATCAACTCCGGATCGAATTCCATCGTACTTCCGAGTCCATCGCAGTTCGGGCATGCACCATGCGGGTTGTTGAATGAAAACATGCGGGGAGTGAGTTCCGGCAAGCTGATTCCGCAATCAATGCACGCGAATCGCTCCGAAAACATCCGAGGTTTTTTTTCATCATTCACTTCTACGGCGATCAACCCGTCCGCCAGCTTCAAGGTTTGCTCTACGGAGTCGGTCAATCTTCTTGCAACGCCTTCCTTTATACGGATGCGGTCAACAATGATCTCGATGTCGTGCTTTTTGTTTTTATCCAACGTCGGCGGGTTTTCCAACTCTACAGTTTGGCCGTCAATCCTGGCGCGGACGAATCCTTGCCTTGCCAATCTTAAAAGCTCTTTGCGATATTCGCCTTTTCTGCCTCGGACGATAGGAGCCATAAGCACGAGCTTGCTGTCCGGAGGCAATGCCAAGAGTTGATCCACAATTTCAGAAACGGTCTGCGCTCGAATCGGCTTGCCGCAATTCGGACAATGCGGTCTGCCGACTCTGGCGAACAACAAGCGGAGATAATCATAAATTTCCGTCACTGTAGCGACTGTTGAGCGAGGATTTTTACTCGCTGTCTTTTGCTCTATGGCAATGGCCGGAGAAAGACCTTCGATATGATCAACGTCGGGCTTGGAAAGTTGCTCAAGAAATTGTCGTGCATATGCGCTCAACGATTCTACATAGCGACGTTGTCCCTCGGCATAAATCGTATCGAATGCCAGCGAGCTTTTGCCTGACCCTGATGGTCCTGTTATGACAACCAATTTATCCCTTGGAATTCTGATGTTCAAATTTTTCAGGTTATGTTCTTTGGCGCCTTTAATGAAAATCCATTGTTGTCCCATTTAAAAAATCCTCGTCGCAATATCAGCGGCCAGGCGCGCAGCGGCAATCATGCTTGATGGATCCGCCTTACCTGTAAAAGCAATGTCTTCTGCAGTGCCGTGGTCCGGTGCGGTTCTGATAAAGGGCAATCCTAATGTTACATTAACCCCGTCTTTAAAATGAACCATCTTAAATGGAATCAAAGCCTGATCGTGATATGGGCATGCGATCACATCGAAATTTCGCCATCCGGATGCAAAGAGTGAATCGGCGGGAAACGGGCCGGAAATGTCCAGCCCCAATTTTTTCAGTTCGGCAATAGCGGGAGAAAAAATCTCGAACTCTTCTTTTCCGATATTGCCTCCTTCGCCGGCATGCGGATTCAGGGATGTCACAGCGAATTTCGGAGCTTTAATGCCGAAATAACGGCGAGTATCGCGTTCGGCAATACGCAATTTTTCGACGATCAGATCTATACTCAATAGATTTGCGACATTCATCAAAGGAACATGTGTCGTCAAAGGAATTACTTTGAGTTTCGGACCGTACATCATCATGACAGGCGTCTGGGAACCGGTCCAACGTGCAAGCAGTTCGGTATGTCCGGAAAACGGCTCGCCGGCTGCCGCGAAAGCATCTTTTCTTGCCGGGCCGGTCGTCAATGATCGGGCCTTGCCTGAGATCGCAAGATCAACGGCAAGGCGAAGTTGCGATAGCACATGGCTTCCTCTGCCGGCCAAATCATGTGATGCGGGTTCGATCGGAATCAGGCCAATTTTTTCAGGAATTTCGTTCGGGGTGATGCATGGAGGAATTGATATTCCCGTTGAGCGGGATGCTTTTTCAAAGGCACTGGGGCATCCGATCAAAATTAGCCGTGCGATGTTAAGTTCGTTGATTGCTTTATAAGCCGCCAGCGCTGCTTCCGGTCCGATTCCATCAGGATCACCGGCTGTGACGGCAAGCAAAGGAGTTAATTTAGGCATGACTTTCAGAAGTCCTGGATTTTAATATCTACGAAACTCTTTTTGTAAAGCTCCTTTGCGAGCTTGCTCATTTCTTCTTCTGAAATTTGTCGTTGGAGCTTCATTTGGATGATATCTCTGACTTCATCGAGCGTTTTGATTCCGGCTTCGTTGCGCTCATCGCATCGCAGAATAAAAAATCCAGTGTCATCGGAGAAACGATGGATTGTGGAAATTTCTCCTTTTTTCAAATTAAAAGCCGCCTTGTAATAGTCCGAACGAATTTGCTTTGGGTCTAATGGAAATGTGCCGATCACTCCGCCGGAAGAAGCGGTTTGACCTTTTGAATAAGTCTTGGCAAAAGAAGCGAAGTCCGAGCCGGTAAGCAGTTTTTCATACATATTGTTCATGGCCAGATAGACTTCCTGAACCTGTTCTTTTGTCGCATCCGGTGGGATGAGCAGTCTAATTTCAGATATAGTGACAATGGGCGGCTTGCGAAATTCATCTTGGTGCTGATCGTAATAACTCTTGATATCTTCTTCGCGAATTTCCACTCTTCCTTTAAGCCGGAATGAAACATATTGTTCGCGCAAGAACTGTTTCTTCACCTCTTCACGGAATTCGCTGAGAGTTTTGCCTTCCTGGCTTAGAGCGGTTTCCAATTCCTCGGTAGTAAGGTTATTTGCTTTTTTAATGCGATCTATAGTGCCGTCGACATCGCGATCGGTTGCTTCGATTCCCAAACGCGATATCTCTCTTTCCAACAGTTTTTGTTCGACGATATCAGTGAGTGTATCTTTGAGGATTTTTTTTGTAATCTTTTGCATTTCTTCATCGGATGAATTTGGATGCTCTGCGCGCCAGGCTTTAATATATGGCGCTGCAGCTTGTCGAACATCAAGAAGGGTGATTACTTCGTTATCCACAACGGCTGCAATCTGATTTAAGACTCGCGCTTTTGCCGCGGATAAGCCGACAAGAACAATAATCAGGGATATCCCAATTGCTTTAAATCGCCGCAATTAAAAACCTCCGCTCGTCATTCAAGGTATGGTCGCCAATGCCGCCTGATTGATGGAGATATTTGCCGCTGCTTTCAAGCCCTGCACAAACTCACTCCATGCTTGATCCATTTTTATTTCCCGAATCTCATCTTTGATCGAATCTTTCACCGTTTCAAACGGCGTTTTTCCGACTGTCCGGCGGCCTGTAAGCCTAAGGATATGATATCCGAACTCGGTGCGGATAATACCAGAAGTGCCCCCCTCAGCCAAGGTGAATGCGACTTGTTCCAATTCCGTAGGCAGTTGACCGATGCCCATCCATCCCAAGTCGCCTCCGCGCACCGCTTCAGGGGCAATGGAATATTTTTTTGCCTCTTCCGCAAAATTTGCCCCGTCGGTCAGTTCGGACAAAGCCTTTAAAGCTTGTTCCTCATTGCGCGTAACGATCTGTGAGAGCCGAATTCCTTCCGGGGCCGTATACCTTTCGGGATGAGACTCATAGAAGCGTTTGATTTCATCATCAGATACTGCAATTTTGGGAATAATTACCAGTGATACGAGTTTATCCACTATGATTCCATGGCGAATCTGGTCCGCCACTATCTGCATAGTAAGGCCTTTTTCTAAAAGAGAATTTTCAAAAGATGTCTGATCCGGATAATCTGTCCGAATTTGAGAGAGAGCCTGCTTAAGTTCTTCTTCTTCAATCTTAATGCCGCGTTTTGCGGCTTCTTGCTCTACCAGCGCCCGTTCTATTAGTTGAGATAAAAAAGCTGTTTTTATTTGAAGGCTTGAAATAGGGTCGTTGGGGAATTTTCCGGAATAGGGTGTCTGGGCTCGCTTTAATTCTACTTTGAATTGTTCGATCGTGATTTCTTGACCATTTACCGTGGACAGAATATGCCCTTTTGCCTTGTTCTTTTTACTGCAAGAGCAAAAAAGGAGCAAAAGAATGGAAAAAAAAATTAAAAGGCGGAAGCTTGAGCTTCCGCCTTTTTTTCGATCTCTATTTGCTTTGACCTTCACCCGAATTCTAATCTTTCGGTTTGAAATGAAACAGGAGAAAAATTTCTCCTTTTAGAATTATAGATTACTTTTTATCGCCACCAGATTCTTTTTGCTCAGCCGCCTCTTTTTTCTCGCCTAATTCAATCGGACCAGTCTTTCCTTCGATGCTTGGTTTTGACGGCATGCCAGGGATTCCGGCGGCGTTTTCTCCTTCCTCTTCAGGCACTGCTTCATCTTTCAACAAGTCATCGTGAATCACAACCTTTACAGAGGAACGGATTTTAGCGGTGAATTCGTCGATGGCGCTCTTTTGTTTGTCCTGTTTCAGCTTTCTCTCGATTTGGGTTTTCACCTGATCAAAAGGTTTGGCCGAAGCTTCTGTTTTTTCCACGAATTGAAGGATGTTCCAGCCCCGACGATCTTTGAAGGGGGCGCTTATTTCGTTCGGTTTGCTCATGGCAAAAGCCGCGTTATCAAATTCTTGGGATTTAAGGCCCTTGCGAACCGGGGCGATAAGTCCGCCTTTTTTAGCGCTGGCTTTGTCATCGCTATATTGGTCAGCAGCCTTTTCGAAATTTAGTCCGGACTTCAGTTTTTTGTAAACTTCGTCAATTTTCTTTTTGGCAGCGGATTCTTCTTCAGGTGTCGCTTTTGTATTTAAGCGGACAAGGATCTGTCGAACTTTAATCGTTTCAGGATTTTGATATTGGTCAGGATGTTCGTCGTAATATTTCTTTATTTCATCGTCAGAGATTTTAATCTCTTTTTCCATTAAATCCTTTTTAATCTTGCTGGAGAGAATCGACCGTTTTATTTGTTCGAGTTGAGAGGTATACTCCGGATCTTTCTCCAGGCCTCTCTTAAGCGCTTCCTGATAGAAAAGTTCTTCTTCGACCATCTTATCAAGATATTCAAGCTGGCCTTTCTTCGTTGCAAATTTCTTTCTGTAAAATGGCGGGATTTTATCTAACTTTTGTTTGAATTCGTCCAGCGTAATGGTGGTGGTTCCGACTTTAGCAAGTTCTTTGCCGCTTTTTTTCGCTCCAGGCGTCCCTGTCGTGGATTTCATTCCTTCACAGGACGCTATAAGAGTGAACGCCACGATACAAAAAGTCGCCGCAACTAGGAGTTTTCGAATACTCATTTTTCCTCCCTCGCAAATCCTTATGAGAATATTGATTTAATATCCTTTTCTTAAACAGGAATTAAAACGGAGGGGTTATTTAACATAGTCTGCCAGCCGTTGCAAGCTTTTTTTCACTTTAGTCAACAGGATCTTCTCCGGCAATTCACCGATTTTTTCGAATAATTTTCCGTCCGGTTTTATTTCAAATCGAGGTCGCTCATGTAAGATTAAAGCCACAAGATGGGATGGCGGTAAAGGCGTCCTCGGATCGAATTCGATTTTCAAAAATACTCCATCGTATTCAAGCGAAGTGATCATCAGAGGCCTTGCTAATTGTTTGATTCTCATCACTTCTATTAAATTCTCTACCGATGGTGGAATAGCCCCAAAGCGATCCAATAATTCATCCCGCAATTCTTCCAATACTTCAGAGTCATCCGCATCCGCAATTCTTTTATATAACTCCAACCGCAAAGCTACCTCTTCGATATAGGTGTCCGGCAAGAATGCCGGGATATGGAGCGAGATTTCGCAATCCACTCGTTCAGAAACCGATTCTCCTTTTAGTCTTGCGATTTCATCCTCGAGGAGTTTTGAGTACAGTTCAAAACCGACGGCCGCTATGTGGCCCGACTGTTCGGCCCCCAACAGATTTCCCGCACCTCGAATCTCCAGATCTCTGGCAGCGACTTTGTAACCCGAGCCCAATTCCGTAAAGGTCTTAAGAACCCCCAAGCGACGTTTTGCTTCGGATGTCATGACGTCGGATGGTGGGATTATAAGGTAACAATATGCTCGTCGTTTGGAGCGACCGACGCGGCCACGGAGTTGATATAGTTGCGACAAGCCCAGCATATCCGCTCTGTTGATAATAATGGTATTCGCCGTCGGAAAGTCCAACCCGGATTCTACGATCGTCGTGCAGATCAATAGATCGTATTTGTGATCAGAAAAGCCGATCATGATTTCTTCCAACTCATGTTCCGGCATCTGGCCGTGGCCGACGGCAATTCTTGCATGAGGAACAAGCCTACGGATTCTATCGGCCATTGAATAAATGGTCTGAACTCGGTTATGTAGGAAAAACGCCTGACCGCCTCTGGCGAACTCGCGATTCAACGCCTCGGTAATGGTGTCTTCGTCAAATTTGGTGATAAATGTGCGAATGGCCAGCCGATCTTCGGGCGGAGTATTAATGATGGAGAGATCACGAATGCCCACAAGGCTCATGTGCAGGGACCTGGGAATTGGCGTCGCACTCATGGATAGGACATCCACCTCCGCTTTTTTAGCCTTGATTTTTTCTTTTTGAGCGACACCGAAATGCTGTTCTTCGTCTACGATAAGCAGGCCAAGTTTGCTGAATTTGATTTTATTGCCCAATATAAGGTGAGTACCGATCACAACATCGATTTTGCCTTCTTCGACCCGATGGATTACTTCTTTTCTTGCTTTAAGCTCCACAAATCGGCTCAGCATTGCGACATTAACGCCAAACGGGTCCATGCGTTTGGAAAAAGTCTGGTAATGCTGAAACGCAAGCGTAGTCGTCGGGCATAAAACGGCCACCTGATATCCGCCCAAAACCGCAAGCATCGCAGCCCTAATTGCCACTTCTGTCTTTCCAAAGCCTACATCCCCGCACAGAAGCCGATCCATCACTTTGGTCGAGTTCATATCCCTGATCACATCATCGATTGCGATATTCTGGTCGGGAGTTTCTTCATAGGGAAAAGTGGCCTCAAATTCGGTGAAAGTCTGATCGGGTTCCGTAAAATGAATTCCATAGGAAGCCGCACGTTTGGCGTAAAGCCCCAGAAGTTCCTTGGCCATCTTGCGAACCGCAGCTTTGGCTTTGCTTTGAGCTTTTTCCCAAGAAGTTCCTCCTAAGCTGTCAAGCTGCGGAACGCCCCCGGTTCCCACATAACGCTGCACTAAATTGAGAAGATCCACTGGAACATATAGTTTGTCTTGGCGGGCATATTCCACCAGCAGATATTCGCCTTCATCGCCTCGGATGGACAGCTTCACGAGACCTTTGTAAATTCCGATGCCGTGCTTTACGTGAACGACAGGATCGCCTTCTGCAAGGTCTGAAAAACTGGCGATCATTTCGCCTGAAATGCGCTTAAAAACGTCCGATCTGCGGCGCTCGCCGAAAATTTCTTCTTCAGTAAGAATGCATAAGCCGGCCTCGTTCCAATGAACACCGGAATCTATTTGAGCGACTAGAATCGGAACCCTTTTGACCAAAAACGGGCGATCCAGAAGATCTCCCAATACGGATTCATCTATTTCAATCGGGAAAGATGCTTGCTCCAACAATCGCGCCAGTCGATCGACGCCGCTCATCGTGCTGCTTGTCAGGATGACGCGGTTATCATTCTTGAAAGATTCAAGGATTAAATTTTTTAAAGGACCAAGCGGATCCTTAGACACTGCCGTTTCGATGATTCTTTGACGAAGATCGCCGTGTGCTTTGGTTTCAAAAGAATGTATTTCTGAAACACCTTCAATATAAGCATCTTTTCCAATCGCTACCCGCCTGTGGTATGAAATAGTCTCCGAAAATTCTTTTGGAGATAAATAGAGCGTTTGCGGATCCACTGCAATTTTTCCCGCACTGGTTGCTTCGTTGAATCGTTTAAGGACTTTGACATGAAAAGAATCGATCGCGGGTTCCAGGATTGGCGGCTCCACCAAAATGATCATTGATTCAGGAGAAAGGTAATCGAATAAACTGGATAAATTTTTGTAAAAGAACGGGGTATAAAATTCAATGCCTGGAAATCGCATGCTTTCTTCGACATACGATACAAGTTGATCGCGCTCCCTTTTAGGAACATTGAACTTATCCGCTTGATCCTTGATTGATGCAGCGAAAAGCTTTTTAGAGTGATCGGTAAAAACAATAGGCCTGCATGGAAAAATCTCGATTTTGTCTATGTGCTTTTTACTGACCTGCCGTAAAGGATCAAACTGCCTAATCGAAGATATATGATCCTCATCCAGTTCGATACGAACCGGCAATTCGAGCTCCGGAGAATAGACATCCACGATTCCGCCGCGAAATGCGAAATCACCCGGGTCTCCAACCAGCGGAACTCTTTGGTAACCTGCGCTATTTAATGTTCGAATCAAATCTTCTCTATCCACTTGCGCGCCGACAGTCAAAGACAACCTACTCGATGTAAATTCCGCCCTTGGAAGCACCCTTTCCATCGCAGCTTCGGCGGGAGAAAAAATAATCGGCTTTCTGGCCGGTGAACTTAACGAATGCAATGCGGCCATTCGTTTTCCGATAAGGGTTCCGTGAGGTGAAATGGATTCATAAGGGGATATATCCAATGATGGGAAGACCATTACATCAGGCTCACCATAGTTCTGACCTTTTAGAAATTGAATCGTTTGTTTTTCAAGTGAATCGGCGGATTTTGAATTCGGGCAGATTACTAGCATGGGATTATTCACGATCCGATAAATTCTAGATAGCACCAGAGGCAACGCTGCGCCTTCTAATCCGCGTATAGCCAGGTCCCGTGAGGAGGATAGAAGATCCCGTGCGAGTTTTTCCATCGCAGCCGATGACTTAAGTCCGGCAGGAAGCAATCTGATCGACATCAAACTTAATCCTTGGGTATTTCCAGCATTCTATCCAAGGCGGCTTTTGCTTTTTGTCGTATATCATCCGGAACACGGACTGTTGAACGTCCGGGATTTTTGAGGGCTGATAAAATATCCGGCAAAGTGGTCAGCTTCATATTAGGGCACACCATTGTTTCTTTGATGGGATAAAATTTTTTTTCGGGATTGAGCTTGGACAACGGATGCAAAAGCCCGATTTCCGTTCCGACAAGAAACTCGACCGCATCGGATTGAGAGGTAAAAGTCAACATGCCCGAGGTTGATTTTACGGCATCCGCCAAGTCCACCACTTCGGGCCTGCATTCCGGGTGCACCATTACCAAAGCGTTGGGATACCTCCTTTTGGCAAGCAATACTTCATCCGGCGTAAGCTTCTGGTGGGTGGGGCAGTATCCATTCCAAGGGATGATCTCCTTTTCAGGCACATGCCTGGCGACCCATGAGGCGAGATTTTTGTCCGGAGTGAAAATAATTTTTTTCTGACTGAGACTTCGGACCACTGTGACCGCGTTCGCCGAGGTGCAGCATATGTCGGAAAGAGCCTTTACCTCGGCAGATGAATTTACATATGTCACGACTGCCGCATCCGGGTGGTCCTTCTTCCAGGCGACCAAGCTTGGTCCGTCGATCATATCCGCCATTGGGCAGCCTGCTTCGAAACGTGGAAGCACCACTTGTTTGTCCGGAGACAAAATCGCTGCGCTTTCGGCCATAAAATGAACGCCGCAAAAGATGATCATCCGAGCGTCGGTGTGGGATGCTTTAATGGAAAGCTCAAGAGAATCGCCGGTAATATCCGCCGCGTCCTGAACTTCAGGCCTTTGATAATTATGTGCGAGCAGAACGGCGTTTTTACGTTCTAATTCTTCGTGGATTTGAGCAACCAGATCGTTCAAGAAATAGTTCTCCGAAAATTAACCAATACCAGGCTATATCGATCAGCAACCACATCCAGAAGATTTGTGGTGGTTATCTTCAGACGGGGTCGAAATCGGCGATCCGGAATCGTCGTCCGTGCTTGTAGCTGAGTCATCATCCGACTGAGCATCATCGTCGGAAACATCGTCATCCGCGACATCGTCATCTGAAGCATCATCGTCTGAAGCATCGTCGTCAGAAGCGGCATCGTCGTCGTCCGGCTCAGGAATTCCTTGCGCCGTATAATGCGGCAGAATCGTTTCAAAACCGATCATGCAATTACCGTATTTAATCCAGAAAAATCCGTCTTCACCCCAGCGGGTGCCCCAAGAATTCTTGACATGCCATGCGCCATTGGAGTCATCCCAACCGACGATGACCACGGCATGGCCGCCCAATAAAGCACCGGTTGTGTGCTCATAAACTCCTTTTTCGTAGTACATGAAATCATCATATACGAACATAGTTGTCGCAACCGGACCTTCCACCACTGCTTGCTTGATGACATCCACCGCCACACCGATCCATGTCCAATTGTCGATTTTCCAGACTCTATCCGACCAATCGGCGCATAGTTCACTGCACGGCGCCATCTTTCCCTGATATTTGAAGCATTTTTCGTCAACAATGCCGGTGGTTTTTGCCCATTGAAAAGCTGCGACCGGTAGTCCTCCAAATTGGCAGGAACCCGCCCCGGAGCAACTGAGCATATGCTGCTCCGACAAATCGAAGTAGGGATTCGGCCAATCTTCCTGAATTGCGATCTGGCTTTCAATGGAACCTACCGTGGCGAAATCCCAGCACGCACCGCACTGATATTGATCCTTCACTTTGGTTATATAACTGACGCCGTCTTTATCGGTCCAATCGAATTGTTCAGGTAAATCGAGAGAATATGATTCGGCTGTCGCCTCCTCAACGTAAGTTTCGATTATCGGACTTGGGACAACGTAGGGGGAGCCGCCGTACCAGCCCCAATGTCTGTTGGCCCATGCAACCGGATTATCGGATGCGCTCCAATGATATCCGCCTGCTTGGATGGCGGAATTTACATCATCGATTGTAATTGCTTGAGCAAAAGTTGTCGGAGCAAAAATCAGTGTTGCTGCGATGAAGAATGCTGCTTTGCGGGTCATTGAAATCTCCTTTTTCATGTCAAGCAATCAGAGTATACATGTTTATTTTTTAACGTGCTATATTTCGCATTACTAAAAGTTAATTCAATGTGATAGCTTGACATGCCGCTTTGGGGTTTGATATCGCAAAATAGGATTTACCATTTGGGCAACTTGTTGTTCAGAAAGGAAATAATAATATGAAACCCAGGAAAATACTTGTAATAGCATGTATGGGAATTCTATTAGCCGCTGGGTCATATCTACTATCCTGTTCCACGGTCAACGATCAAAAAGCAGCCGAATCCGGGGTGGTCACCATCCCGATTCGAGTTTTTACCGATGAATATTACGGTTACAATAAAAATGTCGGAATCGGCATTGCCATGTTTGCACCCGCTCAAGGGCTTGTCGGAGCGAAAGTTGAGGGCGAATCGTTTGTACAAGTCATCGGCAAATTTACGAACAGCCAACTCAAAGCGAAATTATTTCTAATGAATAAGGATGCCGCTTCAAACGAATTTGCGCCAGTCGATTTTTTGCAAAATGGAGCTGAGCGCAGATTTTCTTTTATTATTCCATCCGTGTACACGGTGCCGAGCATTTTGAACTTCAGGCTGCTTTTGTATGAATACCGGGAAGAGGGAGACGACGATACTTCAGCGGATGATGATTCAGCCCAAGACGACGACTCGACCGCAGATGATGATACGATAGCCGATGACGATACAACACAAGACGACGATACGGTTTCCGATGATGATTCCGGCGTTAAAGGCAATCTTGGAACAGATGACGATTCTGCGGAAAATAATGGCAAAACAATAGACACAGGTTTGCAAAATAAAGGTTTTGAAGCTGCCGCAGATTTTTCATACATCGTCAATCGAGGCGGACCGGCCCTTTAAAGCGCCAAGAAAAGGTTCTTTTTAGAGACATAATGATCTTTAAAAAATAAAAAGCTTTGATAAGAGGCTTGACAGGGATTGAGTAAACTGCCATATGTTTGCGCCCTTGGAGCAAAAGCAAATGATTTGAAGGAGGTTGATACGTGGCAAGCCATAAATCGGCATTGAAGAGAATGCGTCAAAACAAGAAACGTCGGGTTATTAATAAAAATATCGTCCAAAAAACGCGCACATTAAGCAAGAAAGCGGTCAAGACTTTAGAGACGGGAAATGTCGATGAGAGCAAAGGCGCAATGACTCAGGCCATCAGATCATTGGATAAAGCCGTGTCAAAAGGCGTGCTGAAAAGGAAGACTGCGTCTCGGAAAATTTCCAGGCTGAATAAACGGTTGAATTCCACAAAGAAATAAGCCGGCTCACCGGCACAAGTCCCAAAATACTCGCTCTAACACTAATCGGTCGGATGCTCGGTTGGATTTGAGCTCCATATCTGCTCTGGATAATCTTACCAGTTTGTTGAGGATTTCATCATCCTGAAAATTCTTCGCTTGCATCTCTAATTTTTCCGCGATAAAAGGCGGCACACCAAGCTCAGAGGCCACGGCAACGGCATTCAAACGCTTGCGCATCATGTACCTGACCAATAGCAATCGATGCATGTGGCGCGTAAGCTGGCCCAAAATCAACAGCGGACTGCTTCCTTCATCAAGAATCCGGTAAAGGAGATAAGAGACGGCCAGTGTGTCTTTTCGACCGACTGCATCGGCAAGATCGAAAATGCTTTCCGTTTTGGTAGCCGCCATCACTGCGATCAAATCCGCTTCGTTGATTTTTTCGCCGCCCCCGGAATAAATGGCGGCTTTGGATAATTCTGCCGCCGCCTTATTGGGATCAGGACCCAGCGTTTTAATTAAAAAAGTTTTGGCGTTTTTATCCAAAGTAATTCTTAAATCCGCTGCAATTCTGTCGAGCCAGATACCCATATCTTTTTCATAGAGTCTTCCGAACAGCTCTACCCACCCCCCGCCTTTGCGAATAGCTGTGGGCAGTTTGCCTTTTCCGCATTCCGAAGCCCCGGTCAAAATCATGATCGTCGATGGATTGGGATCTTGAACATATTCTATCAATGGGGAGAGTTCATTTTGTTTTATCTTTTCGGCGCGCGAAATAATTACAACCCGATGCTGGGCCATCATGGGAAGCGTCCGAGCTACGTCCAAAGCAGTCGCAAGCGGATCATCGCGCACCTGGTAGCGATTAAGATTGAAATCTTTTAAACCTTTTCCTAAACCTTGTTTCATTAGAATTTTTTCGAAATATTCAATCTGAAAAAGATTATCGCCGGCCAGCAGATATACCGGTCGTAATGAGCCGTGGGTGATATGAGACATCAAATCTTGTTTTTGGCTCATCGGCTGACCCGCTACTGATCGAATCCGGCAAACATGCGGTCTGTCACATCACGCATCATATTTTGTGCAAGCTTTTGAAACGCCATTTTTCTATTTTGTTCGCTAATGGCAATATCAGGAGAGCTGAAATATTCTTCGACCCTTGTAATTTTAGGATCTTCCCAAAGGACTTTGTTATTACGGTCTTTGAGTTTGATATGCACCTCCACTGAAATTCGATATTCCATTGCGTAATCGGATTTGCTGAAAGAGATTGCCAAGGATTTGAAAGAGTTAATGGCGCCAAATAAGACTGCGTCGGCATCTTCTACATTTGTGACAACCGCAAAACCTGCTTTATTGAACCATTCCCGAATCGCATCGGTAAGAACCGCTTCAATT
>Ga0315282_10009501_pt1 | contig 15459 bp, 10 predicted proteins | sample YL17G07_20_MG_FD_203693 | JGI IMG/M metagenome (GOLD analysis project Ga0315282, IMG submission 203693) | Sediment microbial communities from Yellowstone Lake, YNP, Wyoming, USA - YL17G07_20 | ecosystem: Environmental > Aquatic > Freshwater > Lake > Sediment | place: USA: Wyoming | collected... | reverse complement strand
GGCCTGCACGCCGGCCCGCGCATTGTCGGGACCGTGACCCAAGCCGACACCGGCCATCCCGTGCCGGGCGTATCTCTGACAGCGATGCAGACTACGACACACGAGAGGGTGTACGCTCTGACTGACGTCGAAGGCAACTACATCCTGCCGGTCACCGCGGCCACGTGGCAGGTAAGTGCCAACACCTACGGAGTGGCCGGGCCATACGGCAGCCCCGTGCCGCAGAACGTCGTGGTCGGCACGAGTGATGCGGCACTGAATCTCGCCCTGCCCCGCCTGGGCGATCGCGTGTACGGCATCGTCACCAGCGGCGGCTCTCCGGTGCCGAGCGCCTGGGTCACTGCGGCGGGTGCGACCCACAGCAGCGGCGGCAGAACCAACGCTCAGGGCCACTACGAGATCTGGCTGCCCGCAGACTCGTACCAGGTCAAAGCGCACGATCTTCTCGGCGACTACGCCTTCCCGTACGCGAGCGTGACCAATGTCGCAACTCCCCCGAGCAGCCGGGTGGATCTCGCTATGATCGCGTGCACCGCGACGATGAGCGGCCGAGTCATCGTGGCCGGCACCAGTACCGGCATCGCGCGCGCCGAGGTTGGGGCGAGCGAGACGGTGGACATCACGCCAGTCTATTCCGATACCTTTGGCACCACGGCCGATGGCCTGGGCTATTTCTCGATGAAGATGCCGCCGGGGCCGTTCGAGACCTGGGCGCGTTCGTCGATCTACGACAGTGCCACGGGCGCGGTGTCGTTCACGTTCCCACCCAGCGTCAGCGGCGTCATCTTCCCCATCACATCGAACCACGTCCCGCCGACCTTGCGCGACGCAAGCATCAGCCCCCCCAGCGGCGGCTTCGGCGGTCAGAAGTTCACATTCGCGGTGACTTATGCCCAGGCAAACAATACCTGGTACGGTGATGTCTACGTGGTGGTGGACGGCTGGCCGCACCGGATGATCCAAACCAGTTGGGGGCCGAATCCCGCCGACTGGATTAACGGGCAGACCTTTGGCTGCGATGTGAGGATTCCGGCCGGGACGCACTCGTATTGGTTCGGGGCGATCGATGTGGTGGGGATGGCAACGCGGCTGCCCGCGGTAGGCACCCTCAGCATTAACGTAGCGCCAAGCGGAACCATCGCGGGTACAGTGGTCGATTCCGGGACGTCGGACCCGATCTCCGGCGCCAGGATCTCGGTCAAGCTCGGCCCGCCGACCTACGCGGCGATCAACGACTGCGTCAGCGATAGCTCAGGCCACTACGCGGTCACGGCGCCCGCCGGGACCTACTCCGTTCCGTGCTTCGCCGAGGGTTACCTGGCAGCGAACTGGTCGAATATCCAGGTGACGAACAGCCACACCACGACGCTGGACTTCCGGCTTGACCCGGCGTGCACCATCACGGGCAAGGTGACGGTCTCGCCCGGCGGAACGCCACTGCAGGGCGCGCAACTCAAAATCGCATTTGCGAACCCGCACTTCGAGCGCACGACGACGAGTGACGCCAACGGGAACTACACCTTCCCCGATCTCTTCGCCGGTCCGTACACGGTGACCGCGAGCAAGGCGTGGTACACGACGCAGACGCGCACCAACTTCATGGTGACGGCTGCGGGGCCAAACGTTGCCAACTTCAGCCTGAGTGCTACGGGCGAGATCGACGGCCAGGTGCTTGCCGCCGGGACGAGTGCGCCGATCCAGGGCGCCGACGTGCGCGCATACGTGGGCAGCACGTTGCGGTGCACCGCGACGACGGATGCCAGCGGAGTCTATCACCTCAACCAGAACCTCCCGACCGGCACATATGCGGTCATCGCGAGCAAGGGCGGCTTCATGAGCCAAACCAAGGCCGGCATCTCGGTGACCGCGGGCGTCATCTCGTACTGCAACTTCAACCTGGCCGCATCGGGCGCGCTCAACGGCCAGGTCAGATTCAAGGCCAACGGCGCCAACATCGCGGGCGCCGAGGTCAAGGCATATCTCAACGGCGCGCTCAAGGGGACGGCGACGACCGACGCGAACGGAATCTATCTGATCAACGCGGACCTCGCCAGCGGCAGTTACGTTGTCAGCGCCGCCAAGGACGGGTTCATGACTCAAACCAAGTCGCCCATCTCGGTGACGACCGGCGCCACCGCGTACTGCAACTTCAACCTGGACGCATCCGCGATGCTGACGGGACAGGTGAATGCGAAGGCGAGCGCGACGCCGCTCGCGGGCGCGACGGTCAAACTCTCGATCAGCGGCGTGATCAAGGCGACGGCGACGACGGGGACGAACGGCGTGTATGCGATTGCGCGCGATCTGCCGGCCGGAAGCTACCTCGCTGCGGCGAGCGAGGCGGGGTACGTGACGCAGGCCAAGGCGGCTAATGTGGTTGCAGGCGTGACCTCGTACCTCAACTTCAACCTCGGCCAGTCGGGTGGGCTGATGGGGCAGGTGCGCATCAGCGGCACCACGACCTACATCGCCGGCGCGACGGTCTCGTGTTACCTCGCGAGTGTGCTTCAGGCGACGGGGACGACCGATGTCAACGGCATCTACGCGATCGGCAGCGACCTGCCCGCCGGCACCTACACGGTCGTCGCGTCCAAGGCGGGTTATGCGCGCCAGGAGAAGGTCAACATTGTGGTCACCGCGGGCGTCACCACCTACGTAAACTTAGCGCTCCTTGCCTCCGGCAAAATCAAGGGCCAAGTGACGGCTGATGGTTCGCCTGTCATTGGAGCGACCGTCGCCGCGCGGATGGGCGGCATCGTGCGGGCAACGGGCGTGACGGTGGGGCCGTACGGGATCTACGAGATCGCGAGCGACCTGCCCGCCGGCACCTACAGCGTGCTCTGTCAGAAGAGCGGGTATCGAGACTTCGGCCGGATCGGGATCGCGGTGACCTCCGGCGCAACGACGTATGTGAACTTCAACCTTCAGCCGCGGTGAGCCGCCGATGCGCGGCAGGTGAAGAAGGGAGGGCGACCATGACCTCACTCGAAGCCCAGCTCAGCCACGCAACGCTACTCCAGGGATGTGAGGAAGCGATAGCCGGGCTCTACAAGGAGTACGCCAAGGCATTCCCGGCGCACCGGGCGGCGTGGCAGCGTCTGGCGAGCGATGAGATACAGCATGCCGATTGGCTGCACGCGCTTCGCGCCAGGATCGAGGATGGTTCGGTTCGGCTGAGCGAGGCCCACATGGTCACGGCGCGGCAGGTGCTCGATGCGCAGGACCGTGTGGGCGCTGAGGTGATCCGGGTGGAACAGGGCAACGTCTCGATCGCCGACTCCTTCCGCGTCGCGTTGGGGCTCGAGGGCGACATGCTTGAGAAGGATTGGTTCAGGTTCTTCGACACCGATTCGGCGGAGTTGAAGCGCGTCTTTGAGTCGCTCGCGGCCGAGACCGCAAAGCATGCCGCGATGCTCAAGCAACTCCTGGAGGAAGCCTCCCGCGCATGCGAAGGAGGATGAGGTCGGCGCGTCTGGCGCGAGGCTAGGCCCCGGCCGACCCGAGATGGCGGGAGCGTACACAACTTCGGGCGCGCTCGGCCCACGAGCGGTCTCCACCGACGCTCCGGGCTCGCGCCGCCTCTGGGCTCTCGCCTTGCCCGTCTGCGCCTTGCGGGCTATAATCTAGGCGACATGCAACCCGCCATCCTGGAGCGATGATGCAAGAGGTACTCGCGGGCGAGGCGCTGCTTATCGAGCGCTGCCAGCGCGGCGACACCGTGGCCTTCGACCGGCTCGTCGAGCAGCACGGGCAATGGGTCTATAACCTCGCCTACCGCATGGTGGGGGACCGCGAGGAGGCGCATGACATGGCGCAGGAAGCGTTCGTGCGCGCCTTCACCGCGATCAAGCGGTTCCGCCGCGGCTCGTCGTTTTCCACATGGCTCTACCGTGTGACCACCAACGCCTGCCTCGACGAGATCAAGCGCCGGCGCCGGCGCCCCGCGCCGACCAGCGCGTTGCTCTCTGACGATAGCCCGCCGGCAGATCCACCTGATCCGGGGCCGTGCGCGGCCGAACAAGTGGAGGCCATGGAGCGGCGCGAGGTCGTGCGCCGCGCCATCGCATCGCTGCCGGTGCATCATCGTCTGGTGCTGGTTCTGTATGAGCTTCAGGGATGCTCGTACGACGAGATCGCGGCGATCACGAGCACCAATGTGGGTACGGTGAAATCGAGGCTGAACCGCGCACGCATCGCGCTCAAGGAGGCGCTGACGCCGCATCTGGAACTTCTCGGCAGGTGATGAAGTCAAATCGTGTAGGGCGAGGTGCGAGCTGTGCCATACGGCGCTGGCTCGCTACTGAGACTGGCAGGCAGCACATATCATGCGCTGTGATGACGCGATAGGATTGTTCACGCGATACCGCGACGGAGATCTCGATCCCGCGACTCGTGCGGATCTCGAGGCTCATCTCGCCGGCTGTGCTCGCTGCCGCGCCGAATATGAGGCCATCGACACCGTGCGGGCGCTGCTGCGCGAGCTGCGACCGGAGCCGGCGCCCGCGACGCTTGTCAGCGGGGTGCGCGCGCGGCTTCGGCGCCGCCCGGAGCGGCCGCGCGAGGTGCTCTGGCGATGGGCACTGCCTGCGGCCGCGGCGGCCGCGCTCGTCGTCGTGGCGCTCGGGGTGCTGCGCGTCGTTGAGCGGCCCCGAAAGTCCGCGGCGATGGCGACACAGGCCACTCGGACGCCGTTCGGCGTGCGAATCCCTCAGCGCGGAAAGGATCTTGCGAGGGTGCGCCGCAACGCCGCCTCAGCAAAGGCGCATCTGGAAGAGCGGATGCAGTCGGGCGAGGTGCCTCCGGGCGACATGTCTGCGCCGATCGGAGGCATGACCGAGCACGCGCCGCCGCCGCTCACCGGTAAACCCAGAACGGCCATTGCCGGGCGGGACGCCAGCGGGCTCCCCGAGGTGGAAGTCCAGCCGACTCCCGCGCCGCCGGCTCAGATCAGGCTCGGATCGGGGGTCGCGCCAAGTAGTCCGGGAAAGATCGCCGCTGAGCCGACGGCGGCCGAGGCTAAGGCCAAGGTGGCACCGCCGTCACCTGCGTATAGCCCCCAGTTCCCGCCTGTGCACGACGGGTACCTGAAACCAAGCGTCGTGGGTTCTAGATCCGCTAGGCCGCCAGCCGCGGCGCCGCCGGGACCGGCGGGCCCGAGGGCTCCGGCCGGACCCACGGGCGTCGCTGGAGTCGTCGAACCGTCATCGAAGCTGGGCCGGCCTTCATCGGCGCCAGGCGCCAAGGATGAGTCGGCCGGCGCCGTGGGTGCGCAAGACGCACTCAAGGCGGGGGCGGGCCCGCCAGCTGCCGAACGACCGAGCGCTGAGGGTATGCACCGCGAGGCGCTCGCACTCTCGCCGCAGCAGCAGGTGTCGGTCTCCGCTCAGGCGACCACCAGCCAGCAAGCCGCCGGCAACCTGACGCTGCAGGTGCGAACAGCGCAGGACATCGCAGACGCGCGCGTGGCGGTCCGCCCTGCGCGTCCTGGCGGTCGAGAGACCGTGGTCTGGCAGGGCAGGCTCAACAAGGACATCTCCAACAACCTGGATATACCGGTCACCCCGGGCCGCGAAGTGGCGACTGCAGCGCCGCAACTCGTTGTCGTGAGCGGCTTGCAGTTGAGCCCTGAGCGGTTCTACCTCTTCGCGCCCAGGCCGGCGACGGCGCCGCAGGTCAGTAAGCAACGGGTTTTCCACGCGCGGAAATCCGGCAAGGGCATCCAACCGCCTGCGGAGAACTGGGAACGCACATTACAGACTCTGGCGAACGGTAAGGGCGTCTACGTGCTGGCGCCGGGCGGCTTCCCGATGCACGCCAGCGCGCAGGTGGCTCAGCCGCTATCTGATCGTGATGTTTCAACGGCGCTGAGCCGACTCGGCTACAGCATGAGCCAACAGGAGGGCGTCATCAAAGTCGAGCCATCGGCGCGCACCAAGCAGCCCGTCCGCGCGGGACGCCGGTCACGATGAACGCGGAACGATTCGGAAGGGTCCTGCGCTGCGTGTTCGCCGCAGTCGTGGGAGGCGTCCTGTGCGCCGGCGCCGGCGCCGTCGTCGCCCGGCCCCAGACCGGGAGGCTCGTGCAGGCGCGGGGCGCCGGGCCGGTGTCTCTCGTCGAGGCGCAGAAGCGCGCCGATTTCGTGATCTACCTGCCGACGTATCTCCCCGAAGGCGCAGGTGAGCCGCATTTCTTCTTCGCCCCGGAGCAACTGCTCAACAGTTCGTACGTCCCCAATCGAATCTACGCCAACTACGGCGGCTCAATCTCGATGTGGCAGATACCTACCATCGGTCGACCGCTGCGCCACCCGGCGTTTCCGATTAGCCTGGGCGGCCGCCTTGGCTGGGCTTCGGACGGCCCGGGCAAGGGCAACACGACCCTGGAGTGGCAGCAAGGCGAGACGCAGTTGGGCGTCGCCGCGCCGCTGCCTCTCGAAGAGCTGTTCAAGATCGCGGGATCCGCGGTACAGGCGGCGCCCGACGCGCCGACCGCTCCGCCCTCGTCGGCGCGCGTGCAGTATTGGGGAACGATCGCGGCGCCGGTCATGCCCGCCGGCGGCATTGGCGTCACCCTCGCCCCAGGCACGCCGCCGACCGTGCTGTCACTCGAACCGGGCACTCCAGCGGCAGATGCCGGCATTCAACCGGGCGATGTCATCACCGCGGTCGACGGCCGCGACATAACCAAGATGCCGGTGGGTGATGTGACCCGCGTCGTGCGGGGCGCTCCGGGCACCACGCTCACCCTCACCCTTGCGCGTCAAGGGGTCGCGGAACCGATCCAGGTGAAACTCCGTCGTGAGCCGCTGCCGAAGGTAGACGTGCGCGAGACGACCCTAGCGCAGGCGCGCGCGTTGATGCCGTTTCCGCTGCTGGAGCCGCAGTGGCTGCCGCCCGAATATCGCCTGCTAACGTGCATGACCGCCTCGCGCAACGGGAAGCCGGGGGAGGCGCGGTTCATCTACAGCGCCGCCGGGCAGCCGCTCATCCTCATCAGCGAAACCGACGCGCGCACCCACCGGATCACGGTGCCCTCGGGCAAAGGTGCTCAGCAGGTGAGCATCGGTGGCGCCGCCGGCGCTCTAAGCCTGAGCGGGGGCCTGGCCCTAGCGTGGACGCACGGCCGCACCGGTGTTCTGCTCCAGTCGCGGTCGCTTCAGCGCGACGTGGCGCTCAGCATCGCGCGCTCGATGAAGTAGCCACGCGCGTGGTCGATCATCTTCCTCCGGAGGTTCTATGCTCAAGGGATTGTTCAAGCGCATCGGGCAGCTTTTCGTACGGGCGGTGGTGGATGAGCAGTTGCTCGATGAGTTGGAGGAGCTGCTCGTCGCCAGCGATGTCAGCGTCCACACCGCCCAGGCAGTGGTCGCCCGGCTGCGCCAGCGGATCCTCGACGAGCAGATCGAGCAGGCGGATCGAGCGCGCGAGGCGTTGAAGGAGATACTGGTCGGCATCCTTTCGGAGAAGCAGGCGCCGCTGGTGGTGAATGGGCGCAAGCCGGTGCTCTACCTCATGGTCGGGGTGAACGGAACCGGGAAGACGACAACGATAGCCAAGCTCGCGCACCGTTTTCGCGGTCAGGGCAAGCGGGTGATTCTGGCCTGCGCGGACACGTTTCGGGCCGCGGCGTCGGATCAGCTTCGCGAATGGAGCCAGCGGGTGGGCGCCGAGATCGTGGCGCAGCAGCCGGGCAGCGACCCGGCGGCGGTGGTGTTCGATGCGGTGGAGGCGGCGCGCGCGCGCGATGCGGACATCGTGATTGCGGACACGGCAGGGAGGCTGCACACGCAGCGCAACCTGATGGAGGAACTCGCCAAGATCGCGCGGGTGAGCGAGCGCGCTTTGGGGCGGCCCGCCGACGAGGCGCTGCTGACGCTCGACGCGACGGTGGGCCAGAATGCCCTCAACCAGGCCCAGCAATTCGCGCGCAGCGTCGCGCTGACGGGCCTGGTGTTGACCAAGCTCGACGGGACGGCGCGCGGCGGCGCGGTGGTCACCATCGCCCATGAGACCGGGCTGCCGATCAAGCTTATCGGCATCGGCGAGAAGCCCGACGACCTGCGCGATTTCGACGCGCGGGCGTTCGTCGAGGACCTGTTTGCCGAGGGGTGACGAGTCTGTAGGCGCGGATCAACCTTCGCCAAGCCCGCTTCGCCAAGGCTACGGAGGCCAGGGGCTACGGGGGACACGTGAACGCGGAGCTGGATGAGAAGACGCGGTGGACCGGGCTCCTCACGCACGCGGCTTCCACTGCGTCAACAGCCCGCGTGCAGGCGGGCCAGCAGTCCCGGCACTTCATCAAGCCCGCGGACCGTGGGGCAATCGAAGTTGGGCGGGCCATCACGCTGGACAAGGATTCCGATCATGCCGACGCCGCGGGCGCCCATCACGTCAGCCCCGTAGGAATCCCCGACATGGACGCACGACTGCGGCTCGGCTCCAGCCATCTCCAGCGCCAGCCGGAAGATGCGCGGGTCGGGCTTGTCGGCCTCCGCCTGGGCCGAGGGCAGTATCACGTCAAACCACTGCGCGATGCCCAGGTCGCGGCACACGTCCGTCAGGTTGAGCTTGTCCCAGTTGGAGATGATGCCGAGACGCGCGCCCTGACCGCGCAGCAACTGCAAGCCGGGCAGCACGTCGTCATAGAGAGAGTAGGAATCCTGCTGCGTGTCCCAGAGGTGGCGGCCGATCGCGCGTGAGTCGCCGCCGAAGCCAAGGGTTTCCGCGACAACTTGGTAGAGGCCGACGAAGAACTCTTCGCGCTCGGGGAAGCTCATGCTGTTCGACCAGCGCCCAGCAGTACTCTCTCTCGCCGTCGCAACCGCCTTGGCGATGTCGGGCATGGGTCGGGAATGGCCGAGCATCGCGAGCGAGGCCGCGATGGCCTCTTCGCGCGTGTTGGTCTGGCGCGCGATGGTGCCGCCGAAATCGAGAAAGACGACGTCTGGGTTCAACGAGTTCTCCCCTGGTCGCAGGTCAGCGTCATTCGCGCGTCCGCCGAAGGTTCAACCCCCCGGGACAGGCGGACACGTATCCGCAGCCATTAGCAGGCCTGTGATAAAGTCGACTCCATACTCCTCAAGAAGCATCTTGTCGCCTGGCGAGGCGACTGTAGGGCGGGGACGCCCTTCGCTGCGCTCAGGGCAGGCTCTGTCCCCGCCGAGAAAAATGCCCGGCGGCGGGCCTGGGCCCCTCGACGTCGCTCGGGATAGACAGGCCCGCCCTACATAGCTTCCGCATAGGACCGAACGCGCAGGCGCTTTTGTCACAGGCCTGCTAAACCTCTGGTCACCACCGAGGCCCACCTGAGCCTAGCCGTTCCGCCGATTGAGGCTCAAGCCCGCCGGTGGCGGGTGCCTGGTACAGATATCGCGCCATACTCACCGTCTGTGGGTCATATGGTCCTTCGCCCTTGTCCGACTCGGCGATCAGGTGATCGTAAAGGAACATGGTTCCTTCCGCCTCGAATTCGCTGCGCATGGATTCCGCCAGCTGGTATTTGCGCCGCATCAAGCGATATGTGGGCTCAGTGAAATCCCACGTACGGTAAGACAGGCCTACCTGCCCCAGGGCACGGGCCAGACCGGTATTGTCTGGAAGAAGCGTCTCCCGCGATTGGGCCGCGTCCGGGCAAAAGGTTGAGTAGAAGACCAGCATCTTCCCGCCGGGAGTTAGCAGATCGCGCAGCTTGCACAGCGTGGCCGGCAGGTCGTTCGGCATGTAGAGCGTGTCAATCGCTATCACCAATTCGAATGAACCGGTGAGGTAATCCAGGTGGTCGAAGTTGCCAACCCTGAAATCCAGCCGGTCCCGCTTCGCGGCTGTACGTTCCAAGGCCTGCTCGATGGCCTCGGGGACGTAGTCAACCCCCGAGACACGGGCGCCCGTGGTGTCAGACAAGAGCTCGGCAAGAAGGCCCTTACCGCAGCCGAGATCAAGAACGCGGCTGCCGGGCACGAGGTTGGCTACTTGGATGAGGAAGCTGATCTGGGCCATATCAGAGAAGCTGGTCTGGCACAGGTCGCAGCCGTAGAGCGCCTCGCAGAAGCGCGAATAGGCCGAGCTGCGGGTGGTGATGGTGTAGTACTCGCGATACCAATACCAGATTGGTGGGTGCTCCAGCCGTTCCTGACGGGCCAACTCCGCTCCGGCACTGGTTAGCGCATAACCTGAATCCACGGTTCGGAGTAATCCGCGCGCGATCAGACTGGCGTAAGACAGAGTCCAATCTTGCCGTAGCGAGCGGAAATACGCGGCGGCATCCTCAAGCGACTTGGGGTAGAAAGCGTAGTGGGTGTTATTCGGCGTTTCGATCGGGTCGGTCAACTCGATCAATGCGATCAACACCTGCCGTTCCGCCTCGGTAACCGAGTTCATTCCGCCTTTATCCTCTTCCAGCAACCGAGCCCAGCCGCTGCGGCTGAATCCGCCATCCGCGGTCGCGGGTCCTGTTCGATACCTCGGCAGGATCACGGTGCGGTTTCGTCCATTCGCCGCCGCATGTCCTGCACCCGCTCCCGCAGCAGCCGGTGCTCCGGTCGGCTCAGATCGGGATCATGCTCGATCAGCCCGAACGCCGCCTGCCGCGCCTCCTCCAGCAGAGCCACATCCTGTCCCACCCGCGCCAGGCGGAAGTCCGGCAGGCCATGCTGGCGCGTGCCGTAGAACTCGCCCGGGCCGCGCAGCAGCAGGTCCTCCTCGGCGATGACGAAACCGTCGTTCTCCTCCACCATGACCCGGATGCGCTGCCGCGTTTCCTGCAAGGGATCGTCGCCGGCGCTGCGCCAGTTGGGATTGTACCGCGCGTCCGTCACCAGGATGCAGTGCGACTGATGCGTGCTGCGGCCGACCCGTCCGCGCAACTGATGCAATTGCGCCAGGCCGAACCGCTCGGCGTTTAGCACCAGCATCACCGACGCATTGGGGATGTCCATCCCGACCTCGATCACCGTCGTCGCCACCAGGATGTCGGTCTCCCGCGCGCGCAGGGATTCCATCGCCGCGTCTTTCTCAGCGGTGCTCATGCGCCCGTGCAGCAGGCCCAGGCGCAGGTCGGGAAACACCTGCGTCCTCAGCTCCTCGTACAGGCGCACGGCGGCTTCGGCCTCGAGTTTCTCCGACTCCTCGATGAGCGGGCACACGACGTACGCCTGCCGCCCCTGCCGCACTTGCTCGCGCACAAACGCGTAGGCCTCGTTGAGGCCCTGCGTCGGCAGCCACTGCGTCGCAACTGCCTTGCGCCCCGGCGGCATCTCATCCAGCGCCGATACGTCCAGGTCACCGTACACGGTGAGCGCAAGCGTTCGGGGGATCGGCGTCGCCGTCATCACCAGCAACTCCGGATTCGATCCCTTGTTACGCAGGGCCGCGCGCTGCACCACGCCGAAGCGGTGCTGCTCGTCCACCACCGCGATGCCCAGGCGCTTGAAATCCACCCCCTCCTGAATCAGCGCGTGCGTGCCGACCACCACCGGCGTCTCCCCGCTGCGCACCCGCTCGCAGATGCGCTCCTTCTCGCGCTTCTTGACCGCGCCGATGAGCAGTTCGACGTTGATGCCGAATGACGGCAGGAGCTTCGACAGGACGAGGTAGTGCTGCTCGGCGAGTATCTCGGTGGGCGCCATCAGCGCCGCCTGGCAGTCGTTGTCGACCGCGGCGATCATCGCCGCCACCGCCACCAGCGTCTTTCCCGATCCGACGTCGCCCTGCAGCAGGCGGTTCATCGGGCGGTCCGACGACATGTCGTTAACGATCTCGCCGATGACGCGGCGCTGCGCCCCGGTGAGGCTGAACGGCAGCTTCTCCTCGACGCGCGCAATAAGATCGCCCCGCGGGACCAGGCGCATGCCAAGCCCCGGCGCCTCCCGCTCCGACTTGCGCTGCGCCAGGGCAAGCTGGAGCGCCAGAAACTCCTCGAACGCGAGGCGGTGGCGCGCGCGCGCCATCGCCGCCTCGTCGCGCGGCCAGTGAATGTTGACAAGCGCCTCGCCGATGCCCGCCAGGCGATGCTCGCGGCGCAGCGGCTCGGGGAGCGTCTCCGGCGCGTCGCGCGCATAGCGATCGAGCAGCCCCTTGATCGCGCGCCGCAGTTGCGTCTGGTACACGCCCTCAGTCAGCGGGTACACCGGAACCAGTTGGCCGGGCGCGAGATCGTCGGCCCAGATGTCGGTCGAGCCGTCCAGGTATTGCAGCTCGACCGAACCGTACCACTCCTTGACCGTGCCTTCCAGGAACAGCTTTGCGCCGGGGTCGTAGGGGAGCGTGAGCGGATTCCACTGCGCCAGTCGCCTGCCCGACGGCCCGCTTACAAATGAGGTGACCCACGCCTTGCCCGTCTCGTCGGCTACCTCGAGGGCATAACGGCGAACGAGATTGCGCCCGCTGCGGCGTACCACGGACACGTCGCGCTGCACCGCGGTCACCCTCAGGCACACCCGCTCCCCATCGTGCACCTCCGTGATGCGGCGGTAGGGCACGTAGTCGCGCGGGAAGTGAAAAAGCAGATCGCGTTTGGTCTGGATGCCGAGGTTGGGAAGCCGGCCGACCCATTGCGCCGGCTTGGTCTTGCTTGCGCCCTCGTATGGCGCGTCCAGCTCGCGCCAGTCGGCGCCAGCGCGGCTTGTGCGCGGGGGTCGGGTAGACTGCTTGGTGGTCGCTCCAGGAACCGTAGAGGGCGGTCTCCCGGCCTCTCTGCCCGGAGCAGCCTCGCCGGCGGCTCCGGACGGTGCACGGCCTCCGCGAACGGCAGGCTCTGCTTGACCTTGCGCCGCCGCCGCAGGATCATCGTCCATTGCCCGCACTGCTTCTAGAGCTCTGAGCGCCTGCGCGACCATGCGCTCGCGGGCTTGCACGTCGGCGACATCATAACCCGCAAGTTGCCGCCCGATCGCGGCGAACTGTTCGCGCATCCTCGGGGTATGGCCCAGGTGCTCACCCTTGCGCGCCCACTCCCCGGCGTACGCCGATAGGCCGTTTATTGCCGAGCGGTTGGCGTAGCCGCGCTTTGCCTCCAGCCGCAGCGGCTTCTCCAACCGCTCGACAATATCGCGAATCGTCTCAGCGCCCCGCATCAGTCCTAATCTAGCACATTACAGCAATGGTGGACAAGCTCTCGTTCTGCAGCGGATTGCGTGGCAGCGCGATCTTGGCGGAATGTTCCGGCACGGGAAAATCAGACGGGCACGGCGCGAAAGCGGAGATAAACAGGAAGCGAGGAGTTGCACGCGTCCGCCCAGCAGGGGCAAAGACCCCCCTGGCGCGTGCTCAGCCTGACAAGGGTGCGAAATAGAAGGTTCCGACGTCGTCGAGAGTCACGCCGGGATCACACCCGAACGCGATGCTCTGCAGAAAACCCATCCAACCGAGCACGATAGGGCCGCGCCAGTCTCTCGAAACAAGCCAAGAGGCGTCGACTGCCACGTTCTCACCTACGATCGCTCGCAGGCATACCGTATGTTTGTGGAGCGCTCCTTCGATGGTGCCGTCCAGCGTTCTCAGCTGCTGACGAGGCTGTACGTCAGGGTCCAAACCGAGAACTTCGCCGACATCCGCCCGCATGACGCAGAACTGCGAGGCCGTATCGAGGAGCGCATCGTATTCCTCTTCCAGCTCCTCGAAGGCGCAGAGAACAGCCGCTGGCATGGGTCGCTGCCCCCAGCGCTTGACCAGAACGACGAGTTCACTGGCTCCGCGGTAGTTCTGGCGCAAGGGGCTCTGATCGTCACCAGCGTGGGGGCGACCATCCGTGGTCACGCTATGGGTCCTCCGGGACAAAGTGGAACAGGATCTCCGTGAGCCCAGCTGCCTTGCGGGCGCGCTCTCTGACCTCCTGAAGGAGGCGCCCGGCGGCGATCAGCATGTCTCCGCGGAGTGCTACCCACTGGCCTTTGTAGTCCTGGGCATGCTCACGTAGCCAGGCCTGTTCGCTACGCCTGGAACGCCCGGTCGCTTTTCCAGCAAGGCGAGCGCGAGGTGGAGCAAGTACTTCCTGCCACTGCGCGAAAACGTCTGAACCCGGCATCCGCGATGCAGCTCGGGCGGCAATTGCGCGAGCATCGGAGACTCGTCCCGCACTCAACAACCGCTGAATCTCTGCGTTCAGATCGGCAACGGAACCGGCTTCGACAGCAGCCACCCGGTCTGAGGCGTTTGACAGTGCAGCACTCGTCCTTGATTGAAGCTCGCTTGCCATTCGAGCGAGGCCAAAGACGTCGTGGTGAGCGGCTGCAAATCGTACTGCATTCTCAAAGGTGGCAAGAAGTGCAGGGTCGATTCCCACCTGCTGCTCTGGCCTTCGACTAAAGAACTCTCCCATGATCGGGTTGACCACGTTTTCGGCGGTGCGCATGTTCTGAGCGACGCGCGCGATCGTTTCGGAAGAGAGCTGACACAGAGGAGATGCGGCCTCCGCATAACGACGGGACTCGTGCATGAGGGCGACTACCTTCGCGTGATTGGCGACAGCCTGGTGAATCATAGCCGTGTACCTGCTGAGCGCCGGAGCCGGTTGCACCCGGAAGCGAAGCAAGGAAACATCTTGCTGCGGTGGCAGGATGGCGGTCGCGCCAGCGCCTGTATGGGGGAACGCCCCGCGAGCACCTGACGCGCCCTCCTCCTGATCCGTCTCCAGTGCGGCGGCGTTCACGCGCGTCACATAGTCACAGCGCCCAATAGGTTCCACTTCCCGAGGCAGCCCCTGCCCCTCTTCTTCTGGCGTTCTCGCCTCAGACATACCCCACAACGTGCCGCCCCGGCCTTCCTCGGCGAAGAAGACCGTCGCGCGCGCCTGCCCCGCCGATTCCCAGTGAGGAAGCTCGCTTGAGCCTGGTAGACAAGCCAGCAATCGCGTCGACCGCCACAGGGCCTCAGCGTCACCAAAGGCACCAGATGTCGCAGTTCGGCTGTCTTGCATGAGGGCTACCCCTGTTGAACCTCCAGCCCGAGCCGTGCCTGGAGGAAGGCGGGGACGTCTTCATCCGCATGCCTAGCGCCGCGCGTTAGAACTCGTTCTGCCATGGTCCAGTCTACGTCGAGCGACGTGTCCCAGTTGTTTACATCTGACTGAGCCACTAGAGTGTCGCGGAAGGGCAGCCCCGCCGGCCCTGGCTCGTTCGAAGACGCCGCGGTCCTCAAAGCAAGGTTGACATTGAAGATGTCTTCGCGCACGCTGAACTGCAGTTGGACATCATCGGCTTCCTCGGGGCTTAGTTTCGTGAGGCAGTCGCGCAGAGCATCACGGGCAGCGTCGGAATCACTTTCCAGAATGTACCCGGTCTGCTGCACCCTGCCCACCCGGCTGACTCGCCCGATGTGGAAGATCTGGCGGCTCAGCTGGTAGAGCCGATGGAGGAACGGCGGAAATGCGCGCGCCTCTTCAGGCGAGGGCCGCTCAAGAACAACCTCCACGCTCTGCCTGACGATTTGACAGATAGCTTGAGCAGGCACGTCCTCGCGAGCGGGG
>Ga0315282_10009500_pt1 | contig 15460 bp, 12 predicted proteins | sample YL17G07_20_MG_FD_203693 | JGI IMG/M metagenome (GOLD analysis project Ga0315282, IMG submission 203693) | Sediment microbial communities from Yellowstone Lake, YNP, Wyoming, USA - YL17G07_20 | ecosystem: Environmental > Aquatic > Freshwater > Lake > Sediment | place: USA: Wyoming | collected... | reverse complement strand
TGACGAACAGATGCAAGACTTGAATATCCGACCCCACAGCCAAAACCCAGAGTGGAACTATTCGATCCTTCCCCGCGGCAATTGAAAGAGTCAAATGGTAAACTTTATTGTGCGGCACTCGCTAAGTGCGACCATAATGGGGTTCGCACCTGACGTTACCGAAGGCGCAAACAAATGGCATTTGGGCACTGCCCTCGCGTCATAACGCAAACTGGGGTTCTCCTCTTTGCGCTGCTGATACCCAGTTGTGCTCAACAAAGTCGCCCGCCTTCCGAGCTAATTGAGCAATTCAAGAGCACGCCCATCTTTTGGCAGCAGTTCGAAGTGGCTAAAGAGATTGTGGCGCTGCACGACAAGAGCGTCCTTCCAATGCTGGAATCCTACCTTGGTAATAGCGACAGGCATCTCAGGGGTAATGCGGCTTTTATTTTTGCCAGTCTCGGAGACGATCGTGGATTCCAAGTTATCACCGCCATCCTTAAGGATCGGTCGGGGGACAGACCTCCGGGGCAGGGTTTCGGAGGTGTTTTCGAAGGTGTTTTCACGTCTCGTGATAAGAATACTTCTCCCGGCTGGTCACTTCGCCAACAAATTGTGACTGACCGTTACTATGCCGCCCATCTGCTGGGCGATCTGAAAGACCCGCGAGCGGTTCCCATTCTGGCTCCGCTGTTGAAGGACCCGGACGTGAATTACATCGTGCCGTGGTGCCTCGGAGAGATCGGGGACAGATCAGCGATAGGTCCGTTGATAGAGACATTGCGTGACGAGAAGCCAGACATGCGAGTCCTTGCCATCTAAGCTCTGGAGAAACTCGACGCCAAGGAAGCGCTGCCCCAGACACACGCCTTGGTCAGCGACAAGGCGAGAATTCACTTCGACGGGCTCGGTACAGTTGCGGAGGCAGCGAGAACGGCTATTCTGGAATTAGGTGGAAGCCATTAGGGTGTAGATTTCACGAACTCTGCTGGCGCTCGTCAGCCACCGAAACTGCCAAACCGTCTGTAACTGCTGTTGATAAACCTCGCGTCACCACCGATCTGGCCAGCATCCAAGCCCGTTGCGGGACGAATACGCCCTGCCTTGTCGCCCAGCCTTTACCGATGGGTCCGCAGGGTCAATCCGAGGTTCTGCACCGACAGCGGGGTACGCGGAAACAAGCCACTTAGATGTATAACGGCCTCCAACAGATTTAAGTTAGCGTTGATGAGCCGTTCGCCTGGGCTGGTGTAATTTGCCCCTTGGGGACAGGCAGGCGCTATTTCTTCGGCGTTTTGTTGGGCGCATTCGCCGCAGGCTTGCCGGCCGCTTTGCCCTTCGGCGCGGCTTGCTTAGCCCCACCCGCGGGGGCTGTGGCGTGTGCGGTTCGTTTATGACCCTTGAACACCGGCGCGATATTTTTCATGGGAGTCGCGCGCCCTTCCTTGCCGTGCTCGGCAAAATTCAATTCATTCTGGCAGCCCGCCAGGTTCGTCTGCGCGACCAGCAGAAAGTTGTCCTGATTCTTCAACAGATACGCCAAGTGGGGCACAATGGACTGCTGCAAATCGTAAAGCTGGTTTGCCGCTTGGCTGTATTGCGCGCCGAAGCTGGCATTTTCGTACCGCGAGACGCTGTGCGCCACGCCGTCCACACGCGGCAACACCGCGCTGAGCGCCAGATAGGTTTGAAATCCCAAGTACAAACTATCGGGGCGGGCTTCCAACTGGCTGCGCCAGTCTTCCTCCGCCGCCAATGCTTTGCGCAATGACTCCAAACTCTGCTCGAAGGACTGCCGCGCTGCCGGCTGCATCTTCCATTTTTCCGGATGCACTTGTGCGAGCAAGTCGTTCAAACGATATTGCGCCAGCCAGATTTTGTGCGCCAGGGCCTTCACTTGAGCCGGTTCCATATACCCGGTGCTGCTGGGCGGGGCTGACCGAACAGCGGGGGTTTGCGCAGGCGGAACGATTCTTTCCGTCTGGACTTCCTGCGAGGCGGGCCCATTGGGATGCGGCGGCAGCGGCGTTTTCTTGGTGGATGATTGCCCGAAAACGCTAAGCGGACAGACGGCAATGAACAGCGCTACGAAAAGTAATTTCATCGCTGACCTCACTACTGAGTTAGAAGGCGGGAATCGGTAGAAAGATGGCAGGGCCTAGGCAACTTCTTCCACAAATTTTTGGAGCGCCTGGCGCGCCTCTTCGCTGAGGGCCAGGAACTGGATTCCCATGCCCAGGCCGACGCGCGAGAATATCACCTTGGCACGACACGTGATGGCCGGCTCCGCCGGGTAGAGTCGGAAGGTGACCGACAGCTCGGAATCAACGGGAAGGGGAAAGCGCACATCGAAGAACATGCCGCCAACGCTCACATCCCGAGTTACCCTGATCTCATGGCATCCCAGCGCTTCACAATGAACTTGTGTTACCAACTTGACGCGGCGGTACTGCCGGCGCTCAACCTCGGCTTTAATGCGTTGCGGATCTTCCCAGTCCACAGTGCGCAACCTCTCGCGCCCGGGCGTCAAAGGGCAGCTTGCTGCACTTCCACGGCAAATCTAAAGTAGGGGCGCGGGATGCCTCGTCCCCATCGGTTCGCTTCCCAGCGCGCTTGAAGGAATTTGATGTCCGGGCGCTGCCCCAGATCCAACGCGGCGGGCGTGACGCCGGAATAGAATTTTTGCGGCAGCCAAAAGAGCGCCTGCGTTCCCCAGTCCTGGCCGTCCGCCGACCCCCATATGGAAACGTGCAGCGATTCCTGTTCCCGAACTTCGTCAATATGCAAGATCAGCAGAAGCGCCTTGCCGGCCAGCGCGCCCAGCTCCAGCGGAGCGCCCTGCCCGGACGCTTCAACCGTCGTGCCGGCAGGCACCAAATACCCCGCAGAGGAATTTGCCATGACGCTGTTGCTCATACTGTGCATCCGGTACTCGCAGCCAAGGCGTGAATCGTACCATAAGCGTTTGGGAAAGAGAAAATGAAACGGTGATTGTAATGCTCACCGCTTTCGCAAGGTCACGGCCAGCCCGCCCCCTTGCATATAGAAGATGGTTTCCAGGCCAGGGTTGGAGGTCACAGCTTTGACATAGTCCGGAACCATCGCGACATTATGAGCGAGGATCAAACCGCCGGGCCGCACCCAGGGGAGCAGCTTGTTAAGGTAATCCACATAGCCAGGCTTGTCGGCATCAATAAAGGCCACATCGATGGGCATCTTCAACTTCCCAACTCGTTCGTGGGCGTCGCCTTCCACAACCGTCACCAGTTTTTCCACGCCCGCATCCTGGAAGTGCTGGCGGGCCATCGAGGCACGTTCGTGATCGAGCTCGAACGTCGTGAGGTGGCCGCCGGTCTTCTGGAGGGCCAGGCAAAACCACAGGCCCGAATACCCTGTCGAAGTGCCGATTTCGACGATGTTCTTGGCATCGGCCGCCTCGGCGAGTAATCGCAACGCCTCACCGTCTTGCGGTGGGACGCTGAGATAGGTTTGGTGGAATTTCATCATATGGTCCAAGACCGCCAGAATCTTCCGCTCCGCTTCCGTCTGAGCAAGGGGTGGGTGCGGGGGAAAAGGTTCACTGGCGGGACGCTCCTGAGGGAAAACTACGCCCGCAACCGCCAGCAAAATGCCGATCGCCGAAATCATGCGTCCAATCATATCAGGCCTCATTTCCAGCGCCGAGATGAAATCTTGCCTTTTTTTGGGAGAAACCGATAGACTCACGGATTAAGGGTCATCGATGCGCTTATCGATTCGTTTGCTCTTTTCCTTGCTTCTCGCGGCCGGGACGGCCAGGCCGGCGGCGGTTTCCAGCGTTTCGCTCGACGGTGATTGGCATTTCCTCGCCGACCCCGGCGGCACCCTCGACGTGCAGAAACTCGATTCCGCCCCCTACGTGCGGCCCACGCGCATTCCCTCTTCCTGGCAATCGCAATTTTCCGACCTGCGCGATTACGCCGGTGTGGCTTGGTACTGGCGCACGATCACGGTGGAGCCGCCCGCGGCTGACCAGGTGGCGCTGCTGCGCTTTGGCGCCGTCGATTATCGCGCCTTGGTTTTCGTGAACGGCAAGCAAGCCGGGGAACACGATGGCGGGTATCTGCCTTTTGAAATTGACGTCACTTCCCTGCTCCACGCGGGTGAAAACCAAGTGGCTGTGCGCGTCGCCGACCCCGGGGCCAAACCTCACGAGGTTGTCGATGGCATTGCCTACGCGGAAATCCCGCATGGCAAGCAGAATTGGTATGTCCAAACGAGCGGCCTCTGGCAAAGCGTCGAACTTGACTATCGCCCGCGCGTGCGGCTGGGCAGCATGCACATTTCCGCTGCCCCGGACGGCACTTTGGTGATTACCGCGCCGGTGATTGGGGCAAGCGCCTCCGGCTCGCTGCGCGTCAGCGCGGAGGTGCTGGACCCCAGCGGCAAGAGCGTGTGGAAGGGCGCGCACGATATGGCCGCTGGAGAAACAAGCGCCAAGCTCAGCGGGCAGATCCACGGCCCTCTTCAGTGGAGCCCCTCCGCGCCGAACCTTTACGAGTTGCGCGTCTCGCTCAGTTCCGGAGACTCCGCCCAGTGCCGCTTCGGCTTCCGCAGCTTCGGCACGCACGACGGCAAATTCTATTTGAACGGCAAAGCGATTTATCTGCGCGGGGCGCTGGATCAGGATTTCTTTCCCGACACCGTCTATACGCCGCCCTCGCTTGATGATCTGCGCGACGAAATGCGCAAGGCCAAGGCCCTGGGCCTGAATCTGCTGCGCTGCCACATCAAAGTGCCGGACCCGCGCTATCTGGAAGCCGCGGATGAAACCGGCATGCTCATCTGGTATGAGATCCCCAGTTGGGATAAGCTCGCCGCCGATTCCCAACGCCGCGCCTTGGAGACCCTGCAAGGCATGGTGGAGCGCGACGCGAACCACCCCTCCATCGTCATCGTGAGCATCCTGAACGAAAGCTGGGGCGCGAACCTGAAGGAAGCGGCCGACCGTGCTTGGCTGAAGGCCGCCTATCAACAAGCCAAGACGTTTGTCCCCTGGCTGGTGGTGGATAACAGCGCGTGCTGCGCTAACTTTCACCTGGCCACCGATATCGCAGACTTTCACCAGTACGCCGCCATTCCCGATTACGCTTCGAACTTCGATCGCCTGGTCGATGACCAGGCGCAGCGCCCCGGCTGGCTCTTCAGCCCTTACGGCGATGCGGCTCCCAAAGGCGACGAACCCCTGATGCTTTCGGAATTCGGCAATTGGGGACTGCCGCAGGTCCCCCAGGAAAAGCCGTGGTGGTTCAACCGCGAATTCCGCGAGCGAGAGATGACCCAGCCCGAGGGCTTGGAGCAACGCTTCGCCGATTATCAATACAATTCCCTCTTTCCCGATCTGAAAGCCTTGAGCGAGGCCACCGAGTGGCACGAATATGACGCGCTGAAGTATGAGATTGGGGCCCTACGCGCGCACCCCGAGATCCAGGGTTATGTCATTACGGAATTCACGGATGTGAATTGGGAAGCGAATGGCCTGCTGGATATGTGGCGCCGCCCCAAGGCGTTCGGCGAGGCGCTCAACCGCCTGCAACAGGACGATCTTCTCGTCCTCCGCGGCGATAGACGGAATTACAACGCGGGGGAGCCCGTCGAGGCTGACGTCTACATTTCGCATTACGGCTCCGGCGACCTGGCGAACACCAAAGTGAACTGGCAAGTGGAAGGAACATCTCTCGCCGGAAGCCTGCCGGTGCCTGCCATGCCCTCCGCGGGCGCGGCCAAGGTGGTCGGGACGATTCGGTTCCCTGCCCCCGCCGGCCCCGCGCCCGTCAAACGGGTTCTAAAAGCTCAACTTATTATTTCAGATAAACCTTTATCGGAGAATTCCCTGAATTATTATTTCTACCCCGCCAAGCCACTCGACTTGCCGCCGCCCGTCTCCTTCTATGACCCGCCGCCCGGCCGCCTGCGCCGGCTGGTCAACGACATGCGCCAACGCAATTACCTGGCGCCTACCGGCTCGGAAGCCCTCCCCGTCCTGATCACATCAACCCTTGATGAGACCGTGAAGAACAAGCTGCGCGCTGGAGCGCGCGTGATCCTGATCGCCAACGACCCGCTGACCCTGGCCCCAGGGATCGAGGTGGCAGCGCGCGGCGGAAGCGACTTCAGCGGCAACTGGATTTCTGACTTCCTCTGGCTGCGCAAAGGGCGAGCGCCATTTATCGACATTGGATTCGACACGTTGGGCGGGTTTGAAACCCAGGCCGTCACCCCCGCGACCGTTATCAAGGGAATCCCTCCTCAGAACTTTGGCGATGTTCTGGCCGGAATGTTCTACGGCTGGATTCACGAGAATGTGGGAGTCCTGGTGCAGGCCAAGGCCGGCAAGGGCAAGCTGCTGATCTGCACGTTTTCGCTTGCCACCACCTACAACTCCGACCCCTACGCCACCTACCTTCTGGACGCCCTGGTGAACTACGCCGTGTCGGATTTCTCACCGCATTTCGAAATACCGATGGCCGACCCGCCGTATTGATTCCGCGGCCCTTGGGCACGGTCGGTGAGAAGAGCCGCCCCGATAAATCGCGGGTGGCGCATACATTGCCTTTCATGTATGCGCTCTAGCAACAGGCGCTACATCTCTGTCCCCGCGCCCTAACCCTGGCCTGTCCTCGCTCCTTAACGGCCGCCGACATCAAAGGCAATGTCGCCGCCACCCGCGAATCCGGCGCGCACCATGTTGCTGACCTGCTCCTGGGTAAAGGGCTTTGCCGGGCTGAAGCCCGGCGCCACAGGTTTCTGTTGCGCCCGCAGTGGCAGCGTCAGAATCACTGCTATGATGAGCATTAGGATGGGCACGACCGGTCGACGCCACCTCGGCACCTCCCGAAAGCGGGATCCACTACGATAATGTGCGGTTATTCTACCACGGGAAGTTCACGCATTCTGATTCCTGCACCAGGGCTCCGTCAAAGTGCAATGAGGTTGAAAGGGACCCCTCACCCGCCCTCGTCCCTCGGGCACCCTCCCCGATTTGCGGGGTCCAATGGGCCCCATCGGGGTCCAGAAATCAGACTCCCCTGGGAGAGGGCTGTGATTTTGATTTCCATCCCTCTGCCCTTGGGGAGAGGGTGTCCCGGCATGTCGGGACGGGTGAGGGGTCTCTTCGCGGGTGATTTATTCATGGCTCTGGAGGTATGCGACACCCACGACTTTGACGGAACCCTGGGCCCACCACGGTAGTAGGTCAATTTGGTTTTTTGTAGCGGCGGTCTCTGACCGCCGGCTTTTGATTCAATAGATTCCGGCGCTCAGAGAGCGCCGCTACAGCAAACTGGCCCACTACCCCCAATTTGCCTAGATCGGCAAATTGAGGTAGAATTAACCCATTGATTATTGGGAATTTTGATGCGGTCGAATTCTTAGGGTCGAGGAAGACAGACTTGACCACCTTTTGATGGGCCAGCTCCTGAGGCAGTGGGTTTTGGCGAAACTACGATCAAGACCTTGCGTAATGGGTATCCGGCCTAGAATCAATGCTTTTACATCGCTTACAGAGCGGAGGGGTTCACCCCTAAGGCCATCGAGGTGAATGCGATGAGGTGGTTTGTCGGGTTGCAATCCCGGGTCCGTGGATTCTTACGGCAGCGGGAGCTGATCCGGCTCATGGTTTTTGTCCCGGTGCTGATCACAGGGTTTCTGTGCACGACGGAGTGGTGCGCGCTTGACGGCGTGGCCCCCCAACCCATTGATTCCTTCCTCCTTTCATTGCATTCCCTGGAGACACAGCACGCGCGGAAGGTCCGCGTCCTGCATTTCGGCGATTCGCACATCGCTTCTGACAACGAAAGCTCCGTGGTGCGATCTTATCTTCAGAGGCTGTTCGGTGATGGCGGCCCCGGTCTGGAGCTTCCCTGGAGGGGCCCGCGCCCATCGACCTTGAACATCGCTTATGGGAACACCTACGGCTGGCAGCGCTATCATCCGACCTATAAGAGCCCTGTGGAAGACACCGGCCTTTCGCTGTGCTACATCGAAGCCGAATCTCCCAATCAGAGTGCCTGGATCGAGGCGACGGGGAGTGAGTTCCGCGTCTATTTCCTGGCCCAGCCGGAGGGAGGCGATGCCGAATTCTTGCTCGACGGTATGCCCCTCGGGCGGAGAAGGATGAGCGCCAGCGTCCGGCAGTTGGAAGTGGCAAGCTTCCACGCAGCGGGGCCCGATGCACCGCATCGTTTTGAAATCCGAACCCTGGATTTCGGCAGAGTGCGGATTCTCGGCGTCTCGGTGGAGAAAGCCGCGCCGGGGGTCGTTTACAGCGCGCTCGCTTCGTTAGGCGCACGGGCGGAGTACTTGTTGAAATGCCGCGAGGAAACCTTCGTCGAGCAGATTTCGGCCGAGCATCCAGACTTGATCATTATGGGCTACGGGACCAATGAAACCAGCGGGTCCTATCTCGATGAGAACGCGTACGAAACCGCTCTCGCTACCATCATTTCGCGCATGCATCGTGCCGCTCCCTCGGCGCTAGTCATTCTTCTCACTCCCCCCGATCGTGGCGATAGCCGCCCCGGCCAGGCGCAGCGGATCGAGCGAATCCTGCAAGAAGTCATTGCGGCGCAACGTGATGTGGCGGGGAGGGGTGGCGCCGTCCTGATGGACCTGCACGCGGCGATGGGTGGCGCGGGGTCCGCCGAACGTTGGGCCACCAAGCAGCCCCCGCTCGCGCGGCCCGACATGACGCACTTCACCAACGAGGGGTACAACCTGTTGGGCCGTTATATTGTGGGCGGGATCATGAAGCTGTACGACTCGGGAGCAAATGCCACCGATTCCTCCCCACCCGGTTCACTGGAAGCAAAAGAACGCCTCGGTGAGCTTTTGCCTCCGCTCTACCCAGGGATGACCAGGGGCGCTATTCTTTCGGCAGGTTCTCGGGGCGGATACGTTCCGAAGCCCTCTTCCTCGCCGGCGAAAATTTTTTATTTCCTCATGGCCGATGGCCAAGTTGTTGTTACCAATGATCTTTCCATGATTGGCTCCCGCCGAGGCAAGGTCATCAGTCCGGAGGAAGCAGGATGTTTGTTGCGCAAAAAAGCCAGCCCTTGCGATAATGCTACCCGATGGTAGTCACGGGGCGATCATTTTGGCGTTGGTCTGCTGGAGGGATCGCTGCCATTCTCTTCCTGGCCATCAACTTTCCGTTGAGCCGCACCTGCGCTGCTGACGACTCTACCACCTCGAAAACCCAGAAAACTTCCACCGCCAAGCCCCAGAAGAAGAGGACCACCCGGCGCACTCGTCCCAAGCCAAAACCGATGAAGCCCGTTCCTTTGGGCGCTCTAGCGCCTGTGCCGATCGAAACCGGGGAAGAAAACGCCTTGGGAACTTTCTTCCGGGCACTGGCGAATCTCGAGTCTCCGGCGGCAGACACGCTGGAGCCGCCGGTGGTGCACGTCATCCATTTTGGGGATTCTCACGTGGCCTCGGACTACTGGGCGGGAGAAGTAAGGGAAAAGCTCCAGGCGCGCTTCGGCGATGCGGGGCCCGGCTTCGTCCTTCCCGGCCGGCCCTGGCGAGGCATCCGCTATGCGGAAGGCCAATCCCTTGGTGGACAGGGCTGGCGAACCGATGGGCTAAGGCCTGGGGAGAATGATGGGGTGGTCGGGCTGGGCGGCATGAGCCTTGAGAGCTTCCGCGAAGCAAATCCCGCCTCGGCCCTCGCGTCTTTCTCGCAGTTTGAAATCCTCGCCGCCACGAGTCGCGGCAGCGATTGCTTACAGGTTCAGGTGGATGACGTGGATTTTCATGACCTCACTTCGCGCACGGTGCCCGTGATTCCTGTGCTCCCTCCCCCTGCGCCCGACTCGCTGGTCCCCGAACCCAGCAGCAAATCCCTGGGTGGGGGCGCGGGGGATCCGCCCGATCCCGTGGTTCAGCCTACTGCCGTCAAGCGGAAGAAGAAGCGTCGTAAGACCACCCCTCCCGTGCCGCCGTGGAGGCCCTGGCCAGCGGATTCCCCTCTCGATCTTCTCGAGCTCAGCAACTCCGCGCCGCTGGCCGTCGGCCCCCACAGGATTTCCATCCGCAGCGATTGCAGGGGCAAAGCACGCGTGCTGGGGATGGAGCTTCTCAGCGGTTCCAAAGGCATCCTGTACGACACTGACGGACTCAATGGGGCGCGCCTGGCGGACCTGGAAAGACCCCAGCCCGCACTGCGGAGGGCGCTCCTCCATCAATCCCACCCCGCCTTGATTATTGTTTCGTACGGCACCAATGATATTGGGACGAAAGGATTCACCACCAGCGATTACGAGGAGAGGGCATTCCAGATTCTCAGCAAACTCAAAGAAGATGCCGGCGACGCTTCCATCCTGGTCACTGGCCCGACGGACCGCAGCAACCCGCGAAGAAGCCGCCGAGCCTTGGTTCAGGCAGCGCAAGCAGCTCTCCAACCTGCCCTGCGGAGGGCGGCGCTGCGCGCGGGCTGCGCCTACTGGGATCAGCAGGCCGCCATGGGGGGACCCGGCGCGATGACACGTTGGGTGCGGGCGGGACTGGCGAGCTATGACTACGTGCACTTTTCCGGGCTGGGCTATAAGAAACTGGCAGACATGCTCTACGATCAGATCATGGCCGAGTATGATAACTTTCACAAGGCTGAATCGCCTGAGTAGTGTAATCTTTATCTCGGCAACTCCCGCAGGCAAAGGTTTATGGCTCTCGTTGAACCGGCATTTCTCCTCTTTGCGCTGATTTCCTGCCTGCTTTATCGATGCGCGTCGCGCCACGATTCCCTTCGGCCCTTCGTCCTGGTGGCGCTTTCCCTCTTTTTCTATTCCAGCTGGAACCCCTGGTATTGCCTTCCCGTCACCATCACGGCACTTCTGGATTACAACACCTCCCGGCTGCTGGTGCGCACGACGGGCGCGCGGACTCGCAGCTTGCTCATCACGGCTGACATCACGCTGAACCTCATCATTCTCGCCGTCTTTAAGTACTTCAACTTTTTGCACGATAGCGCCGCACAGTTTCTCACCGCTTTCGGGCGGACTTTGCCGCCGGCGCCTTTCCGCGTCGCGTTCATGGTGGGAATTTCCTTCTATACGTTCCAGTCCATGAGCTACGTCATCGACGTCTACCGGGGCGAGCAGAAACCGGCGAAGGGCTTTCTGGAATATTTCGCGTTCGTCTCCTTCTTCCCCACCCTGCTTGCCGGCCCCATTACTCGTGCCCGCGTCCTCCTGACGCAATTGCAGCAGCCGGCAGGAACCCTGACCGACGAACAGGGCAGCAGGGCCTTGCTGATGATCGCGCGGGGGTTCATCAAGAAGCGGGTCTTCGCGGATTACCTGGCCGTCAACCTCGTGGATCGCGCCTTCGAGCTGCCCCGCATGTTTTCCTCGGTGGAAATCCTGATTGCGGTGTATGCCTTTGCCGTGCAGATCTATTGCGACTTCTCCGGTTACAGCGACATCGCCATCGGCGTGGCGCAACTTTTGGGCTTCCACCTGCCCGACAACTTCAACTCTCCTTACCGGGCAGAATCCATGATCGAATTCTGGCGGCGCTGGCACATCTCCTTTTCCACCTGGCTGCGCGACTATATTTTCTTTGCGCTTCCCTCCCGCCGGCGATCGCGGTGGCGGCCCTATTGGAATACGTTGGTCACCTTCGCTCTGGGCGGGATTTGGCACGGCGCGTCCTGGACTTTTTTGATTTGGGGAGTGCTGCACGGTTTTGGACTGGCGGTGAATCACGCGGTGGAGACGCTGTGGCCGCGGCGGGGAAAGCTGCGCCCCAAGAACCTCCTGGCGCGTATCGCGGGTGTTGTGCTGACTTTCCATTTCGTTTGCCTCACCTGGATCTTCTTCCGCTGCAATTCGGCGCAGCAAGCCATGGAGATTTTTGCCGGGCTCGTGCGCGGCAGCACGGAGATGATCAACCTTCCGTGGCCCGTGCCGGTGCTGATCGCCCTGGCCATACTGGCTCAGTGGTGGCCGGCAAATTGGCACGAGCGGGCCGAGACTTGGTTCGCGGCATGGCCGGCGACGGTCCAAGCCGCAGCGCTCTCCGGTGTGGCGCTTTTGGTGGCCTGGACCAGCCGGGCGGCGGTTACACAGTTTATATACTTTAAGTTTTGAGCGTTGCGGATGAAGCTCCCAAGGACTTGGCTCACGATCTTGCTGTTCTGGCTTCTTGCGGCGATTCCTTATTTCATTCCGTCTTTGGAACGCTTCCGCATCCTGGATCTTCGCCGGATTTCCGCTCCCTTGGCCGCCTGGAGGCCTGGCGCCTTCGACCGGGTATTTCTGAAACCCCGCTCGGAGAATCCCACAGTGACGGCAGGCACGGCACCCGCGGCGAACGCCCCTGCCAACCAACCGCTGTCCTCCTCGCTCCTGACCGGTGATTATGCGGGAAAGAACTGGCCGGTGTGGGAGGACGTGCAGCAAATCCTGCAAGAGCCAGCCGACAGCGTCTCCATCCAGGATTACGGTTGCGGGATGGAGCATTTTTATGCGGCGCTGGCCCAGACCGAACAGAAGCAACCCGGCGCCATTACCCGCATCAGCCATTTCGGTGATTCGCCTATCAGCGGCGACTTGATCTCCGGCGCCGCACGCACCCTGCTGCAACAAAAATTTGGCGACTCCGGGCACGGCTGGATTTTTGTCGCCAAGCCCTGGGATTTCTACTACCACGAGGGTATCCGGATGGAGGGCAAGGGATGGAAAGTGAATTCACCCATGCTGCCCGGCGGAGTCGCCGGGTCCTATGGTCTGGGCGGCGCCAGTTTCACGGCCAGCTCTCCTTCCGCTTCTTCCAAGATTCGCACCACAAGAAAGGGCGAGGGATCGGCGGTCAGCCGCTTTGACATTTTCTATCGCGCCCAACCCCACGGCGGCTCTTTTCTCGCCTATGTCGATCGAGAAGAGGCGCGGGTATTCTCCACGCAGGCAGAGGCGAAGAGCTCAGCGATGGTGTCGATCTTCGTCGAGGACGGCCGCCACACCCTCAAACTCACTCCCCAAGGCGATGGCCCCGTTACCCTCTATGGCGTCGCCCTGGAACGCAACACGCCAGGCGTGGTATACGACACGTTGGGAATGCTGGGCGGCACGGTTTATCACCTGACCCTCTTCCACGAGGATACCTGGGCTGAGGATCTGCAAAACCGCAAGCCTGATCTGGTTATTCTCAACTTCGGCACCAATGAAAGTAATTATGGATACCTGTCGTATCCGGAATATATCCATAACTACTCGGTGGTGATTCAGCGGATCAGGGCGGCGCTTCCAAGCGCGTCCGTCCTGATCATGGCGCCGATGGATCGCGGTGCGCGGGACGATGACGGCGACATCATCACCATCCCGAGCATCCCTATTCTCGTCGCTGCCCAGCGGCGCGTGGCGCGCGCCCAAGGCGTGGCCTTGTTTAACACCTTCGGCGCCATGGGAGGTACGGGAACCATGGCGCGCTGGTACGACGATGCGCCGCGCCTGGTCACCGGAGACTTTACCCACCCCACCTATACCGGCGCACAGCAACTGGGGACGATGCTCGTCGATGCGTTATCGAAGGGCTTTACTGAGTACAAGCGGAATCAAGGAAGCCAGCCCTGCGTGCCCGCAGTAGAGCAGAAGGCAGTAGGCAGTAAGCAGTAGGCAGCGAGCGCCTTCTGCGAGCAAGTGTAGCGCAGACCCCCGTCTGAAGCTGTGAAAATATCCCTACTCATGTTATCTAGCACTGGAGAAGTGGATTTTGGCGTGCTTGTTGTTGAGGCGAAGCGGCGGGAGTGGGTGAAGAGCCGCTCGCAAGTGCCACACAGAGGCGGGTGGTTGGGCATGGGAACAGAAGAGCAGGCAGTGCCAGAGGGAATCAACAAGGAACTGAGACTGAAGCGGGTAAACCGGCAGCAGATGATCTTGCGCGCCGTGGATGTGGAGAAGTTGATCGAGCCGGAGCATCCGGCGCGGGCGATTTGGGAGTTGGTGGGGCGGCTCGACCTGCGTGCGTTCCGGGCGGAGATCGCGGTGGTGGAAGGCGAGGCGGGACGGCCGGCGTACGACCCGTGGTTGCTGATCAGCCTGTGGATTTATGCCTACAGTGAAGGCGTGAGTTCAGCGCGGGAGGTGGCGCGGCGTTGTGAGTATCATCCCGCCTACCAGTGGCTGACGGGATGCGAGGTGGTGAATCATCACAGCCTGTCGGATTTCCGGGTCGAACATCAGGCGGCGCTGGATGAGCTGTTCGCGCAGGTGTTAGGGGTGTTGAGTTGCGAGGGCTTGATCACGCTGGAGCGGGTGATGCACGACGGGACGAAAGTGAAAGCGCAGGCGAGCGGGAAGTCGTTCCGGCGGGAGAAGACCTTGCGTGATCACCTCGATCAGGCGCGGCAGCGGGTGCGCGCGATGGGCGATCCCCGCCAGGAAGAGGTGAGCGCACGGCAAGCCCCGGCGCGGGAGCGCGCCGCGCGCGAGAAGGTGGAGCGATTGGAGCAGGCGCTGGAAGAGATGCAGAAGATGTCAGCCGCAGGAAGGCCGGGGAAAGAACAGCGCGTGAGTGAAACGGACCCGGAAGCAAGGATCATGAAACAGGGGGGCGGGGGCTATGCGCCCAGCCACAATGTGCAGCTCTCCACCGACGCGGCCCACACCGTGATTGTCGGCGTGAGCGTGACGCAGTCGGCCAACGATGAGGGGCAACTCACCCCAGCCCTGGAAGAGGTGAAACGCAACCTGGGGCGGCTTCCCCAGCAGGTGGTGGCTGATGCGGGGTACACCACGCGGGAGACGATTCTGGAAATGGCGGAGCGCCAAGTGGACTTCCTGGGCGGGACGGTGAAAGCGGGGAAACTCAGTCGGCCGGGGCCCGGGGTCGCCCCGGCTTTTCGTGGCGCGGTTTTTGCCTATGAGGCCGAGTACGACACCTACCGCTGCCCGGCGGGAAAGGAACTGCGGCGACGCGGCATCGAACGGAGGCGCGTGGGGGTGCTGCACCACGTCTACCAAGCGCCGGCGGCGGACTGCCGCCGTTGCGCTTATCGGGAGAAGTGTTGTGGGGGAGCGGCGGCACGTAGGATCTTTCGCTCCGAGAACGTGCCCGTTGTGACGGCCTTTGTGGAGAAGATGCAGACCGAGGCGGCGCAAGCGATTTATCGACTGCGCGGGGCGGTGGCCGAATTTCCCAACGCTTGGCTGAAAGCCAAGATCGGACTGCGGCAATTCCGCGTGCGGGGCTTGAAGAAAGTACGCTGTGAGACGCTCTGGGCTTGTTTGGCCTACAACCTTTCGCAGTGGGTGCGCCTGTGCTGGAAGGTAAAGCTGGCAGAGGCATAAAGCGAAGCGTGAAAGCCTCCCCGAGGGCTCAAAACCCCGGCGGACACTAAGAGCTTATCCGTAAATAATTATTGAACTCTCGGAGGGTTTAATGCAAGATAGTGGCCCAAGATGCCACAGATAAAATCTTGGGAAGTTTCCGACGAGTTTTG
>Ga0315282_10009499_pt1 | contig 15461 bp, 12 predicted proteins | sample YL17G07_20_MG_FD_203693 | JGI IMG/M metagenome (GOLD analysis project Ga0315282, IMG submission 203693) | Sediment microbial communities from Yellowstone Lake, YNP, Wyoming, USA - YL17G07_20 | ecosystem: Environmental > Aquatic > Freshwater > Lake > Sediment | place: USA: Wyoming | collected... | reverse complement strand
TATGAAAATTTACCATTCTATTCGCATCGACCTGCATGACTTCAATCTATCTATTGATAAGTATTGGTTAAGTATGAATTCTGATTCCTCACATCTGTTTAGAAGATGACATTTATCTGAAAACTCGAGTTAATACCGAAGTATCGAATGCCTGAACCAAGAACGTCACCTATTTTAAAACTTCCTCACAATGTGATTGTAAAAGCACCTGGTCTGCTTCCTATGGACTATATGGTTAGAGAGATCACTGAAGAACTGGGCGTTCCTGATAGTACCTTGCGGGACTGGTTGAAGCTGGGAGCTCCATTCAGGAAGGATGGTCGTAATCATATCTGGATCAATGGTGAAGACTTTGCCAAATGGGTGAAAGACCAAAAAAAGCCCGTATCAACCAGGAAATTGGGTGACGATGAGGCTTACTGCTTACATTGTCGAGCCATTACCGAACTTATTGAACCGGAAACTCGCGAGATCAAAGGAAAACTAATCCACATAAAAGGTAAATGTGTTTTTTGTGGGCATACGATAAATCGTGGAGGTCGAATTGGTCGAGAGAAGAAATTACTTTAAAGTCAGGGCATATTTATCATATTTAGTGGAGGTCATGCAAGTCTCAAAAACATCCGTTGATCGCTATCGATTCTATTTGCGCCATTTATTGATCTGGGTAGGGGAAAACCTTTTCGGTGAAATTGCGTTAATCCGCCCTACTTTCCCAGCCTATGTTGCCTCTTTACCAGGGAAGGATGGAAAAGAATCGCTTGCAACGGAAACTCAGAAGAAAATTATCGACAACAGTAAGAGATTCCTGCTCTGGGCCAAGACCAACTATCCCAGTGAATTCTATAAATTGCCTTTGACTTTTATTGAATCATTACATCCACCACGTTCGCCTGAGGTGCATAAAGATCATGAATATGTTTCCCTCGATGAGGTAAGCCGCCTGGCTGCCCTCCAGACTGAGGAAGGTGATCTGGCCATGATGCGTGACAAAGCCGCCGCAGCGATGCTGTTTCTCTCAGGCATGCGGGCAAGTGCCTTTACCACCATGCCAATACAAGCTGTCGACTTAGCCAATCTTTCAATACGGCAATGGCCTGAGTTGGGGGTAAAAACCAAGAATGGTAAGATAGCAACTACATACTTGTTGCCAATCCCAGGATTGTTGAAAGTGGTTTCTACCTGGGATAGTCTGGTTAGATCACACCTTGCCGCTACCGAACGGTGGTACACCCCGATAGAGCATTGTTGGGGCGATCAGTCACTGAGTTCAAAAGAAGCCGGCAAAAACCGTCACCAGGCCGTGGATAAACGCTTGAAAATTCTCTTTTCTCTGGCCGGCTTACCCTATAAATCTGCTCACAAATTCCGGCATGGGCATGCTGTTTATGGTTTACAACATGCCGGGACCATCGCCGATTACAAGGCTGTCTCAATGAATCTGATGCATAACGATATTAAAATCACGGATAGCATTTACGCTCCGATCTTATCCAACGAAGTTCAATCTCGTATTTCCAGGCTTACCGACAATCAAGAATCCCATCCAGAAAGCAAACTTGAAGCTTACCTCAACCAGCTGAGCAAAGGAGAGTTCGCTAAAGCGGTGGTTATTATTGGGGAAAGGATGATGTCAGAGCGTGGTTCATAATCGCCAATTGTCTACTGGACTAGCCTTACGATGTGCCTCCTCGAGATCGATTTCGGCGATTTGTGCATAATGACGTACCATATCCAGGCTGCTATGGCCCAAAAAAGCCTGCAGTGTAAATACATCGCCGCCTGCCCGAAGATAGTTGATCGCCATGGTGTGCCGGAAGCGGTGTGGATAAGTATTTCTTACCCCAGCCCGCTGACCTATGCTGGTGATCAATAATCGGAGGCTGTCTCGGTTCATGGGCCGGTCTTCTCTGTTCAGGATCAGTGGGGCATCTGGTTTCTCCCCGTCTTCACGACTCGCCAGATATCGCCATAGTGCTTTTCTTGTCGCTTTGCCCAGGAAGACAGTTCTGCCTTTTCCGCCTTTTGCACCGCCAATCTGCCCATGCTTGATATTCACTCGCCCGGTTTTGAGATCTACATCCCCCAATTTAAGCGCACATAATTCAGAAGCTCGTAGACCAGTATCCAACAGGATCATAATGATGGTTTGGTCCCGATTGGCGGTAGGCCGGCGCATAATGAAACTGTGGCGAAATTTAGTATCTGCATCGCGCGAATACAAGCAGGCTTTTATCAACAATTCAACCTCTTCGCGAGAGAAGGGTTGTGGTTGAGCTTTTTGATAACGAGGCGCTGGGATTCCTTTGACCGGATTGGGAATTTTGAACTCTCGATTCAACCAGCCAAAGAAAGACAAAAGAGTGATCCACATGTTACGGATAGTCTTTGGCGAGAGGGGGTTGGTTTGCCCGTTGAATCGCTTTGGCTGATATTCAGTGCGCAACCAGGCCAGGTAGGCGGTGATATCTTGCGAGGATATTTCTGAGGCCGGTTTATCGCCGATGTGCTTCAGCCACTGAATCAATAGGAACTCATAGCTGTTGACCGATCGCGGGCTGAGGCCCTCGGCCATCTTATATTTTACAAATCCATCGATGGCTTTTGAGATGATTAAGTTTGAAGAACTGCGGTTCATGGAAAAATCTCCTTTTCATCAGATTTCCGTGACCGTAGTTCTTTATTCTAAGCAAAAACCAGAGCCCGCAGAACTCTGGTTCACTCTCAGTAGCGGGGCTTGGATTCGAACCAAGGACCTCCGGGTTATGAGCCCGACGAGCTACCGCTGCTCTACCCCGCATCAGTTAACGCTGGAGATTCTATCACATTCCTCCAACGGCGTCAACGATATCTATTGGATCCCCGCGCAAATCTCAATGGAGATAATACATATTATACGCCAGGGCTAATAACACCACTCCGGCGATTCCGAGGATTATCACGGCTGCGATGAAGTAGGGCAGTAAATGCCGCCAGGTGAAGCCATGTACCATCAGCAGCGAGCCTTCGACGACCACCGGGTTTGGCATGTCGGCCGGGTATCCGGCCACTGCAAAGGCACACACCCGCCGGGTTTCTCCTGGAAGGAGCTCAGAAACTGGGTGGACTTCCAGGCGGGCAGCTGCCTGGCCGAGAGGCGGCACACTGAGGGCGGGAGGATCGATCACAAACTGGCACAGGTTGCCGTTGTCATACGGGCGCAGCTCGATTTGCAGCGGGGTGGAACGCGGGTTGCTTACCACCACTGAAAAAGCGGCCGGGCCAGGACTTGTCTGGCTGGTGGGTGAAAGGGCCAGGCCGATTCGTTGAACCGCCCCCTGGACAAATCTTCCTTCCGAACGGATGGCAGGACTGGCTATGCCCGCAGGCTGCGCAGTCACGGTAAATGTGTGGATAATCTCGCCCATATCCAGGTATTGGAGGGGGGTAACATGCAGCATGGTGCTGGCCTGGCTGCGGGGGGGCACAATCAGTGATGGCGTGTCGAACTGGTAAAAACAACTGCCGTCTGAATCGCCGGCAGTCAGGCGGAATGTCTGTGCGGCCTGGCCCTTGTTAAAAAGACTTATGGTATAAACCGCCGTCATCGGATCGCGCTGTTCATCGGGTTGCAGAGTCAGCTCGCCTGGAGCAGCCCTTAGCTGGACCAGGCGTCCCCGGGTATTGGCAGCCTCTGACATACCGTCAACCGGTGAGGCGGTTACCACGAATGGAACCAGCTGTGATTCTACCTCCGTCAGGCTTTGCTGCGACCGTACGATGAGGCGGCTGGATACTTTACCGCCGGCAGGAATGGAGATGCTGGCTGGGGAAAAAGAAAAATCCAGCCGGCTCTGGTCATCTCGCCCGGACAGGTTGACCATGACCGGCGCCTGGCCGGTCTGGCTCAACAGGACATTGAACTCGGCTGAAATTTCACCTTCCACCTGCGGCGGGTCAAGCTCAAGCATGATATCTCCGAGTTTGATCACTTCGAGATTCAGGTTGAGACGCACTGTGATGGATGTATCATCCACCCCCAGAGCGAGGATGGTGAGGGGATAGGTACCTAGCAGAGCCTGAGCTGGGATGGATATCGAAAGAGTGGTAGAACTCGTTTCACCCGGCGCCAGCGCCAGGGTTGCCCCTGGTGACAGCGACAGCCAGCTCACCGGTGGTCCCTTCACCTGCAGTTCCATGCTCAAGGCGACTCCCCCGCTGTTGGATAACCCCAGGTTGAGGGACTGGGTTGAACCTGCCAGAACCTTCAAACCGTCGAGATCTGAGGTTAATTGTACCTGGCCGGTTGCAGAAGAAACCTTGATAGCCGCCAGGGCGGGGGTAGGGGGCTTCACTACCGGTTTACGGACTAGGCCTGGAGTTGGGGGTTGGTTTGTGATGGGACCGGGAGGGATGGCTGGTTTTGTAGAAACATCCCAAGGAATGGCTGGCTCATCTGCCCTTTGTACGGTCAGGCTCAGGATTGCCTGGACCTGGTCAGCCGGGTCCAATTGGTTCACGGCCCGGATCCGTACATGGAAGGTAGCCGAAGCAGAATCCGGCGGGGGGAGGAGCTGCAGTTGTACGGTTGCACTGTCTCCTGGAAAAATTCCCACCTGCTTGGTTTCTAGTTTAACCCAGTCGAGATCCTGTATATCCAGGACATACTGACCAACGCTGTCCCCCCGATTGTATACGGTCACGCGTGCGCTGGTTTGATCACCGGCTTGAATTGGAATTGCGGGTGGATCAACCGAAATAAAGGTGGATGCTGCCATCTAGAACACTCCTGGCGAGGAACCTGGAAAAGAATATGGATTGACCGGCGCTGTTTAAGGATTGTTGAGCGGGTGTGTTGAGCCAATAATAGATGAAATAGCCGATTGCGCAAAGGGAGATCAAGATTACGATGCCAAGGATGACAGGGATTAACCAGGATGGTCTTTGCCTGGTCGGCACAACGTTAAAAGTCGCCCGGGCGCTTCCAGGCTTTGCCTTGCCGCTGGTTGGTTTTGCGGTGACCGAGAAGTCGATTGCCCTCTGTCCTGCGAGGATTGCCGACTGCCCGGCAGTGTTATCTGCCATCGTTAGCCAGATTGTCAACGTGACAGCCGCCTGGCTTTGAGGGTTCAAGCTTAATTGGGGTGGGTCGAAGCGAAAACCGAGCTGATTACCTGCGCTGGCTCCTTCCAGGACGACTGTCTCCGGCGCCAGGCCAGGATTGCCGACCACCAACTGATATTTCCCACTGCTGACGCCCTTGATCTGCGCTGGATTAATGGCCACGCTCAGGTTCGGCAAAACCCCCAACCCCCACTGCCCGCTAACCTGTTTGGCCGCTGCCGTGATTGGAGACATCCCGGTGATTGGCCACTCCCCCTGTGTTCTGAGCGTGAAATTAACCCTCTGGCCGCCGCTGGCAGGCTGCCTGGAACGAATACTCAAGGTTGACGTCGCCTCGCCGCCTGAAGGTACAGTGAATTGAAATGGATCGAATTTATACCAAAAAGCGTTCTGGGCATCCTCGCCGGAACACTGCAGGTTCAAAGGCGCGTTGGCATCATTGTGCACTTTGAACGGGAAAACCGCCTCCTGTTTGTTTGAAGCCGTTCCTTTACCCAACTCAATCCGGTAATCGCCGCCGAATTGGACTTCAAGCTCAACCGCGCTGTTGACTGGCTGACTGGCCAGTTCTTGTAAGGTCCCGGTAACCTGCAAGGGATAAATACCTGCCAGACTCCGAAGTGGATCAGCCGGTGGTTGGAAAATGACCCGCACAGAGGCGTTTCCCTGAGCGAAAACGGGCACGTGCGGTGGTACGACCTGCACCCAGCTTTGATCGACACCCGCCACCGAAACCGAAACATCGTCTACCAGGGTGGTCAGGTTCTGGATGGTCACACTCAGTTCGGTTTTCGCGCCTGGTGCTACGGATACCCGGTTCTTGTCTGTAGAAAGTATAATTTGCTGTGCCATATTCGTTCCCTTATTGTTCGAAAAGCTATGGACAAGGATTCTTGAGACGGGTCACGGAATTGTCCGCTTCGTTGGCGACATAAACCATGTTCCCATTCACATAAAAGGCCAGACCCCGGCCGCCATTTTTACCCTGGTTACCCACTTTTTCCTGCCCCACCACTTTATTGAGGCTCGTGTCTAGCAGATACAGGCGGTTCTGGTCCGGTACTACCACAGCAACACAAATGCCTAAATCGGCAATTGCATAAGGATATTTGGGTAGTACGATTTGTGGATTGGGAGGCGGTGTTGGGCCGCTTGGATTACTGGTAAGAAGGCTGAGAGGCACCAGTTCAACTAATCTTCCAGAAATATCTGTGACATAAAAGGCTTGACCGTTAAAGTTGCTGTCTTGGGCGACATCCGCTAAAGCATCCTTGCCGATATTAGTCACCCGCACGAGAACACAGGGGGAAGCGGCAATTTCTTTGGTGATCGAGAGACTGCTGGGTTTGGTCAATGCCACAATTGCAACCACCCCACTCGAGTCAACCACGACCGCGGCCCCTGTGATTGGTTTATCAAAAGAAAACCCGGTCAGGTGGGTTGGGCCATTTAGAGTCACAGCGTGGGCGGTTGCCGTAAAGACGTTCGTCGAGTCAGCCGGAATGCAGGAGATGTTATCGGATTTATTATTCGCAACAAATACATCACCCGTTGACTGCGCTACAGTTACACCCATCGGCTGGCTGCCAACCTTGATCTGCCGGGTAATTTTGTGGGCGACGAGATCAATCTCCGTGACGGTATTATTATCCTGGTTGGTGACATAAGCAAGTCCCTTGTCCTGCCAGATCGCAATCCCATTGGGACTGTCTATCACCATGGTCGAAACCAGGGACAGGTCTTTTCCATCTAATTCAACCAATGAACTGTTTTTCCGGCTGATCACCCACACGTTCCCGGTGTGGTTAAAGACCGCCAGGTACGTTGGACCGTCCAGGGGGTTAGGGGTGGGCGTGATGGTTGGCGTGTCTGTGATCGTCTTGGTTGGTTTAGGTGTTCGGGTTGAGGTGGCCGTTCCAGTTGCCGTAGCGGTGAACGTCGGGGTAATTGAAGCCGAGGGGTTGGGGGTCAATGTCTGGCTCGGCGTTAGCGTCCATGTAGGAGTCATCGTTTCCGTGAAGGTTGGAGTGGGAACCACGGGCGGCTGCTTTACAAAGAGGAACAGACATAAACAGCAAATACACAATAAAACCAATGCCGACACCGCGGCGATCAGTGTCTTCTTGTCCGGTTTTTTCGATAAAAAGGTGTTGATTTGTTGCATCATCGCGAAATCTCCCAATAATACATAATCATGGGGCAGGCGTTGGAGGTGGGCTGATGTGCATTGACAGCACGTTTGGGATATTTTACTACCGCTTCAATAATTTGCTAAGCCATATCGGTTTCTATTCCTGTACAGAAGAACTATTGACAGGGGTGCTCGATGCGGGTCACCGAGTCATTCTCTGCGTTCGCCACATAAACGACATCCACATATGGATTATAGGCCAGGCCATAGCCGCCGTTATCGCCCTGTTTGCCTATCTTTTTCTGTCCCATTATGGTTTTGAGGTCATTGTCGATTAAAAATAACTGGTTCTGATCGGGCACCACGACCCCTACGCATTTGCCCAGGTTAGCGACCGCTAATGGTGATTTCGGCAGTTTAATTTGTGGATTGGGTTGAGGGGTTGCCACATTACTCGGTGGGAGAAGTGGGATTAATTCCACAAATTTACCGGTAATGTCGGTGATATAGAAGGTGCAGTCCTTGCTGTTGGATTGAGCCACATCTCCCAAGGAATCTTCACCGATCCAGGTTAAGGGTATTTCGACCACACAACGAGAACCAGCCTCTATCCCTGTATACGCCTGGCTGGCCAACGTCACAGGGACGACGTCCCCTTTCATATCCACGATCATGGCAGCACCGATGTATTGTCCGTTATTATTCAAAGGAAAACCAGCCAGCCTCACGGGACCGTGAAGAGTAATCCCTTTCCAAAACTCCGAGGTAATGGCCGGGCTACCGTCCGCCGGAATGCAGGAAATATCGTTCGAATCGCGGTTTGCCACAAAGACTACCCCGCTTTCCTGCACGACCGTCACACCAAATGGCTGGCTGCCGACCGCGATCGTGCGCCTAATTTTATGCGCCACCAGGTCAATTTCGGTGACGGTATTGTTGTTGCGGTTGGTCACATAAGCCAGGCCCTTGTCTTGCCAGATCGCAATGCCGTTGGGGCTATCGATCTTCATCTCCGAAATAAAATGCAGGTCTTTGCCGTCCAACTCAACCAGCGAGCTGTTGTCCCAACTGGTCACCCACACATTACCGGTCTGGTAAAAAACCGCCAGGTACTGTGGATTGTTGAGTGGGTTGTGGGTGGGCGTGATAGATGGAGTGAAAGTCTTCGTGGGCACCCGGGTAGAGGTAAGGGATGGGGTTATGCTGGCGGTGAGTGAGGCTGTCACGGTGAAAGTAAGAGTATAGGTCGGCCTGGGGCTAGGGGTTGGCGTCAAGGTCCTGGTCATTTTTGGCGTAGCAGTCTTTGTGGCAGTCTTGGTGGGGGTGGGGGTCGGTGGTCGATTAAAGTAGAGGATCAGGCATACACAGCATAAAAAGATGAGCAGTAATGGTAGGATCACGACTACCAACGTTTTCCGGCCCGGTTTTTTTGCTAAAAACGCGTTGATTTGTTCCATCATCGCGAAATGCCCCAATCATAAACAATCATGGAGCAGGGGTTGGGGGTGGGTTAAAGCGCACTTGCAGAACCGCCATAATCTTGGCCACAGCTTCAACGATGGAATCGGAGATCGATTTAAACAGCAGCGTATCATGCAGAAAAACGAGAAGTTTATCGGGGACCAGCCCGGTAATGACGGGTCCCAACTGGGTGTCGGTCTGGACGATAAAGTAAACGCCAGCTATTGCCAGGTCGGCGATAAATATAAGGATGATCAGCACAATGATCCACGGGATAACCCATAGAAAAATCTTGAGCATCAACTTTAAGGCAGCCACGATGAACCCCAGTACTTTACCCACTGGCCCCGACCAATCAAAGCCTTTCACCTGCGCCAGCGTGCCGCTTACTGTCGTGGGTGTGCTGGTTCCCTCCACCAGGGCGGAAACCACAAATTTGTGCACCCGGCGCTGGTCGGTGGGCAATAGTTTGTCTTTGGGAATGACTCGCATCTCAATCAGCCCATCCCCTCCCGGAGGAATCCGGAATCTCTGGGGAGACAAGGTAAATGCCAGCGCATCCGCCTCATCCCGGGCCTCAAGCCATACCTGGATCTGGGCGTTGAATGGATTGTGCACCCGGACGGAATATTTTGCGCGGCTCGGCTGGCTTTGTTGGGGTGGGATCAGCTCGAGCGCAATCGGCTTGCCGGGCATCTGGTTGAGGCTGCCCTGGACGGTCGAGGTTGGCAGCAATTCACCCTGGCGGGTGGCCTTAACCGTAAACACGATTTGTTTTTGTCCTGCGCCGCGATAAAGAGCGCGCGCTTTTACATGGAGGCGGGTCGAGCTTGTTCCATTGGCTGAGATATATCTTTGGTCTGGTAAGAAAACATAGTCGCAGGCCATTTCCGGATCATCCGCGCTGAACAAAAGGCGCACATCCAGCCCGGATGGATTCGCCACATACACGACATAATCCGACTCCATTTCAGCCGGCTGCACCTGTGGCCTTATTTCCAGGCTGACCGGTGCTGAACCGATTTGGGTCAAACGGACATCGATTGTTTGCGTTGGCGCCGCCGCCTGGCGTGGTACCGCTGTTACATTGATTTTGTATTGCTTGCGCTCGTTCGGTCCAAGCACCGAGCGCGGCCTGACGTGCAAGGTGCTCATGACCCGCTGCCGGGCAGGCAGCAGGACTGCCTGCGGTTGGAAGGTATATTCACAGGCGTTGTCCTGGTCGTTTGCCGAAAGGTCAAGCTGTAGATCACTGTTGGCAGTGGCTATGCTGCTCATCCAAACCTGGAAATCGCGCCCACCCTGAGACTCGGCTTCGCGGGGAGTGACATCGAGCTGGAAACCCAGGCTTGCTTTTATGTCAAGATTCAGGGTGATATCTGTACGCTCGTTTATGTTGACATGCGAATATGCGGTCAAGGTGAACGGATAAGACCCGGCCTTGGTATCTGAAGCGGGTTGGACAACCAGCGAAGCTGTGCCTTCTTCACCAGGATAGAGCTGCAATTCGACAGGATCTATCGTTACCCAATTCTGGATAATCCTCGAAAAGCTGAAGCCGAAAGTATCCAGAACTTTTCCAGCGTTGCGCAGGCGCAGGTTCCACTGGACCGCGGGGGGAGGCGGGGGGTTGACCGGATTAGGCTCAGCCCTCAGCTCGATCTGGGATGCGATTTGAAAAGGAGATGAGTCCGGGGGCTTAACTTTATCCGTCTGCGTGTCAACAACCGGTGTAAAGATCTGGGGCTGAGGAGCGGGAACATCAACTTCGAGCACACCACGCCCTTGAACGCCTTCCCGTTCTTGCGATTTTGCGCAAACGGTCAGCCGGTAAATTGCCCCCTGAGTATTGTCCGGTGGGTGCACACTGATGTGTGAACGCACCTCTGTATATGGAAATGCCGAAAGCTGGTTTGGGTTGATATCCGCCCATTCTGGGGGCACTCCTTCCAGAGAAAGTATGTAATTTTCGACTTCCTCTGAACGGTTTTTAAGGACAATATTCGCTTCGGCTTTTCCAGCAGGCTGCACCTGGATATGGGCTGGATCCACGGTGACGACAATCAGTTCGGGCATCAGGCTTACTCCCTGTTACCCTCTGAACTGCGAGGGTTACTATTTACGGTTAGCGTATAAATCGTATGAGCGGGTTTTTCTTCATTGATGATGCGTTGCACTCGATCCTGGTCAAAGGTGTCGGGGTTTTCCACCTGAATGGTCACGCTGAAATGAAACGGATTGCCATCCGGCCCATCTTCGACGATGGCAGGTTTGGTCCCCAGGTAGATTGTCAGATAATCCTGCAGCGCCCCTGCGGTTCCCCTGCGGCGGTATAGATCGGCTGTGTGGTGGATCAGCTCGCGCCGGCGTGTTTCGGGCCAATTTTCGTCCAGCACCAAATCTACCCATGTTCCCAGCCAGGGGAGAAAATCAGCCGGTGTCAATTGCGGGTCAAAATAAGCATACAACTGGTCAATCTGGCGGTCGAGTGGTGCCCATAAGGCTTCAAAAATATTTAGCAAACCACCTGTGAACGGATCATCCGAATAGGCGCCTGGCAGATATTTCAGCAAGTTACTTTTACCATTTTCATCCACAATGTCACCTCGCCAGATAGACATTATGAAAATAGGAAACAATCACTGAATTATCCGGAACAGTAATCACCTGGCTGCTCTTTCCCAGCCGTTGGCCGTTCGGATCGTTCAGGTCGATTGGATACAGGTTTAACTCGGTGGCATATTCGACCCCTGGAACGGTTTGAATTAAAGCGTACACCTTATCGATGGTTAATGCACGCCCAAACGGCCAACCACTCCCATCTGGTCCACCAAAGACCGGGTTCATGAAGCGGTATAAGGCGGCTTTGACAGCATAACGTACCCGCTCAGGTTCAGCTTTCGGGAGTGTTTTAATCCGGGTCTGGACGGTCACCCAAATGTAGCGCGGTTGTTGAATATCCAGCCGGGTGGTGAGCAGGCGGCGGCTGTCGAGATGATCTTTCAATCTTACCATGGTCGATGGGGAGAGGGCCAACTGGTTCTGCAGCTCGGCTTCAATTGTTGGGCGGCGATCTTGCACGGCCAGCGCTTCATGTAAATCGATATGGCGATCCATTTCATCATCATCCAGGGGTGGCTGGCTGGGGATGACCAGCAGCATGATGGTGTTGGGTGGGATGGGTTCTGCCGCATTGGGCTGCGGCTGCAAACACCGGACGCGGCCTACGCCTTCGATCTGTCCGGCCAGGAATTCATAATCATCGGCGGTCACCGCCCGGTGGCGCGTCCGCAAGAGAGCCGGGCTGCGCAGCCGGGCATCTTCAAGGCTCTGGGCCTCCAACCCACCTGTGATCGGGGAGCGATTCACTACCGCAGAAACATACGTCAGAGTGCTCTTGAGCACCCTGACCCTCCCGGTGCCAACATTCCCCCGCACACCGCCGCCGACCCGATAACTGCGGATCCGGATAATGCTCCGGTTGGGTGGGATTGCACCGAACTGCGGCTCGGTCCCGTTCCGTTGGCGGATGGCAGGACCGAACTCGATCTCACCGCTGATCGGGTCCAGCACATAATGCTTGTCGGCGGGGGTCGAATTGCCGAAATCCGGCACGACCTGCCACACTTCCCATTGATTTCCATCCAATGAAACTTCCACAACTTCTTCGGGACCTTCAGGTTTGAGAATATTGCGATTCAACAGATGAAACTTCTGAGCGGGTTGGCCATTGCTGGTGCCCAGTATTTCCGGTCCAACTGCCAGGGCGTGCGTGACCGGTATAGTGATCCCGATCGAATAAGCGCCAATATGGCGGAGGCGAGGTGACTGGCTGTAAGGTTCAGTCCCTGGTGGCAGTTTCTCCAGCGGCATACAGCGCAGCCAGGTGGCAGCCTCTCGCAGTTGAAGCTGGTTAGGCTGGCACCGGTATGGCAAAGACAACTGTAAATCGCCGTTCTGGTTAAAACCGGCGGTCTTATCAGAGACAATGCTGGCAGCCTGCCAGCCGAATTCATTTCCACGCCAGACCTGCCACTGCCAGGGTGGGTCGTTCGGATCGATTCCAATGCCGTGCTTTTCGCACTCCACCGACAGGGCCAATGTGCTGGCACTGAGGTCCTGGTTGAAACCGAAATATACAGCCTGGTTTATTTCTGGTTTCTTGCCCCAAATATCGAAAGGTGCATCTTCGTTTAAAGCCGAGGAATGGTCCTGGTATTCCTGGCCATCCAGGGTTACTAACACCCAGCGCAGTTCGGGCATGCGCACTTCAAACTCACTGTCCGTTGTAAAAACGACAGCCTCTTCTGTTTCCGTACGCACGGTTGCCACTTCAGTGTGGAGCGGGATGATGATCCGCCGGTCAGGTGAAGGCGGCGCTGAAAGCGTGAAGGTAACATCGCCACGCGCCGGTTGGGCAGGTTCGAGTTTGGCTCCAATCAGGTTTAAGAACGTCAGCATATTCTTATCTGGAACCTGGTTCAACCGGAAAATATACTGCTCGGTCAACCAGGCAAACAGCTCAAGCAGGGTTATCCCGGGGTCGCTGACATTGTGGTCAGTCCACTCAGGACAGTAGCGCGGGATTAGGCGCTTGGCTTCATCTACAAAATCCTGGAAACTGCGGTCATCGAGAGATGGGATAGGCAATGACATGGTCAGACTCCTGATACTTTATTCGCCTGGGATCTGGTAAAAAGGATAGACCAGGCTGCGTTCGTCGTGAGTGGCTTTGATCCAATAGCGGATGGCGATCAGCAAGACTCCTGGCTGGGCGGCATCCGATCCGGCAGTTACTTCTAACACCTGAATGCGCGGTTCCCAGAAGTTCAGCGCATCCTGTACATACATTTCAGCCAGGCCAAAGGTTTCGGGGTTCATGGGTGCGAAGATCAGTTCGTTCAAACGGCTGCCAAACGTCGGGCGCATTACACGCTGGCCGATCGGTGTGCTCAAAATGATCCGGATTGACTGTGCGATCTTTTCCTCGTCAGAGGCGAGCGCAATGCCACCCCGGCTGTTCAATTTTGGCGGGAAGCTCCACCCCCTACCGATAAAATCGCTCATGTTGACCTCCTGAATTCTGGTAGAGGCTTTCCATTCATTCACATCCCTCGCACACGCGTCTGGCCGGCAGAACTAACCGGCATCAGGGGAACGGGCGGTGCAGGGGGTATGGCGATCACCGGACCGGTCATGCTGGTCTGGCAAAGCAACGGTTGGCCCAAGGATTTAACTCTCACGGTCATACTGGCTGGTAAGAACATTGCCGTTACGCAGGGAGTGGGTCCGGGCCCCGCGGGAGGGGGAACAATCATCGTACAGCCGGCGATCATGAATGGGGCATATGCTATCGGCACTGGGGTCCCCATGATTTTAACCCGCGGATTGGCTGCGGTGGGCATGGCCTGCCCGCCATGTATGCACGTCACCACGCAACTCATCGTCAATAAAAATCCAGGCATTATATCACCTCCAGGGCGCTGTTGTTGACGTTGACAGAAGGACCGCTCAAGGCAATCTGCGCCCCGGCGCCATTCTTTATGGTGAGGCTGGTGCTTCCTTCAATCGTACTGCTCAAGCCTTTGACGGATAAATCTGCCTCACTGCTCACTTCCACACCGGCTGTACCCTTGATCTTAATCGTACCCTGCGCTTCGATGGTTAAATTGCCATCGATCTTGATTTGCAGCGAGTTGTCTGGAGAGTGCAGCACGATTTTGTTGTTGCCGGTCTTATCGACGATCGTGATTTCCTCGCTGCCTTGAGTGTCATCTAATAAGATCGTATGCCCTGATCTTGATTTGATGATCCGTTTATTAACCTTGCCGTCGCCGCCAACTGCATCGTTTACGTCGAGGGGCGGCTTATCTACGCTATTCCAGAGCGCCCCCAAGATATAAGGGCGGTGAATATCGCCGTGTTCGAAAACGACCATGACTTCATCATCCACTTCGGGCAGGTACATAAACCCGCGTGCATCTCCCGCCATGGGCGCAACGAGGGGCGCCCAGGCACTTTCATCATTATCGGACAACCATGGAAAGCGGACACGCACACGCCCCAACCCATCCGGGTCCTTGTTGTTGGTCACCACGCCGATAGCCGGTCCCAGGCTGACCGGCCTGGCAGGCAAGTCCTCCAACAAGCTCCATACACCACGATCCCTCCGCCCGCTGATCACAAAACGGGTATAAAGACCCTGGTCTTTGTTCCACTCGTGGATGACCTGAGTCACGTAATACTTACCGTTAAAACGGTTACCTACCCCCTGGATATCGACCTGTTTACCGGGAATTACTGCGGGGTTGCCATCGCATACCCCTTCGGCTTCAACAAATGAAGATGCCAGCTCATCCAACGCAGCCTGGGCCAGGCTATCAGCTTCAGACGGCGACCGCACAAACTGGTCAACAATGGAAATTTTTGCTTCACCCCAGGTGCTGCGAGCTATATCCGATCCGGGTTGAGTTATGCCTATTTGCGGAGCGCCGTTGCCGACCGTGGCTCTACCTTCTACCTTAATTTTTTGATGATGATCCCAGGCGCGTACTTCCACCTCGTTTACCTGTTCGGCCGTGGAAAGCCGGGCGCGGAAATTGCGCAAGGTCTCGCCCCAGGCCAGCCTCACAGCCTGGCCTGCAGTTGTGGGCTTGCGGAAATTTAGCGCATCATCCTCAACGAAGAGCTCAAACCCCAGACGGCGGGCGCGTTCCAGTAAAAATTCAGCGTTGGTCTGATTATTCTGAAAAACGTACTCATAAGG
>Ga0315282_10009498_pt1 | contig 15463 bp, 8 predicted proteins | sample YL17G07_20_MG_FD_203693 | JGI IMG/M metagenome (GOLD analysis project Ga0315282, IMG submission 203693) | Sediment microbial communities from Yellowstone Lake, YNP, Wyoming, USA - YL17G07_20 | ecosystem: Environmental > Aquatic > Freshwater > Lake > Sediment | place: USA: Wyoming | collected... | reverse complement strand
ATATCAGGAAACCACGCGAGAAAGAAAAACTTGGTGCCGTCCGCTCCTCCCCGGCTCGGATCGCCGTGATATCCACTGAATTGTTGGGTGAAGAGTGTATCCAGCTTGGCGGCAAACTTTTCTCTTCCGCCCATCAGGTTAATCAGTCCGGCCACGTCTTGTTGCACGTGAAAGGTGTAGATCCAGGCATTCATTTCGGTGTAGTAATCCCGCCCTCCCTGGCCGCCCGCATAGGTAGGATTGAATTCTTCCGGGGTGAACCGCCAGTTGCCATCGGCAGTCTTCGGCGCCATGAAGCCCACGCGCGGATCGAAAACATTTTGGTGGTTGTGCGCGCGCTTCATGAAATACGCGTAGTCGTCCGGTTTGTTCACGATCTTCGCCATTTCGGCCGTGCACCAGTCGTCATAGGCAGCTTCCAGAGTGACCGCCACCGCCTGGCGCTTCTCGAAAGCGTCGACCTCTTTCACGCTCTCGGTTTCGCCCTTGGCTAGGGCCGGAAAAAAGCCTTTCTCCAGGTACACGCGGTCCAGCGGCGTCAGCGGCCCATCACGCCACGGCCGCAGCGTCTCTTCCATGGCATTCTTTTTCAGACCCTCGTATGCCTTCACGACGTCGAAGTCACGGTATCCCTTGGTGTAAGTATCCAGGACCAGCGCGGCCACGTGATGTCCGATCATCACGGACCGGCCCGTGCCCATCATCCGCCCGCTCTCGTCATAGAGGCTCAGGAAGGAGCGCACAAAATCAATTTGGCGCTGCGGGTCGAGAAGCAACTGGAGTGGGTGCAGGGAACGATAGCTGCCCCACAAGCTGGCACTCTCCGGGTAGAATCCATGCCCGCCGGCGGGATGCACCTGATGGTCGACCGGGCTGTTATAGCGGTCCTCTTCCACGCGATTGATGGGCTGTTCCGCCGTCCGGTAAAGGGCCGTGTAGAAAATCGTGCGCTGCTCTTCCGTTCCGCCTTTGACGGCGATCTGGCCGAGCATCTTGCTCCAAACCTCGCGCGCGTGCACCTTGGCGCGCTCAAAATCCCAACTGGGAATTTCGTGTTCCAGGTTTCTGCGCGCCTGCTCGATGCCGATGTAGGAAATGCCCAGGCGCACACCGATGCGCTCGCCTTTCGCCGGCTGGAAATCCGCCACAATCCCCAGGCCGGGCGCCGGTTTCTGGTTCCGATGGCGCGGCACCTGCATGCCGCGCCAGGTATGGGAGGACGCGCAGGGTTTCGTGAACTCGGCATAGAAATAGACTCGGCCTTCGCGCGATTCCTGCCACCCCGACAGGGCCTTTGATCCGGCGAGTTGCAAGTCACCGTCTCCGTGAACCGAAAACAATACATGCGCGGCCAAGTGCGCGGGGAACGCAAAGCGATAGGAAGCCGCACGCTCGCTGACCGTGTAGTCCGCCTCAATGTTGTATTTCTCCAGCAACACCGCGTAATAGTAAGGGGTGGCGGTCTCTAAATCGTGGTCATAAAGCGAGGCGTACCTTTCCGGGTCGGTTTCCACCGCACCGCTGGTGGGCATCATTACCATTCCGCCGCCCCCGGGAAACCCGTAAATCTTATCCGCCAAATAGCGGTCCTTGATTCCCGGCGTCGTGATGGGGGCAATGCGCATCATCGAATAGGGCAAGAAAACCAGGGGATAGGTGGGCTGAAGCAGTTGGCCGATTCCGCCAATGTTGGGATCCACGTAATCCACCGGGTCTTTCTTTTGCTGCGCCCCTGCAGCAGGCAAAAGCCACAAACTCAAAAGCCCAGCAAAGAATACCCGGATGAAAATATCGCGTCGAGACATGAAATCCTCCTCGCTCCAGACCCCCGCATTATAGGTTGAACTAATTCGCCGGGAGCGAGAAAATCGCCACGCGCCGCGTTCGGCACAATCAAGGGCGCAGGGGCAGACGAGAATTTTGGATTCACGGAAGCATTTCGATGAACTCGCACCCTCAGCAAGCAAGGTTTCCGAGGACATCCCAGAACCAGAGTCACGAGGCGCACCATGAAAACCAATCGCAGAAGATTCCTTCAAGCCACAGCGGCGACGGCGACGGCCGGCGTTCTGCCCGCCGAGATGCTGTCTTATTCCGACGGCCCTAATTTGGACGGGTTCCACATCGCCAAGCGCCACGCCATCGTTCATGATCTGCCCACACCGGACTTCTTCGAAGGGATGCTCCTGGGCAATGGCGACATCGGGCTCTGCATCACGGTGCGCCCGGACGCGCTGGGCCTCCATCTGGGCAAAGAAGACTCCTGGGACATTCGCGTGAGCGAAGACCATTATCAACACGTGCTGCCATTCGACGAACTGCTGAAGCTCTGGGAGCGCGCCAGTGAAGAGGCAAAACGCCTGGGCAAGCCCGACATGCTCGACCTCGAATATCAGATCGACTTCTTCCGCGACTACACCACCAAGGTGGCCTCATCGTACCGCAAATCGTGGCCACGCCCCTGGCCGTGCGGCATCGTGTGGATTCATTGGGACTCACGGAAAGTGCGCGTCCGGCGGCAGACCCTCGATCCTTCGAACGGCATGTTTACGCTCGACATCGAGCACGACGATCTTCGCGGCCATCGCCAACACGTGACGATGTGGTGCTTCGTGAATTGGCATTCTGGCCACGTGCTGGTGTGGAGCGACGCGCCGGCGCCCATCGTATCCATCGCCTACTATCCCAATATCGACCTCGCGGCCCAACTTCCGCCACCGGAGCTGGATGGCAGCGCCCGCGAAAGCTTCACGGAATTCTTCGGCTACCAACACTTTCCTGCCACCGTGCCGACAGAAGACAATCCCCATCCTCCCCGCACGGATAAAGATCGCAATTTCGCACTGTGCGGCCGCGTCGCGGGCGCGTGGTCAATTGAGGGCCTGGATGAAACTCAGGAACGGCTGAAGAAACTGGAACCGGGCAGTAAGGTGGCCGCCGAAGCGCGTGGTCCCTTCTCCGTGTTCCTCCGCAGCCAAAAAACGCAGCCTTTGCGGCTGGATCTCACGCTCTTCACGCCTCGCGACCACGCGGACAACGTTGCCTTCGCCAAAAGTGAAGCAGCGCACCTTTCCCAGATCCCCACCCAGCAACTTGCGCAGGAAACTGAAACTGCCTGGAGAAGTTTTTGGTCACGATCCGCGGTGGAGTTCGAAGACAAGGAATTGGAAAAGATCTGGTACCACAACCAGTATTTCCTGGCTTGCTGCCTGCGGGAGGGCAAGGTGGCCCCAGGATTGTTCGGCAACTGGACCAGCGGAAAAATCGGCACTGCCTGGCACGGCGACTATCACATGAACTACAACACCCAGCAAGTTTTCTGGGGACTCTTCTCCAGCAACCACGTTGACCAGAACCTTCCTTATGTCCAGCTCGTTGAGAATCTTCTTCCCATGGCCCGCAGATATGCACAGGAAAAGATGGGCATGCCCGGTGCGTTTTTCCCGCATTCTGCCTACCCCGTTCCCAGCCAGGTGGTGCCCTACCCCGCGCCGCCTTGGGGTTACGAAGTTTGTGAAACGCCGTGGACGGTGCAGAGCCTCTGGTGGCAGTATCAGTACACACTCGACCAGGATTTTCTCCGCCGCGTTTATCCCCTCCTGCGCGCCGCTACCGATTTCATCGTCGCCTTTGTGAAGAAGGAGGCCGATGGGAAGTACCACATCGTTCCCAGCGCTTCGCCGGAAAACTGGGGCTGCACGGTGGACTTTCTGCTCAATAAAGATTGCATCATGGATTTGGCGCTGTCGGAATTTCTTCTCGACGCCATGCTGGAGGCATCGCGAATTCTCGAGCGCGATGAAAGCGAACGCGCCAAGTGGACCGAGGTCCGCGAGAACCTGGCGCCCTATCCGAAAACACCGGGGCCCTATGGCGAAGTGTGGCTCGACGTGCTGAACGCGCCGGCCGAGCATGTTTACAACATCCCCGTCACCCTTGCGCCCGTTTTTCCCGGCGACCAGGTGGGAATCGGCCGCCATGAAGAACACCTGGAAATCGCCCGGCGCACGGCCCGCATGATTCGTTTGGAAGGTGGGAACGATCTTGTTTACCAACCCCTGATTCGCGCGCGCCTGGGGATGCTGGACCTCGGATGGTTCAAGAATGAGGTGCGGTATTGCCGGCTGCCCAATGGCGTCTCGGGCGACCGCGTCCGGCAGATCGATGGCCGGTACTCTGACAGTACCAATTTCGACTTCATGATGCGCATGGGAATCTGGACGGAAAACCTGTCCTTGCCGGCGGTGCTCAATGAATGCATGATTCAGAGTTACACCGGCACGCTTCGCCTATTCCCCAACACCCAGGGTCTGGGAAGCGCGCGCTTCCGCAATCTGCGCGCCGCCGGAGCTTTCCTGCTCAGCGCCGCGTGCGATGGCAAAACGGTTTCAAGTGTGATTCTGCTCAGTGAAAAAGGGGCGACCGCCAAGCTGGAAAATCCTTGGCCGGGGAAACAAGTTAGGGTCACGCCGGTGGGGCGCCAGCGACCGCTCGCGGTTTCAGTGAAGGGCAATGTCGTGCAATTTCCCACCGCGCCCGGTGAGCGGTACCGGATCGAGCCGGTGTGAACGAGCTTGGGGGCGCGCCGGGTTTTCACGAATACTCCTGCCTTGCTCCTCCTGTGGTATATTTTGCGGTGCAAATGCTGCTCCCCTTAACACCCGTCCGTTTAAAGCGGCACGCGGCGCAACTTTTTGGCCGCAAAGTCGGCGTAGTGTGCGGCGAGGATCGATTCACCTATCACGAGTTCAATGAACGCGCTGACCGGCTTTCAGCCGCGCTCTTGCGTCTGGGGGTGCGGAAAGGTGACCGCGTTGCTTTCCTTAGCTTCAATTGCCACCGCCTGCTGGAAGCCTACTACGGGGTGCCGCAGATCGGCGCCATCCTATTGGCGATGAACATCCGCCTGACCCCGGAAGAGTTGGCTTACATTCTGAATGACGCCGCCCCGCGCGTGCTCTGCTTCGATCCTGAATTCATCCCGCTGGTGGAGGCCCTGCGGCCGCGCGTGCAGTCCGTTGAGCACTACATCTCTTCGCGCGATGTCAAGCCGGCCTGGGCGCTGGAAAAGTCCTATGACGAACTGCTGGCGGCCTCCGAGCCCGCCCCTATCGATTTCCGCGAGATTGATGAGAACTCCGTCGCCGAACTTTTTTACACCAGTGGCACGACGGCGTATCCCAAGGGGGTCATGCTCACGCACCGCAATCTCTACCTGCACGCCTTTTACACCGCCCTGGGTATGAGGGCCTCTGATCACGATGTGCATCTCTACACGGTGCCGCTCTTCCACGTGAACAGTTGGGGCGCGCCCCACATTTTCGCCCTGTTGGGCGGGCGGCATGTGACGCTCCGGAAATTTGACCCGCCGACGGTCCTGGCGCTCATCCAACGTGAGGGCGTCACGCGCCTACAAATGGTTCCCGCCATGGCCATCGCGCTGCTGAATCATCCGGACTTTCCCCAATACGACTTAAGCAGTGTGCATGAAGTCATGATCGGTGGCGCGCCCGCCAATACCGCCCTCATGCAGGAACTGGAAAAGAAAATTCCACGTTGTACCGCTATGGGTGGCTACGGGCTGACGGAAACGTCGCCCGTCATCACCCTCGCCCACATCAAGGAACACCTCGAGGACGACCCCGAGGAGTTGAATCTCCGCCGCAAGGCGACGGCCGGCTACGCACTGGCGGGCAGCGAAATTCGCGTGGTCGATCTCGATGGGCGTGACGTGGCGGCCGACCGCAAGCAGGTGGGCGAAGTCGTGGTGCGCAGCGACGTAGTCATGGAAGGTTACTGGCGTCAGCCGGAAGCCACGGCCGCCGCCATCCGCGACGCTTGGTTCCACACTGGGGACCTGGCCACGCTCGATGAGGAAGGGTACATTCTCATTGTCGATCGCGCCAAGGACATGATTCTGACCGGCGGCGAGAACGTGGCCTCGGCGGAAATTGAGCGCGTACTTTACCAGCACCCCGCCGTCCTGGAATGCGCGGTCATCGCCATTCCCGACGAGCAATGGGGAGAAGTCGCCAAAGCCGTCATCATCCTGAAGGCCGGCAGCCAGGCCAGCGAAGCGGAAATCATGGACCATTGCCGAAAGCATCTGGCGGGATTTAAGATTCCCAGGTCAATTGAATTTGCTGACGCCCTGCCGAAAGGCGGGACGGGGAAAATCCTGAAAAAGGTTTTGCGCGAAAAATATTGGGCGGGCCATGAACGGCGCGTGCATTAGTCCATTTTGGATTTGCGATTTTAGATTGAGGAAGGCCTGTTACAATCACCTGCTATGCCCTTTCAATCTCGCGCCGCCGTGTTCGTAGCTAGTGTGGCGGAACCGCTGAAGCCCTACACGACTTTCAAAATCGGCGGACCCGCGCGATATTTCGTCCATGCCGCTTCGATGAAAGATTTCCGTGGCGCCTTGGTGCTGGCCGGAAAGCAAGCCCTGCCGCTTTTCGTCCTCGGCGGCGGCAGCAACATCCTGGTGAGCGATCGCGGCTTTGACGGCGTCGTGGTGCATCCGGCCTGCCGAGGGATCGAACTCGTGCACGAAGACGCCGATGCTGTGACCCTGGAAGCGAGCGCCGGCGAAATTTGGGACGACCTGGTCCAACATGCCGTGGAGCACAACTGGTGGGGGATTGAAAACCTCTCCCACATTCCCGGCCAGGTGGGAGCCGCGCTGGTACAAAACATCGGCGCGTATGGCCAGCAGGCGAGCGACGTCGTTCAGTCGGCGCGGGTGATGGAGGCCTCGACGGGCGTGTCCCACGTTCTCAGCGCCGCCGATTGTGGATTGGGCTACCGGCGCAGCATCTTCAACACGACCGCGCGAGGCAAACTGATCATTGTGGGGCTTACGCTCCGCCTCACCAAGCACGGGCGTCCCCAGCTTGATTATCCGGACGTGCGGGCTTATTTCCAGGAGCGCGGCATCCAGCAGCCTTCGCTCACGGAAATCCGCCAGGCGATCATCTCCATCCGCGACCGGAAGTTTCCCTTCCCGCGCGAGGAGCGCGGCGGGAATGCCGGCTCATTCTTCAAGAATTTGTCTCTCCTCGAGACCGAATACGCGGCGCTGCGCCAAAGGATCCAGCGCAACTTTCCGCCCCGCGAGCTGGCGCGGCTGGAAGAGATGCGCAAGCGTTTCTCCTCGGCGGACCGGATCAAGATTTCCACGGCTTTCTTGATCGAAATCTGCGGCCTCAAGGGGCATCGCATCGGCGGCGCGCAGGTGAATGAGACCCAGCCGCTGGTGCTGCTCAACCAGGGCGGCGCGACGGCGCAAGACGTGATCGCCCTGGCCCAGCGCGTCCGGAAAACGGTGCGGGCGCGAACCGGCATGACGATCGCCATTGAACCGGAACTTCTGGGCTTTACACATCAGGAAATATCCGATATCAATAATTAAGAATTTTTCTTCCCTCGCCCCCTTGGGGGTGAGGGGGAACCGCAAGGCGGTGGGTGAGGGGGTCAGCACGAACATGAAGGCACTGGGTCAAGTTTGAATGAGGCGCTACGGTTTAGACCCCCTCACCGGGCCCGCCCCGGCTGACGAAAGCGCCGGTTGCGGGCCTATCCCCCAAGGGGGCGAGGGTGCTAAGTCTTCAGTTTTCATTGGACAGCCTTGGTAGAGGATCACCTGTCAAGGACAACACATGCTGACCACTCCCCTTTGCTCTTTCCTTACGCCACGCTCACCGGCAGGGATATTTGAACTGGCGTTTTGGTGGCCTCAGCCGCTGGCTCCCCTGCACGGTCTCGGAATGTCTGCGCTCTTCGCAACCCTGCCGCTGGCGGTAGTTCTGGTCCTGATGGGAGGGCTGCGCAAAAGCGGAGCGTTGTCGGCCGCGCTGGGGCTGGCGACCGCGTTCGTGCTTGCCATTTTCGTTTGGGGAATGCCGATGGAGTTGGCGGCGCTGAGCGGGCTGTATGGCTTTGCCTACGCCCTTTGGCCGATTCTCTGGATCGTCTTCGCGGCGTTGTGGCTTTATAACCTCACGGTTGACATTCACAATTTTGATCTCTTGCGCCGGTGGATGGGCGAGCATGCTTCCGGCGACCCCTGCGTTCAAGCCATCCTGGTGGCGTTCTGTTTCGGCGCGCTGCTGGAAGGCACAGCCGGCTTCGGTACGCCGGTGGCAGTGGCGGGATTTCTGTTGCTGGGTCTGGGCTTCACGGCGCGGCAGGCCATTAAGCTCGCCCTGATTGCCAATACCACACCGGTGGCCTTTGGAGGATTGGGCATCCCCATCGTGGCGCTGGCGGGCGTGACCGGTCTGAATCTGATGAAGCTTTCCGCCATGGTGGGCCGGCAACTTCCTTTCCTTTCGTTCATCCTGCCGGGTTACCTCGTATGGACGATCGCCGGGGGCAGGGGATTGAAAAGGACGTGGCCGGCGGCGCTGGTGGGCGGAGGCAGTTTCGCCCTGGCCCAGTTCATCTGCTCGAACTTCTGGGGGCCCTACGCGGCGGATATTGTCGCTGCCATGTTTTCCACCGCCAGCCTGATTTGGCTCCTGCGGGTCTGGAAGCCCGCACCCGCGTCCGGCGGCCCGGTAAAGTTCCATGATCTTGCGACGCAGGAGACGGGCCTGACCACCCGCGAGGCGCTCGCCGCCTGGGCGCCCTGGGTGTTGTTGTCGGCCGCGATGGTTGCCTGGTCTTACTTCCATCTCTTCTCCGTCGGCCAGAAAATCATGCCTATTCCTCACCTGCATAACGCCATCTTCATCACGCTCTACGAGAAACCCTATGCCGCCGTATTCTCTTTTCAACCTCTGGCGGCGGGAACCGCGGCCCTTACGGCGCTGCTGCTGACGGCGCTGCTTTTCCGCACTCCGCCGCGCGTGGTGGTGAGGTCAGGGGTCAAGACCTTCCGCCAGCTCCTCATGCCCGGGCTGACCGTGGGGCTCATTGTCGCTCTGGCTTACCTCTACAACTACTCGGGAATGGCTTACACGCTGGGCGCGGCCCTGGCGGGACTGGGGAAACTCTTCCCGCTGGTCAGCGGATTCCTGGGGTGGGTCGCCTGTTTCCTCAGCGGCAGCGACACCGCCAGCAATCTCCTCTTCGGAAACCTTCAGGTGGCCGCCGCCCATCAAATCGGCGTGAACCCCATCCTGCTGGCCGCCACCAACTCTTCCGGCGCCGTAACTGGAAAGATGATTTCTCCTCAGAATATAGCCGTGGGAGTTACCACCGTCGGCTTGGTGGGGCATGAGGGCGACGTGGTGCGCTCCACTCTCGGCCACAGCTTGCTGCTGGCCCTGCTGATCAGCCTGATCGCCTTCGCGCAGGCTTACTGGCTGGGCTGGATGATCCCGTGAAATAGCCGAGTCTCCCGGCGCGGCGCAGCAGCGCGTCAATTCGCGTTGAAAAACCAAGGTCGTTCAGCTAACCTGAGTTGGACTTGGCAGCGAAACTAACTTGGCTTGCACTGCAATACTAGCGGTGGCTCGGGAGTCGAAATGGATTCACCGGCAACTTCGCTTTCTGTTGACCCCACAACCCGCAATCGCACCGCCACGCTGCGGGCGCTGGTTGAAACGCTGCGCCCGCAGCAGTGGGTGAAAAACGGATTCATCTTTGCCGCCCTTATTTTTTCGCAGAGCCTTACGCGCTGGGGCCGTTGCCGGCAAGTCCTGCTGGCCGCACTGGTGTTCTGCCTGGTCTCCAGCGCTGCGTACGTCCTGAATGACATCCTCGATGCATCGGAAGACCGCCACCATCCGACCAAAAAGCTCAGACCGATCGCCTCGGGCCGGCTCAGCGCAAAGACGGCGGGAATCGTGGGCGCGATCTTGGGGGGCGGTGGTCTGATCGCGGCCTGGAGGCTTAATACCAGCTTCCTTGCAATCGTTGTGGCATACCTTGCGCTCAATGTTCTCTATTCCACCTTGCTGAAACACGTGGTTCTCCTGGACGTGTTCATTGTGGCGGCGGGCTTCTTATTTCGCGTGATTGCCGGCGGGTTGGTGATTCGCGTTGCCATTTCCTCTTGGTTGATCGTGTGCACGACGCTCCTGGCGCTTTTCATTGCCCTCAGCAAACGCCGCCATGAGCTGGTTCTACTGGGCGACCGCGCCTCTGACCACCGGGCTATCCTGGCGGACTACACGCCGTATTTTCTGGACCAGCTCATTAGCATCGTCACCGCTTCGACAGTCGTTTCCTATGCGCTTTACACCCTTTCCCCGGACGTCCAGAGCAGATTCCCCGGCAAACGTTTGGAGTTGACCATTCCGTTCGTCTTGTTTGGTATCTTTCGTTATCTCCACCTCATCCACCATGGCGAGCAAGGAGGAAACCCCACGCGGTCTTTATTTACAGACCCCGTATTACTTTCGGTGGTGCTATTATGGGCGGCATCGGTTATTTTGATCATCTATCTTTAGCTTTCAACTGAATGAAACCTGCCTTCGCGACAAAACTGCTTTCCGGCTGGGGCCGTTACCCGGTGGAATCGTGCCATGTTTTTCGGCCGGAGAAACGCAGCGAGGTGGCGGCCACCCTGGCGTCGGGCCTCGAACCCTCTTACATTCCTCGCGGCCTGGGACGCAGCTACGGCGACGCCGCTCTGAACGAAAATGCCGGTGTGATCTGGCACATCCTGCTTAATCGTTTTCTCTCCTTCGACAGCGCTTCCGGCGTTGTCGAATGCGAGAGCGGAGTGAGCCTCGCTGAGATTATTCAATACTTCCTCCCACGTGGATGGTTTCTGCCCGTGACGCCGGGGACAAAGTTTGTGACGGTGGGCGGAGCCATTGCCGCAGACATTCACGGCAAGAACCATCACCAAGACGGATCTTTTTCCAACTTCGTCCTGGATTTCCGGCTGCTCGCTCCCACCGGCGAAGTTTTGCTCTGCTCCCCGGCCTCCCATCCCGAAATATTCTGGGCGACGGTGGGCGGCATGGGCCTGACAGGGGTCGTCCTGAGCGCGCGGCTGCGACTGCGGCGGGTCGACTCGGCTTATGTCTTCGTGGACTTTCACCAAGCTCCGAATCTCGAAGATGCCTTGGCGACGATGGAAGCCTCCGACGAGCGCTATGATTACTCGGTGGCGTGGATCGATGCCCTCGCCACAGGCAAGAGCATGGGCCGCAGCGTCCTGATGCGGGGCAATCACGCGGCGGCGGCCGAGTTGCCCCCACGTGTTCGGCATGCTCTGGCGGCTCCCACCGCCCCCCAGTGGAATCTTTTCGTCGACTTCCCTTCGGGGATCTTGAACCGACTGACCGTGAAGGCCTTCAATACCGCCTACTACGCCGTTCACCGCAGCGCAGCGCGGCGACTGGTGAGCATTGAAAAGTTCTTTTATCCGCTCGATGCCATCGACCAGTGGAACCGGATGTACGGCAAGCGCGGTTTTGTCCAGTACCAGATCGCGCTTCCGCAGGCGAGCGGCCGCGCGGGCCTTTGCACCATCCTTAGCCGGTTAGCGCGCTCCGGACGCGCGTCGTTCCTGGCCGTCCTGAAACGCTTCGGCGATGCCGGCAACGGTCTACTTTCCTTCCCACTGCGCGGCTACACTTTGGCCCTGGATATTCCCGTCGCTCGCGGGCTTGTTCCCTTTCTCCGCGAACTCGACCGGATGACTCTGGATTATGGAGGGCGAATCTATTTGGCGAAGGATGCCGTCCTACGCGCCGAGGATTTTGCCGCCATGTACCCCAAGCTTGAATCTTTCCGAGCCATCCAGCGGAAATTGGACCCGCAAAGATTGTTTTCGTCGTCCCTGGCTCGGAGGTTGGCGATTGTCGAAGAACAGTGACGAGGGGCAAGTGATGAGTGACAAGTGACGAGTGACGAGCGAACAAGGGCCGCGTGGGGTGTGTTTTTCTGCTCGTCGCTCGTCCCTTGTCACTCGTCACTGCTCTTGGGGGTGTTTTCGTGCCGACGGTTCTAATCCTGGGCGCCAATGCCGGCATCGGCCGAGCCCTGGCGGCGGAATTCGCCTCGCACCAGCACGATCTCATTCTCGCGGGCCGCGACCTGGAAGAATTGCAATTTCTCGCCGCCGACCTGAACCTGCGCCACAACGTGAGCGCCCGCGCCGAGAGAGTCGATGTGCTGAATTTCGAGGCCCTGGAATCGGCGCTAGCGGCGTGCATCGCTCCTGCCGGCGATTCGCTGGAGGGCGTCGTTCTCTGCACCGGCTACCTGGGAGATCCCGAAACGGCACGGAAGGATTTGAACGAAGCACGCCGGATTCTGGATACGAACTTTACCGGGCCCGCGCTTGTCCTCAATGTCCTGGCCAACCATATCGAGCAGAGGGGCAAAGGATTTATCTGCGCTCTCTCTTCGGTTGCGGGGGACCGCGGCCGCCAGAGCAATTACCTTTATGGTTCCGCCAAGGGCGGACTGACCACTTATCTTCAAGGTTTGCGCAACCGGCTTTACCACAGCGGCGTCCACGTCATCACCGTGAAACCCGGCTTCGTCGACACGCGCATGGTATTCGGAAGGGCGAAGCTGCCTCTGGTGGCTCCACCCGAGGCCGTGGCGCGGGATATTTACCATGCTGTGATAAGCCGGAAGAATGTGGTTTACGTTCCCTGGTTTTGGCGGGTCATAATGTTCATGGTGTGTATGATTCCCGAAGGGCTGTTCAAGAAACTTCGAATGTGACCTTTGGCATCTAACCTGCCGTCAATATTGATGGTGAAAACTGGGGCACTGGGTGGGTGTCCATCCGTAGGAGCCCCCTCAAAATCAGAAAGTGTACGGGAACAGGTTTATCTTACAACAGCTTGGCACCCTTCTAGAACTCGTAGGTGCGCCGGCCAGACCAAGGGCTGGGTGCTGTCTTTGGGTTTTGCAGGCGACAGAAAATGGCAACTGACGACCGAAACCGGCAGACAATTATTGGCAGGGTTGGCTTGCTAGGAGCAAGCGCCGGGACCGTTCTCGGGCTGTTCGAGGCCGGTTGTCTGCGCCTCACAGACTTGCCTTTGCCTCTTCTGAAGCCGCATGTCCCGCCCTCCTTTTGGTTCGTTGCTCCTCTCCTCACCTCGGTGGCCTTTGGGTTGCTGGGCCTGCTTGCGGGTTTCCTGGCCACCTTACCGAGATCCCGCTTCTTGGGAATGGTAATTATCGCCAGCTTGGCCGGTTTGGCCGGCGCCTACATGGGGTTAGTGCTGCAATACTCTCAATCAGGAAGCGGGTGGTATATTGCGCTCCGGCATGTCATCCCGCCCGCCGTTGTGTCCGCAGTGTTTTTTGCGTGGACCTTGCCGGCGCTGTGGGCCACCCGGAAGCCTGACTCTCCTTTGGGCTTCTTGGCCGATGTGCCGCCGCGACTTTGGTCGCGGGTAGTCTTTGCCTCGATGGCCACGCTGGCGGTCGCCGTGGGAATTAGCCGCCTCCCGGATCACTTGACGGGCTCTACTGCTCGCGCCACGGGCAGAACGCAATCGCCTAACATCGTCCTGATCGTGTGGGACACCACCCGCGCTGACCATTTTTCTTCCTACGGCTACTTTCGGAACACCACGCCGAACGTCGATCAGTTTGCCAAGCGCGGAGTTCTTTTCGAGAATGCCATCTCCGCCTCGTCATGGACGCTGCCCGCGATGGCTTCTGTGTTCACCAGTCTCTTGCCCCACCAGCACGGCGCCGGTACGGAAAGGGCTTTAGGAAACGGGCCACGGACGTTGGCAGAAATCCTTCGTTCGGGGGGCTACGAGACGGCGGGGTTCAACGCCAATCCCTTTTACGGTCTCATCCCCTGGGGGCTGGCCCGGGGCTTTGAAACTTACATCGACAGCACCAGCAGCATGGGTTACAGCTTGGATGCCACCCGCATCGGACGTGAGTTCATCGAACCTTATAGCGAGGAGGTGTTCCACCGCAGCCGCTTTAACGAGTTCACCGCCCACCAACTTAACGAGCAGGTTTACCACTGGTTCGATCACCGCTCCGACCGCCCCTTTTTCCTCTTCCTCAATTACAACGATGCTCATGAGCCTTACGAGGCCCCTTCCCCCCACAATCATCTCTACGGGAACTTTTCCGAGAGCGCCAAACATTTGCTGCATACGGTAGAGTTGGGGCGCTTCTACCTTCCCCCCGCCGAGCGCGAAGGGGCGATCGCCGCTTACGACCAATGCCTGAACTACATTGACAGCCAAGTGGGAGAGTTGCTGCGGTTTCTGGAGCGTTCTCCCGAGTGGTCTAACACCTACGTCATCATCACCGCCGACCACGGAGAAGCTTTTGGCGAGCACAACGCCTATACCCACGGCTCGGACCTATACCGCGAGGTCCTGCACGTGCCGCTGATCATTGCCGGCCCGGGAATTCCCGGAAGCGTCCGGATCACGGACGTTGCCAGAACACGGCAGATATTCGCGACGGCGCTGGAATTAGCTGGGGTGAAGGGAGCGGTTCTGCGCCGCGCCAGCTTGGCCCGCTTATGGAGCCCCGGCTACGTGCCGAGCAACCCGGAGGAGCCCACCCTCTCGGAAGTCTTGGATAACGTCGCCTTGCCCGCCCCCCAAGGCATGATCAGCATTACCACGCGGGAGTGGCAGCTCATTTACCGGCCGGGTCATCGGCGCAACCGGCTCTATCATTGGCCTACAGACCCGCTGGAACAGCAGAACGTCGCCGATCTGCCGCAAAACCAAGCCCTTGTGGAACACCTCAAGGCTGGCATGCTCTCGATTATCGAACGGTCCTACCGCCCCTGGCGCGACACCCGCTACCTGCTGGCACTTTCCGGATCTGATTTCTCGCCGGACGTGGAAGCTATCAAATCGATTCCCTCGCTACCGCGGGAACCTCTCCTTCCCGAGGGAGCCGGAGCAGCACAAACCCTCTTCCACCCAAATCCGGAGACTCCCCAGTCCAATGACCAGAACCCGGACAAGGAATTGCTGAAGAGCCTTCCTTACGATGCGCAGTGACTTGGGCTGGCGGGACGGCGTCTGTGTCATGTCCCTTTAAGGGCTCTCATCCCTCCAGTTGCTGCCGTCATGAAAATAACAGTGCCGAAGGCACCTTGGACTGCGGCGGCTGGACGCCGCCTTGGAATAGCCTCAAGGACAGAGACCGAAGCAAGGGCTCTACCTCTCCTTTCCTTGGTCCTTCGCCCGGAAATGAAGCGGGCGAAAAGGCGGCGTCGAGCCGCCGTAGTCCAAGGCGCCACGCGCCGGCGCCAGAAATGCGCGTGGGCGGAAGAGTCGGAACGGGTCCTTCCTACCGGTAGGAAATTCAGGCTCCAAAGTGCAAATATTCTTCGTGTTTACGGTCAATTAGCCTATGTCTGGCTCTTACCTGGCCGCCATGCTGCGGGACGATTAGAGGGAGAGCTTTGTTTTGGTGAAATCGCGCACCGGAGGCAAAGGAGGCGCGGGGGTGCTGGCTTGGGATTAGGGGTCAGCAGGCTGATGAAGAAGTCGCTCGGCTCGACGTAGCGGCGGGTTTACCCCGCCATACGTCCTGTGATTTC
>Ga0315282_10009497_pt1 | contig 15463 bp, 13 predicted proteins | sample YL17G07_20_MG_FD_203693 | JGI IMG/M metagenome (GOLD analysis project Ga0315282, IMG submission 203693) | Sediment microbial communities from Yellowstone Lake, YNP, Wyoming, USA - YL17G07_20 | ecosystem: Environmental > Aquatic > Freshwater > Lake > Sediment | place: USA: Wyoming | collected... | reverse complement strand
ACGCCGGACTTACTCGGGCGAGGCATGCCTCGCCCCTACGCAGACGCACGTAACTGACGCCGTACCTTCCACGGGTCAGTGCCCGCTATTGGTTGTCTTCGCCTCGGGCGCCGCCGCCGGCCCGGCCGCCGGCTTCTTTGCCTCCGACCCCGCTGCCGGTGCGACGGTCTGATACCATTCAAGGAGCCGCTGCTGAACAGCCGCCACGCCGGCCCACTGGCTCTTCGGGAATTCGGCCGCAACGCGCTTGTAGAGCGTCACGGCGGCCGCCGGGTCGCTGCTTCGTCGACAGTTGGCCATCTGGTAGAGGGCCCACGCCTTGGTGTCGGGCACTGCGGACCCCGCGAAGGCCCTCTCGTAGAACGGGCAGGCCTCTGCCAACCGGCCGCCAAGATAAAGCGCATCGGCAAGGCCCAGGGGATCCGCGACTTTCTCCGGCGGCAGGTTCTTCAGCGTGTCGATAACGGCCTGGGAAATCGTCGGCGCATTCTGGGCGGACTTCTCGGTCGCCGGCGTAAGGGGCACGACGGGCATAGGCGCGATCACGGGCATCTGCGGAAGATCGGGCATCGGCGGGGGCGGCTCGACCTTCGGTTCAAGGCGCATGCCGTCCACTTTGTCCACCGCCCGGGTCAGGTCCGCCGCGCCGGCCTTCGGGTCCGTGGGGGCCTTGATGCTTGCCTCGATGACCTCCTTGCGGGCCTTGCGGACGAGGGCGGTGGAATCGGCCGCCGGCGCCGACGTGGCCCAGAGCGCCACTGCCGCGCTGGCCGCGGCAACCCACAGTTCGATTGTCCGTCGCTGGGTCCGGGAGGTCATGGCTTGGCGGCTCCTTTGGCCGGGGGCTCCGCTTCGGAGAGGACGACCACGGCCCGCTCGTAGTCCTTTTCGAGGCGGTACGCGCGGGCGAGAACATCGCGGGCCGACTGGCGGACATCCTCGGAGCAGGACGACTTCAGCAGGTCCCGGCACAGCGTGATAGCCTGGACGTTGCGTCCGCCCCGCAGGCAGATTCTGGCCAATTCAACGGTCGCGCGGTGGGCAAGCGGCCCGTTTTCGAGACGGGGCACAAGTAGCCCTAGTTTCGCGCGGGCGTCGTCGGTGTCGCCCGTCTCGGCCATGCCCTGGGCCATCAGGATCGTCATGCGGGCAGCGGTCTCGGGCGACGAGGCCGACGGCAGGCGGGATTTCAGAATGCCCGCGGAGTGCTCCGCAAGCCCCATGGCAAGCAGGACCTGGGCCTTGGCCAGCAGGATCTCGTCGGTTTGCGGAGGCGCGAGGTTCTGCGGACGCAATCGCTCCAGGACGCCATAAGCCGCCACGAGGTCCTCTTTCTCCATGAGGATTTTGGTCATGTCCAGCAGCATCTCCACCTGCCGGTCGTCGCGCGGCATGAACACCAGGGCGTGCTTGTAGGCCTGGACCGCATCGGGAAGCCTGTGCCGCGCGGCCTCCGTCTTGGCCAACAGACCGTAGACCTCGGCCAGGTCGCCGTCGGTGGCGGGCGACCTCGGCAACTCGAGCCTGTGGCCGAGCCACGTGGCCGCGTCGTCATACTTGCCCTTGCGGAAGTAAGACTTGGCGGCGCCCAGGGCGGAGAGCGCCCTGGAGGTCGGCGAAAGGCCCAGGAAAAAGAGTTTCTTGAAGGTGGCGGCGGCCTCGTCAAGGTTGCCGGCTTCCATCGTGGCTTGGCCGAGGCGCAGGTACACCTCGTCTGAGGACGGGCAATCGGGGTAGTTGTTCAGGAGGTCCAGCAACGCTTCGCGGGCGCCTTTGTAGTCCCGCAGGTCGATCCGGATGGTGGCCATACGCTTTCGCGCCATGGGGGCCAGCGAGTTCAGCGGGTATTCGCGGGCAATGATCTGGTACTCGGTCATGGCGGTCGCGCTGTCGCCCGCCAGTTCCTGGAGCAGGCCCATCGCAAAATGTCCGGCGGCCAAACTCGGCGAATCGGACGACCGCATGAAGAACCGGCGCCAGAGCGAGATCGACTCGCGGACGGTCAGGTCCTTCAACTCGGCCATCGAGGCGGTCGCCACGGCGACCGGGTCGCTGACCACGGCCTCTTTGCCCGTGAATCTGGCCACCAACCCGGCCGCGCCGCAGGCAACTTCGATCAGGCGATTGTCATTGACCCCTTCGATACTCAGCACCACGGGCCGGCGGCGGGCCGCGGCGCTCACGTTCTCCCACCGAACGAGCAGGCCCGATTCCGACACGATGCGCCCTACGATGTCCTCCAACGCCGCGCCGCACGACACGGCCGTCCAAAGGTGCATGCCCCGGGCGCCCGCCTTTCGCTGCAGGCTGGGGCCCAGGAGGGTCGAGGCCTGGCGGGCCGCCCCCTCATCGAGCACCTTCTTTAACTCCGCATCGCTCAGTCCGCTGAAGGGATCGACGGTCGCCGCGGCGACCACGTTCCACGGGCGCGGCGTCTCGGCACTTGCGAAAGCGAGCGCCTTGTTGGTGGTCGCCTGCGCGACGAGAAACTCCAGTTGCGTCTCGATCCGCGGTTTCGCCGCGGCGTTGCCCAGCAAGGCCATCCCCTGGTAGGCCCGCATGCGAGCCATCATCGGCTGACCTTCGGCCACATCCAGGTTGCCCATGTCGTAGCAGGCCATGGCGCGGACCGTGGGCGAACCGCAGTCGGCCGCATCCAGGAACATCTGCCGGGCCTCGCGAGCCCGGTTCAGATGGACCAGGCAGCGGCCGGCCCGGAACCTTATGAGGCCGCCAACCCTGCGATTGACGGGGTTCTTGTCGGACTCCCGCAACAGGTTTTCGTACAGGGTCAGCGCCTCGGCGTACCGGCCGGCGTCATTGGCTTGCTCGGCCAGTGCCCACGAGGCGACCGGGGCGGCTTGAGGCCCGGACGGGTCCGGCGCTGCCGGCGCGGCAGGGGCGTCTGACCGCGGGGGCGGCTCCACCAACGTGCTGGGCGGCGCCACAGGCGACGCAGCCGCAGGACGGGGCGTCGTCAGCCGGCTGTAGACAAACGTGCCGGTCGAGGCGGCGAGCGCCAGTCCGACGAGCACAGCCAGGTGCCACTTCTGCAGCCGCCGGGGAGCCTTGGCGGGAACGCTGCCAAGGCCCAGGGCCGTGTGGATATCCGTTCCCTTCGACCCGCCAGGCTGGGGGCCGGTCGACGGGGTCGATGTTGCTGGTTTCGGTGGTTCCATCAAATCCGCCGTCCCGTTTACGTTGCCCTTACCCGAACTGCACCGTGTTCCAACGGCTAAAAAATGCGCGCACGCGCAACTCTGGCTGGTACCAACGCAAGCCCCGTGCCAATCCCCTGAATTACCGCGGACGGGCCATCAGCATGCCTTCTGACGTGTCTAAGGCCTGTTTTCAAGAATCATCGCCGCGCAGGCCAGGACGATGCGCGTCAGGTTTTTGGGCGGACGGTTCGGTTTTCAGACGGGGGGGACAACACGAGGGTAGTATGACAGCGCTAGTGTAGCGACACCGAATTATCGCACACTATGCTACCGGGTGCCACGGTTGCGCCGTTTGCAACCGTGCCGCCGTTCGACGCGGAGCACGGCTGCAAACGGCGCAGCCGTGGCACCCGGCGTCAGCGCCACAGCACGCGGCGGGCAAGACTGCCCGCCGCGCAAACCAGCGCCGGGGGGCAGCGATCATCAGTTGACAACTCCCTGCAAGCGGGATTGCGCTGCCGTGGGGGCGGCCGGCGGACGGACATCACCCGCCGACTCGGGCACCGTAATCCGATACCGCTTCAGTTTGGCGTGGAGTGTGGCACGTGTGATGCCCAGAAGCGCGGCGGCCCTTGTTCGCTGCCAACCGGTCTCGTGAAGGGCCCGCATGATGAACATCCGCTCGGCGGTTTCCAGGGAGAGGTCCTGCCCGGGAGCCTCGGTCGCGCCGGGGGGTTGCCCGGGCGACTTTGTGTCGAAGATAAGGCTGGCCGGCGTGATGGCGGGGCCTCTCTCGATCAGCAAGGCCCGCTCGATGACGTTACGCAGTTCGCGAACGTTGCCCGGCCAGTCGTGCCGCATCAGCACGTCGATCGCCTCAGGCGCAAGCGGCCGGCCCTGTCCGCGTCCTGCCTTGGCTGCGGCCAGGATGAAGTATTCGGCCAATAGAGGAATGTCCTCGCGCCGCCCCTCGGACCGAAGCGGTGGTAGGACAACCGGAAAGACCGCCAACCTATAGTACAGATCGGGGCGAAAATGACCCTGCTTGCAGGCCTCGGTCAGATCGCGGTTGCTGGAGGCGACAACCGTTGCCCGGCACGCCAGATCCTTTGTGCCTCCCACGCGGCGGAAACGGTTCTCCTGGACCACTCGCAGCAACTTGGCCTGGAGGCCGACGGACATCTCGCTGATCTCATCGAGAAGGGCCGTTCCCGTACCCGCCAGTTCGAAGAGGCCGGTCTTCTCGTAATCGGCCCCCGTAAAGGCCCCCTTGGTGTGACCGAACAGTTCGCTCTCCAGGAGGTTGGCGGTGAGGGTGGCGCAGTTGACCGCGATGAAGTCTTCCGTCCCTCCACCGCGGAGAGCGTGGACGGCCTGGGCGACGAGTTCCTTGCCGGTGCCGGTTTCGCCGAGGATCAGGACGGGGCTCAGGTTGCTCTCTGAAACAAGCCGGATCATCTCCAGGGTCTTGCGCATACCCTGGCTTTGGCCCACAAGAGGCACGCCGGCCGGGCACTCGGGGGCAAAAAAGCGTTCGGCCCGGCGGGCTTCGGCCTCGGCCCGGGCCGCGATGACCGCCGCCAGCCGCGGCAGATTCTCCTCCGAGAGCGGCCCCACAATGTAATCCTGGGCGCCGGCCGAGAGGAATCGGGCCGCAATGACCGCGTCCTCGTTCGACCCCAAAACCACCACGGGCTGCTCGGCCGACCAGTTGCGCAACTGCTGAAGGACCTTCAGCCGCACCTGTGCAGGCGCAGTCTCGCGAAGAACCACGAGGTCAACAGAGACCCCCCTCAGGGCCGCCAGAGGCCCGTCCTCAATATCCAGATCAATAACATTATCCGCAAGTTGCCTGAGCAAGCGACTTGCGTCTTCATCGGACCGCGAGCGATCACCCATGCTGACAATCGTAGCGCACCGAACCCGCGAAGCCTGCTTCATGGTGTCCGTGTCCTCCCGGCGTTGAGGAACGATCAGAGTGGTATGTCCCAGCGCTCGAAGGCGGTCTCGGGACCGACATCGAACTCCACCCCTGGCTATGTGAGGAGTCTGTCGGCAATACACGCTTGACACCTTTAATGAAATTATCGGACCATCGAAAAAAAATGTTTGTGGTCTGCCCTGCCGCAGTACACCACTGTCTGTATAAGCGCGGCGGGCAGTCTGTACGTGTTTAGCGTGGGCACCGGCAAAGGGGGCTGTACCCTTTTCGCGCCTTTGCGAAAAGGGGACTGTCCCCTTTGCCACGCCGGAAAAGGGGACAGCCCCCGTTTCCAAACGGCCGGAAACGGGTGCAGCCCCCTTTTCCTGGGTACGCTAAACACGTACGGCAGTCTTGCCCACCGCGCGACTTCAACCTCCGATAGTTGGAGACCGCGACGGCGCGCGGCGGAAGAACTTGCCGGACTATCGGAAGAGAGTTCCGCTACCCGAGCCGCGCGGCAGGCAGCGCATCGGAGGCCGCCGAGTAAATCCCCTCGCGCTAAGTCCTTTGTGCGACGCGGGTTACGGAGCACGCCGCCGCCCCTGCCCGTCCAATGGCATCGCTCTTGCTCGAAGGTGCTTGAGAGCAGGAGCCCCGATATGCAGACAGCGCCGATAAGCGAAGCAACGAACCTGATCCCGAATTCCGGCTCGGGCAGCCCGCGAACATCCGTAGCCAGGGACCTCGACACGGCGTCGGGGCAAACCACGCAGCCAGAGGCCGGCAATTCAACTACGCCGGACCGCCGCAGGGCCGACAACGAGGCCCCGCGTCCTGGTTCTGCCGCATCAGAGGCCGGCGCGGCCGACAAGAAATCCGCTTCACGTGCACGGACGCCGGGCGCCAAGACGAAGGAAGCCGCAGGGCCAAACACCTCCGCCCGCCCGCGCGGCACGGTCGCCGGCAACGAGGTCCCCGCAGAGGGCCGGCAAGCCGCGGCCGGCGTGATCTCCGAAGCCTGCGCCAGGCTGGTGTTCGCCGCAGTGCTGCAGCAGGTGGGGCAGGCGCAGGCCGCACAGATGGCCGGGGCCGCCACCCCGGCGGCCGCCCCGGGCGAAGGAGTTGCCGTACCGGTGATGGGCGGCCAAGGACCGTCCGTGCAGCCCCTCCCCATCCAGGGGCAGATGCTCAAGATCGAAAACGTCGTCACGCCGAGCCAGGTGACGCCGACTCAACCGCAACAGAGTCCGCAGGCGACCCCGGCCCAGGTGCCCGAGCAGGCGCCCGAGCAGGCGCCGCTCCTTGTTTCCACGGAAGCCCAGCCCAACCAGACTCGCAGCAACAGCGGCATCGGCGGCAGCCAGCAACCAACGCCAGCGGCCGAAGCGAAACCCCTTGAGGCCGTACTCGATCCCACGGCGCCGGCGGAACATCCGGCGGTCGCCGCAACCGTGTCCCCGTTGCAGGGCCAGCAGCAGGCGGCGGCCGCAAGCGTGGCGGCGCCCGATCACGGCAAAGTGGTCGAGACCTACAAGACCGGCCAGAAGCAGAACGGCCGGCGCGAACCGGCCTCAACGGCACCCACCCAGGCCGGCAAACTGAACCAGACGCAAACGGCTCACGGGGATGCGGCAGCCGCATCGAGAGCAGCCGACGGCGCGGCATCCGTGCATTCTCAGACCACCGTCGCGGAGGGGCCGGCCAACCAGGCCTCCGACCATCCGCTGGTCAAGGCAGCCGAGGCTTCCGTCCAGAATGCGTCGCGGGGGACCCCGCAGGCCGAGCAAACGCAACAGGCCGCCGAGACGCCCGTCGCGGACCAGATCGTCCAGTCCATCCGGGCCGCCGGCGCAAGGGTCAACCAGCAGATCGTCGTCAACCTCACGCCGCCCGAACTGGGCAAGGTGCGCGTGACGCTCCGGTCGTCGGGCCACGAGATCCGGGGCGTCCTGGAGGCGGACAACCCCGACACCCTGCGGCGCCTGGAGCGCGAGGCCGCGGGCCTGACCCAGCGCCTCGGCGACGCGGGCCTGGACGTGCGCCGGATGGACGTCGTCATGACCCGCCAGGACGGCCAGGCGGCGTCGCAGAACCCCCATGCGAGGGACGGAAGCCGGCAGCACCCGGACGCGGGATCCGATTCCACGAGCCGCGCCGCCCCGGCCGCAGGCCAGGGTTCGCCCGAAGAAACTACCGCCGCCGGCATGGACGCCGTTACGTCCGGCAGCATCAACGTACGAATCTAAGGTAGGGAGAAGACTATGGCATCTGCCGTCAACAGCATCACGGATGCAAACCAGCAACGGATCAATTACCTGAATCTCCTGATCGCCCAGATGCGCAACCAGAATCCGCTGGAGCCCATGGACAACAACCAGATGGCCACGCAACTGGCGCAGATCTCCCAGTTGGACCAGTTGGAGTCGTTGAACGGGTCGTTCAAGGACGTGCTCAGCGCCACGCGGATGACTTACGCCGCGTCCCTCATCGGCAAGACGGTCACGTTCCTGCCGGCGGGCCAGACGGCGCCGATCACCGGGCGGGCCACGAGCGTGGAACAACTCGACGGCGAACCCGCCGTGCGCGTGGGCACGAACGTTGTGAAAGTGAGCAATCTGCTGAGCATCAGCGAATGAGCGTGTCGCCCCCGCCACGGCGGGCAAACGGAGGAGAGGCAAAATGAGTAATGCACTGCTGGCAGGCGTTTCGGGGTTGCAGTCGCACCAGACGATGCTCGACGTCACGGGCAACAATCTGGCCAACGTGGATACGTACGGCTTCAAGTCGAGCCGCGTCACGTTCGGCGAACTGCTGGCCCAGACGATGCGCGAAGCCACACAGGCCACCGCCGGCGTCGGCGGCACGAACCCGCAGCAGGTCGGGGCAGGCGTGAAGGTGGCTTCCATCGACCGTAACATGTCCCAGGGCAGCCTGATCTTCACCGGCCAGTCGCTCGACATGGCCATCGAAGGCGCCGGGTACTTCACCCTGAACGACGGCCAGCAAGACGTCTACACCCGCGTCGGCGCCTTCGCCGTGGACGCCAACTTCAACCTGGTCGACCCCAGTTCGGGCGATCGCGTTCAGCGTATCGGGTCGGAGGGCGTCGCCGAAGGCTTCCAGAACGCCTCGTCCGCCGACATCCGCATCCCGTACGACGTGGCCCTCCCGGCCAAGGCGACAACGACCGTCGTCTTCAGCGGCAACCTGAGTTCCGACGATAACAGCACCTCCGCCACCAATCTCCTGACCAGCGAAATCTCGTACACGGTGGACGGCGGCATGGCCACGAAGGACTCCCTCCTTTTCGACCTCGACCAGGCGCAGGGCCTCGCGGCAGGCGACACCATCGCCATCACCGGTACCACCGCCGACGGCACGGCCGTCAGCACCACCTTGACCCTGGCCGCCGGCACGACCGTCGACGACCTGCTGAGCGCCATCACGGCCGCGTTCCCCGGGTCCACGGCCTCCTTCTCGAACGGCGATATCAAGTTGACCGACACCAAGGCCGGCTACAGCCAGGCGGACCTGAACCTCGCCTACACCGGCGCCGGCGAACTCACCCTGCCCAATTACTTCAAGATTCAGCAGGCGGGCGGCGAACGAACCATCAACACCAATGTTGAAATCTTCGATTCCCAGGGCGTCGGCCACGTCCTCTCCGTCGCTTTCGTCGCCACCAAGGAGCCGAACACCTGGGACGTCGTCCTGGCCGGCATGACGGGCGACGGCTTCATGGATGACCGGCGCGTCAAGGGCGTCACGTTCGGGGCCGACGGGGCGTACCGCGGGCTGACCGGCACGGACGACACCACGTTCCGCGTCCGCTACGGGTCTGACGCCGGCAACGTTCAGGACGTCCAATTGAACCTCGGCGAGCCGGGCCAGTTCAACGGACTGTCGCAGTTCGGCGGCACCTCCACGGTGGCGGCCAGCGGCCAGGACGGCTACGGGGCCGGCTACCTGTCGAACCTCTCGGTCAGCCGCGACGGCATTCTTGTCGGCATGTTCACCAACGGCGTGCGGCAGAACATCGCGGCCCTGAAACTGGTCACCTTCCAGAACCCGGCCGCCCTCGAGAGCGTCGGCAACGGCATGTTTTCCGCGTCGGCCAACTCCGGCGACCCGCTGCCCACCAGGGCGCAGTCGGGCGGCGCGGGGTCGGTCAACGGCGGGTCGCTCGAGAAGTCCAACGTCGACATGGCCAGCGAGTTCGTCAACCTCATCCAGGCGCAAAACGGCTACCAGGCCAACGCCCGCACCATCCGCGTAGCGAACGACATGCTGCAGGAACTGGCCTCCCTCATCAAGTAAGCGGCCCGGCCTTCAGCGGAGGTGGCGACATGATACTGCACGCGATTATCCTGGCGGCCCTGACGCCGTTGGAGCGGTTCGCCGCTCTCAAGCCGGCCGACAACGCCGTGTCGGCCGGCCCGGATACGCTGTGGACCGTGTGGCTACCCGTCGCCTTTGCCGGCGCCTGCGGCGTCGCACTGGTCACGTGGTATGTCGTGCAGTGGCTTCGGACGGAGAAGGTCGACGAATTCGCGGCCGCGGCCAACCGGCTGGGCCTGGCCAATGAAGAACGGGCCGTGCTGAGTCGGGTCGCTACGGCCGCCGGAATGAAGGACGCCGCACCCATCTTCACCACGGAGGAGAAATTCAACAAAGGGCTGGAGGTCTTCATGGCCGGCCCCCAGGTGGGCGGCATGTCCGAGCAGGCGCGCCAGCACCTGACGCAGATTATCGGCGCACTTCGCAAGAAACTCGGCTTCCAGGAAAGGTCCACGGAAAAGGCCTCCAAGCCGCCCCAGAGCGTTCCGATACCGGCCGGCTGCCGCGTGCGGATCACCATGCCCGCCTGCCCCGACCAGGTCGAAGCACTGGTCGTCCAAGCCGGGGAGGATGAAGTCGTCGTTCAACTGCCCGTGCCGCTCGATTCCCCCGTGGGCCAGACCTGGCGTCTCCTGTGCGCCTCGCTGGGCACGGCCTGGGAATTCGACGCCACGGTCGCCGAGGTCGGCGCCAACGGCGTGCGTTTGAAGATTCTCGGCCAGCCGCGCGCGATCAACCATCGCCGGTTTGTGCGGGCGCCGACCCACAAGCCGATCTACCTGGCCCCCTATTCGTTCGCGGACGAGTCCGGGCAAGGAAAACTGCCGGAGTTCATCCAGGGGACGCTGGTCGAGATCGGCGGGCCGGGCCTGCGGATCCATTCCAAGGTCCAAGCCGCCCCCGGCGACCGCATGTTGGTCGTGGTGACCCTGGCCGACAAACGTGTGGTGCGCGGCGTGGGAACGGTCCGCCGCTGTTCGCCGTTCTGGGAAACCGTGGTTGAAATCGGCGGCCTGAAGGAAAACGAACTGAACGCCCTCGTGCGAGAGACGCTCACGGCCCTGAAGCAGGACGAAGCCAACAGTGAGAAGGCCGAAAAGGCCGAGAGACAGGCCACACCGGCAGCCGCACCTGCAACCGAACCGACGCCTGCGCCGGCGGCTCAACCTGCGGCCGAGCCGCGGCTGAACACGGCGCCCCTGGTCACGCGGAACTAACCATGATCGATTCCACACAATCCTACGCCTCGGCCCAGGATGCCCTGACCAAGCAGTACCAGGCCATCACGCAGAACCTGGCCAACGCCGGCACGGTGGGCTACAAGCGCATCCAATGCGAAGTTCAGGCCGGCGGCGCCGGGGCAAAGAGCAGCGGGTCCGTCGCCGGAAAACTTTCCCTCGACCTCACGCAGGGCCACCTGGTCCAGACCGGCCGGGCGCTGGACCTGGCGTTGAACGGCCCCGGCTTCTTCGTCCTGGAGACCCCGAAGGGCAACCTGTACACCCGCCACGGCGTGTTCCAGGTCAACGCCCAGGGGCAACTGGTGGACTCGTCCGGGCGCACGGTCGCCGGCGAATCGGGCCCCCTGATCCTCTCGAATGGCGCGTCCGAATCGCTTAACGTGACGGCGGACGGCCGAATCTTCGCGGGCAAGCAGGAACTCGGCAAACTCCGCGTCGTCGAGTTCGAGAAGGCCCCGGACATGGAACCTGCCGGGCAATGCACCTACCAGGCTCGCGACAAGGCGACCCCGGCGGCGGCAGTCAAAACCACCGTCCAGCAGGGCTTCCAGGAAGCCTCGAACGTCAACGTGGTCGACGAACTCGTCGGCCTCATCACCGTCTCGCGGTTATACGAAGCCAACGCCAAGAGCCTCCGCTCGCAGGACGACCGCTATAAGAACCTCCTGCAAGTGGCCATGGGTTAGCCCGGAAGGAGCACCCGATGTTACGCGCGTTTTCAACGGCCGCAACGGGCATGAACGCCCAGCAGATGATCGTGGACACCATCGCCAACAACCTTGCCAACCTCAACACGGTCGGGTTCAAGCGCAGCCAGGTGGACTTCCAGGACCTGATGTACCTGCAAATGGCGGAGGCCGGCCGCGAGGTCGCCTCCGGCGTCATCGCGCCCAGCGGCCTGGAACTGGGCTGCGGCGTGCGCCCGGCCTCGACGATGAAAGTGTTCAGCCAGGGCGAAGCCGAGAACACCGAACGCCCCCTGGACGTCATGATCGAAGGCGACGGCTTCTTCCAGGTGACCATGCCCAACGGCGAACTCCGGTACACCCGCGACGGGTCCCTGAGGCTCAACGCCACCGGCAACCTCGTGACCTCCAGCGGCCACGCGCTGTCGCCGGCCATCACGATTCCCACCGACGCCCGGAGCGTCAGCGTCGGCCAGGACGGCACCATCACGGTATTCGCCGGCACCGCCAGCACGCCGACGAACGTGGGCCAGATTCAACTGGTCCGGTTCGTCAACGCGTCCGGCCTGCGGGCGGAAGGCGAGAACCTCCTCGCCGAAACGCCGGCCAGCGGCCAGCCGAAAATCGGCACCGCCGGCGAAGACGGCCTGGGCACCCTCCGCGCCGGGTTCCTCGAACGGTCCAACGTCCAGATGGTGCGGGAACTCGTGAACCTCATCACGGCCCAGCGGGCCTACGAGATCAACTCCCGGGCCATTCGCGCGGGCGACGACATGCTGACGACCGCGAACCAGTTGGTCAGGTAGAAACTTTCATGATACGCACAAGCATGCTATCCCTGGTGGTGCTGGCCGCCCTGGCGGGCGCCGCGCGAGGCGCGGAGCCCACGCTCCAGGTCCACCTGCCGCGGGCCATCCAGGTCGATGGCGACGCGCTTTCGCTCGGCATGATCACGGTCATCCGCGCCGCCGGCGAGACGATGACGCAGGAGGTCTCCGCGATTCCGATGGGCCGGGCGCCCCTGCCGCGCGAGGAAATCACCCTCGACCGCGCGACGATCCTCGGGCGGCTGGCCAGCCATGGAATCCCCGCGTCCCAGGTTCAGATGTCCGGGGCCGACAAGGTCGTCGTCGGGCGCAAGGACACCGTCATTGCGGCCGAGGAAATCCGGAAGGCCGCCGAAACGCTGCTGGCGAAGACCCGGCCCAGCCCGGCCGGCGCACGGTGGCGCGTCTGCCGCGAACCGAAGGACGTGGTGGCGCCCGCCGGCGGGCAGGTCAGCCTCGAAGCGCGGCCGGCCGACCGCAAGGTGACCGGAGAGGCGGAGATCGAAGTGGCCGCGCTGGTGGGCGGGCGATTGGCCGGCACCCGGACGGTCGTATTCCGGCTGGCCTACGAGCAGTGCGAGGCCGTGGCCGCGGTGGACATTCCTGCCGGGGCCGTTCTGACGCCGGAGAACGTGACGGTCCGCACGACGACGTCGGACCAGACGCCGCCGGCCAACTGGACGCCGCCGTTCGGCCAGGTGGCGGTGCAGCCGCTGCGGGCGGGCGCGGTCATTCGCCCCGCCCAGGCCCGCACGCCGCAACCGGCGACCAACGTCCGCCGGAGTTCAACCGTCCTCATGCGGATCCACGGCAGCGGCTATGCGCTCACGGCGCTCGGCCAGGCGCTTGACGACGGCTGTCCGGGCCAGTGCATCCGCGTGCGCAACGTCGATTCGTCCCGTGTCGTCATGGCCAAGATCAACGCCGACGGATCGGTGGAACCCCTGGTCGAAGAGGTGAAGAAATGAAACGCTCCATTGCCGTGGTCATCGTTCTGGCGCTGGCAGCCGTCCCCGCCGCGAGAGCCGGCTCCATCTGGGGCAAGGCGAGTTCCGGCGCCGCGGTCGTGCGGACCTACGAGGACGACACAGCCCGCCGCGTGGGCGACGTCCTGACGATCGTCATCAACGAGAAAAGCAACATCGACAACCAGACCAAGCGGAAAAATGAGAAGAAACTCGATCGCAATATCACGTCCTCCGGCACGGTCAACCTGAACGACCTGACCCAGTGGTGGGGCAAGCCGAACGGCCCGGGCGGCAGCGTGTTTACGCTGCCCTCGATCAACGCCACCACGGCGGCCGACACGAAATTCGAGGGCGACGCCGACCTCCAGGCCGACCGCCTGGTGACCGACCGCATTACGGTCACGGTGCATGACGTGCTGCCCAACGGCAACCTCGTCATCATGGGCAGCCGGCGGCGAAACGTGCATGGCGACGAACAGGTCATCTGCGTCAGCGGCATCGTGCGGCCGAGCGACATTACGTTCACCAACACCGTCGGCAGCGAGCAGGTGGCCGAGTTCCACATGGTCAACGTCATCAAGGGGCCGGAGAACCAGTTCACGAAGCCCGGATGGATGGGACAGATCCTCAACTTCCTCAGCCCGTGGTAATAGCGAGGGTGCCATGAAACGCCTGATGGTCATAGTCATCTTGATTGTGACGCTCGCCGCGCCCGCGTGGGCCGAGCGCATCAAGGACATCGTCGACATCAAGGGCGTCCGGTCCAACCCGCTCCAGGGGTACGGCCTGGTCGTCGGCCTCAACGGCACCGGCGACGATTCGCCGGTCGCCCGGCGAATGCTGACGAACCTCCTGCGCCGGTCCGGCCTGGTCATGACCCCCGCCGACGTTTCGAGCAAGAACGTCGCCTTCGTTACCGTGACAGCCGAGTTGGGCCCCTTCTCCCGCTGCGGCACGACGCTCGACGTTACCGTCTCCGCCACCGGAACCTCCACCAACCTCCAGGGCGGCACGCTGCTGCTGACCCCCCTCCAAGGCGCCGACGGGCAGGTGTACGCGGTGGCCCAGGGGTCGCTGACGCTCGGCGGATTTGCCGCGTCGGGGCAGAAGAGTTCCGTCTCGCAGAACCATGCCACCGTCGGGCGCATTCCGGCAGGTGCAACCGTGGAGCGTGAGGAACTGGCCACGTTCGTGGATGAGAGCGGGGCCCTCACGCTGAGCCTCCGCAACGCCGACTTCTCCACGGCCGAAGCGGTGCGGACCGCCATCAACGGCGCCTATCCCGCCGCAGCCGAGACCATCGATGGCGGAACCGTGCGGGTCCGCGTGCCGTCCGACCTGCCGCGCAAAGAGTTGGCGGCCCTGGTGGACAAGATCAGCAACCTCGACGCCAAGGTCGACTCGCCGGCCGTCGTCGTCATCAACGAGCGGACGGGCACCGTCGTGGTCGGCCAGAACGTGGGCATCTCGATGGTGGCCATCTCGCACGGCAACCTCTCGATCATCACGCAGGAGAAGGAAGACGTCAGCCAGCCGATGCCGTTCTCCCGCACCGGAACGACCGAAAAGACCCAGCGCACCGAGATCACCGCCGTGGAGGAAATGGGCGGCCTGCACGTCGTGCCCAAGCAGGTGTCCGTTGCGGAACTGGCCCGCGCCCTGAACGCCATGGGCCTCTCGCCGCGGGACCTGATCTCCATTTTCGAGGCCCTGCGGCAAGCGGGCGCCCTGCAGGCTCAACTGAAGGTCATGTAACCGGCGCCACAATTGTGTAGGGGCGAGGCATGCCACGCCCGAGGAAGTCTCAAAAGCGTGCGGGCGAGGCATGCCTCGCCCCTACAACAGAGATTACAGGACAATCATGGATAACCTGGATCTGGGTCTGAAACCCGTCGCGGGAGCAAGCCTGGCCAGCCCCCTGGACCTGGCCGGGGCCGCCAAGGCGGCCCAAAGCGGTCAGGGCGCCGAGATCGAGAAGGCCGCGCGCGACTTCGAGTCCGTGCTGCTGCACCGCCTGTTCGAGGAAATGCGGCGGACGATCCCGGAGTCGGGGCTCCTGGAGTCGAGCGTCAACGACCAGGTCCAGGGAATGTTCTGGATGTACATGGCGCAGGAAGTCGCCGCCAAGGGCGGCATCGGCCTGGCGAAAGAACTGGCCCGGCAGTTCCGTCGCCTGATCGACGCCGCGGCCCAGGCCGCGCCGCCAAAGGTTGAAGCCAAACTATGACAACCCCTGAAGTCAAAACGCTGGTGGGCGAATACCTCGCCGTTCTCGACGAGGAAACGCACCTGCAGGAAGCCGCCGTCGGGCACCTCAA
>Ga0315282_10009496_pt1 | contig 15463 bp, 22 predicted proteins | sample YL17G07_20_MG_FD_203693 | JGI IMG/M metagenome (GOLD analysis project Ga0315282, IMG submission 203693) | Sediment microbial communities from Yellowstone Lake, YNP, Wyoming, USA - YL17G07_20 | ecosystem: Environmental > Aquatic > Freshwater > Lake > Sediment | place: USA: Wyoming | collected... | reverse complement strand
GTTGAAGCGTATCCAGTGCAACACCGACGATAATGAGAAGACTCGTCCCTCCGAAGAACGACGCAAACTGTGACGTTACTCCGAGGCGGTTCATGAATGCAGGCAGAATAGCGACGATCGCGAGGAAAATCGAGCCTGGAAGCGTAATCTTTGTCAGGATGTTGTCGATGAAGTCGGATGTGTGTCTACCAGGTCGAATGCCGGGAATAAATCCTCCCTGTTTTTGCATGGTTTCCGCCACATCTCTTGGGTTAAATGCAATAGCCGTGTAGAAATATGTGAAAAAGACGATCATGATGGCATAGAAAACCGAGTACGGGGCCGAAGTATAATTCAGTTGTCCTGAAATGGAATTCATGAACTCGCTCTCAGGGAAAAACGTCACAATCGTCTGTGGGATGAACATGATCGACTGTGCAAAGATGATCGGCATCACGCCCGCAGTATTCACACGCATGGGGATATACTGTGTCACTCCACCGTAGACTTTCCTTCCTATCACACGCTTCGCATACTGGACTGGAATTCTCCTCGTGCCCTGAGTCACGAGGACGATACCAGCGACAATGAATGCCATTGCGCCAAAGATCACAAGCTCAACGATCAAGCCTCGCGCTCCTGAACTGATTAGTTGATACTCGTCAAGCAACGCGTTCGGGAATCGCGCAATGATTCCGATGAAGATGATGAGGGAGATGCCGTTCCCAATCCCTCGTTCCGTAATTTGCTCACCCAGCCACATCATGAAAATTGTCCCAGCAGTGAGGACGATCACAGTGCTCATCGTGAAACCAAACCCTTGTACTTCTGCCGGGACGATCGGAACCCCCGCTGCAGTGAGGCTTGTCAATCTAACAGTCATCCCCCACCCCTGCAGCACACAAATCAAGACAGTACCGTATCGAGTATATTGCGTGATCTTCTTCCGTCCCTCTTCCCCTTCTTTTGTGAGCTTTTGAAAATACGGGACGACTGCACCGAGCAGCTGGATGACGATTGAAGAACTGATGTACGGCATAATGCCGAGCGCAAAGACTGCTGCTGCACTAAATGCCCCGCCGACAAAGAGATCATACAATCCAAAGAGCGTGTTTGACGCCTGGTTCCGAATCGCCTGGCTTAGCGCGGATGCGTCAACACCGGGAAGAGTAATATGCGCACCGAGGCGCACAACGATCAAGAGTCCTGCGGTATAGAGGAGCCGCTGACGCAACTCCTGGATCTTCAGAACATTCCGGAAGGTTTCTGTTAACTTTGCCATGCTCTCGTGTTACGACTCATTGGCTCGCAGCTGGAGGGCATCCTGTGATGACAACAGCCTTCCCACCAGCAGATTCGATCTTTTGAACTGCTGATTTCGCAAAGGCATGAGCTGAGACTTCTAACTTGCTCTTGATCTCTCCTTCTCCAAGGATTTTGACCGGAATGTTCCTTTTGGAGACAGCTCCGACATTGTGCAGCGATTCGGGCGCTACCTTCCCGTCCGTGAAACAACCCTTCTCAACAAGAGCTTCGAGCTGTTTGATATTGACGATCTGAAATTCCTTCCTGAACGGATTGCGGAACCCGAACTTTGGAATCCGACGTACCAGTGGCATCTGGCCGCCCTCGAACCAAGCACGGTGTTTATTCCCGGAGCGGGCACCCGCTCCTTTGTGTCCACGGGTAGCAGTGCCACCATGTCCTGACCCCTGCCCGCGACCAATCCGCTTGCGCGGCTTACGGGAGCCTTCCCGATATTTCAAGTTGCTCAGTATGTCGATAGCCATATCACTTCGTGCTCTTAATCTCCTCGACCTTCACAAGATGTCTCACCTTTGTAATCATGCCTCGAATCTGCGGTGTGTCTTTCTGGACGACCGACCAACTCGGACGACCAAGGCCAAGTGCCTTGATCGTCCGCTTGTGAGCCTCGAGCTCATCAATGACGCTGCGAACTTGTGTGATCTTCAGGTGCTTCATGTATTGGTCTGTGATGCCACTTCCTCTGGTGGGGCCTGGAAGAGTTCTGAAAGCTTCATCCCCCGCCTCCGGGCGACCGATTCCGCATCTTGAAGTGAGAGAAGAGCTCGGAGCGTCGCCTTGACAACATTATGAGGGTTCGAAGACCCTATTGATTTTGTGAGAGCATCTTTCACACCCGCTGATTCCAGCACTGCACGCACCCCTCCACCAGCAATAAGTCCAGTCCCCGGAGAAGCCGGCTTGATAAGCACTTTTGCTGCGCCATACTTTGCAAAGATCGCATGGGGAATCGTGTTGTTGGTGATTGGAACCTTCACGATATTCTTCTTTGCATCGTCGATCCCTTTCGAGATCGCATCCGCGACTTCATTCGCTTTGCCAAGGCCGATGCCGACATGCCCTTTGCCATCACCAACTGCCACGATGGCGTTGAAGCTAAAGCGCCGCCCACCTTTTACGACCTTTGCAACTCGGTTGATGTGAACGAGTTTATCTTTGAGATCTAATTCGCTTGCTTTGATCCGTGCCACGTATGCTCACCTGAGAATTCAATTCACATTTGATGCGTGCTGTCGGGAGAGGATTCGAACCTCTACTAACGGCTCCAAAGGCCGCTGTCCTGCCATTAGACGACCCGACAGGGTTTGTCGAGGTCTGACGACCCGACACTGTCCGACGGGGATGGCTTGGCTATTAGCTCGTTCTCACTCCTCAACTCGCTTCTCAAACCTAGAATTTCAACCCGCCTTCACGCGCTCCATCCGCCACTGCCTTCACGCGACCGTGGAAGAGGAATCCACCACGATCGAAAACGACCTCCTTGATATTCTTTTCAAGTGCCTTCCTTGCAACGGTGAGCCCAACGAGCTTCCCTTTGGCTGTCTTCCCTTTCACGCCGTTCAGTTGATCATGCACTTCCTTGGAGAGCGTCGACGCTGCGACTAAGGTTTTTCCAGTGGTGTCGTCAAAGATCTGCGCGTAGATGTGATTCAAGCTTCGATAGACGGAGAGACGCGGGCGCTCAGGAGTCCCCTGAACTTTTCTTCTCACTTTATCTCTGATGCGCAGCCTGCGCTCTAATCTCTCATTCGTGATCATCTTCTTCTCTTAAGAAAGCCTTCTTCAGTTACTCACTGCTTGGTTCCCGCCGCAGCTGCAGCTGCCTTTCCAGCTTTCCGTCGGATGTATTCACCCTCGTACTTGATCCCTTTGCCCTTGTACGGCTCCGGCGGTCGGAAAGAGCGAATCTTTGCTGCAACCTGTCCGACCAATTGCCTGTCAATGCCACCCACGATGATGTTCGTTGGTGCCGGGGTCTCGATCTTAATCCCTTCCGGCGGTGCGAAAATAATTGGGTGTGAATACCCAAGCTGAAGGTGGAGCTTCGATCCCTTCATTTCCGCACGATAGCCCACTCCCACGATTTCCAACCTCTTCTGGTAGCCTTCAGCAACCCCGCGAATCATGTTGTTCAACACAGCACGCCACAGTCCGTGAAGCGCCTTATGCTGTTTATCGGCCACCGACGTGGTCACGAGCAGTTCATTCTCTTTAAGCTCAACTCCAATACCGGGATGAACCGCAGCCGTGAGTTCTCCCTTGGGACCCTTTACCTTTACAGTCCCATCACTTTGTTCGACCTTGACGCCTTTAAGAATCGGTACCGGTTTTCTTCCTATTCGAGACATCTTATCCTACTCACCTTAGTGGATACTACCACACGTAGCAGAGGACCTCACCTCCGAGCTTTTGTCGGCGGGCATCTTTGTCAGTCATTAAGCCCTTCGGTGTCGAGATGATCGCAATGCCGAGACCGTCGAAAACTCGCGGCAGCTTATCGTGACCGAGGTAGACCCTCCGCCCCGGCTTGCTGACGCGGACGAGACTCCGGATCACGCTTTCATCCCCTTGGTACTTCAGATAGATTCTCAACGTTCCCTGAACGCTATGGGGGATCTCTGAAAAGCGAGCGATATATTTTTGCTCGTGGAGGAGCTTTGTGAGCTCACGCAACAAGTTCGAAGCGGGAATATCCACTCTCTTGTGTTGCGCTTGAGCGGCATTTCGTATGCGCGTCAAGTAATCCGATACAGGGTCTGGCATTGTCCTCGCTATCCTCTTCGATATCCAGTTACCAGCTTGCTTTCCTTACCCCAGGAATCTTCCCATCGAGTGCGAGATTCCTGAAGCAGATCCTACAGATTCCAAATTTCCGAAGGTATCCACGGGGCCTTCCGCATATGCTGCAGCGGTTGTGCTTTCTCACTTTGAACTTCGGCGCCCGCTTCGCCTTCACCACCATTGCCAATCGTGCCAATCCGGTTCGCTATGCTCCTCTCTCTGCTGTTGCTGTCACTGGTTTTTCAGACGGTGTTTCGATGATCTCTACGCGCCGGACGAAAGGCATCCCGAGTCCTTTGAGCAGCTCGTAGGCTTCCTCGTCTGTTTCTGCGGTTGTCACGAATGTAATATCCATTCCCGTTATTCTCGTCACCTTGTCGACATCGATTTCAGGAAAGATGATCTGCTCCTTGATCCCAACAGTGAAATTTCCACGCCCGTCGAGCGATTTCTCAGAGAAGCCGCGAAAATCCCGGATCCGCGGAACAGTGACATTCACAAATCGGTCAAAGAACTCGTACATCCGCGCCTTCCGGAGAGTCACGCGACATCCAATTGGAACACCCTCACGCAGCTTGAAATTAGAGATCGATTTCTTCGCTCGTGTGATAACAACCTTCTGGCCAACAATCTGCTCCAATTCCTTTGCGGCAGTCTCAAGAATCTTCGGGTCCTGTGTGGCGCTCCCCAGCCCCACATTCACGCTGATCTTTTCCAAATGAGGTACCTGCATCACACTCTTGTACTGAAAGCGCTTCATCAACGCTGGCACGGCGTCCTTTTTGTAGAGCTCGAACAAGCGCGGCGGTTTGACAGGCTCAGGGGGAGTTTTCGCCGCAGCCTCTGCGCCTTTGGCTTCCTTGACCTGTTTTGCTTTTGCCATGTATTCTTAGTTTCTAGAGATCTTAGTAACCCCTGAGCCGCTAGAACATCTCACCACAATTCTTACACACGCGGGTGAGCTGGCGCTTTCCCGTCGTCGCATCCGTCACGACGGCGTGGCCAAGGCGGCTCGGAGTATTACACTTTGGACACACAACCATGACGTTCGAGGCGTGGATTGGAGCTTCCTTCTGCACGATACCGCCCTGTGGGTTCTTCTGAGAGGGCCGCGTGTGCCGCTTGATGATGTTTACTCCTTCGACGATGACGCGACCTTTCTCGCGAAACACCTTGAGAACCTTCCCGTTCTTCCCGACGTAATTGCCTGCAATCACAACGACGTTATCGCTTTTTCGGACTTTCATTATTCTTCTCTCAGAAGCGAGGTCAAACCACTTCCGGCGCCAACGATACAATCTTCATGAACTGCTTCTCGCGGAGCTCACGCGCGACCGGGCCGAAGACTCTCGTCCCGCGAGGCTCATTCTGTTCATTCACAAGCACTGCGGCATTCTCATCGAAGCGGATGTATGAACCATCACGACGGCGCGTCTCCTTTTTCATCCGGACAATGACCGCACGCGACACATCCCCCTTTTTCACGGCAGCTCCGGGCAGTGCTGACTTCACCGAAACAACAATCATGTCCCCGATCCCCGCATACCGTTTATCATGTCCACCAAGGACACGGATGCAGCGAATTTTCTTGGCACCCGAATTGTCTGCCACCACAAGATTTGTCTCTTCCTGAATCATAGCACACTAGCATTTCCTGGGTCACTGCGCCCGTTCTACAACCTGGACGAGACGCCACCGTTTCCGCTTGCTCAGGGGGCGAGTTTCCATGATTTGAACTTTATCTCCAATCTTCGCCTCATTCTTCTCGTCATGCGCGATAAGCTTTGTGGTTCTGTGAGAATACTTCCTGTACAAAGGATGCGGAACTCGTCGGTCAATCGCCACAACAATACTCTTTTGCATCTTGTTGCTCACGACGACGCCAACGCGTACTTTCCGTCGAGTTGTTCTTGTGGCAGGATCGATATTCTCCATAGCGTCTATCACGTCGCTTCTGGTTTCTCCTTTGCCTCACGCAGGCGTCTGATCTCTCGTTGCCGTAACAGGGTCTTCATGCGAGCGATGTCTCTTCGCACAGTGCTGAGCTTTGCCGGACTCTCCAGTTGCGTCGTCGCATGTCGGAAACGAAGATGCGAGAGGCTCTCTTCTTCGTCTTTAACCCTTTTCTTCAGTTCTTCGTCACTGAGTTCCTTAATCTCATACATCTTCATCTCTGAATCACCCTCAGGCCGCTTTGTAGTCTGTACGAGTTACGAACTTCGTCCTGATCGGGAGCTTGTGAGCCGCCAGACGAAGGGCTTCTTCAGCCATTTCGGGCTTGATTCCGCCAACTTCGAACATCACCCTCCCAGGCTTCACGACCGCAACCCACATCTCCGGAGCTCCCTTTCCTTTGCCCATACGAGTTTCAGCCGGTTTCTTCGTCACAGGTTTGTCGGGGAACAAGCGAATCCACACCTTCCCCTCACGCTTCATCATTCTGGTGAGTGCAATTCGAGCGGCCTCGATTTGCTTCGCCGTAATCCACGCCGGCTGCAAAGCCTTCAACCCGAAATCTCCGAAGGCGACGGTTGCACCACGGGTTGCAAAGCCCCGCATACGCCCTCGCTGCGCTTTCCTGTACTTGACTCGCTTCGGCATTAACATGATGTGTTTACTCCACTATCCAGATCATACTCACCTACGACTGCTTTCCGAGGTGGTCACCGAGAATCTCGCCTTTACAGATCCAGACTTTCACTCCAATTGCTCCATAGATGGTCTGTGCCGTTGTTGTCGCGTAATCGATATCGGCCCGCAGTGTATGAAGCGGAATTCTTCCTTGTTTATACTGCTCTGTCCGTGCCATTTCCGCCCCACCCAACCTTCCTGCACACATGATTCGGATTCCTTCCGCACCCATTCTCATCGAGGATGTCATCGCTGTTTTCATTGCCCGTCGGAACGAGATACGGCCTTCGATTTGAGACGCGACAGTCTCACCGACAAGATACGCATCGAGCTCGGGACGTTTGATCTCATGAATGAGGATCTTTACTTCTTTGTTCGTGATCTTCTTCAATTCCTCTTCGAGCTGCGTGATTTCCTTGCCACTCCGTCCAATGACGATACCGGGTCGAGAGGTGTGAATCGTGATTACAGCACGCTTCAGAGTTCGTTCAATGAGGATCCGCGAGATCCCCGCCTTCTTCAGACGGCTGTGGATATAGTTGCGGATCATGAGATCTTCGGTAAGCTTTCCCGCGAATCCCTTCTCATCGTACCAATTTGAATCCCACGATCGAATGATTCCGAGTCGCAGCCCTATTGGATTTGTTTTCTGTCCCAAACGACCTCCGGTTTCTCCTCCTGATTTCAGACCTTGTAGTTAAAGTTGTGCCCTATTACTTTTGTGCAACAACTATCGTGATATGATTCGACCGCTTCCGAATCCGATAAGCTCTACCCATTGGTGCTGGCAACGTGCGCCTCAAGGTCGGCCCCTGGTTAACATAGGCCTCCTTCACGTACAGCGTTTCGACATCCACTCGTCCCGCCTCATTCTTATTCTGCAAGTTGGAAACTGCAGAGCGAAGAGTCTTCTCTGCCACTTTCGCACTATGTTTCGGCGAGAAATGGAGCGTCGTAAGTGCATCATCAACGGGCTTCCCCCTGATGAGATCAATGACTAACCGCATTTTTCGCGGCGAAGAACCCACGTACCTGTTGATTGCACGCGCTTCCATTGTCAACCTTCACGCTTCGACCCCACAGGAGTCGTTGTCTCTTCTGTCTTCAAGCCCGGATGCCCGCGGAAAATCCTCGTCGGGGCGAATTCTCCCAGCTTGTGCCCAACCATCGCTTCATGGACATAGACGGGGATGAACTTGTTCCCGTTGTGTACTGCGAATGTGTGTCCGACGAAATCTGGCGTGATCGTCGAAGAGCGCGACCACGTCTTGATCACCTTTTTCTGGTTGCTCTTCTCCAGTGCTTTGATCTTCTCAAGCAGTTTCGGATCCACGTGAGGACCCTTTTTCAGAGATCGTGCCATAATCTAGTTGATCAGATGACCGAATTACCTTCGTCGCTTCACAATATACTTGCTGGATGCCTTCTTCCTCTTCCGAGTCTTTTTTCCCTTCGTGTGCATTCCCCAGGGAGAGACCGGGTGAGGATTCCCCTGCGGGGATTTCCCTTCACCACCTCCATGCGGGTGATCGACGGGGTTCATCACGACACCACGGGACTGCGGGCGCCGGCCGAGCCATCGCGAACGTCCTGCTTTTCCAATACTGATGTTCTCGTGTTCAATGTTGCTCGCTACGCCGATCGTGGCGAAGCACTCTTGACGAACGTTTCTGATTTCTCCAGACGGAAGTCGCAACTGGCCGTAGTTACCTTCCTTTGCGAGGAGCTGCGCATAGGCTCCAGCGCTCCGCGCAAGCTGAGCACCCTTCTTCGGTTTTAGCTCAACGCCGTGGATGAACGTACCGACAGGGATGTTTCTCAAAGGAAGCGCGTTCCCGACTTTGATCTCCGCATTCTCTCCCGACTCAAGCGTTTCTCCCACCTTCAGCCCTTCCGGGGCTACGATGTACCGTTTTTCACCATCAGCATAATCCAGCAGGGCGATGCGTGCTGAACGATTCGGGTCATATTCGATGGATGCAACGCGCGCAGGAATCCCCGTCTTGTCCCGCTTGAAATCGATGATCCGGTAGAGCCGCTTGTGTCCGCCACCACGGTGTCGAGCAGTCACATGCCCGTCCGACGTGCGCCCGCCTGTTTTCTTCAACGGCGCGAGGAGCGACTTCTCAGGCTCGGTCCTTGTGATCTCGTCAAAAGCGGAGACTGAATAAAATCTCGATGCTGGAGTTGTTGGTTTAAGCTTTCTGACGGGCATGCTGCTATTCCCTCACGGTTTCTCAGCTACACGTTTTCAACGAAATCAATCTTCTCCCCCTCTTTCAGAGTCACGATCGCCTTCTTCCAATGTGAAGTTGTTCCTGCAAAGCGACCGCGACGGGTCAACTGAGACTTCGTTTTGCCTTTCAACATTAGCGTCCGGATACTCTCGACAGTGACATTGAATTTCTTTTCGACTGCCCGGGCAATCTCCACCTTGTTCGCTTCAGTGTCGACCTCAAAAGCGTACTGGCGCTTGTCCTGCAGGATTGTCATCTTCTCAGTGACCAAAGGTCTCTTTAGGATCTCCCTCATCGTGCACCTGATCCGCTAATTCCGAATACTGGTCTCAAGAACGCCCAAAGCAGTCTTTTGAATCAGGAGAACTTGATTGTTGAGAATGTCATAGGTCGAGGCCTTGTTCGCTTCCAATACATTCACCGTCGGGATGTTCCTCCCGGACTTGTAGATGTTGACATCGCTCGAAGGTACAAGGATGAGCGTCTTCTTCCCACCAAGAGAGAGCGCCTTGAGCACTGAGACCATCTCTTTCGCCTTCGGAGCTGAGAAAGTGAAATCCTCAACCACAAAAATCTGACCATTCTTTGCTTTATATGAGAGGGCAGATTTCCGAGCGAGCGTCTTCACCTTTCGTGGAAGCCTGAAATTATAGTCGCGCGGCTGCGGTCCAAAGATCGTCCCTCCCCCGGTCCACACCGGAGATCGAGTCGACCCGGACCGGGCACGCCCCGTATGTTTCTGGCGCCACGGTTTCTTGCCGCCACCACGCACCTCACCCCGAGTCTTCGTCTTGTGCGTCCCCTGTCGTTGGTTTGCGAGATAGAGCCGAACTGCCTGATAGATCGCATGATCGTTCGGTTCGACCTCGAAGACATCCGGTCGGAGGGTTACTTTTTCTCCCGTCTTCGTGCCATCCGTCTTGTAGACTTCTAGTTCCATGAGAAACTATTGAACGAACTCGCGTTAAAGTTTAGTGATCTCAAGATAGCTGTTGATTGCACCCGGGACGGATCCTCTCACCAGGAGAATGTTTGATTCTGGAATCACTTTGACAACACTGAGATTCCGTATCGTCACTTTACGTCCTCCCATCCGTCCTGCCATCCTCATCCCTTTGAAGACTCGTGAAGGATAAGAGCTCGAGCCAATGGACCCCGGAGCTCTCTCCCGGTCACTTTGCCCATGAGTTCGCGATCCACCGCCGAAATGGTGCCGCTTCACAACACCTTGAAAGCCTTTCCCCTTCGAAATCCCGCTGACCTTCACAGTGTCACCCTTGGCAAAAACTCCATCAACTTTAAGCTCTTCACCTGCCTTGTGTGTTGACGCAGTGAAGCCCTTGAACTCTCGGAGAACTCTGAGAGTCTTCACCCCCGATTTCGCAAAATGTCCTTTGAGCGGTTTGGTTGCGAGGCGTTCTTTCTTCTCTTCAAAGCCAAGTTGGAGAGCGTCGTAACCGTCGTTCTCCTTCGTTCGGTTCTGCGTGACCCAGCACGGACCCGCCTGGATGACGGTGCAGGAAATCGCCTCCCCACGCTCATCAAAAATGTTTGTCATTCCGATTTTTTTGCCGATCAATCCAGCCATATTCTTTCCGTCTGAAGCATCATTCCACAATCGATCTCAATTGCTCTCTCGAGGTAAGAGTCGGGCGGATGGTTCACACCTTGATCTCGACATCAACGCCTGCAGGGAGCTCAAGCTTCATGAGTGAGTCCACTGTCTTATTTGTCGAGTTAAGAATGTCAATGAGACGCTTATGGGCTCGCGTCTCGAACTGCTCCCTCGACTTCTTGTCTACGTGTGGAGAACGAAGTACCGTGTAGACCGTCTTCTTCGTTGGGAGGGGAATCGGACCAGAGACCACAGCCCCCGTCGACTTGACAGTCTTAATAATCTTTTCCGCAGACTTGTCGATCAAGCTATGATCGTACGATTTCAGCGTTATCCGAATCTTTTGACCAGCCATCCTGCACCATTAAGCTTACTGAAGATTGCATGAAAAAGGCTGTCCTGGACTGAAGCAGGGCAGCCTCATGAGATTCCTACTCGAGTATTTTGGTCACGACGCCGGCACCAACCGTGTGCCCACCCTCGCGAATTGCAAAGCGAAGCCCTTCCTCCATGGCAATCGGAGAAATGAGCTCAATCGTGAGATTGTCGACGTTATCACCGGGCATCACCATCTCCGTCCCCGCCGGGAGAGTGCCAACACCAGTGACGTCCGTCGTCCGGAAGTAGAACTGCGGCCGATAGCCAGTGAAGAATGGTGTGTGGCGCCCGCCTTCCTCCTTTTTCAGCACGTACACCTGAGCCGTGAATTTCTTGTGAGGGGTGATGCTCGAGGGTTTCGCAATAACCATTCCGCGCTCCAGCTCCTCTTTCTCAACCCCTCGGAGGAGAATGCCGATATTATCTCCAGCCATCCCCTCATCCAGCTCCTTGCGAAACATCTCCACGCCGGTGACGACACTCTTCTTATGGGCACCGAGTCCGACGATCTCGACTTCCTCCCCGACCTTCACTCGCCCGCGCTCGACACGACCAGTCCCGACAGTTCCTCGTCCCGTGATGCTGAAGACGTCTTCCACTGGCATTAAGAAGGGCTTCTCGACATCACGTGCTGGAACGGGCACATATGAATCCACAGTGTTCATCAGGTCATAGATGCATCTGAATGCAGGGTCATCCGGCTTCGAATCGGGCGCCAGTGCTCGCTCCATCGCTTTCAGCGCACTTCCCCGGATAATAGGGATCTCGTCGCCTGGAAACTCCTGCTGTTTCAGAAGATCACGAAGTTCCATTTCAACGAGCTCGATGAGCTCGGGATCATCCACCATGTCAATCTTATTGAGAAACACAACGATTTTGGGAACGCCTACCTGACGAGCAAGGAGGATGTGCTCACGCGTCTGGGGCATCGGTCCATCATTTGCCGCGACAACGAGGATCGCGCCATCCATCTGCGCGGCACCTGTGATCATGTTCTTGATATAATCTGCGTGGCCCGGGCAGTCAACGTGGGCATAGTGTCGTTTCTCCGTCGAATATTCGACGTGGGCGACAGCGATCGTGATTCCGCGCTCTCGCTCTTCGGGTGCATTATCGATACTGTCGAAGGTCCGAATATCCGCGAGACCTTTCTTATTCAACACCATTGTGATGGCGGCTGTCAGAGTCGTCTTCCCATGGTCAATATGTCCAATCGTTCCAATATTGACGTGGGGTTTGTCTCGCACGAATTTTGCTTTTGCCATTCTCGACTCTCCTATGGTAGATTGATTTAGGTAAATACGATTAGAGCTTCAGAGTATCTCAAGCAGTGACGAGATCTTTTCCTTTTACTTTCTCGATGATCTGCTCAGAAATATTCCGAGGGACCTCATCATAATGTGAGAACTGCATCGTATACAAAGCTCGTCCTTGTGTCATTGAGCGCATTGCCGTTGCGTATCCGAACATCTCCGAAAGGGGAACGAAAGCTTGGATAATCTGCGCATCCTTCCGGGCACGTAAGCCTTCGATCTTCCCGCGCCGTGCATTCAGGTCTCCCATTACGTCTCCCATATACTCTTCTGGCGTCACGACTTCGACAGACATGATTGGCTCGAGGAGCACAGGCTGCGCGCGTCTTGCAGCGTCCTGGAATGCCATCGAGCCAGCGATCTTAAACGCCATCTCTGAGGAGTCCACCTGGTGGAACGATCCATCGAAGAGGCGAACCTTTACATCCTCAACTGGATAGCCCGCCAGAACACCATTCCGCATCGCCTCCTGAATCCCCTCTTGAACGGCTGGGATGTATTCCTTTGGAACCGCACCGCCGACGATCGCATCAACGAACTCGAACCCCTTTCCCTTCTCGTTCGGCTCGAGTTCAATCCAGACGTGTCCGTACTGTCCATGACCACCAGACTGTCGAATGAATCTCCCTTCCGCCTCGACCTTCTTTTTAATGGTTTCCTTATACGCAACCTCTGGTCTGCCGACATTGGCCACGACCCGAAATTCGCGTTTCATCCGATCAACGATGATTTCGAGATGAAGCTCTCCCATGCCGCTGATGATTGTCTGGCCGGTCTCTTCATTTGAGGATATCCTAAACGTCGGGTCCTCTTCAGCAAGTCTTGAGAGCGCCTCCCCAAGCTTTTCCTGATCTGCCTTGGTTTTTGGTTCGATGGCCACTGAGATTACTGGATCGGGAAATTCCATCTTCTCGAGGATGATAGGGTCGTCCTCCTCACACAGTGTGTCACCAGTTCGAGTGGACTTAAGCCCGACAGCAACTACGATGTCGCCAGTGTAGGCCTCATCCACATCCTCACGGTGATTAGCGTGCATTAGCAGCACACGCCCGATTCGTTCTTTGCGTTCTCGGATCGAGTTATATGCGTAGGATCCAGCCTGAATAGACCCCGAGTAAACCCTGAAATACGTCAACTTGCCAACGTGCGGATCCGTCATGATCTTGAACGCGAGAGCACTGAACTTCTCGCTATCACTGGCCTTCCGAGCAATATGATCTTTTCGGCGTGGATGATGACCCCAAACCTCACCGCCTCCGATGTCGAGAGGTGAAGGGAGGAAATCCACAACCGAATCCAACAACATCTGAACACCCTTGTTCTTGAAGGCGGAGCCGCATAGGACTGGAACGATGCTCACCTTTAACGTCGCACGCCGGAGGACCTCTTTGATTTCTCGCTCACCGATCGGTTTCCCTTCGAGGTATTTCTCCAAAAGAGTATCATCTTCATCTGCGACGGCTTCGAGCATTTTCATCCGATATTCAGCTGCCACCTTCTCGAGGTCGTGCGGGATTGGGAGGTCTTCCCACTCCGTCCCGAGAGTAGACTGGTGATAGATCTTCGCCTTCATCTGGATGAGATCGATCACGCCAGCGAACATATCTCCTTCGCCAATCGGCAGCTGGATTGGGACAGCATGGGCACCAAGTCGATCCCTCATCATCTTGATTACGTTGAAGAAATCTGCACCGACGCGATCCATCTTGTTGACAAATGCAATCCTCGGGACTCCATATTTGTCTGCCTGGCGCCATACAGTTTCAGACTGTGGTTCAACTCCCCCCACAGAACAAAAGAGAGCCACCGCACCATCAAGAACGCGGAGAGAACGTTCGACTTCGACAGTGAAGTCCACATGTCCCGGCGTGTCAATAATATTGATTCGGTGGTCGTTCCAGAAGCAGGTGGTTGCAGCACTTGTGATTGTGATTCCGCGCTCTTTCTCCTGCTCCATCCAGTCCATCGTCGCGGCGCCGTCATGGACTTCACCCATACGATGAAGGACTCCGGTGTAAAACAGAATCCGCTCGGTCGTTGTAGTCTTCCCGGCATCAATGTGCGCCATGATGCCGATGTTCCGCGTTCTATCGAGTGGATATGCTCTTGCCATCGCTTTGATCAGTCACTCACTTTTCACCATCGAAAATGGGCAAACGCTTTGTTTGCCTCAGCCATCTTATGCGTGTCTTCTTTCTTCTTTACTGCATTCCCCTCGTTATTCGCCGCAGCGACGAGCTCAGCTGCCAGTCTCAACGACATCGATTTGTCTTTTCGTTCACGCGCGGCATTCAGCAGCCAACGAATTGCGAGCGCCATCCCTCTGTCCTGACGAACCTCTGTCGGAACCTGATACGTCGCGCCCCCAACTCGTCTTGCCCGAACCTCAAGGATCGGTTGGACATTCCTTACTGCTTTCCGAAATACATCAAGCCCATTCTGCTTCGTCCGTTCTTCCGCCAGTTGCAGTGAATCGTAGAAGATCCCCCTGGCCAGATGTTTCTTCCCTCGTCGCAGAATCGAATTGATGAACCTAGCAACAAGAACGTCTTGGTACTTGGGGTCTGCAGGTATTTGCCTCTTCGGGGCTCTCTTCTTTCTCATCCGACTGGTTAGCTATGCTTCCTTTGGTCTCTTTGCACCGTATTTCGAGCGACCCTGCTTTCGGTCACTCACCCCCGCCGTATCAAGAGTCCCGCGGATGATGTGATAGCGAACTCCAGGCAGATCCTTTACACGGCCCCCTCTAATCATGACGATAGAGTGCTCCTGGAGGTTATGTCCTTCACCCGGGATGTAGGCCGTCACTTCAATGCCATTGGTCAAACGGACCCGAGCGACTTTCCGCAAGGCGGAATTCGGTTTCTTAGGCGTTGTCGTATAAACGCGCGTGCAGACCCCTCGCTTCTGGGGGCTGCTTTGTAAAGCTGGGGCCTTACTTTTCCAGGTAGTCTGTTCACGCCCCCAGCGTATGAGTTGGTTTATTGTCGGCAACCGGGAATCCTTAGAAAGTCTTAAGGAAAAAAAATCAAGTCTGTAAATTTAACCAAAAAAAACATAACTGTCAAACCCACTCAGTCTCTGCGCCAGGACATCGTTACCAGGGGGTGGTCGAGCAGTGGTTGAAGATAGCCAGTCTCTCACGTAGCTTGAAGTCACTCTGGAAGCAAGCTCACCGTGAAGGATACCGACTATGGATCTAC
>Ga0315282_10009495_pt1 | contig 15464 bp, 10 predicted proteins | sample YL17G07_20_MG_FD_203693 | JGI IMG/M metagenome (GOLD analysis project Ga0315282, IMG submission 203693) | Sediment microbial communities from Yellowstone Lake, YNP, Wyoming, USA - YL17G07_20 | ecosystem: Environmental > Aquatic > Freshwater > Lake > Sediment | place: USA: Wyoming | collected... | reverse complement strand
CACATGGTCGAGAACTACTTGCTGGAGCCGCCGCTGATAGCGTCCGCTCTGGAACGCATCAGAAGGTCTCCTCGCACGAAGTGGCCGAACGACCTGGGCGACGACACTGCGACAGCCGAGGTCTTGCTCGCGGAGGCGGCGCGTGTCGAGGCTCCACGACATGCGGGCTGGATGTGCATACACGAGATCAGGCGCGAGCTTGAGCCATATGGCAGGCGGGTGTTCGAGACGCCCACGGGGTGGGTCGAACCGGAGACGGCGAACGGATGGACCGACTACATCGTCTCGGAACTCCAGCAGTCGGCGGCCGTGTGGGGCAGTCGAGTTGGGAAGGCCGGGGCTATCGGCCAGGACTGCGTAGGCACGATGTACAAGGCGGCCCTGCAGGCCGTGACCGCCGCCGACTACGTGGCCAGCAGGGGGTGCCTAACGGACTTCCGGGGCCACCGACTGCTGTCTGAGCTGTCCCGTCTCCTGAGCGCGAGAGGCGTGTCTCCGCCGGTCAGCCGCGAGACCCTGCGGGTCTACCTTCTTGAGTCCTTGGCCTCCCTGTATCAGCCCGGCTTCTTCGACCCGGACGACTTCCTGGAACTCGCCAGGCGCCTGGGGTATCATGCGGGCGACGCGTCCTAGGGACGATTGGCGGCGTTCGCGGTGCACGCAGAGAGAGTAGCCAAAACGCGGAACGGTGGCCCGGTCGAGGCGCCCTGCCTCGCCCACGACTGTGGCGCGCTCCACGCACGCGCCCGTGTCGCGGCCGCGCGGCTGTCGCTACAGGACGCTGAGGAGATCGTCAAGGACGGGCCCGCGAGCCTGCTGCGCGACCCACCGGGTGGCTCGACTGCGGCGGATAGGGCGCTTCTACCATTCACCGGCGGCAAAGTACCCATCCGGGGTCGCCTGTATCTGACACAGCTCAGGCTCGTCTTTCTGCCCTCCGGTGTCGGGGCGGTGGTCTCCATGCTGGACATCCCCCTGCGCGACCTGGCCGCGGTAAGCACGGCGCGCGTGGGGTGGCGGTCGGCAGTGAGGGTCACGCTCCGCAACGGCCGCGAGCATGACTTGCTCGCGCGCGGGGTCGCGGGCTGGGCGGCCTCCGTCGGGCGGGCCGCCGGGCTCGGCGCGGCGCCGCCGGGGTAGGGCCCGCCTACGCCCGATCGCGCGGGTGCAGATCCTCTTCAAGCAACTCGCACAACGCGTGGATGAGCGTGATGTGCGCCTCCTGGACGCGAGCCGTAGCCTCCGAAGGCACCACGAGCGCAACGTCACACAGGCTCGCGAGCTTGCCCCCATCTCGGCCCGTCAGGCCCAGGACGAACGCCCCCCTGTCGCGGCTCAGGGTCGCCGCGGCGCACACGTTCTCCGCGTTCCCGCTGGTGGAGATCGCGACCAGCGCATCGCCGGGGCCCACGAGCGCGTCGGCCTCGCGCAACAGCACCTCGGTGTACGAGAAGTCGTTCGCGATCGCGGTAGCCGAGGTCGGGTTGCACCCCAGCGTCACCGCCCTGATCCCGGGCCGGTTGTAAGCGAACCGGCCGATCATCTCACCCACAAGATGGAGCGCGTCCGACATTGAGCCGCCGTTGCCGCACGCGAATAGCGTACCGCCGGCCTTCAGACGACGCCCGATCTCGGTTGCCGACGACGCGAGATCGGCGGCGAGCACCACCGACGCTTCCTTCGTGCGGGCGCTCTCGGCTAGGATGTCACGAATGCGCTGAGTGTGGCTCACGTGCGTCGCCTCCTGGCGTTACTGCCCGGGAGGCAGGAGTTTCGGCCCCGCGCAGCCTAGTCCCTGTCGATCCACCCGGAGCGAAACGAGGAGAGCGGCGCATGAGCCGGATAGCGGTGACCATCGGAGACCCCGCGGGCATCGGCCCCGAGATCTGCTTGAAGGCGTTGGCGGGCACGCGGCTCGCGGACGCGGGTGGCGCGGTTCTCGTCGGCGGCCGGGCGGTGCTCGAACGATGCGCGGGCACGCTCGGCATCGCGATGGTGGCGGATGACCGCATCGTCGATGTCCCGGTCGAAGGGGTCGCGGACATCGAGCCGGGGAAGGTCAGCGAGGTAGCGGGGCGGGCGTCGGTCGCGTACGTGGAGGCCGCGTGCCGGCTCGCGAATGCCGGCGAGGTGGATGCTATCGTCACCGCGCCGGTGAACAAGGAGGCCCTGCGCGCCGCCGGCTGCCCGCACATCGGCCATACCGAGCTGCTGGCCGCTCTGTTTGGCGTATCCGACCCGCTCACGATGTTCGTGACCGGCACCCTGCGGGTCTTCTTCCTTACCCGCCACTTGTCGCTCCGCGACGCGATCGACGAAGTGAAGCAACCAAATGTGTTAGCCTCGCTCGAGGCAGTCGACGCCGCGATGCGAGGACTTGGCTTCGCGCGGCCGTCCATCGCCTTGGCGGCGCTGAACCCTCACGCGGGGGATGGGGGACAGTTCGGCGACGAGGAAGCGGTCGAGCTCGCGCCAGCGGTGGAGGATGCCCGGCGGCGTGGGATCGACGCGCACGGACCCATCCCGGCCGACTCGGTGTTCCATCAGGCTCTCGGGGGCGCGTGCGACTGCGTCCTGTCGCTCTACCACGACCAGGGGCACATCGCGACCAAGACCCGTGACTTCTACGGGACCGTGACGGCCACCCTAGGCTTGCCTGTCCTCAGGACCTCCGTCGATCACGGCACGGCCTTCGACATCGCGTGGCAGGGCGTCGCGAGCGAGGAGAGCCTGGTCAAGGCGCTGCGGCTGGCGGAGGAGCTGCTGGCGGTCCCCCGGGCCTCAGGATAGCGGCGAGCCGTACATCCGCTTGGCCGTTGCCCGGGATAGCCGCCCGGCCGTTGTCTTCGGCAGCTTGTCGACGCGGCGGAAGGCGCGGGGGACCTCGTACTCCGCGAGGTGCGCCTCGCACTGTGCTAGTAGCTCCTCGTCACTCGGGTCCGCGCCCGGCGCCGCCACGATGAGGGCCTTGGGCACTTGCCCGAGCGCGCGGTCAGGAACCCCGATCACGCAGCAATCGGCTACTCCGTCCACGGCCAGGAGCGCCCGCTCCACCTGGCTCGGGTGGACCTTCAGGCCGTCCACGACGATGACGTCGCGCCTGCGCCCCGCTATCTGCAGGAACCCGTCGGGAGAGCGCCGCGCTAGGTCACCCGTGTGCAGCCAACCGTCTCGCATCGCCTCGCGCGTTTCCTCCGGCTTGCCCAGGTAGCCGGACATCACGTTCGGCCCTCGCACGACTACCTCGCCGACGTCGCCGGTCGCGGTGACGGAGCCCCGATCGTCCACCAGTTGCACCCGCTGGTTCGGCAGTGGCAGCCCGACCCAACCCGGACGGCGCGAGCTGTCAAACGGATTGCAGGCAACCGCGGCCGTAGCCTCCGCACAGCCGTAGCCCTCGGTGACCGAGATCCCGAACCTGTTCTCGAACCTGGACATGACGTCGATCGGCAGCCTGTCGCCGCCACAGATGCAGTGTCGGAGGGACCTCCCTTGGGTGCCGGCGTCCGCGTCTACGAGCCTGCCAAGCACCATGGGCATGGTGACGATGCATGTTGCGTGGCGCTCGTCGACCGCCCTGGCCGCGCACTGAAGTGACATGGACGGGCAGGTCAGGCAGTGCGCCCCCACCGACAGCGGCAGGAGACAGCCGACGGCCAGCCCGTAGACGTGCCAGACGGGGGTAAGAGCCAGGAAGACGTCCTCTTCCTCGATAGGCACTAGGTGCCGGAGCGTCTCAACGGTGGAGGAGAGGTTCCCGTGGGTCAGCATCGCGCCTCGGGGCGTTCCCTCGGCACCGGACGTATAGAAGCATGCTACTCGATCTCTCGGCGACACCGACCCCGTGGCGAGCAGATCGGGGTCGGCGGGCGTCATGTCCTCGATCAGATCCACGAAGGCCCGCGGCGGCACGCCGGCTGTCACGTTGGCGGCCCGATCGGCGAGCGCACGCTCGGTAAGCAAGGCGGTGGCGCCGCAATCGGCAAGGATGCCGGTGAGCTCGTAGTCGGACAGGCGCGAGTTGAGCGGCACGAGCATCCGGGAGCTTGCGGCGGCGCCCAGAAGAGCTGACACCTGCTGGGCCCGACCCGTAAGCAGCGACGCGACAGGCTGGTCGGCGGGAAGATCCGACAGGCGGCGAAACCACCCGGCAGCTTGGCCCATCAGCTCGCCGTACGTCGTCGTGCCCGAAAGGTCCGTGACCGCCGGCCTATCGGGGGCACCGGCCGCGACGCTTCCGATGGCCTCCGTGAGCAGCATCGGTCGCACCCCTGTCCCGTTCGCTTTTGGGTTTCGCCGGCGGCGGTGGGGAACTCCTTCAGACTGTGGCCGCGTGCAAGTGCTCACACTTGTTGGCAGCGAAGCGGCTCAGGGGTGGGGCGGCGACGTGAGAGCCTGACAACAGGCGGCGAGATCGTCCTGCTCCGCGGCATATCCGCTCCAGCCGCCAGGGACGGCGGCCCTGAATGGATGGGACGCGCCACGTTGGCACCGCGCCACGAGCGCCGGCCTCCGTGCCGGCGGACCTGAACACCCCCAACCCGCGGCACCTCGCGCTCCGAGACGCGAGTGCCGGGGTCGTGCATCGGGCGCGCACGGCGCAGCCCCGACAGGGGCGCCCGGATGCCACGGCTCACGCCGTGGCCTCTCACCTGCCGCCGCCTGACAGGGGCTCATGAGAAGGCCGGCCGTCGCAGGAGCCCTACTGTCCGGCACCCACGGGTGACGCCCGCCACCGTGAGCTCTTGCGACGGCGCTCGTCGCGACGGTTACCTCGTGAGCCTCATCTCGGGCCCACCCGGCCCGGTCATATAGAGAGTGTTGTCGCCCTCGAACCGGTAGGAAGCGGTCTGGCTGTTGGATGGGCCGCCACCCATGGACATGGCGAACTGCAGCTTGCCAGGGCTAAGCACGCTCCAGGTGAAGCTCATCGCCTGTGGCATTCCGGTGACCTTCATCGTGCCGCTGCCGCCCGCGATGAAGGTCATCGAGATCGTCATCCCCTGCATCGAGCCGGACCAAGTTCCGAGCAGCCTCTGGGCGTCTGTCTTCTCAGCCGGCGCCGTGGCCGTCTCGGTGACAACGGGGGCGGCGCCCTTCGGAGCTTCCGTGGTCGGGGCGGCCTCACCGCGGCCCTCGCCCAGCTCAAGTACGTACTGCCGCCCGTCGCGAGAGAGAACCACCCCTTTGAGCGTCGCGTAGTCGAGAGTGTACCCGAACGCGGACCCGCCGACCGGGACCCAACGCGTGTTGCCTGTATCGCGCTGAACCATCAGCGCCGACAGGTCTTCTCCCCGACCGGCCAGGGCGGCGATGTATACGGTGATGACGCCGGAGGCGCTGCCGGGCCCTCCTGAACCGGACGGTCCGCGGAACGAGCCTGACGGGCCTCCGCTTCCGGTGGGCGCCGACGCGCCACCCGAGGCGTGCGAGCCCGCGGACGCCGCTGTCGACCTGGGTCCGAGCGTCACGCCGCCGCGTGACCCGGCGCCGCCGGCCTGCACCGCACCCTTCCGGAACGCTTGTGGGTCAGCGATCGCGCCGAAGATCTGCTGAAGCCCGGACGTAGGCGTAAGGGCAGTGCCCGTCTCCGCGCCCACGTCCGCCGACGCAAGGACCACCGTATCGCCGCTGTCGCTCGCGGCCGACGATACTTGGCGCTTCACCGCGACGACACAGACCGCCGCGACAACAACAAGGAACACGCCCAGTATGGCCGCATCCCGCTTTGTGAGTCTTCCACGCATGTCACACGTCCTCGGTTCGCGAACCTCACAGCATACAGAGACGCCCGACCGGTGCCGAGGTTACACTGATTCTCGGGCCCACCGCGCCCGCCAGCCACTTACGGAAGCGCGATAGTCCAGGTGTGCCCTGGCCCGGATTGCGGGTGTCGAGTCTGCCGGGTATCATTCTACTTCGGAGCCCGGCTTCGCGCCAGGGCCGCGGTCGTGGGCCGTGTCAGTCAGAGGAGAGCGATCCGCTTTGAAGTGCGCGCGCTGCTTTGCCCCCGAGGACATCCGGATCGTCGACAGCCCGGACCCTCGGCCGGAGGACGATGAAGTGCTCGTGGCGGTCCGGGCGGTCTCGATCTGCCCGTCCGATCACCACATATACAGGGACGGTCATTCCTCCGGCGTTGTTCCTGACCATCCGATGATCCTCGGCCATGAGTTCAGCGGCGTCGTCGCGGCCCTTGGCGCGAGGGCCTCCGGGCCCGCTGTGGGGACTCGAGTGGCCGTCGAGCCGGCCTGGCACTGCGGCGAGTGCGATCTCTGCAAGCGCGGCCTGACGAACATCTGCCGCCACGTCGTTTTCCCCAGCTACCCCAACCGAGACGGTGCGCTGGCGGAGTACATCGCCTGCCCCGCCCACGCCGTCTACACGATCCCGGAGAACGTCGGGTTCGTCGAGGCGGCCCTGGCCGAGCCGCTGGGGGTCGCTGTTCACGCCGTCCGGCACGCTCGGATCGGGCCCGGCGACCGGGTCGCGATTCTCGGGGCCGGCACGATCGGAATCGCGATTCTGGAGTTGGCCAAGCTCAGCAACGTGGACGCTACGTTCATCGTCGAGCCGAATGCAGCCCGGCACGAGCTGGCGCTGAAGCTCGGGGCGACGAAGGCCTACGCGGATGTTGAGGACCTGATCGAGGAGTTCGGCGGCACCGCCGATTGCGCGAATGTTGCCTTTGACGTCTCGAACGCGCAGGACTCGTTCGCTGACGCAGTGGAGGTGTGCGAGCCGGCGGGGAGGATCATCGTCATCACGATCCCGCCCGAGGACTACTGCGAGTTCACCGCCAGCTCGGCGCGGCGCAAGGAACTCGCGATCCAGTTCAGCCGCCGGTCGCGCAACGCGATCGAAGAGGCCCTGAGCCTGATCTCCACCGGCAAGGTCCGGGCGCCGGAGTGGCCCCGCGCGGAGTTTTCGCTCGACACAACCGCCGACGCGTTCCGCTGCTCGGTGGACCCGCCGGGTGGGGTGCTGAGGGCGGTTGTGCTCGTGAACGCCTAAGCGTCACACGGGCGGCGACATCCGGCCGCCCCTACAGAGGGAGGCACCCCCGTGCTCGTCCACTCGCTGCTGACCGGTCTCCTGATTGGGCAGCCCGCCGCTCCGCTACCGGTAGATCGGTACGACGTGATCTGGACAGAGCCCAGCGCCGACTCGTCAGGCTCGATGCCGCTCGGGAACGGGAGCATCGGCCTCAACCTGTGGGTCGAGCCGTCGGGCGACATCGTCTTCTACATCAGCACTACGGACGCGTGGGACGAGAACTGCCGGCTCCTGAAGCTTGGCCGAATCCGGGTGAAGCTCGACCCTCCCCTGCGCACGTCTCAGCCTGCATTCTCGCAGCGCCTCGCGCTGGGAACGGGCGAGGTGGTGCTGTCCGCGGACAGCGACGCCGGGCCCGTCCTAGCCCGCGTGCGGGTCGACGCCAATGCGCCCGTTGTGCGGGTCGAGGCGACGACCGCCCAGCCCACTAGGTTGTCCGCCGAGGTGGAGATCTGGCGGACGGCGCCTCGCGAGTTGACGGAGACGGAGCTGGGGCAAGACGCGGCGCGGCTCGCGGCCGGGCAGGGAGCTGTCATCAGCCATCCGGACACTATCCTCAGCGGTGACCGTACCGACCGTGTAGTCTGGTGCCATCGGAACGATTCCTCCGTGTGGCCGTTCCACCTCGCCAACCAGGGCCTGGAGTCGCTCATCCCCAAGCTCACCGACCCCCTGCTGAACCGCACCTTCGGCGCACTCATGGCCGGCCCCGGCCTTGGAGTGGCTTCGCCCACGCGGCTCGAGTCGCGAGAGCCCTCGACGAGCCACCTGCTCGAGATCCACGTCCTCACGGCGCAGACCGCCACCGTCGACGAGTGGCGGGCCCGCCTGGACGAGCAAGCGCGGGCCACTGAAGCCGCGGGTATCGAGGACGCCCGCAATGCCCATCGCGAGTGGTGGCGCGAGTTCTGGAGCAGGTCGTGGATCGTCGTCTCGCCCGAGTCGCAACGCAGGGCGGCGCTGGCGACGCCTATCGAGCGAAACACGCTTCCGCTGCGCGTCGGTGCAGACAGTGATGGGGCAAACCAGTTCCGCGGCGACATCGAGGCGCCAAGGGTCTACGCGCGGGCGCTGAGCGCCGAAGCCATCGCCTCGCTTGCCGCTGACGGCCCCGTCCCCGATGGGGACCTCGCGTGGCGCTGGACGTCGGGCGACGCGCGCGCCAAGACCGAGGGCACCGTGGCGATCGCCGACGGTCGCAAAGGCTCGTGCCTGCACCTGACCGGCGGCGGGTGGGTGGAAGTCGCCAACAGCCCGGAGGTGGACCTCGCCGGGTCGTGCACCCTCGAGGCCTGGGTCCGGCCGGAGCAGCTCCCCGAGGGCGGCGCGCGGATCATCGACAAGTCGCAAGCAAGCACTGACAACGGCTACCTGCTCGACACCTATCCCGGCAACTCGCTGCGCATGATCGTGAGAGCCGGCACCTTGCGCTATGACGCGAAGCTGCCCGTCGGCGGGTGGTCGCATGTCGCCGGGACGTACGACGGCGCGACCGGGATCCAGCGTCTGTACCTGAACGGCAAGCTGGTCGCCGAACAGCAGGTCGGCGCCGGAACGGTGGACGTGTCGCTCGCCTACGCGCTGCAGCGCTACATCGCGGCCTGCGGAGGGCGGGGCGCCTATCCCATCAAGTTCAACGGGTCCATCTTCACGGTTGAGCCGAGGGGCGAAGGGCTGGACGGGTTCGACCCGGACTTCCGCCGATGGGGCGGGGCCTACTGGTTTCAGAACACTCGGCTGCCCTACTGGGCGATGCTCGCGTCCGGCGACTATGACACCATGCAGCCGCTCTTCCGCATGTACATGGACGCGCTACCCCTAGCCAGCGCCCGGACGCCGATCTACTTCGGGCACGAGGGCGCGTACTTCCCCGAGACGATGCCGTTCTGGGGCGCGTGGCCAAATGGCGACTACGGGCTGGGCCGCGCCGGCAAGCCGCCCTCCGAAGTGGACAACCCGTACATCAAGAGGCACTACAACAGCACGCTCGAGCTGCTCGCGATGATGCTCGACTACTGCGCCTACACCGGGGACGAGGCGTTCGTGCGCGACACGCTGCTGCCGTTCGCGGACGCCGTCGTCCCGTTCTGGGACAAGCACTACGGGCGCGACGCGGCGGGGCACATCCGAATGGAGCCGGCGCAGTCGCTCGAGACGTACTGGGACGTGGTGAACCCCGCGCAGGACGTTGCCGGCTTGCGGTGGGACCTGGCGAGGTTGCTGGAGTTGCCCGAGGACCTTGCAGGGCTTGAGCGGCGGGCCTACTGGGCGGCACTGGCGCCCCAGGTGCCGGAGCTTCCGATCGCAGACGAGGGTGGCGCGCGGCGGCTCACCCCGGCAGAAGAGGTCCGTTGCGAGAGGACGAACATCGAGAACCCCGAGCTCTACGCCGTGTGGCCGTACCGCATCTACGGAGTGGGCAAGCCCGACCTAGGAGTAGGTCTCGCAACATGGGAAGCCAGGCCCATAAAGTCCAACAGTGGCTGGCAGCAGGACCCGATCCAGGCGGCTCACCTCGGGCTCGCGCATGAGGCCGCCGAGATGGTCGCGGACAGGTTCTCGCGGAAGCACGCGGGCAGTCGCTTCCCGGCTTTCTGGGGCCCGAACTTCGACTGGGTGCCGGACCAGGACCACGGCGGCGTGGGGCTCACGGCGCTTCAGGACATGCTGCTGCAAGCGGACGGCCGGCGCATCCTGCTGTTCCCCGCGTGGCCCCGCGAATGGGATGTGAGCTTCAGGCTCCACGCCCCTGGGAACACCACGGTCGAGTGTGAGTACCGCGACGGAAAGGTCGCGCGGCTCGAGGTCACTCCGGCCTCGCGGCGGGCTGATGTGGAGGTGCTGGAGCCGCAGCCTTAGCCTCGCCGCCCTGGGCTAGGAACTCGTCCCAGGCCCGCAGCATCTCTGGCACGGTGACGCACTCGTAGCCCTCCTCGGCGAGCTTCTTGAGGAGCTTGGGGACGGCGTTCGCGGTGGCTTGATGCAGCGACCCGTCGTGCATGAGGATGATGTCCCCGGGCTGGACGTGGCTCACGTTCCGCAGGATCTCGTCGCTGCTGATGCCTTTCTTGGTGTCCACCGAGTGGACCGTCCAGTTGACGACCGCAAGTCCTTCGGCCGCGGCCTCGCGCGACTGCGCGGTGCCTGTCTTCCCACAGGGCGGCCTGAAGCACGTGGGCGCGCGGCCCACAGCCTCCTCGATCACCTGTGCCGTGTCGTGGACCTCCGCCCTTGCCTTCGCCTTAGGCGGATCCTCCGTATGCGACCACGAGTGGTCGCCGATGGCGTGGCCGGCGGCGGCCTCCTTCTTGAGCAGCTCCCTGCGGTCGGTGGCCTTGTACCCGATGACGAAGAAGGTCGCGTGCGCGCCGTAGTCGGCGAGGTGCTTGAGCATCTGCGGGGTGATGGCAGGCTCGGGTCCGTCGTCGAATGTGAGCGCCACGATCTTCCGCGAGAAGCCAGGCGGCCGGTGGACGAGTTCCCGCTGGTAGCGCTCGGGCACCGACCAGTCGCTCATGACTGGCGGCGCCGGGGGCTCGGACTCGACGGATCGCGGGACACTTTCGAGGTCTGCGGCCACATTCGATGACATCGCCGGCGCCGTGGCTGGCGTTGCGTGAGCGCTGACACGCTCGCGAGCGCATCCGGCGGCCACCAGGGCCGCCAGGCCGAGTAGCAGGAGCGTCGGGGGATGAAGGCATGCGTGCATCTGGGCATTATACGCGCCTGAGCGGGCGCAGCTTCAGTCGCGTCGGCCGAATGGGTTGAACGATGGCCGCAGTAGCCCGCTCATCCTGAGCAGGCCGAAGGCCGTATCGATGGGTCACCTCAGTAGGCCGAGGAACGTACCGGCGGGCGGGATCACAGCCGTCGCCCCGGAGCCGGCGGCCGCTCTGTGGCCGCCGAGACGAAGGGCGAACGGACGGCACAGCCCCGACGGCGGGAGGCAGGCGGAGCCTGTCCGGGCCCCGCCTGCGCCCACACTGCGTCACGGCGTCCTGCGGAACCTCCGAACAACCAGGGCCGCGATGCCAACAACCACGACGATGCCGGCGGCGCCGAGTCCAGCCCTCGCAGCCACGGGCGGCCGCGGAGGCGGGAAGGTCGGCGTGTAGGCGGCGTCGGATCTCGACATGCCCCCGTACGTCCTGTCCGTCCAGAGCACCTCTCCCGTCACCGCGTCAACGGTCGCATAGTGCGGATAGTCCTTCCGCTGGCGACCCCCGGACAGCGGGGCGTCCGCGTCTCTGAACCGCAAGTCCCAACAGAGCCGCCCCCAGCGCTGGCGTAGGCGAGGAGTGTCCTGCGGCTGAAGCTCCGCCCTGGCGATCCCAAGCTGCTTCGCCGCCGCCGCGGTGGCGGCCTCAAGTGGCACCCCTGTGGGAATCGGCGGCCCTCCGTCCGGCACGATCTGTGAGTACATGCGGACGCGTCCGTTCAACTCGATGTCTACGAGCACCATGGGCGTGAGACCGGTGCGGGGTGGATCCCCAGCGGGGCCCCCGTCGCCCTCCACACGCCATGTGTCCTCACCGTGAGGTCGGGCCGTCCACGCGAGCCTGTCAGCGTCGGGGCCCAACGCCCGTCGAGACAGATTGCGCGCCCTCACAAGGGCCGCGTCAGCGGTCTGGCACGGCTCACGGTCGCCGAGCCGCGCGTCGTGCGCCTCAGTCCACCCGGTCACTACTCCCTGGACGGCATCAACCCAGCACGTCAGCATCAGCAGGTTCTTTGCGTCGCGCAGCACGAACTCGTAGAACATGCGACCGATGTCATTGGGGGATTCTTTAACTTCTGCCGCCTCGAGTGAGTACCCCGTAACACGCGCTGCTAAGGACCGTGCCTCGTCGACCGTGATATCCGCGGCGGCTCCCGCGCACCAGAGCGCCAGTGCGGACAAGGCCATCGTCAGCATCCCGCGATTCGCCAAGCTGACCACCTCCTACTAGAGCCCGAAGTCTATGGCTGGGGCGATGCGCGTGCCGCCGCCATCGTAGACAATTGTGTCCAGTTCGAGACCGTTGTTGTACCACCACTGCCCCTTGGCCCAGGCCAGGGCGTCATCAACAGCCTGCGACACCGTGGCGGCGTTTTGCGCCAGCCTCTCCCACGCCTTGCGCTCCATCTGGCACGAGCGGTACTGACTCGGAGAGCCCGTGTAGCCGACGACGGCGTTGGGACCCTTTGCCCAGATAGCCCCGCAGATCGAAGACGTGTCACCCGCGGTAAAGGGGTCCCACGAGCGGCAGGCTGCCACCCAGACCAGCCGGGCAGAGCTGCTGCTAATAGTGTGCATGATCGTTGAGGCTATAAGGGGGACACCCTCCTCGAGCTCCAGGTAGCCCATGTCGGGCATGCCGGGGACGTTCTCCAGGCGGCCGGCGTGGCAGCAGATGTCCACGATCTGATCATCCTCCATGGCTTGGAGGACAACCGTGTTGTTCCCGTTCGGGACGACGCCGCCCCTGGTCGTTTGGGGGAACACAGCCGAGTAGAAGGTGTGGGGCCCGCCCGGTTCGATCGGCGCGACGTTGCCGACCTGCTCGTAGGCATAGCTCAGCCGGCCTAGGACAGCCGGGTCCATGTTGAACTGCCCTCGGATGTGCGTCGCCGCAGGAACGTAGAGCATGTCACCCGCCGCCGGCGCCCACCGGGTAGCCGCCGCGTCGTGCACCCGCGCCTGTGTGTCCCGGTAGGTCGCCGCGACATAGTACACGCCCGCCAGATCGAACGTGTAGGGGTCGATCAACTCCTCGCTGATCAGCCCGCTGACGGCGGGGCTCGTCCCCGCGAGCACCGTGAGTTGCTCAGCGAAGGGCTTGCGGTAAGCGTACTTGGCTTCCCCGACCGGGAGTTCCGGCGGCGATCCGGCGGTACCGACCCGCACCCTCAGCCGGCCTGATCGGGGACCAAACAGGTCAAAGCCGATCGGCGTCAGGAACTCCACTCCCAGCGTTTCGGAGAGGCTGCGGGCGGAGTCGCCGTTGGGCTCAGTCGCGGTAACCTCGTGGTAGTACAGGCCCATCACGACCTCGGACAACGTCCCCGCCGCCGTGCCCGGTGCCGGGAACCTGTAGCAGCTCTCGTCGAAGAACGGCATCTCGACGGTGTGGAGTCTGTAGGTCACCAGCGTGCTGGCCTCCGAGGGAAGCTCGTCGCCGTCCCCTATCTGAGCTACCCACAGCAGGTCCGGGTTGGGGTCGGTGTCCGGGACACAGACAAAGGGGTCGCTGAACGACACGCCAAGCCCAGAGGTCTGGACTGACAGGATCGTCAGGTTCTTCGCCGTGAACCCGATCGCGTCGAGGTGGATGTCGTTGTTGTCAGGGTCAGCGGGCGGATAGGTGCCGGCTCCCCACTCCGGGGCAACCGGGGGATCGCCTGGGACAGGCGGTATCTGCCGCACTACGGCCCAGGCCAGCCGCCTGATCGGCTCCGACGCGACCGGAGGGGGCGGAGGCGGATGGGGCGGGGGCGGAGCAAGGTCGGGCATTACCACGGTGGCCATCACCTGGTATGGCTGATCGCATCTCGACACGGTGGTGAACAACGGGGAGGCAAACACCGTCGTCTGGTCCTCCGGTAAAGCCCTCCACCACCTCGGCTATCAAGACCTCGCCTCCAGGTATCGACGGGACTACCGCGAACACGACGCGCGTAGGCACCGGATCGCTCCACGAGAGCACACATCGGAACTGGACCGAGCCACTGAGATCGGTGAGGCTCTGGGCTTCGTACCAGGTTTCGTCCGCCTAGATACCGACCTGAAGCTCCGGGTCGGCGCACGCGGGCCCTAGCACGGGTGCGCTACCAAGGATTGGGAGCGCGAAAACGAACACAAGTTCTGGGGGTACACCAAGTGCTCTCAACCCAACCACGCTCCAATCAAGAGACGAGAGGACCGATGCGGGTGCCCTGAGTCTCACCACCTCCTGCCTCCCGCCAAAGGTACTACTGCGTAGTTCGCCTTTCCCGTGTCCTACCCCTTCACACGTGTTACGAGACATTCCGGCCCCGATGGGGATGGTGCCGGCGGGACGCCGGCGGTCCTAGGCTGGCGAGCCCAGCAAGGTCACAGTCCCCCTCTCGCGAACACTCATGGTAAGCTTGAGGGGTCCTCGCGGGTACGCGCCCGGGGGAAGCTCGGAGAGGACGGGCAGGAACATGCGTCGACACCGGCTTCTGACAGGCTCGGCACTCGCGCTCGCCTGGCTGGCCGCGGTCGGGGGTCCGGCACGGGCGGGCGTCTCGGACAAGCTGGAGGACGTGCTCGGCAAGTACGTCCGCTGGCTCGTGGAGTCCTCGCTCCCGCTGGACCATGACCCTCTCCTCGCTGGGATCGTCGAGGGAGTCGGCAATGACCTGTCGGCTGTCGGCGGCCGCCCGGGCGTCGAGTACCGCTACCGAGTGCTCGACATCGAGGACGTCAACGCGGTAGCGGGGCCGGGCGGGTACGTGTGGGTGACGAAGGGCGCCCTGCGCTTCGTCAACTCACCGGACGAGCTGGCCGGCATCCTCGGACACGAGACAGGTCACGTTACGAAGAGGCACGGCTGGACAGCCTTCAAGCAGGACATGGCCTACCTCTGGCTCATGCTCGGCACCCCTCTTGGCGCGACGGCCAATGTCGCACGCTGGGCCGACAACGCCTACTTCGTGACAGGCCTGAAGCTGAGCCGTGACGATGAGTACGAGGCCGACCGCGAGGGCTGCCGGTACGCGAGCGAAGCCGGGTACGACGCGACGCGTACAACCGGGTTCTTCGAGCGCATGGGGGCCGAGCGCGGGCACCAGATGAGCCGCCTCGAAGTGCTATTCGCCACCCACCCCTCGGAGACCGCGCGCATCGCCCGCATCGAGGGCATGATCGACCTGCGCGATCCGGCCGCCATGGTGCGGCTAGGCGACGGCTGCATGGCGCGAAGGCAGTTCGCTGACGCTATGGACGCGTACCGCAAAGCCGCAGAGGATCCTTCGCTCTCCGCGCAGGCACTGACGAAGGCCGCCGCCGCGGCGGCCATGCTCGGCGACGGCGAGGGCGCGGCCTCTAGGCTCGCGGCGGCCGACGCTGCCCCCGGCGGCGCGGGGATGCTCATCAGCTCGGAGGGCGAGGCCGCGCGCGCCATCGTCGCCGCGATGGGCCGCGCCCCCGAGACGTCGGACGGCCCGCTCGCCTCGGCCAATGAGATAGCACGGGCCCGGTCCTCCGTGCAGGCCGCGATGGACCGGGTGACGTCCGCGCGCGCCGACATCGACGAGGCGCGCGAGCGGCTCGACTCTCGGAGGGGCAAGGTCAGGCAGGCGCTCGACGCCGCGGAGGCCGCGGCCCGCGCGCGCGGCGGCCCGAGCGCGCCCGGTGGCGATCCCGCCTCGCGAGCGCTTGAGCCTATCGCCGGCTTCCTGCGCGC
>Ga0315282_10009494_pt1 | contig 15465 bp, 17 predicted proteins | sample YL17G07_20_MG_FD_203693 | JGI IMG/M metagenome (GOLD analysis project Ga0315282, IMG submission 203693) | Sediment microbial communities from Yellowstone Lake, YNP, Wyoming, USA - YL17G07_20 | ecosystem: Environmental > Aquatic > Freshwater > Lake > Sediment | place: USA: Wyoming | collected... | reverse complement strand
AAAGCCGAATTTGCCGCAAAACTTGTCGAGCTGAATAAAATCGGAGAAATCGTTATTGACAAGGATAATTACACGAAAACCCCGGGATTGTTCGCTGCCGGAGACATCAGCGACATAAAATACGAACAAATCGTGATTGCTGCGGGCGAAGGCGCAAAAGCCGTTTTGGCGGCAGTGGATTATTTGAAGGATAAATAATATTTACAAAATTAAATTTCAATTAAAAGGACTTACGGGTCCTTTTTTTATTGGGGTGAATTTGATATAATAAGATCTTATGGAGAAAATCCATGATTTAGTTATAATCGGCGCCGGACCCGCGGGGATTACGGCGGGAATTTATGCCAAAAATTTCGGTTTGGATTGTTTGATTATCGGCGAAGAGCCGGGCGGTTTGTTGAATGGCTGCTATAAAATAGATAATTATCCGGGGATTTTCGATACGCTCGGAACGGATTTGGCGAAAAAGTTCGAAGCCCATCAAAAATATCTGAAAATTTCCCTGAAAAAAGAAAGCGTGGGAAAAATCGAAAAAGAAAAAGATGTTTTCAAAATTGTCGCAGTGAGCGGAGAATATTTAGCCAAAGCATTAGTTCTGGCATTCGGCACTCAGGTAAAAAAACTGGAAATCAAAAACAGCGAGAAATTCGAAAATAACGGCGTTTATTACCAGTCTGGTCATAACGCCTCTTTATTTAAGGACAAAGTAATTGCTATTGTCGGCGGAGCCAATTCCGCGGTAACTAAAGCAGTTAAATTTTCTCCGGAAGCAAAAAAAGTTTATTTGATTTACCGCAAGGAAAAATTGCGCGCGGATAAAATCTGGACAGACAAGCTGGCTAAGCTGAAAAATGTGGAGGTGATTTTTAATGCGAACGTTAACGAGATTAGTGACCACAAGGAATTGGAGTCGATTATTCTGGATAACGGCAAGGAATTGAAAATCGACAGTTTGTTTATCGAGGCCGGGGCTGTTCCGAATACGGTTTTGATCGGCGAATTGGGAGTGAAAACCAATGAACATGGTTATATCGAAGTGGACAACTGCCAGGGAACAAATATCGAAGGCGTGTTTGCCGCAGGAGACGCAACCACGGGTTCCAACGGTTTTCGTCAGATTGTTACTGCCTGCTCCGAAGGCGCCATTGCCGCGCTCGGCGCATTAAATTATTTGCATAAAAAGTGATATAATTAAGCTATAACAAGTAAAATAAAATATTATGTTTACTAAAGTGGCAATTAACGGTTTTGGCCGGATTGGGCGGACGTTTTTCCGCTTGGCTCACGAAAGGCACGAATTGAGAATAGCAGCAATAAACGACTTGGCGGATTTGGAAAATCTGGCCTATCTTTTGAGGCATGACAGCGTTTATCGCGAATATAACCATAAAGTTGAAGTCGATTTAAAAGCTAAAAAATTGATTGTCGACAACCAGCGCATCGATTTTATCCAGGAAAAAGATCCGTCGAAACTTCCTTGGGGCAAAATGGGAATCGATGTGGTTGTCGAATCAACTGGATTTTTCGAAAATTTCGAGGGTGCAAGCGCTCATTTGAAAGCAGGGGCGAAAAGAGTGGTAATTACCGCGCCGGCGAAAGACGATGACGAGAGCTTCAAGCTGGGAGCCACGGTTTTACTGGGAGTCAATGAAAAAGATATGGCCAAAGTTAAAATTACCTCCAATGGTTCATGTACCACTAATGCGGTTGCACCAGTAGTGGCAATACTTTCGGAAAGTCCCGGAATCAGAAAAGCGGTTTTAAACACCACTCATGCATATACCGCGACGCAGAAAATCGTTGACGGGCCGGATACCAAAGACTGGAGAAGAGGAAGGGCAGGGGCAATAAATCTGGTCCCTTCGACAACTGGGGCTGCCGTGGCCGTGACTAAGGCAGTGAAAAATCTGAAAAATTTGTTTGACGGCATCGCCATCAGAACTCCGGTAGCGACAGTTTCCTTGGCGGATATTACTTTTATTGCCAACCGTAAAACTTCGGTTGAAGAAATAAACGGGATTTTTATCGAAGCCGCTAAAAAGCCTCACTGGAAGGGGATCCTGTCAACATCCAGAGAACAATTGGTTTCCTCGGACTTGATCGGGATAACCACTGCCAGTGTTGTCGATTTGAATTTTACCAAAGTTATTGACGGTGACCTGGTCAAAGTTTTGGCTTGGTACGACAATGAATGGGGTTATTCGCAAACATTGGTTGAGCATGTTATCAGGGCGGGAAAATTAATCACCAAAAAACCATGATTTATTTGGGTGCTGACCACGGCGGGTTCAGCTTTAAGGAAAAAATCAAGGAATTTCTTAATGAACTTAAAATTGAGTATCAAGACTTAGGCAATTTGAAATTGGAGCCGGAAGATGATTTTGTTGATTATGCAATTTCCGTAGCGAAAAAAGTTGTTGAAACTGGCGGAAAAGGGATTTTAATTTGTACAAATGGCGAGGGAATGTGTATAGTAGCGAATAAAATTAAAGGTGTTCGGGCAGTGAATCCAGCAACGAAAAAAGCAGCCCAAAGGTCAAGAGAAGATTTAGATTCGAATATCTTATGTCTTGGCGAGCATGTTTTATCTTTTCGTGATGCCAAGAAAATTATTAAAATTTGGCTGGAAGCAGATTTTTTCCCGGCAGAAAGATATATTAGGAGAATTAACAAGATTAAAGAAATGGAAAAATGAAAACCGAAATTATTCCCACAATTTTAGTCGATAATTTCAAGGAAGTCGAAGCAAAAATCAAGGCAGTCGAGAAATACGTAAACTGGGTCCAATTGGACATTATGGATGGGGTTTTTGTGAATAATGAAACCTGGCCGCACTCGGTGGTGCCGGGCGTTGCCAAGCGTGGAAAAAAATATTTTCAGGAAATAGAAAAACTTAAAAAACTGAAAACAAACGTAAAAATCGAGGCACATCTGATGGTTCAGGAACCAGAGAAAGAATTCGACCAGTGGCTGAAAGTCGTTGACAGGATAATTGTGCATTTCGAATCGAAAATAACCAACAGAGAATTGGGTATCAGAAAACTGATAGAAAAAGCGTACAAAAATAAAAAGGGGATTGGCCTGGCTTTGAATCCCGAAACCCATTATGCGGTTACAACTCCGTTTTTGAAGGATCTGGATTTGGTTTTATTGATGGCCGTTCAACCCGGGTGGGGAGGACAACAATTAAAGGGGTGGGTTTTAGAAAAAGCCGAAGCATTAAGGAAAATCTGGCCCAAAGGAAATATTGAAGTGGATGGCGGAGTGAACGACGAGAATGCCACAAAGGTTATCGATTCCGGAGTCAACTTGCTTTGCGCGGGAACATATATATATCGAAGCAAAAACATAGAGCGGGCAATTGAAGGATTAAAAACATAATTTATGTTCGACATTATAACTTTCGGTTCTGCATCCAGAGATTTGTTCTTGAAGAGCAAGAATTTTAAAACCCTAAGAAGTAATAAATTTGTTACTGGTCAGGGTATTTGTTTTAATTTGGGTTCGAAAATTTATCTCGATGACCTGTTTTTCGCCACTGGCGGCGGAGGGACAAATACCGCTGCCACTTTCGCGTATCAGGGATTTAATACTGCCTATATTGGTAGAGTCGGCAAAGATACCGGAGGCCGGGCAATCAAAGAAGAGCTGGATAAATTAAGAATTAAAGGATTCGTGAGTGAGGACAAAAATAAGAAAACCGCATATTCAATAATTCTTTCCGTGTCGGACAAGGAAAGGACAATTTTAGTTTACGAGGGAGCATGCCATTATTTGGAAGCAAAGGATATTCCTTTTGGGCAACTGAAAACAAAATGGTTCTATATTGCCGGATTATCGGGAGAATCGGCTAAAACCCTTTTACCGATAATAAATTTCGCCAAGAAAAATAAAATCAGGGTAGCCTTAAATCCCGGAGCGGCCCAGCTGTCCTTGGGTCTGGGGAAATTGAAAAATATTCTCAATACTGTCGATGTTTTAATTCTAAACCAGGAAGAAGGAGCGAAATTGGCCGGATTACCGTTTGAAAAAGAAAAAGAAATTTTCAAAAAACTGGATAAATACGTTAAAGGAATCATTGTGATGACCAAGGGACCGAAGGGTGTGGTTGTTTCCGACGGGAAGTACGTTTATTCCGCGGGAACATTCAGGGAAAAGAAATATATTGACAGGACCGGCGCGGGAGACGCGTTCGGTTCGGGATTCGTATCGGGTTTGATCCGGACCAATAAGGTTGAAGAAGCAATAAGATTGGGAAGTGCAAACGGTACGGCCGTTGTTGAAGAACTAGGAGCAAAAAACGGCTTGTTGACTAAATCACGATTCGAAAAAGAATCGCACTGGAAAAAATTTAAGATTACAAAGATTAAATTATGACCACTCAGGAATATATCGCGAAAATTTTTAGGGCAAAAACGGAAACGATTTCGAGGATGGAAGAAAAAATGTCCTCCATCACGGGCAAGAAAGGTGTTCTGGATGAAATCGTGAAGGAAAATGAACACCGTATCAATAAAACGTTGCAGCTTTTGGGTTGCCGTGATTATCGCGCAGATAGAGTCAGAAGAGCATTGATTACTAGTGTGCAGGAAGACGACAGGAAATTATTTAAACTATTTAAAAGGCCCAGCGGTACAACCACCGCTGGCTTGAAAATTCTTTTCGATTTCGCCCTGGAGTTGGCGGACATAGATAAATTATTTGTTCTAAAAAAAGAAAAAGCTGCGGAAATTCTGAGGAAAAATCCACCGCCGAATACTCTTAAAACCTTGAAATATAAAGATGTCGAAGAACTTTTGAAAAAAGAAGAGTTGGTGGAATTGTTCTGCTCCTTAAGATTTATGGAAAGTGAAGATTGGATGCATGAAACTTTCGACGAAAGCTACAAAAACCTGACGCCGCGGGATTTCGAAAAAAGGGACGTAAGATTACTGGTGCTATCCGGAAAGTGGCTGAAAATTGCCGAAAAATTCGTCAGTAAAAAATATCACAACGTCAGCCACCTTAAGGAATTGGGAGCGATTTTCGTGATACCCCTAAAGATCGAAACGCCAGGGGAAACCTTACGCGTATTTTCGATGATTTTGCATTACTTGCATGAAGTAAAATTTTATTCAAATCTTTTCGAAAAATATTCCACGGAACCGGATTTCAGTGAAAAACTGATATCTTTATTAAAAGGCAATAATCCACAAATCGATGTCTCTAAGGCTCCGGGCATAAATTGGCTCATAATCCAGCAATACCTCGCCAAGAATAACGAAAACGAACCCCGTTTGTTCGTACCGCACGTGAATCCCGAAGCCCTGCATTGGAAAAAAAGCGAACAGGATATCGCTCGGTTGGGAGAAAGATTCGAGAATATCAATCTGGAAATGTGGCTGAACGTGGATTGGGTGGGCGGAATTTTCAAAACAAAAACAAAAAAAGAAGAACTGGTAAGCTTCGATTTGATCGATAACTGGATGTCTCTGGTGAACAAAGAACAGCGCATAAAATATCTTTATCATCACCAGGAGGCGTTATGGAATCATATTTTCGAAGAGTATATGGGTTTGGAAAATTTGGAGAAATTAATGATTAAAAACTTCGATAAAGGAATTATTAATTTAAAATAATTATGTTTACCCAAATATCAATCAAAAAACATAAATGGCAGTATTTTTTGATTTTGTTTCTGTTTTTAACGATGAATTTGTATTCCGTGCCGGTATTTTCTCAGGCCGCAACTCTTGCTGTCACTTTTGACACTAATCCTTTGGGCGGTGGCCCATCTCCACTGGTGGGTCTGACTATGACTGCCAGCGTTTCAGGGACGGCCACGGGTTCGATAAATTATTATTTTTACTGCAATGCCGCAAATGATGCTTCGACAACCGTAATTCCCGGCTATGCTTATAGCGTAATCGGGAACAATTCCGCAACCATAACCACGCCTGCGGGAATTTGTGACAGTGTTTATGCCAATATCGGTACCTATCTTGCCAAGGTTATTGTCGAAAGAGGGGGTCTTGCAGCAGAAGAGAGAAGAACGGTGGGTATATTCAATCCAGTCCCCACTGTTGATATCAAGGCTCGTCCTTCGGGAAGCAGTGATCCATGGACAGATTTCACGCTGGATGTTCCCTATAACACTTCCGTTGACATCCGTTGGACTTTTACTGCTGTGAATTCTTGCACCATGTCCGGCGATTGGTCAGGAACAAAAACCACTCCAGGACAGGAGTCGACCGGAAATCTTACCGAGGGAAAAACATATATTTATACATTGGAATGCAATTCCGACGCGGGAATGCTCACGGATAGCGTAATGGTCAGGGTTGCGCCCCCTACGCTTTTTATTAATTTTTCCGCCACACCCACTTCGGGCATGGTGCCGCTCACTGGAGTTGTTTTAAGGACTGATGTTACTGGCGGAACTGCCGTAGGAACCACAAATTATACTTTTTATTGCGACCGTTCGGATTCGGGCACGAATATCACTTCCGGTTACAACTATAAAATAGACGGGACGAATTCGTCGAGTGTTCAGGCTCCGGCCAACACCTGTGATTCGATCTACGTCAATGCGAGAACCTACAATGCCAAAGTAATTGTCGAAAGAGGTGGTGTTGCCGTGCAATCGATAGTTCCGATAACCGTAACCACTCCGCCTCCGCCGGTAATTAGTTTCACTGCCGACTCTACAAGTTTAGCCGATAACACTTCTACTACACTTAGATGGACAGTAAATTATGCAACTTCTTGTACGCCATCTGGCCAATGGCCATCAGCTACTCCAATAACTCTACCCACGGGGAACTATTCAACTGGAAACCTTGCTGGTCCTGGAACATATACCTATAATCTTTCCTGTACTGGAGCAGGGGGAACAAGATCCGGCAGCGTAAGTATAATCGTTGCCGCGCCCCCTGCACCGATAATAAATATTACCGCTGATTCCACAAGTCTGGCGTATAATTCATCTACCACAATCAGATGGACGGTAAGCAATGCCACATCGCCCTGTGCCGCTTCAAATGGTACGGCTACGTGGCGCAGTTCAACAAAAACCATACCGAGCGGAAGCGAATCAACAGGAAATCTTACCGGTCCAGGAACATATAATTATACTTTAACTTGCACCGGACCAGGAGGAACCAGGTCAAGCAATGTGAGCATAACTGTTGGTTCTCCGCCGCTGCGTCCCTCTGTTGAAATTATTGCCCAGGGTTGGCCCATAGGCGCAATTGTCCCTTATGGCACAAATGTCACCCTCGAATGGATAGTAGAAGGCGCCGATACTTGTGATGGTACAGGAGGCACCGGTGCCTGGCCGGGCTCGAAAAACCCAAATGGCGGAAGTGGGGGCACGGGAAATCTTATTGGACCTGATATATATGTTTATACTATTACTTGTACCAATGCTGGCGGAAGCAGTTCGAGCAGCATAACTATAAGTGTGCTTCCTCCGCCGCCGGATATTCTGAGTTTTACAGCCAATCCTACGACCGTAAATTACAATTCTCCGGTCCAATTGACTTGGGAATCCGATTTTGCCACTGGTTGCACCGGTGATTGGCCAGGAGCTTCGATGTTGAGTACGGATGGCAACATGTCTTCAGGTAATCTTACTGCCAGTAGAACATTTACGATTACTTGTGTTGGTCAAGGAGGACAAGATACGGCCACGGTGAGCGTTAATGTTAATACGCCCCCAACTCCAACTGTCAGCATTCAAGCTAATCCCACCAGCGTGAATTATGGTGAAGCATCTCAATTATCCTGGACTTCATCCAATACAACGGGATGTTCTATAACAGCCTCCGGTTTTAGCAGAACGGGTCTATCATCTTCAGGAACCGGTCAATCAACTGGTAATCTTACTGCTTCTAAGGTTTTCACCTTAATCTGTACCGGTCCGGGTGGCCAGAATAGCGATACGGTAACTGTAAGTGTTGGCCCTGCTCCTGTGCCCACTGTCACCATGGGGGCCAATCCAACTAATGTTGATTATAATAGTTCATCTCAAATAACCTGGTCATCTACTAATTCCACGCGCTGCGTGGCATCGGGTGACTGGTCGGGTTCCAAGAGCACATCGGGAACCTACACGACACCGCATCTTACCAGAGAACAAAGCTATGCAATAACATGTTATAATGCGGCGAATGATTCGGCATATTCCGGGTTAACTGTTTCTGTGGGTCCCGCGCCGGAAGGTACTCAGACAAACCAATTTATCGTTTTCGAAAATCCGTTGCAACAGAACAATATCAGCGATATTTTGACCTCATTGACCGCCTTGATCAGGATGTTGGCCATTGGCCTTGCCGCAATCATGATTATTGTTTCCGGAATCATGATCGTTACCGCAATAGACGACAGAGAAAAAGTAAACAAAGGGAAAAACATGCTGAAATGGTCATTGATTGGTTTGGCGATTGCCCTGGCAGCAAGCTTTATCATCGGCCTGATTCAGGAATTAATTGCATAAAATAAAAAAGTGGATCCGATTCAAATAATGAAAAATGCCCAAAAAGGCAAATATGCGCTTGGGCAATTCAATATCACCACCGACGAACAGATAAAAGCAATCGTGGAAATTGCCAAAGAATTGAAATCCCCGATAATTGTCGGAACCTCGGAAAGCGAAAGAAAATTTATCGGCGTAAATCAGGTCGTTGCCTTGATAAATACCTGGCAGAAAGAAACTGGTTTGCCGATAATTTTGAATGCTGACCATTGCAAAAGTTTTGAAAGCGCCAAAGAGGTGGTTGATGCCGGATATTCTTCGGTTCATTTCGACGGTTCGGAATTTTCTCTTGCGGAAAATATCGAAATCACCAAAGCGGTTGTGGAATACGCAAAAAAGAAAAACCCAGAGATAATTGTTGAGGGTGAAGTAGGGTATTTGCGTGGCGGCTCGGATGTGCATAAAGAAAAAATCGAAATAAAGGAAGAAGATCTGACTAAGCCCGAAGAAGCCAAAGAGTTTATTAAAAGAACCAAAGTGGATAGCTTAGCCCTGGCAATCGGTACGGTGCACGGAATCGAGGCCGAGGCGGAAAAAATAAACCTGAAAAGACTGAAAGAAATAAAAAAAGCGATTCCCGATGCTTTTTTGGTTTTGCACGGGGGTTCGGGCGCGGACGATAAAGATGTGAGAGATGCAATTAAATTGGGTATCGTGAAAATAAATATCAATACTGAACTAAGGGTTGCCTACAGTAATGCCCTAAAAAAAGAAATCGCAGATTATCCAGACGAGGTAAAGCCGTATAAAATCCTTACTCCGATAATAGAAGAGACCAAGAAAGTGGTCGCGAATAAGATAAAATTATTCGGGAGCGGGGGAAGGGTGTAGGCTCGGAATTTATTTATCAAAAAGACACAGGTCGGCGCCCCAGCGAGGCGCCGCCTTCTTTCTCGCCATCGCTCCTCCGACCACAGTCGGAGACCATGCCCGCTTGGGCTGCGAGAGGTCTTTTTCAATAAATAAATTCCTTGCCAAGGGGATGGTTAAGGGTTGCCTTTTGAATTAAATTTTGCTAAACTCAAAAATATGACGCTTGAACTTAAAGCAGAAGTCAGAAAAGAAACTGGCAGGAAATTAAGAACTCTTCGTGAAAAAGGAGTTGTTCCTGCTGTGGTTTATGGTCCCGGCCATAAACCGGTTTCGGTTCGGGTGGACAGCAAGGATTTTCAAAAACTTCTCGAAGAAGCAGGAGAAAGTACTCTGATTAAACTGAAAGTCGAAGACCAGGTTAAGAATGTACTGATCCATCAGGTCGACCGGGATCCGGTTGACGACAGTTTGGTTCATATCGATTTTTACCAGGTAAGAATGGATAAAGCGATAAAAACGCACGTTGATTTGGTTTTCGAGGGCGAAGCTCCGGCGGTAAAGAATTTGGACGGCGTTCTGATTAAAAATATCACCGAATTGGAAATCGAAGCCCTGCCTAAAGATTTGCCCCGAGAAATTAAAGTGGACATTTCCATACTCGATTCCTTCGAAAAACACATTAGAATTAAAGACTTAGCACTGCCCCCGGGAGTAAAGGTTCATGAAGAATCGGAAGAGCTCGTTGTTTCGGTAATACCTCCGCGCAGCGAAGAAGAATTGAAGGCACTTGAAGAAAAACCCGAAGAAAAAGTCGAAGAAGTGGAAAAGGCCGGCGAGAAGCCCGAGGAAGAGGAGGAAGCAACGGAAAAGAAAGAAGAAAAACCGAAAGAAAAACCGAAAGAGGGCAGCTAGAATACAGCTAATGCTCGATTTTAAAAAAATTAAAACCTTGTTATTTTTTGCGCTATTAGCCAGCTTGCTGGCTTTTAATTTTATTTTAATAGGTAGGGTTTTCGCCGCACCGATTTCCCAGGATGAAGTCGATATGGAGGCAAAAATTGCCGAAATGGAAGACAAAATTGCCAAATACAGAGAAGGAATAGTCGTCAACCAGCAGAAAGCAAAAAGTTTGCAGACGGAAATAAGTATTTTAGATGATGAAATAAACAAATCGGAACTGGAAATCGAAAGGATAAATTTAGTCGTCAAAGATCTGGATTACAAAATTAGTGACAAAGAGGCATCAATTAAACAAATCGAAAGGGATGTCGACTTGGAAAAAACAGCTCTGGCGGAACTGGTCAGGGAAGTCAGTAAATACGATGATGTTTCCGTTTTGGAAATAATCTTGGGCAAGGGGCAGCTTTCAGATTTTCTTTCCGAATTGAATTCCCTGGAAAATTTCCAGAATCAAATCCAGGATATATTGAATAAAATTTACGCCTCGAAAACCGATGTGGAGCAGGAAAGAGCCGCTCTTAATGATCAAAAAGAAGAGCAACTTGCGCTGCAAGACATCCAGAAAGAACAAAATATTGCCCTGGAAACAGCCAAAAAGAGCAAAAAGACACTATTGGATCAAACCAAGGGCCAGGAAAGTTTATTTTCACAGCTCGTGCAAAGAACGCAGATGGATGTGGAAGCGATTAAGAATAAACTTTATTATCTCCAGGGTTTTATAGCCGGCGGTTCTTTGCGCTTTGAGGACGCCTATAAATTCGCCAAATTCGCCTCAATTTATACTGGGGTAAGACCCGCTTTCCTTTTGGCGGTTTTAAGCCGGGAATCCGGCCTGGGTAAAAATGTCGGCACGGGCAGCTGGAGAACAGACATGAAACCGAGCCAAAAAACCTATTATCTGCAAATTTGCGAAAAGTTGAGCCTGGATCCCGACGGCCAAACCGTTTCGAAAAAACAATGGTACGGTTGGGGAGGAGCAATGGGTCCGGCGCAGTTTTTACCGGCAACCTGGCTTGGCTACGAATCGAGGATAGCCGAAATCACGGGTAATAATCCTCCGTCTCCCTGGAACATTAAGGATGCATTTGTCGCAGCCGGGCTTTATTTGGCCAATAAAGGCGCCAACCAGGCAACCCATGATGCGGAATGGAAAGCGGCAATGATGTTTTTGGCCGGTTCAAGCTGGAATCAAAAGTCTTTGTATTTTTACGGAGACCAGGTAATGGATTTGACAGGACAGCTTCAGGAACAGATTGATATTTTGGAAAAAGGGTAGAAAAAGAGAAAAAATAAAAAACCGCAATTGTGTTGCGATTTTTTTTATTCCTTAAAAAGATTATTCCGTTTTCTGGAATTTTTTGATGATCGGCCACATGTCTCCGTCCAGAATCCTTTCGATGTTGTGCCATTCTTTTTTGATGCGGTGGTCGGTGATTCTGTCCTGGGGAAAATTGTAGGTTCTGATTTTTTCCGAACGGTCGGCACTGCCGATTTGTGCATTCCTTTGCTGTCCCATTTTTTGTATTTCCTGTTCCATTTTAAAAGCGTAAATGCGCGAGCGTAAAAGAGTCATTGCGGTTTCTCTGTTTGCACCCTGGCTTCTTTCGTTTTGTGAGGCAACCACAAGTCCTGTGGGGATGTGTGTGATTCTGATTGCCGATTCGGTTTTATTCACGTATTGTCCGCCCGGCCCCGATGCTCTATAGGTATCGATTCTCAAATCGCTCGGCCTTATTTCCAATTCTTTCTGCTCGACCTGGGGGAGAACCGCAACGCTGGCGGTCGAGGTATGGATTCTTCCGCTTTTTTCCGTATCCGGAATTCTTTGCACCCGGTGCACTCCGCCTTCCTGTTTCATCAGGTTATAAACATCGGTTCCTGAAACCTGGAAAACAATTTCTTTGTATCCTTTCAAAGACGAGGCGCTCGAATCCAGTACTTTCACTTTCCAGCCCTGCTTTTCCGCGAATCTTGAGTACATTTTATACAAATCACCCGCAAAGAGAGCGGCTTCGTCGCCGCCCGCTCCTGCCCTGATTTCTATAATGATATTGTTGAAATTATCACTCATTTTTTCTTGCTTTTTGGTGTTTTTTTCACGCTTGCGGTTTTTTTCTTTTTAAGTTCGGTTTTGAGTTCGGCTTTTTTGGCCAAACGCTTGTTGAATTTTTCCACCCTGCCGGCAGTATCGATCATTTTATCCTGGCCAGTATAAAAAGGATGGCATGCGCTGCATACCTCAACGTGCATTTCCTTTCTTGTCGAGCCAATTTTAAAAGTTTTTCCACAACTGCAGTGGATTATGGCATCTTTAAAGTATTCGGGATGAATATCTTTTTTCATAATAAATTCAATGATATACTATAAATATCCGATAGTCAATAAAAAGCGGGCTTTCAATAATATTGCTTTGTTTTAATTATTGTGATACGATTGAAGCCAACGCTGAAAAAATACAGGTTTTGACCAGTTCTTGCATAAGGACGGGTATATTATTCTTAATCCAACATCAAAATGGCTAAAGAAGAAAAAAAATCCATAGTATCCGAGGCCCTGGCAAAAGAAATGCTTGAGGCCGGAGTTCAGTTCGGCCACAAGAAATCGAATTGGAATCCCAAAATGAAACCCTATGTTTACGGAGTAAAGGGCAATCTTTATATTATCGACCTCGAAAAGACAATGGAACAGCTGGAAAAAGCGATTGCCTTCGTCAAAGAAGTCAAAGCCAGCGGAGGAAAAATTCTTTTTGCCGAAACCAGGGCGCAAAGCCAGGCGATAATCGAAGAGTTGGCTAAGGACCTGAATATGCCCTATGTTATTTCGCGCTGGATCGGGGGGCTGATGACCAATTTCAAAAATCTCCGCAAAAGAGTGGATTATTTCATTGATTTGGAAAAAAGGAAAAACGAGGGCGATTTGAAGAAATACACCAAAAAAGAACAGTTGAATTTCGACAGGGAAATCGAAAAACTCAAAAAGAGATTCGAGGGCGTAAGGGGTTTGGATAAATTGCCTGAAGCGGTTTTTGTGGTGAGCGTGAAAGCGCAGATGACCGTAATCAGGGAAGCGCGCAAGAAAAATATTCCCATACTTGCCCTGGTGGATACGGATTGCGACCCCACGCTGGTTGATTATCCCATTCCCGCAAACGACGAATCGCTTTCTTCGATAAAATTCATCATGAATAAAATTCGGGAGGCATTAAAAGAATAAAAATATGATATCAGCGGACAAAGTAAAAAAACTCAGGGGAAAAACCGGTTCCTCGATGATGGAATGTAAAAAGGCGCTCACCGAAGCCGGTGGAAGCGAGGAAAAGGCACTGAAAATTCTACAGGAAAAAGGCCGGGTTACGGCAATGAAGAAATCCGAAAGAAAAGCGGAAGAGGGGATTATCGAAGCCTATATCCACAGCAACAGAAAAGTCGGGGTACTTTTGAAACTTAAATGCGAAACCGATTTTGTGGCGAGAAACCACGAATTTGTTGAACTGGCGCACGAAATCGCCATGCATATCGCCGGCATGGGTTCGAAAGACGTAAAAACTCTTTTGACGGAGCCTTTCGTTAAGAATCCCGAAATTACGGTCAAAAACTTGATTGACGAAAAAATAGCCAAGCTGGGAGAAAATATCCAAATCGGGGAATTCATCAGATACGAACTCTAATTATGTAATTATGTTGATTCTTATCGCGCAAATTGTGTTTATAATCAGTATTATAGGAATTTTAGTGATAATCTTTCGCAAAATTCCTATTATTTTAAGATATCCGCGCGAACCGTTCGAGGAGGTTTCCATATCCGGAATGCTGGGCAAGGTAAAGCAAAAAATAACATCAAACGAATTTTTTCACGGAGTCGCCCTGCCGATAACCGAAAAGCTTTTGAGAAGAATCAAAATTTTTGTGCTGAAATTCGATAATTTTTTGGCAAAGATGGTCAATAGATTGAGACACAAAAGAAACACCATCGAAGAGGAAAACAATACGGAAAAAGACGATATGGATTTGCCGTCGATGCCATCTTAGCTCAGCGGTAGAGCAACGGTTTTGTAAACCGTAGGTCCTCGGTTCGAATCCGAGAGATGGCTCTCGCATTTTGGGTCGGTGGCAGAGCGGTCAAATGCACGAGACTGTAAATCTCGCGTCCTCTGGACTACGGAGGTTCGAATCCTCCCCGGCCCATTTCGCCCAGGTAGCTCAGTCGGTTAGAGCACATTCTTGGTAAGAATGAGGTCGGCGGTTCAACTCCGCCCCTGGGCTCCAGATGAAAAAGATTCTTTTGATTGCAATCGTTATAATTTTGATAGTTGGCGGAATTTATTATCTTTCGATGCATAAAAAATCACCCGTCCCGCAAAATATTCAGCAGTCGAATTCCGAAAACAAAACCGAAAGAGTTGCGATAATGGAAGATTTCGCGGGAAAAATTTCCGAAATCTCACCAGTAAAAGCGGTTCTCGGCGGAAAATGGTTTGTAACCAGATACTGGTTTGTTGCGGGAAGCGATAATAATTTTTATGCCGAATACGAGGACGGTCACATCATGGGGCGTGTTTTAATCGCAGCGGAAAAACAAGACAACAAATTGGATTATAAATTAATCGCTTATTTCGAGCCTGGGAAAAATGATTGGCTCTTGAAAAACGGCGAAGATAAATTTTTGGGAAGTCCACTTGAACTCTACGAATACAGTGAAGAACCGGGTCAATGGATAAAGAAAAATTGAAATTATGAAAAAAGATTTTATGGTCAAATTGGCTTGCGGCCAATGCAAGCACATCAACTATTACACTCGACGCAACAAAAAAACAGTCGAGAAAAAATTGGAATACAAGAAATTCTGTAAGACCTGCAAAAAAACCACCCCGCATAAAGAATCCAAAAAGTAGCTGTTTAGAAATTAGAAATTAGAGCTTAGAAATTTCTTCGCGAAGCGAAAGTTTGGGTCTGTGGTGAAGTGGTATCACGAGGGTCTCCAAAACCCTAGTCGGGGGTTCAATCCCCTCCAGACCTGCCAATAATCAATTAAGTATATTTTATGCGCTGGGAGAGTGACAAAAATTTAAGACCCAAACCGGAGAAAACCCCTGATCGCGGCGAATATGGTTCTGACCATAAATTGATGATTGAAGGCGCCGTTAAAAAAACGGAGAAGGTTTTAAAAAACGCGATAAA
>Ga0315282_10009493_pt1 | contig 15465 bp, 11 predicted proteins | sample YL17G07_20_MG_FD_203693 | JGI IMG/M metagenome (GOLD analysis project Ga0315282, IMG submission 203693) | Sediment microbial communities from Yellowstone Lake, YNP, Wyoming, USA - YL17G07_20 | ecosystem: Environmental > Aquatic > Freshwater > Lake > Sediment | place: USA: Wyoming | collected... | reverse complement strand
TCCATCCCACCTGGAACAAATTCATTTGCATCCCAATCCCCGAGCGCACGCTCGTAGCCTTCGTCTATCTCAATGAAGTTCACACCATAGTCTTTGAGATGCTTCCGGATGAACGATGTTTGTTCAAGAACGACCTCTTCCTTGACAGCACCTCGAGCATTTCCTCCACCACCTCGAAGGTGAGAGTCTTGATTGTACCACGTCATCCAACCGACGGGGATGTCCTCAGCCTTGAATTCTCTCACATGATTCAGCTTGCAGACCGCATCGGCATAGCCCTCAAGCAGGAAGAAAGGGTCAGAATGAAAGGCGAGAAGGATGTAATCGGTCGAGATGGTTTCGCCCGGATCAAGAGAATAGTCCGCAAAGTCACACTCAATCCTCCAGCGTTTGATTCGATCATGCTGTGCGTACGTGTAATTCCCGAGATGATCTTTCTCTCCGAATTCAGTAATGATCTTCACCCACGTTTCCTCAATTGTCCCCTGCCCAGCAAGAAAGGCAACTTTGCTCGAGGGAGAATAGATGAGTGAGAGGTGCTTGCTTTCGTGTATGCCCTCATTTGCGACGATGCTTCTCACGCCACTATAGTTTCCGCTGGCACCAGATTCAACGAGGACGCGATACTCTGCAGGATGCCGCCCGAGGTCAAGTACTCCGTCTTCCGCCGACGAAACCTGCAGAAGATTGAGTTTCCCAATCCTCAAAGATTTCCTGCCCGGGTTCCGCAACCTCAACTGAATCGCGGCCCAATGTGAATTGCCCTGAGTGTCAAGAGAGATTCTCGAATGAATGCCGGAAGCACGAGCTTCGAGCACGTCCCTCTTAACCGATCCGATTGGAGTAACAATGGACTCAAGGGTTTTGACTCGGAGCTTGCTCTCAAGGAGGTTGACTTCATCCCCACCTATCTCAAGAATAATTTGCACATTCGCCAAGCGTGCAGATAGGCTTGGACTAGCGAGGCCTAGCCTTTTTGTTTTTCGATCAAAAACCCAACCTGTCATGGAGGAAGATTCCTTATGATGAATGAGTTATTTGCGGCAGCCTTTCACCCTTTGAGGCCAGTCATTGTGATCCCGCGCACAAACCATTTTTGCGCAGCGATGTAAAGAATGAGAACCGGAAGAACGCTTATGACAGCTCCTGCCATGACGACATTGTAGCGCAACATGGTCCCTTCAGCCCCCTGGAGAGTCGCAAGTCCGACCGTGAGTGTCATTTTCTCAAGACTCGAGAGGTAAATCACAGGATTGAGCAAGTCGTTCCAGTAGCCCATGAATGAGAAGACTGCAAGAGTCGCGATTGCGGGTTTCGAAAGCGGAAGGAAAATCTGCCAGTAAAGTCGGAACCGGCCGCAACCGTCGATCTTCGCTGCATCCTCCAGATCTTGAGGGATTGTACTGAAAAACTGCCGCAGAAGAAACGTCCCAAAAGCTCCGCCGAAGAACGCGGGCACGAACAACGCATAATGCGTGTCAATCCAGCCAAGGAATTTCATGATCAAGAAGACCGGGATCATTGTCACCTGCGAAGGAATCATCATCGTGGCAAGAAGGACGAAGTAGATGACTTCTTTCCCTCTGAATTTCATGCGGGCAAATGCATAAGCGGCGAGTGAGCAGCTCAGCACCTGACCCAAGGTTGCGAGCGAGGCGATCTTGAAGCTATTGAAGACGAAGAGCAGGAATGGCATCCGCCGAATGACCTCTCCATAGCTGCCAACCGAAACATCGTGGGGGATCAGACGAAGTGGAAACGCATACATCTCTCCTGCTGACTTCAGCGAAGTCGCGAGCATCCAAAGGAATGGCCCCACCATGAGGAGAGCGACAAGAGTGAGAAAAACGTATTTCGTCAGGCGCTTGAACAGAAAGGGGGCAGACCTCTTAGCCATAGAATACCCACTTCTTCTGCAGCTTGAATTGAAAGAGCGTTACCAAGAGAATCACAGCAAAGAGAACATACGCCATCGACGCGGCGTATCCCATCTTGAAGAACTGAAAAGCGTTTTGATAAATGTAATAGCTAAGCGTTAAGGTTGCATTCGCCGGACCGCCTTTTGTGAGGATGTATGTCTGCTCAAAGACTTGAAATGATCCGATGAGGTTAATAATGAGCACGAAAAAGGTCGTCGGCGAGAGCATAGGGAGTGTGACGTTGAGAAACCTCCGCCATGCAGGTGCGCCGTCGATGCGTGCTGCTTCATAGTACTCCTCCGAGATATTCTGCAAGCCGGCCAGGAAGATCACCATATTGTAGCCAAGCCCCTTCCACACACTCATGAGTACCATCGCAGGCATTGCCCAGTCAGTGTCTGAAAGCCATTTCGGTCCCTCAATTCCCAAGGCCTTCTTCAGGAAAAGATTGATGAGGCCGATTTCTGGATGGTAGAGCCAACTCCATACAATGGCAACCGCGACTGTCGAGGAAACGACTGGCAGAAAGTATGCCGTCCGGAAGAAAGCAATCCCTCTTACTCTTTCGTGGACAAGCAATGCGAGAGCCAAGGAGAGAGCGATACTGAGCGGCACACTCAAGAGCGTATAGTAGAACGTGTTGCCAAAGACCTTCCAGAAAAGGTCAGAGTGAAGCATCGAAGAGTAGTTTCCAAGGCCGATCCATTCCGGAGGAGAGACAATCTCCCAATGCGTAAAACTCATGAGAAAAGAGATGACAACCGCACCGGCACTGAAGAGGAGAAGACCTGTCAAAGTAGGCGTGAGGTAAAGAAAAGGTTCAAGGCGGGAGATGAATTTCTTCATTTTAGAGAGGAGCTTTCCCTGGCTCCCCCTGTTTTAGAATCGCACTGATCCTCCTCGCGGCGTCGTGGGCAGCTTCTGGCACCGACTTCCTCCCTGTCATTGCATTTTGCACCTCCGGAGTCAATGCCTGTTCGCGCCATTCGAGCCATCCAGGAGTAATGTGGAAGAACGAATACTTCTCCTCTGTCTCAATGATCGCCCGGCGGTTGCACAGAGGTACTCCTTCAATCCAGTCCTTTGAGAAAGCCAGGGATTTGTAGACGGGCATCATGGATTCAAAGAGCTCATTGAGTCTCCCTCTCGAAGGTGATGTGAGAACGTGCTTGATAAGCTCCCATGCTTCATTGGGGTGCTGACTCTGTCGAGGGATGCAGAATGAATTCCCAAAGCGTCGTGAAAGCCGAAGCCCCTCCGGACCCTTCGGGGGAAGTGTAATATCCCACCGAAAGCGAACATCCTTGAGCGCTAACTTCACAAAATCTCCCGTGATCACCATTGCGACCTTCTCGCTCCCGAATTTTTCTCCCATTGATTCAAGGGATGACGGAAGAGGAGAGACTTTTTCCTTTCGGACCAGATCGACGATGTACTGAAGGGCTGCAACAGATTTTGGGCGGTCAATCCAGCTCTGCTTCAAGTCGGGACTCAGAATTTGACCGCCGAGTGAATAGAGCATCGTGTCAAATCCGGTGTATGTACCGTCGTCAGCAAGGATTCCCCATTGATCGGTGATACCGTCTCCATCTATGTCGCGAGTGAGTTTCCGCGCTGCAGCAAGGAGATCTGCATATGTCCAGTTGGAGTCTGGGTAAGAGACACCAGCTTGATCAAACAAATCTCGATTGTAGAAGAGGACAGTTGTTCCCGTAGCGAAAGGGATTGCAAGAAGATCCCCGTTTTCGCCGAGTGGGAATCGGCACATCTCGAAGACCTGCGTGATGAAATCCTGGGCCTTGAAATCACGGTCAAAATAATGCTGGAGATCAACGGTATAGTTTCGCTTGAACAACTCTGGGGCAAACCAATCGTCGATCGCGACGACATCTCCCATCGGAGCTCCGGAAGCGGCGGAAGCGAGGGTCTTTGCATAATAGAGCGAATAAGGAACAACATCCATTCCCACTTTGATGTTTGCGTGCTCTCGTTCAAATGACTCAATGATCTCCTTCTGCCAGTTGTCACGTTGAGGCCCATACCAGTGGACCAGCTTCAGGACGATCTGCTTCTCAGGCGGAGACTTGTCTGCCTTTCCACAGGAGAGCCATAGCAACAGAGTGCATAAAGAAACAGAAAGAAAGCAGACTCGCTTGAGGAGGTCCAGCTTCATTTGGCTTTGTACTTTATTACTACTTTCGACTTCTGATTGAGCGGAAGAGTTGCATCAACGTGTGGGCTCTCTTCCATCATAGTGGTGGGACTCCTCGGAATGAGAAGGGTAGCTAAATTCTCCTTATCGCTCCTGCAAATGCAGAACTTCTCTCCTCCCATCCGCTCCGAGTCGGATGACTGCATTCGTAGGTCTGAGGAAGTCCATTATAAAGGGTTCACCTTTTTCGAGTGGGGCTTTGACTGGATAACGTAGCTCAATCCTTTTGCCATCAACAATTTGCACTAGTCTCTCGCCGTTTTTACTCTCCCGTACGGCCCCAAGCTTACCTTCAATCAGGAGCTCTTCCGCAGCCTTGCGGTTCTTTCCAGAGGTTCTCGAGAAGAGGATTGTATCGTTGAATTCGTCGGTTGTCACAGAGAACACCCAGCCTTGATCCAAGGGTAGCCTCATAGACGAGAAAGACTTGACAGCTGGCTTCTCATCGTAGAATTCATACAGAGCGAGGAAGGTTGTGCCCGATGTCTTTCTCCTTGCAATGATCACTGGGATGAACTTGGTTGCTGGATTCTGCGGTCCTTCGGTAGCCACCACTCGGGTTGTGACAGAATCTGGCTCCATCAGAAGTCGGAAGAATCCTCTCGACGTCTTGAATCGTACCTCCCACTGCTGAGTAGTCGTGAAGGATCGTCGATTCCGAAACACTGTGTCATACCGTTCATTCCCAAAAGAGAACATTTCTGAAAACTTCTCCGAGTCGAGCAGTTCCCCGACATTGTGATGGATCCAGTCATATGTGTTCTGGAATGGCGAGCGTATCTGATAGAGATCGATGATGTAAGAATCCGAGAGAATGATTGCACGGTTTTGTGTGATCGCGTCCTGGGTCATATCATCCTCTTCGGCCTCCATCAACTGAATAAATGGAGCAGGAACAAAATAGCAGGAATGTCCAATGGCACGCAGCTGATCTTTTTCATTCACAACTACAAGATTATGACCCAGACTTGCTTTATAGTACGCCCGATGGAGCGGATGAGCATAGACGATTGTCCCGAGGTCTGGAACAACGGTTTCATCGTTCCCATAGAGGATAACCTGCATCTTATCGAAGTGCTCGTGGTTCCTGCCATGTTGGCCGTACTTTAGGAGCGCATACATCCGCTTTCCACGCCGATCCTTGCCCCGAAGAATCCCATACCCCGTCTCCTCCATCTGGACACTCTGCATCGGCAATTCTGCCGGTGGAGGGAGCTCCTCGGGACCGAAAAACAATGCCTCGGGTGAAGTTCGATTGGTCGAATCTCCAGAGTAGAGGGCACTAAGAACACCAGAAACCTCGGCGTCACGTGTCAGGAATGCAGCCATCTCATAGTACGGCGCAAAGCGGCTGAGCCGCCAGCCTCCATTAGCAGCACTGGCATCCTGGCCTTTGGCGGGCTCCATCCCATAATAGCAGTCATTCACAGCAGGCAAAACAAGATTTGGCTGAACGATAAACCACGGCGCCATGAAGAACGAGGAAAAGCGAGGAACGGAAACCTTCACATCAATTCCTGCAAAGTAAATCAACTGCAACATCGAATACAGCGTGAAAAAGTGATAAGTCGGTGCACCCTCGTACCATAACCCATCCTTATAGAAACCGTTGGAGATCTGAGCATAAAGTCCGGAAGGGCCGTTGAGAGCGCTGCCCAGAAAGACCTCATCCCCGAACGTAGCTCCAATTGCACCGACTGCTGACATATACCAGGTGTGAATATTATGGACAATTGTCGCTTGAGGAGCAAGTAATCGTGCAGCAGGGAGAAAGAGTTTGCTGCGCAGCTCCTCGTGTTCTTTTGGGGTGAGTTTGGACGCAATTGCTCCGTATACCCAGAGCAGGTTTAAGACCCACGCAGCTTCTGTCAACCCTGTGCTTGTGACCTTCCCTCGGCTGTAATCGGGACCTTGCTCAGGAAAATCAACCTTGTACGTCCCGACATAAAAGAAAAGAAGATCCCTCAACGCGCTGAAGCACGCCTCAGATGGGTAGAGAAAGTAGGAATACGCCGCTTTTCGTGCGTCGAGAGAGACTGTGGTGTGAATACGGTTCTGCCAAACAGAATCATATCGCGCCCCACGAAAGATTTTTCTGCAAAAGACACAACGGTGCTCATGCGGACGGGAAGGATCGAGAAGAAGAATGGTGCCGCACTCTGGACAATGGTACTCTTGGTCGTGCTCGCCTGGGCCAACGGGAAGCTCAAGTTTCCTTGAGACAAAACTCTGGGATGCTTCCTCAAGGTCGCGCGCGATCCTTCTAGCCCAGTCGAAGCGCTTGAGTTTTCTGACCGCACAACTACGCAACTCATCAATCCGTTGTGTCACCTGGAGAACCTCCATGCTCATCCTCCAAACACATCCCTGAAGTTGATGTGATATTTCTTAACCTTTTGTTCGTCCGGCTCGACCCCCAGCCCGGGCGCTCCGGACAAGCGGACAACTTGATTGGGATATTCAAGCTTACCTCCCACCATGTCATCAGCAAGGAACTGCGGCCCATTCAAGTCCACTGGAACCTGAATACCCGCAGCCGCGAAGACATGACAACTAGAGGTCAAAGATATTCTTCCCTCAGTCAATCCGCTCCCGAGAAGAGGCAACCCTTCATTCTGAGCAATTGTGTAAATCTCCTTGCTCGGAAGAATCCCCCCAACACGACAGACTTTGAGCACGAGCCCGCCAATTGCTCTGAGCTTGATGAACTGAATCAGATCCATTGCGGTATAGATCGATTCATCGAGCGCGATTGGAATCTCAGAGTGTGCGACCACCTTCCGATACCCGGTGATATCATTCGCTGCGAAGGGTTGTTCGAGAACGTGCACGCCGAGCTTGGCCATTTTCTTGGAAAACGCCAATGTTGTATCGACATCCCACCCCTGGTTTGCGTCCACCCAGATGTACTTTCCACGGCCGATGCGAGCAACCTCTTCCACCATTTCAAGATCGATGCTCGGATGAATCCCGGTCTTGATCTTGAATCCATGGTACCCTCTGTTGATCCCTTCTTCCGCCTGCTTTATTGCTTCCTTGACAGTCGCAGCAGAGATCACGTATCCGAGCTTGATCTCTCGGATCACCGTCGATCCGAGATGCACCTGCAAAGAAATTCCTTGCCTCTTGCACACGAGATCATGAAGAGCAATATCAACTGCAGACTTTGCAATGGGTTGTCCGATCTGAACTCCCGGTGCAATGACGGCATTCATCCTCCGATGAATTTCGTTGAGGTCCTGTTCGTCCATGCCCAAGATCGCCGGTGTGAGGTACTTCGTGATCGTCGACACGACGGACTCTGGAGTTTCATACGACCACCGCGGACTCGGACGCGCTTCCCCCCAGCCGACTATTCCTTCTTCATCTGTGACCTTGACTAGGATGTGTATTGCCCCAGTTGCGGGACTGCCGACCGAACCACGAGAGATAGTTAACTCTTGTGCGACGGGGAGACGCAGAGGAATGACTTCAATGGACTTGATCATGGTATTCAGACAAGACGTGTCAATCTTTTAGCCATCAATCGCCATTCAACAAGCACCTTGTGAGCGCAGAATTGGGTAACCTCGGTATTTCTTGGCAGCGTTGAACATCACAACGATATTCTGAGGGGGAACGTTTGACTGCACGTTATGAACTTGTGTGAAAACAAAGCCACCTCCGGGAGCAAGGATCCCAATCCGCTCTTTGACGTGAGCCTCGAGTTCTTCTGGCGTCGCGTAAGGAAGCACCGATTGCGTGTCGCAGCCACCACCCCAGAATGTCACCTTGTGACCGAACTCTCTCTTCAATCGGACAGGATCCATCTCTGCTGCAGAAGTTTGGACGGGATTTAAGATGTCAACGCCAACTTCGATCAAGTCTGGAATCAAATTATAGATTGAACCGCAGGAATGAAGGAATACGTACAGCCGAGAGTGTTCTTTGACGTATTGATAAATCTTTCGGTGTCTTGGCTTCACGAGGTCGCGATACATTTCAAGTGAGATTTGGGAGGTCTCCTGAGTTCCCATGTCATCTCCCATCTGGATGATCTGAATGTAATCACCAACCGCCTGGAGAAATCCCTTCAGATTTGTCAAGTGCATCTCAACCAACTCATCCATCAAGTCTTCGGCGAAACTTCGGTCGCTGACCAAATCGACCATAAAGTTGTCCCATCCCCGAACCTCCTGTCCGCACTCGAGGATGTTCCCGCCGAATCCTCCCATGATGGCATAGTCAGTGTTCTCGCAGAGGAATTTTGCCTTCTCCTCAAATTCCCTCAAGTCCTCATCGGTGAAATAAGTCTTCCAGCGAATTCTTCGCATGTCAGCAGTTGTCTCAACACGCTCCAGGATTTGATTGCAGTTCTCAAAATACAAACAGCTGTCCGGCATATGGGCGCAGGTCCTGCCACCGTCTTTAAGAACCCACTCTTCATTCTCCCAAACTGGATATGAAGTAACAGGCATTTTGCCAAGAGAGCCATCAGGCAATATCCAATCTTTCCATTTCTCGGCCCTCATTCCAAATGAGTTATTCAAGTCTACCACGTCGACCTCAAACAAGTCCAGAATCTCCTTCTCCGGCTCGGCGAGCTGCTGCTTGGGGTCGTAGACTCGAGTCGCACCCCCCTTGAGACCCAGGTATCTCTTCAATCGGTTATAGGCTATCGCCATAATCCCTGTTGAACGCATCCCTCCAAAATCAATGGGAACTCTGTCAGGTTCCTTATGTTGTAGGGTCGTCAAAACTCGTTCACGTGAGGTCATGTGAGAATCCAGATAGTACAGTTAGACAGATCTATTTCCGCTTTGCTGCGGCATAACTCACGGCGTAGGCTGCCCCTTCAAAGCCATCTTCGGGCAGAAGCTCATCGAGGCGGACGATCCTCCTGCAGAGCTTTGACTTCTGTGCCGCAATGTGAATTTTCACCGCCTCGAATACATCTGAGAGAGAGAATGCAACGGGCTCTCCTCGGATTACCCTGACGAACTGTGCAAGGAAGGGAGGATAAATCTTCGTTGAGTCTATTCTCCTAACGTGGAGGCCCGTCCCTGTGTAAAGGGAGAGCGACCACTCATGGTACGGTGCGAGCAGTTGAAGAAGAAGGATGAATCCATTCCGATACGTGACTTTGTACAGTTCCGCCTTCCCCTCGCCAAGAAACTCAACCGTCTCCACGCCGCAGCCGAGGACACCCTGTGCCATCTCAGTTGTGTGAATCCCGTAGGAAAAAATATCTCCAGGGCCGCTGGCAGTTGCCAGGTAAATTTCGCCGAAGTCCACCTTCATTCGGTTCAGCTCCCGCACTTCATCGGCAAATCTCAACGATGATCCTCCGAAAATCGGAGCCTTGTACTTTGCCTGCAGTTCGAGCAACCGATTGATATCCCGAACTCTTCCGACGATCGGCTTATCAATGAGGATTGGTTTCCTCGCCTCAAGGAATGGGATTGCCTTTTCGATATGTTTGTCCCAATCAACGCCGTGGACCATAGCCGCGTCGACTCTGCCCACCAGCTCCCCCAGCGAGCCGCACACGCGTTCAATCCCATGTTCCTGCGCGAATTGCTGATCGTACCCGGGAGGATACACATCATGCCCATCCCAGAGCGCCGTCACCCTCACATCTTCAAGCTCATTGAGGATGGGGGTGAAGGCCCCCGGATGGGACGTATCGAGATCAACGAGACCGATGCGAATCATAGGAGGTTAGCTCCTTGTTTGAAAGATGCAAGGTTGGGTTCAAGGTTCATGGTCCAGGCAGTCCTCGGACGGCTTGTTCCTTGAACCCTGAACCTATTTAACTTTTCCAACCATTTCATTCACTCTCGCTGCTGATGCATGAGCGGCTTCTTCAGGTCTTCGCCGCCCCGCCATCACATCTTCGACATATGGAATGATTCCAAGGTCCCACCACTCCATCCATCCTCGAGAGACTGGTGAAAAAGAATATTTTTCATATGTTTCAAGGAGGATGTCCGCCTCACCCTGGTGGTAATACCTCATCCATTCGGCTGAATGGGCGAGAGGCCGGTATGTCGGGATCATCCCATCAAAGACTTCTCCGGCACGCACACCTCGAGGATAGGTAACGATCCATTTGAGTAGTTGCCACGCCTCCTCTCGGTGCTTTGAGGTCTTCGGGATGCAGAACGCCGAGCCGTATCGTCGAGAAAGTCTGCCCGAAGGACCTTTCGGGAGCGGAGCAATCCCCCAGTGAAACTTGACATCTTTGAAGTACACAACGTTGAAATCCCCTTCGATCAACATCGCCGCACTGCCAGTCACAAACGGTGGAAGACCCTGGTACGTCAACATCCGAGGGGCCACCTTATACGTGTTTGTGAGGTCAGAGACGTATTGGAGCGCAGCAACTGAGGCCGGTTTGTCAATCTCCGCCCGTCGGCTCTTCGGGCCGACAAGCCCCCCACCGAAGGAGTACACTAGGGACTGAAAGAAATTGCTGACTCTCAAGTCGAGACCCCACTGATCCACAACCCCATCGCCGTCGGAATCCCTTGTCAGCTTTCTGGCCACCTGCAGGAGGGTGTCGTAGGTCCAGCTAGAATCCGGATAAGGGACATTGCCCGAATCAAACAAATCCTTGTTGTAGAACAGGACCGTGACTCCAGCCCACGGCGGAAATCCCAACAATTCGTTTTTCCCTGAACTCGCCCGCCGCCACAGATTCAAATCTCGAATGTTGAAATCCTTGAGGTCAATATCTCGCTCTACGAATGAGTTTAGATCAACGGCATAGCCTCGCTCGAAAAGTTCTGCAGCATATGCATCATCGACCTGAACAAGATCGCCGAAGTGAGCACCTGAAGCAGCAGAAGCAAGGAGCTTTGGAAAGTAATCCTGGTAGATCGCAAACCGTGGTTCCACCTTGATATTGGGATGTTCACGCTCAAACGGATCGAAGACCTCCTTTCGGTAGAGATCGGTCTTATCCGTAAACCAAGATGTCACGATCAGGGTAACTCTTCCCGAGTCCGCACTCTTTCCACACCCAGCCTGCAGAAGAATTGGCAAGAGAACCCCTAGCCCATATCTCACAAACATCTTCATCTTCTTCGATGGTTATGATGGCCTATTCCAGTCATCAAACCGTCTCGCCTGTCTATCAAGTCGATCGAAGGCAAGTCTCGCTTCAATGGGATTACCGATGACGCCTTCAGAAAAGTCACATTGACGTGAAGAGTACACGCTCGTGTCTTCCGCTGATGAGAGTCGGACTCCATTGACAAGCTCGAGCTCAAGTGAAATGTTCCTCACCTTGAAGGCGTCCTCTGCCGAATCGGCGTGGATCTGCACGAGATTGTCTCGTGCGATGTGCACAAGAATTGACTCGGGGACGGGAATCGTAAAGAGCACGCGCCAGAATGGATTGTTCCTGCTTGGTAGCGAACCGATTCGACGTCCATTTAGATAGACTGCCCGGTCCTTCACAACTTTCGGCTGGCCCTTTTCATCGATGAATCGCATATCCGGTGCACCGTCAGGAGTGAACATATCGAACCGCAGCGTGGCTGTGAGAATGGGCACCAGACCTTCTGAAGCAAAAGAGGCGGCCCAGACCTCAATAGGAATCTCTAGGCGAGACTCCTCTCGACCGTCCGTTGCAGTCAGCAAGACCGATGATCGACCGGAGGTTTCTCCCTTGATGTCAAGCCAAAGCTCTTTCCGCTCATGAGCCTCAAGAGCCACCCATCGTGGATATTGAAAAAGTGAAACTCCATTCCCTTGTGCAGTTAAGGTGATTTCTCGCCTTTCACTTGTGTTGCTTACACAATGAGCTTTTACCCACCCCCTCATTCCTCCGAAGATCCCGGGCCTACCCTCCCAGAAGAGCTCGACGTTCTTGTAACTTGTCTCCCGCGGAAAATCTCTTATAAGATCTGGGGCGTGCCTCTCCTTCTTGCTCAACAGCAGAACACCGGCCGATCGGAATCTGGGGATTTGCACCTTGATCACTTGTCCATCTCGTTCCCAAGAAAGAGAGAAGCGCTCTTCACTTTCTGCAAGCTGAAGCGAGACGCCGTGGATTTCCTTTGAGTCAGGCACTTGAATTGATACCGGAACATTCCAGTAGAAGGCATTACTATTGGTGGGCTGCTCCATGGAAACGAGGGTAATGACGTAATCGCCGGAAGGGACCTGAAAAATATTCCCATCAAGAAACCCCGGAAGTGAAAGTGGACGAGGAGTAAGAACCCAGGTTTTCCCTTTGAGATGCTCGAAGAGAGGGCGGTATCGTCTATGCAACTCGACACTCTCAGGATCAACCTGTGGATCCCTTGGCATCTCCTGGACAAGACGATAAATCCCCGTCACAGCAAAACTTGGTGCAGTTGGAAGAAGACCCAGCACGAGATTGCGCTTGAGCTGCCGCTCGTTATACACGAGGCAGCAGGTCGGCTTGTTCCCAATCGTTAAGTACTGAATGCTCTCGCCTTGCATGCCGCCGCCCTCTGCCATCATTCCGTCTGCCTCACGTGCAATCTCGACCTGATACGGACCATTCCACCAGATCATCTTGCCGCGTTCCCGAGCCATCTTACAGAGCTGTTGCGTCAGCTTGCATATCGCGTACCCCATTCGATACGCGGGTCGACCATTCTCGATTGAGAACCCATCGTCATGAGCAAAATCGAGCTGGTCATAACATGCCTCATCCATGAAGATGCCATCCATCTCTGGATAAAGATCTAGCAGCTGCTTGAACTGCTCAGCGATGTAGCGGCCGAATTCTCCTTCAGGAAAGGGGTTTGCGACGATGTTCTCATACCAGACGGGTTCATCCTCACCGTGTATGTCGCGGACTAGACAATCTGAAAAATACTTCCGCGCGAATCGCTCCCATGGCTCGGAAGGCTGAAAATACATGAAGCTTTTCAAGCCATGCTTCTTTAGCACACGGAGGTACGAACGGATTGCTTCAACGCTTCCATCCCGCAAAGCAGTCTTATCCAGGTACGCTTTGATCTCATCATACGATGCATCATGCGGTGGGACATTTGGATCGGAATCAAGCTTTGCACACGCCCAGACATCGTCCATTGCCCTCACGAAGGCTTCTTCAGTCGGCACAAACTTGCAGAGAAATGGGTAGGTGTAGTGCACTTCAACAGCCTTGACCCCTTCTTCCTTCCAGTGCCTCACGTATTCCTCAGGAGGAATACTTGTACTGAAGATAAAAGGCCCAAACAGCTCCTTCATCTCAGGGTTTTTGGTGAAGAAGAAATCAGGGAATTTGTCGCGGACCAACTTCAAACCTGGTCGCCAGTCTCCCTCATGTGTCCCAACGTGAATGGAAGTCTCAACTAACCCATTCGACTCAATCCGCAAATGAGTTCGTGCGATCTTCAACATAGTTGGATCGTGCGCATGATCACAAGTCACACTCATTCGCTGCATCGGAATTTCAAAATCGCTGAAGAAAGTCATCCCTTGATCTTCTTCCGGATGATACAGGGCAACCATCGGCATAGAAAGAGGAGTGCCAGTCTCTCGGTACCCGTAGCGGAGCGGACCTCTCTCCCACGAGGGATGCGCATCTCCGCTGGGGAAGAAGAGCTTCCATCCCGGCTGGAGTACGGGAAGAACAAAGGTGACATTCACTTCCCGTCTCTCCGATGAGCGATTCTTCAGAATCACCCGCCACATCTTCTCAGGTCGCTCCTCTTCCTGAAACTGAAATGAGAGTGCCAGACGAGGGAGTTGTTGTTCTAGGTTTGGAGTCAAGCTCTCCCGCGCGAGAGTCTCGGAACCCCTCTTAAGTTGATCTTCAACTACGAGCTGAGAAAACTTAGTCATGAGATCGCCCATGATAGATCACTGCCATGAGAGCGGCAACATCTCCGATGTGTTCACCAAGGGCAGCTGGTACAATCTTGCAGCTCGAGAATGCCCGAGGCGTCGCTTCACGCTCCATCTCTTTTTGAGCTGGTCTGATGAGCAAATCTCCCAAACGAACGCCGAGGCTCCCCAATATAATCACTTCGGGGTTTAGAATGTCTGCGAGAATAGCAAGCCCCCGACCCAAGAACGTCCCTGACCTCTTGACAACATTAAGGGCATCGTGATCGCCATGCTTCGCTGCTGCGGCGATCTCCTGAGCCGTCACGGTAGCCCTCCATCGACGTGGATTCATCGCGTGGGCAAGCTTGGCCATGCCAGTGCCACTACAGTATCCCTCCCAGGAGCCCTTCTTGTCATAAGCCTCAGGACCCGTTCGCGCTATCCCCACGTGGCCGACTTCTCCGGCATTGTCATTCGTCCCATGATAGATTCTACCATCGAGGATTATTCCAGCCCCCAAACCGGTTCCGAGCGTCAGAAAGACAATATTCTTGTAACCTCTGCCGGCCCCAAAACAAAACTCTGCGAGCGCTCCTGCATTTCCGTCGTGCTCGATGAACGTGGGGAGTGAGAATTCCTTCTGAAGGATCTCCTTAAGATGAATCTCATCCCATCCGGGAAGATTTGGCGGTGAGTGGATAATTCCTTCTTCGATATCAAGTGGCCCACCAATCGAGACACTGATGGCATCAATCTGAATTCGCTTCCTCCTCGCCCATCGGAGCGCCCCTCTAGCGTTAGCGCAGATGCGATGAAATGAAGCTTCGAACCCCTTTTCACTAGCGGTGGGAAACGAAAGGCGATGAAGAATCTCCCCATCGTATGTTCCGATGAGGATTGCTGTCTTGGTTCCCCCGATGTCGAAACCCAAAATCCCAGTCTTGGGCACGACTTTCCTGGCCATCTCCTACATCCTGGATGATTCACAAACGAGAGGTTTGTAGTTCAGGTCTTCAACCCTAATTCCTCGGGCGAACCATGAACCCTGAACCTTCAGTAATACCTCTTCTGCTTCTTCGCGACCTTCAGGTATTCCTTCCCGTAAAGATCCATTCTTGTTATCGCAGCCAGGTCTTCTCGCATGTGGTCGGGTTCACGGATAAGCACACACTGAGAAGTCAATCGAACTTCGTCCAGGTCGACGTCGGCAAAGGCGATGCCGTGTCGTCTTCCGGTCTGCGCAATCACATCACCGTTGTGGTCAATAATTCTCGCTGTCCCGGGACGCCAGCGACCAGCATAAGGTGCATATGGTGGATGTCCAGCAAGATTTGACTCAACTACAATCAACGAGTTGTCAAGCGCTCTCGCCTTCAACTGAGTTTCAAGCGCAGCCTGCGTTGGTCCGTGTGAGACTGTTGGCCAAAAGAGAATCTCTGCGCCTTTGAATGCATAGAGCCGAGGAATCTCAGGGAAGTAGATGTCCATGCAGATCATCACTGCAATTTTTCCGAAGTCCATCTTGAAAACTGGGAACCT